>Ga0194125_10004382_pt1 | contig 22052 bp, 15 predicted proteins | sample TA2KigC250mmetaG_FD_148626 | JGI IMG/M metagenome (GOLD analysis project Ga0194125, IMG submission 148626) | Freshwater microbial communities from Lake Tanganyika, Tanzania - TA2015034 Kigoma Deep Cast 250m | ecosystem: Environmental > Aquatic > Freshwater > Lake | place: Tanzania: Lake...
CATCGATCCTGCCGGGAGCCACGTCTCCCGGGAACGAGTTCTCACGGCTGTCGCCGATGCGCCCATCCCACAGGTTGATGCCCGCTTCCCGGCCCTCCAGGTCCCGGAGGTCACCGGCCATCGGCCCGGGGTCCGGCTGCCCGACGTAGCTCGCCACACCGATGCGGCGCAGGTTGTGCAGGCCGGAGGGCAGGCTCTTCAGATACCGGTAGAGGAACTGCCGCTGCGCGCTGTCACAGCGGCTGTTGTCCAGCAGCAGGACACCCGACTCCACCCAGAGGTCGCGGTACCGACCCGTGAGGCCCATGGCGTCGGCGATGGCGACACTACGGAGGGGCGTGCGAGGCAGCGCGTCGGCGAACGTGCAATAGGCGCGCTCACGGGCCCAGGCCATCGCGGCTTGGGCGCCGGGATCGTACACGACGGACTTCCCATAGAGTGCCGGGTACGTGGTGACCAGGCGCTGCTGGAACGCGTACAGCTCCCGCCGCTGGGGGCTCCCTGAGGTCAGGTACCGGCTGCCCTGCGCCAGCACCAGATGGGCCAGCCGGTACCGCTTGCGGAGACCGGGCTGCGCCTCCAGAGCGGCCGGCAGGTCAACCGGGTGAGCGGCGGTCAGGCTGTCGATGTAGGAGCAGGCCTGTGACATGGTGGCCGGGTACAGCGCGGGGTAGAACACGCGGAAGATCGGGGCGCCTTGGTCGGAGTCCGTGGGATCGGAGAAGGAGCCGTCGATCCACTCGATCCCGAAGCGCCTGCCCAGTTCGTTCATCGGATACGCGTCCAGCGGGCCCTGGTACGCCTGCCAGGACCACCCCAGGCCCCCCAGCAGCAGCCCTCCGCCGCCGCGCACGAAGGCCTCGAGCGCCGCGACCTCCTCCGGAGCAATCGTGCCCCAGGCATTGCCCACGATCACCACACCGGCCTTCGCCAGAACATCCGGGGTGATTGCTCCCGCATAGCGAGACACCTGATAGCCGCGGGACTCCAGGTCGGCCTTCAGGGCACTGAAGTTAGGGCCGCCGAACCACTCCTGGTGGCCGGTCGTGGCGATGACGCGGCGAGGGCGAGAGCCCACGAGCCAGTCAACGACGTTCTCGGCGAAGCGACGGTTGTCCCGCAGGCCCAGGTTGTCGTTGCTCAGGAACTGCTCGTGTCCGCAGGCGACGACCCTCCCCGCGTCAACCTCGACCGCCACCACGACCGGCATGCCTGGGGGCATGGAGTCGGCATCGGAACCAGCGATCGGGGTCACGTCCCCATTGAGCGCCCACAGGGGCCCGGGGGATGCCAGGACGCAGACGGAGTCCACGCCCTCGACCAGCGGCGCGAAGCCCGCCGCCAACGCCCCTGTCCCAGTCAACACCATGCAGAGCAGCGCTGAGCCATACGTTGCTGAGGACACTGCGCGCCCTCCCTTCAACCAACCGCACTGACGACACCCGGACTGCCTGCTGGCTCCTTCCTCTGTCTTCGCTGCTGACAGAGGCATTCCTGCCGCCCGAGGTGCCTATCACGAACTCGTGGAATTACCGCCCACTCCTGACCCTTGGAGGGACGCCGTCATGCGCCATCGACCACTCGGACAATCGGGAATCGAGGCTTCCGTCGTCGGGCTGGGGGCATGGGCGATTGGGGGGTTCAACTGGGGTGGGACCGACGAGGAGGCCGCGGTCGCGGCAATACAGACGGCCATCGACGAGGGCATCACCCTCATCGACACCGCGCCCGTCTATGGCTTCGGGCTGTCGGAGGAGATCTGCGGGAAGGCCATCGAGGGGCGGCGGGACGAGGTAGTCCTCGCCACGAAGTGCGGGATCGTCTGGCACACGCAACGCGGCGACCACTTCTTCGACGGGCCGCCCGGGCCGGTGTATCGCTACCTGGGGCGCGACTCGATCCGCTACGAGATCGAGCAGAGCCTCCGCCGCCTGCGCACCGACCGGATCGACCTGCTGCAGACCCACTGGCAGGAGGCCACCACCCGGCGCGAGGAGACGATGGAGGCCCTGCTGGAGCTGAAGGCCGAGGGCAAGATCCGCGCCATCGGCGTCAGCAACTGCGACGTGCAGCAGATCGGCGAGTACGAGGTTGCGGGCCCGGTCGATGTGGACCAGGAGCGCTTCAGCATGTTGGACCGGCGGCTGCAGCGCAACGGGCAGCTCGCCTACTGCCGGGAGCACAACATCGCGGTCTTCGCCTACTCGCCGCTGGAGCAGGGGCTGCTGACCGGGAAGGTGTCGGCGGACCGCGGGTTCCCCGAGGGCGACCTGCGCCGGGGGAGCGCGCGCTTCAGCGCCGAGAACCGGCAGCGAATCCTCGCGCTCCTGGAGGACCTCAAGCCCATCGCGGACCGGCACGGGCTGACCTACGGGCAGCTCACTATCGCCTGGACCGTCGCGCAGCCCGGCCTGACCCACGCCCTCGTCGGCGCCCGCAACCCCCAGCAGGCCAAGGAGAACGCCGGGGGCGGCGATGCGCAGTTGACCGAAGACGAGCTGGCGCAGATCGAGGAGGCGGTGGCGCGGCACAAGCCGCAGTAGGGCGCCGGGGAGACCCCTCGCGTTTCGCCACCCACGCCTCAGCCTCGCAAGAACGTTGCAGGCATCCCGAAAGCCCTGGGTACCCTCGCCTGGTGGAGGTGGCTTGGTGAACCGCCGCGTCTTGCTGGTTGCCCTGGTCCTCGTGCTCCTGGGTGGGCTTCTCGGTGCGGGTCTGTATGTGCGCTCTCGGCCTCCGGTTGCGCCGGCCGTTGCGCCGCCGACGCTGGCGGAACCCGCGGACAACGGGTGGCCGGAGCTGATCCGGGCTGCGACCGCGCTCGATCCGCGCAAGGACGAGATCGCGGCCGCGTACGAGCGTCCGTGGAACGAGCAGAGCCGCGACACGGCGCGCCTCCTCGCGGACTGCAGGGCCGACCTCGCGGCGGCAAGGGCAGCGCTGGCGAAGGACTGCCTGCAGCCGCGACCCAAGGACATAAACCAGGCGTTCCCCGAACTCCGCACGCTGCGGGGCCTGGCCCGGCTGCTCGTCCTCGCGGCGCGGGAGCGTGAGCAAGCGGGAGACGTCAACGGCGCGGCAGCGGCGTATGCCGACGTGCTAAGGCTTGGCACGGTAGCTGGCCGGAACGGCACCGTGATCCACGGGTTGGTGGCTATCGCGATCGCCTCGATCGTCGCCCCGGATCTGGAGCGCTGCACCGGATCGGCGCGGATGACCCAGACCGCATTGGCGCGAACGGCGCGGGAACTGGACCGGGCCCTGGAGCGGGGCGTGAAGTCGTCGGAGGCCATGGCGATGGAGTACGTGCTGCAGCGCAAGTGGCTGGAAGACGTCGCTGCTGGGCTCCAGGCGCCTGGCGCCACGGGCCCACGGGGCATCATCGTCAACGCGTTCACCGTGGGGCCCGCCCTCCGCGAGCTGGACCGGAACGTCGGCCCGACCATGCAGGCCCTGAAGAAGCCCTACTGGGAGCCGATCACCAATCCGCCTGTATACCGCACGACGCTGGGCCAGTTGACACTCGTCCAGCCCGAGGGCATCCGGCGGAAGTGGACTCAGCGCGATGCCGTGCTGTTGGGGCTACGGACGCACGTCGCCATCCAGCAGTACCGACTACGACACAGGGCGCTCCCGAACACCCTCCAAGCTCTGTCCCCGCAGTTCCTGCCGACAACGCCGGTGGACCCCTACGACGGCAAGCCCTTCCGGTACCGTCGCGAGGCGAGGAGCTACGTGCTGTATAGCGTAGGGGAGGACGGCAAGGACGACGGGGGGAAGGAGCGCTTCGACCCGAACACGAACCGGGGGGACTTCGTAATCTGGCCTTGGGGCAGGCTCTACGAGTCGGCCAAGCTGCCCGCGTCGCCACCACCCAGCGTGTCACCATAGCGTGCGAGACGCGCCCTCCCGGCCACCCAATGCGCCCAGCCATCCGTGAAGCTCTCGTCTGCCAGCTCGCCCCCCGCCTGCTCAGCTGGTTCGGCCGCGAGCAGCGCGATCTGCCTTGGCGGCGCACGCGCGACCCCTACCGCGTCTGGGTCTCGGAGGTCATGCTCCAGCAGACCCAGGTCGGGACCGTCATCCCCTACTACCGGCGATTCCTCCGGGCCTTTCCAACCGCGCGTGCGTTGGCCGCGGCGCCGCTGGACGAAGTGCTGCGCCTCTGGGCGGGGCTGGGGTACTACTCCCGGGCGCGGAATCTGCACCGCGCGGCGCAGGTGATCGTCGCCGAGCACGGCGGGCGCTTCCCGCGGGCTCTGGAGGCGATCCGCGCGCTGCCGGGCGTCGGGGAGTACACGGCCGGGGCGATCGCGAGCATCGCCTTCGGCGAGCGCGTGCCGTGCGTGGACGGCAACGTCCTGCGCGTCCTCGCGCGAGTCCACTGCGTGACGGGCGATGTACGCACGGGAAGGACCAGGCGGCGACTTGAGGCGTTGGCGTGGGAGGCGGTGCCCGCGGAGCGCCCGGGCGACTACAACCAGGCGCTGATGGAGCTCGGGTCGCTGGTCTGCCGGCCCACCGACCCGGCGTGCGGGGAGTGCTGCCTGAGCGACCTCTGCGAGGCCCGGCGACGAGGGAGACAGCGTGGCGTCCGCACGCCGCGGAAGAGGGAGGGAACGAGGCGGGTGCGAGCGGTTGCGGGAATCGCCTGGCGGCGAGGTTGTGTACTGATCGCGCGGCGGCCGCTCGAGGGCGTCTGGGGCGGGCTGTGGGAGTTCCCCAACTGCCGACCGGTCGAGGGCGAGACCGACTTCGAAACGCTGACACGCCTCTTCGCCGAAGGCTTCGGGCTGATCGTGGAGGTCGGGGAGAGGCTGGTCTCCCTGACGCACGGCATCATGCACGAACGGATCGAACTGGCGGCCTACGGGTGCAAGGTCGTCGATGGCCGGACGAAGGCGAGCGCGCATGTCGCCGTGAAGTGGGTGCGGCCGGAGGAGCTTGCTGAGTACGCGCTCCCCGCGCCCCACCGCAAGCTGGTGCTGCAGCAACTCACCCCGTCCGCACGTACACCGGCGCGTCGCTGACCTCGAACGAGCCGCGGCCGACCCGTACGGACGCGCCCATCAAGTCCCACGCTTCCTTCGCGCCCGGGATCGTGACCTCACTCCTGGTGCCGGTCCGCGCCCATACGACGGCCAACGGCCCGCGCGGCGTGCGGAACCAGTGCAGCCACACGTCGGGGTTGGCGCGTTCGGTGCGGTCGAAGGTCGCGCCATCGAGCACCCAACTCAGCGTGGCGTAGGCCGCTACATTGGGGCGCGGCTGGCCGTCACCCTCGACGAAGCCCTCCCAGGCGCGGACCTCCGGCGAGCCGTCGATGAAGAGGTTGTAGAAGAAGAAACGGTTCACCCCGAGCGCCAGCTGCGACACGTGCTGCCGCACGAGCAGCCGGGCCATGCGGTCCGGGGGTACGACGTCCGAGTCACACGGGCGATAGGTGATCGTCGAGCCGGGACTGGCGAAGCCGCCCTCGCTGTTGATGATCGGCACTTCCCGCCCGGCGGCGCGCATCGCCTCGCGGAGGCGCGGTAGCCACATGTCGATGGGCTCACTGCCCTCATCGACTGAACTCACGATGTAGTCATGGAAGCTGAAGACATCCATCAGGTCGAGGCCGCCTGAGGCCATGACGTCCTTCGTGAACTCCCAGGCAGGGGAGCGTTCCTTCAGCGCGCCTGCCACAACCCCCCCTATCACGGTCGCGGACGGGTCCTCGCGCTTCACAATGGGCGTCGTGTGCCGGAGCAGCTCGGCGTAGCTCTCGCCTTGACCTCGACCCTTAGCCGGCACCCACCAGTCCTCGGCGTTGGCTTCGTTCCAGACCTCCCAGATGTGGATGTCGTCCTTGTGATGGCGGACCGTCTGCGCGACATACTCCTCCCACTCCGCCCAGTCTCTCGGCGCCCACGCGGCGAAGCCCGTGTAGTAGTAGTCTGGCGCATCGGGCGGTGCGCTGGAGGCCCAACGCGGACAGCGGTCGAGGGAGCCGACCAGCGCAAGACCGGCCTCCCGGGCCAGCCGGATCGGCTCGTCCCGCCAGGCCCACTGACCCTTCTCGGGCTCGACGGTGCGCCACTTGGTGTGGTTGGGGGGATGGAAGCGCAGCCAACGGCACCCCACAGCCTGCGCGAGCGCGAGTCCCGCGGGGTCCACTGAGAAGTGTCCGCCGAACGCGCATGATTCGATCGCGCCGCTGCGTTCCCGTGGAGGCAGCACGCAGAAGGTCGCCTCGTTGCGCTGCGGGGCGCCACCGTCGTCCCACATCACCGTGGCGTGATACCACCCGCGCGGCAGGCGGCGGCACGGCACGGTCTTCTCGCGTCTGCCGGCCGGCACGGTCTCGTCGCCCGAGAGAACCACCTTCCCCCAGAAGCCCTGTACCACCCATGAGACCCTCATCGGAGCAGGCGCGGAGGTCAGCAGTCGCAGTCGCGGCGTCTCGCCACCGTGGTAGAGTGACAGCGGATGTCGGTCCGAGATGAGCGCAGCCTCGGGGCGGGCGGTCGGGCCCTCCTCGCTGTCCTGGCGGAGCTGCGCGTCGGCGATCCACAGCGTGGCCGGGCCGGTGCATGACAGCCACAGGGCGTCGTGAACCGTAGGGGACCAGGTGACCTTGCCTGTGCCCGTGAAGGTCTTCCACTCGGTCTCGACCTGCGCCGTCACGCGCGCGTGGCGTGTCCAGAGGCTTACCGTGACCGGCACGGCCGCCCGCAGACGCACCGAGAACGTCTCGGGGTGGCCCGCCGCCAGTTCCACAGAGTCGCTGGCAAGGGTGGCGCGGATGTCAGCGGGCACACCGAGGCTCAGGAAGCGGCCCTCCGGGCCCTCCTCTACCACCATCGTCGGCTCGACCCAGTAGTCGCACGGGTGCGCGAGCAGCCAGTTCGCCGGACCGAGGTCGAAGCGCCCATTCCGCAGCAGGTTGCCGGCCCGGAACGGCGGGCCGAGGCGGACGGCCTCCTCTTCCGTGATCTCCTCGACCGAGAGGTCATCCACCCATAGCGTCCCCGTCTGTGTGAAGCGCAGCATGAAGCGAGCGTTCGGATCATCCACGTTGGGGGACCACAGGTACTCGACGAGACTCCACTTTGGTGCCACCGGGAGGGCCCGCTCGACGTACACGGTGTAGGGCGACGGGGCGAGCCGCAACTGCACCGCCACGCCTCCGACATCGCCGTGCAACCACGCCTGGACGCGGTAGATGCGCCCCTTCACGAGCGGCACGCCTCGGTCGGGGATGAGTTGCACGGCGCCGTAGCTCAGGCGCGAGCAAGTGATCCGCTGGCAGGACCGACCGGAATGGGGGTCGTCCGTCTCAGCGACGTAGCGCACGTCGAGGTCGGCCCAACCGGAGTTGTCCTGCCAGTGGTCCGCCAAGCCGTCTGCGCCGAAGCCCGTCTCAAAGCCCGGGTTCTGTAGGAGGTTGCCAGCCGCGGCGTGGGTGCAGGCTGGGGCAAGAAGCGTGCAGGCAAGTTGCATGAGGTGCATCGTCGTGTGACCTCCGGCCGGGTCCCTTCGTCGCGAGGACCTCGGTTCCTGCGCGAGGGCGAGCCGGAAGGTGCGCCCGAAGTCCCGCGCGAACGCGCCGCTCGCGCACCATGAGGAGGAACAGCTGCATGTCATGCTACTTCCGGCACATCGGGGACCTGTTCGAGGAAGCCGGGGTGGAGGTGACCAAGGACAACCGCGCGGCCCTGCGGGCGTGTCTGTCGCAGGTCGTCGGCGATGCGGACGGGGACTGCCCGACCGCCTGGAAGCTGGTCAAGGAGTGGAAGGCGGACCCGGCCCGTCGGAAGCGGCTGATCCGCGCGCTCAAGGCGTTCCGACCGCAACCTGAGGATCCGCCGCGCGACGCTTCTGGTGTGGCGGGTCTGGCGCGGCAGCTGCCCGGGCGTATCTCGGCCGGGGCGAGGGGCGCCCGGCAGAAGGCGTCGGAACTGCTGGAGAGCGTGTTCGACTGGGCCACGCAACTCGACCCGGCGAGCGTGAAGGCTTCCGTGGGCGCCCTGCGCCGGCGGAAGCCCTACGCCACACCCCGACAGCTGGCGGAGGCGATTGTGCGAAGCACCCGACTGAAAACGGTAACGGTAGGCGTGGGTACCGGGCTGCCTGCGAATCCCTTCATCTCCGCCGCCGCCGGGCTGCTGGACGCGGGGACGGTCCTGCGCTTCCATGCGGCGATGGTCGCGCAGATCGGGGAGTGCTACGATCCGGGCTTCGTCGATGACCCGGCCGCACAGGCGGAAATCCTGGTGCCGCTCTTCGGCGTGAACGCCATCAGCCAGGCCGGACGCGAGACCGCGATGCTCGGCGGAGTCGGCGCCACTCGGGAAGGCATCCGGCGCGCCTTGACCGGAAGCCGCCGGCGGGCCTTCCGCAAGTGGGTACTGCGGTACTTCGGGGAGATGGTGACCGAGAGGACGGTGGCCTCCAAGGTGATCCCGATCATCGGGGCGGCGATCGGCGGTGGCTGGAACTTCGCCGAGACCAGCGCCGTCGGGAAGCGTGCGATCCGCTACTTCGAGGAGGAGCCCGTGACCGAGTAGCCCGGCCAGGCGACGCCGGTGCGATCCTCAGGGCCAGGTGCCTGACGTGGCGAACGTCCACGCGAGGAAGACGGCGATTCCCAGCAAGAAGAGGATTCCAATGATGGCCAGGATCAGTGCGAGGATCGCCAGCACTCGGTAGTGGCCGGGCGGCTCGTCCAGGCGCTTCAGGTCGGCGAGCCCCATGAGGGCCAGCACAAACGCGGGAATGCACAGAAAGCCGCAGATGACGAAGTTCACCGCGGCCAGTATGAGGGCGATGAGGATCTTGATCCACGCCGCTTTGACCCTCGGGTCTTCGGCCTGCGGACCCCACCCCGTCAGCGGAGGCGGCGGAGGGGGCAGTGGAGGTGGTGGTAAGGGAGGAGGGAGGTAGGTTGGCTCGACGGCGGGGTCCTGGTCCACGGCGGCGCCTCCTCAGCCCCATTGTACGCCGCCGTTGACGCTTTCTCCTGCCCGGTGCTATAGTCCGTTGGCGCCCCCAGCGGTCCGCTTGCGAACTCGCCAACTTGCCAACTTGCGAACTCCCCCATGGACACGCTCTCGGTATACGGGGCGAAAGAGCACAACCTCAAGGACATCACGGTTCACATCCCCCGGGGCAAGCTGGTCGTATTCAGCGGGGTCAGCGGGTCGGGGAAGTCGTCGCTGGCCTTCGACACGATCTACGCCGAGGGGCAGCGGCGGTACGTCGAGTCCCTGAGCACCTACGCGCGGCAGTTCCTGGACCGCATGACGCGGCCCGAAGTGGACCACATCGAGGGCCTCTCGCCCGCAATCTCCATCGAGCAGAAGGCCGCCAGCGGCAACCCCCGATCGACGGTCGCGACGGTCACCGAGATCAGCGACTACCTCCGTGTGCTGTTCGCGCGGGTGGGGAAGGTGCACTGCCATCAGTGCGGCCGGCCGATCAGCTCGCAGACCGCCGAGCAGATTGTCGATCGGCTGTTGGGCCTCCCGGAGGGGACGCGGCTGCTGATCCTGGCGCCCGTCGCCAAGGAGCGGCGCGGCACGTACAAGGACGTCCTGGCCGATGCCGTGCGGCAGGGGTATGTGCGCGCGCGGATCGACGGCGAAGTCGTGGACCTGTCCGGCAAGGTGCGCCTCTCCGAGAAGCAGCGCCACACGATCGAGATCGTGGTGGACCGGCTCGTGGTGCGGGCCGATGCGCGGAGCCGCCTGAACGACTCGGTGGAGACGGCCCTCGCGCTGGGCGACCAAACGCTGATCGCGGCGGTCGTGGAGGGGGAGGACCTGCTCTTCTCGTCGCGCTTCGCGTGCGTGGAGTGCGGGTTGAGCTACCCGCCGCTGACGCCGGCGATGTTCTCCTTCAACAGCCCGCAGGGGATGTGCCCCTCTTGCGGGGGCTTGGGGACGCGGCTGGAAGTGGACCCCGAGGCCTTGGTGGCCGACCCTATGAAGCCGCTCCTGGGCGGCGCGCTCGACCTGCAGGGCAAGGAGGACACGCCCCACACGCGCCATGTCGTGGAGGCGCTCGCGCGGCACTATGGCTTCGACCCCGAGACCCCGTGGAGGAACCTCTCCGACGAGGCGCGCCGGGCGGTGCTCGAGGGCACAGGCGCGGAGAGCATCGAGTTCACCTACAAGGCCCGCAGCGGGCGGGAGTTCTCGTACACTTCCACCTGGGAGGGGTTCTTCGCGCCGGCGCGGGACGGTCGCGGCCGTCGGCGCGAGGAGGCGGGCTACTTCTCCGCCGTGTGCTCGAAGTGCCGGGGAACCCGCTTCCGCCCCGAGGTACAGGGCGTCCGCGTCGGCGACAAGTCGATCACCGAGGTCCTGGCGATGACGGTGGAGGGCGCCGAGGGCTTCTTCTCGGGGCTGGACCTCGGGCGCTCGGAGACGGCCATCGCCTCGCGGCTGGTGGCGGAGATCGGATCGCGGCTGCGGTTCATGGCCGACGTGGGGCTGGAGTATCTCACGCTGGACCGGGCTTCGCCGTCGCTGTCCGGCGGTGAGGCGCAGCGCATTCGGCTCGCGACGCAGATCGGCGCGGGGCTGACGGGCGTGCTCTACGTGCTGGATGAGCCGAGCATCGGCTTGCATGCCCGCGATCACGCGCGCCTGCTGCGCACGCTCGTTCACCTGCGGGACCTGGGCAACACCGTCATCGTGGTTGAGCACGACGCGGAGACGATCCTCAGCGCGGACTACGTGCTCGACTTCGGCCCGGGCGCGGGCGTTCACGGCGGTGAGATCGTCCACGCAGGCGACGTCGAGACGTTGCTGGGCAGTCCCGCGTCGCTGACCGGCGCCTACCTCTCCGGCCGCAAGCAGATCGATACGCCGTCGGTCCGCCGGAAGGCGAAGAAGACGGCCAGCTTGGAGATCGTCGGCGCCGAGGAGCACAACCTGCGGAAGATCGACGTGCAGATTCCCCTCGGCGTGTTCACCTGCATCACGGGTGTGTCGGGCTCGGGGAAGAGCACGCTGGTCATCGACGTGCTCTACCGCGCGCTGCAACGGCGCCTATACGGGTCCACGGCGCGACCGGGCAAGCACCGCGCCGTGAAGGGCGCCGAGCGGATCGAGAAGGTCGTCAACATCGACCAGGACCCCATCGGCCGCACGCCCCGGTCGAACCCGGCGACGTATGTGGGCGCGTTCGGCCTGATCCGGGAGCTATTCGCCGCGACACCCGAGGCGCGAATGCGGGGCTATGAGCCCGGCCGGTTCAGCTTCAACGTGCGCGGCGGGCGGTGCGATTCGTGCGACGGGGATGGCACGATCCGCGTGGAGATGCACTTCCTGCCGGATGTGTACGTCACGTGCGAGGCCTGCCGGGGCACGCGCTACAACCGCGAGACGCTGCAGGTCCTCTACAAGGGGCGCAACATCGCGCAAGTCCTGGACATGACCGTCGCCGAGGCTCTGGAGCTGTTCGGCAACATCCCCCGCGTGCGGCGCATCCTGGAGACGCTGGCGGCAGTCGGACTGGACTACATTCACCTCGGGCAGCCCGCGCCGACGCTCAGCGGGGGCGAGGCCCAGCGCGTGAAGCTCGCCAAGGAGCTCGCGCGCACGCAGTCGGGGAAGACGCTGTATGTGCTGGACGAGCCGACCACCGGTCTGCACTTCGACGACATTCGGAAGCTGCTCAGCGTGCTGAACCGTCTGGTCGACGCCGGGAACACGGTGGTCGTGATCGAGCACAACATGGATGTCATCAAGTGCGCCGACCATGTGATCGATCTCGGTCCCGAAGGGGGCGACCGCGGCGGCCAAGTCGTCGCGGCGGGGACGCCGGAGGAGATCGCGAGAGCCGAAGCCTCCCACACCGGGCGCTACCTGGCGCCAGTGCTGTCGGGGGGGTATGCGCCGAGTAGGGTACAATACTCTCAGCCATGACCTTCTCCGTGATCGTGCCCAGCTACCGGAGGCCCGATGACCTGCGCCGCTGTGTGCAGGCGATTCTGGCTGGCCGGCGGCTGCCCGATGAGCTGATCGTCGTAGTGCGTGATACCGACACGGAGAGTCAGGCCGTGGCGGCGGATTGCGCGCGGCTGCCGAACGGCGAGCTGATTCGCAGGGTCCTGGTGACACCGGCCGGGCAGGTGGCGGCTCTCAATGCGGGGCTGGAGGTGACGACGGGCGAGGTGCTGGTATTCCTCGATGACGACACGCGGCCGACTCCCGAGTGGCTGGCCAGAATCGCAGCGCTGTACGCTGACCCGGCGGTAGTGGGAGTTGGCGGTCGCGACCGGATTGTGGACGGCCCCGACGAAGGGCTGGCCGAGCGCGTGGGCGGGCTGACCTGGTATGGCTCGATCATCGGGAACCACCATCGAGGGTGTCGGGGCATTCAGCGCGTCCGGCACCTGAAGGGCGCGAACATGAGCTTCCGGCGCTCGGCGCTCCCGCCGTTTGATCCTAACCTCTTCCGCGCCGCCTCGATGCTGAACGACACCGACGCCAGTCTGGGCGCCGGCCACCACGGCGCGCTGCTCTACGATCCCGAGGCGATTGTCGATCACTATGCCTCGGAGCGCGGCGGCGGCGTCTCTCGGGACATCGACGACCCCGAGATCGCGCGGGCGGACAGCCACAACTGGACCTACTGCATGCTCAAGCACCTGCGCTGGTGGGCCAAGCCGGTCTTCCTCGCCTACGCGCTGGCCGTCGGGCAGGGCTCGCGGATAGGGCCGATCCTCTGGGTCTGGCGCCGCTTGAGGGGTGAACCGAAGCACCTCCGGCAGGTCTGGGGTTCGACGCTGGGCAAGCTGGAGGGCCTGAGAACGTACCTGACCCGGAACCGCGCCACGCGGCGGACGGCCACGGGGGAGGTCGCCCATGTCGGCTAGGGTGGGCGTTCCCCTCTACTCGCGAGCGCCGAGCCGGGCTGTGGTGGCAATGGCCGTTGTGGTCTTCGGCTGCGCGATGGCCTACCTGGGCGCCATGCAGAGTTGGACGCTCGCGACGGTGCTGTGCTTCGGTGTGGTCATCACCGTTCTGGCGTTCTACAAGATGGAGTGGGCGATCCTGGGGTTGGTCGTCATGTCGAACTTCGACGGCTTCCTCAAGCCCCTGTTTGCCGAGCGGTTCAGCCTCTTCCTCAAGGACTACTTCATCTTCCTGGCGGCGGTGCGCTGGCTGTGGGGTCTGTTCTCGGGCGAGAGCCGGCCCTCGGTCCGCACGCTGATCGCGGCGCCGGCGCTGATCTTCGCCGGTTACGTGATCGCACAGGTCGCGAATCCCAACTCCCAGAGCCTGACCCTGAGTCTCGCGGGGGTCCGCGCCTGGCTGCTGTGGGTGCCGGTGTTTTTCATCGCCTACGACTACCTGGAGTCCCGGCGCCAGATCGAGAGACTGTGGCAGGTCGCGATGCTCGTGGGGGTGGTGGTGGCGGCCTACGGGATCGTTCAGTACTTCATCGGCTTCAACCACCTGTTCCGGCTGTCGCGGGAGTTCGCGTATTACGCGAAGATGGCCTACACGGCGGGTGCGGGCGAGAGAGTCCTGCGGGTCTTCAGCACGATGGTTCACCCCGGGGCCTTCGGGAGCGCGATGGGCTTCATGACCCTCGTCGCCAGCGGCCTGGCCTTCAGTGCGCGCTCCCACGGGTGGCGGATCGCCTCCCTCCTGTGTATCCCGGTACTCGCCATGGCTCTGTTCCTGTCGGGGGCGCGAGCGGCGATGCTCGGCACGGGGCTGGGGCTTGTGGTCTTCATCGCGTTCTCGAGGCGCCCCGCGTTGCTCATCGTGGCGGGGGTGTTGCTGCTCGGCGGGTTCTGGCAGTCGTGGCGTCTCACGAGGGGCGGGCTGGAGGATCGCGTCGAGAGTCTGAGCTGGGAGTATGTCAGCGAACGCGCCTCCCATCCGTTTGAGATGGGTCTGGAGGTTGCGGCGCAGCATCCGTTCGGTGTGGGCGTCTCCTACGGCAGCGGCGTAGCGCGCTCCGAAGCGGGAAGGAGGGCCCCGGGGGACCGGACGCAGACGCTCTTCATCGAGAACGACTTCGGGCGGGCGCTGGCCGAGCTGGGCGTCGGGGCAGTGCTATATGGGGTGCTGCTCGTCGCGGCGGCCGCAGCGTGTTGCATGGCGCAGCTGCGGCTGCGGACGCCGGCGAACGCTACGCTCGCGGCGGCGCTCCTGGGCGGGGCGGTCTCGATCGCGGTAACGCTGGCGGTCGGAGCGGCGCTCTACGTGGCGCCAGGCGGGCTGTACTTCTGGCTGGCCGTCGCCTCCGTCATGCGCCTGCCCGACATCGAGAAGGCCGCCGTTGCCGCAGCCGACGAGTCGCCTCCCGCGATGGCGAAGAGCGCGTGACCCGCAGGCCGGTGTCACTTCGCGGGTGGCAGATCGCCCAGCGGCCCGACCCAGGGGACCTCACAGTCGCCGGGCCTTCCGCCGGTCCGCCAGACCTCGGCGAACGGGCCGGCGCCCTGGTGGTGCCACTTCGTGTGGCCGTCGAGGTACTGGAAGTCCTTCCCGTCGTTGTGCCAGCACGGACCGTTGAGCGCCTGGTCGCGGGTCTGGCTGAAGTTCTCCCCGGTCGCGTCCATCCACGAGCCGGGCGGGTAACCGCCCTTCTCGAACAGCACGACCGTGGCCGCGTGGTTGGGGATCAGGCCCAACTCGAGTCCGCTCACATACCGCGGCAGCGCGTACGACCGCAGGCCGCGCCCATAGGTGTTGTCTGGGCAGAAGAGCAGATCGCGGTTGCGCACGTACGGCTGGATCTGGTCGTCCCACGAGTAGGCCATGCCGGGGGGGTTCGAGCCGGGCGCGCCGCCAAGCAGGCTCCATCGCGGCATCGTCTCGTCATTGTCGCCCTCATACATCTTGATCCCCAGCCCAAGCTGGTGCATGTTGGACTGGCACTGCGTCTGTCGCGCCTTCGCCCGTGCGCGCGAGAACACCGGAAAGAGGATGGACGCGAGGATCGCAATGATCGCGATCACCACGAGGAGTTCGATGAGAGTGAAGCCACAACGGGACCGCTCAGCAGCTTGCCCCCCACCCACGCTGATCGCCACCTTTCGCATGGCCGTCCTTGAATCGCGGATTCACCAGGCCCGCCGGCGTATCCTCTCCCGGGCCAGCCTCTCTGCAGGTCGCAGAGGTGCCAGGGACGAAGGGCGATACGGATCTTGGCGTTCGAAGGGGCGCCCATGAAGACCCTCGAGTGGATCGACACACCGGACGGCGGCCTTGTCCGGCTGATCGACCAGACCCGACTGCCGAACGAGACGGTGTTGCTCGATTGCACAGACCTGGCGACCCTCGCCGAGGCGATCCGGATGTTGCGCATCCGTGGGGCGCCCGCGATCGGGTGTGCGGCGGCGCAGGGGATCGCGATGGTGGCCTCCCGTTCGAAGGCCGAAGATGGCGCAGCTCTGCTGGCCGAACTGGGAAGGGCGCGCGACGTACTCGCTGCCACCCGGCCGACAGCGGTGAACCTCTTCTGGGCGCTGGACCGCATGATGGCGAAGGCGGAGGAGCTGGCGAAGAGCGGCGTCGCGGGCAAGGAGTTCGTCCGGGCGCTGATCGACGAGGCGGTGGCGATCACCGAGGATGACCTCGACCGGTGCCGGCGGATCGGGAAGCACGGGGCGGAGCTGATTCCTGGGGGCGCGAACATCCTGACCCACTGCAACGCGGGCGCGCTGGCGACGGCGGGCTATGGCACGGCCCTGGGCGTGATCCGCGCGGCACATGAGGCCGGGAAGCGCATTCATGTGTGGGTCGATGAGACCCGCCCCCTGCTGCAAGGCGCCCGTCTGACTGCCTGGGAGCTGCAGCAGGAGGGCATCCCCTGCACGCTGATCACCGACAACATGGCCGGCTACCTCATGCAGCAGGGCCGCGTGGACTGCGCGGTCGTGGGCGCGGACCGAATCGCGGCGAACGGGGATGCGGCCAACAAGATCGGGACCTACTCGGTCGCCGTCCTGGCGCACCACCACGGCGTGCCGTTCTACGTGGCGGCGCCCTTCTCGACGGTGGACTTCGGCCTCGCCTGCGGTCAGGACATCCCGATCGAGGAGCGCAACCCCGACGAAGTGGCGCTCCTCGCGCACCTTGCGACGCAACCTGCCTGCCCCGTCGGGGTTAGAATCTACAACCCGGCCTTCGATCCGACGCCCAGCGATCTTGTCGCGGCGATCATCACGGAGGTCGGTGTCATCCGACCGCCCTACCGGCAGGCGCTCGACGCCGCCGCGCCGCGCGAGTAGTGCCTGGTTGGTCGTGACGTCTGCCGTTGCAGTTCGTGCCTGCAGCTCACCAGAGCTGCGACGTTACTGAGTCCCGGATAGATACGGGAACAGTGGGGCGGGCATTCTTGCCCGCCAGGGGCTGTGGCGGGCAAGAATGCCCGCCCCACTGTTCCCATGTTTCCGCAAGGCGCAGTGGTTCGTCCAACAACACCGCGGGACAAGAAGCCTGCCATGAGAACAGGCGCCGCGCTGATCGGCCTGCTGGCCCTCCCGGCCTGGGGCGCCTACGCTGCCGACTACGCCTTCGCGCCGGACATGGGCGAGGGGGATCACACGATTGCCTTTGAGATCCCGGCGCCGGCCTCGTGGCCCCAGGGCGCCGAAGTCCGCGTCGCCTTCGACTGGAAGTCGAGCGAGGCTTACCACGTCGCCGCGATGACGCGTGATTCGGCGTGGTTGGAGGAGGTCGCGGGCGGGCAACCGCGCCGTCTCGGCCCGGCGGGCGCTTGGCCGGCCGTGAAGGGTCAGGCGAAGATCAGCGTCAAGCGCCGCGCGTGGGAGATGGAGGTCCTGTGCAACGGCCGCACGGTGGCGCGCGGCTGCGATGAGAGCCCCTTCGGCGGGAAGGTGGGGGTCGCCGTCTCCGGCGTGAACCTGAGCCCGGACGACCTCGTCGTGCAGCCGGTCGAGCCCACGCGTCTGACGGATGACTTCATGCGCGGCCCGGGCGAGCAGAACCTCTGGCAGATCGGCTCGGGGAACTGGCAGACCGTGGGAATCGTCGGCGGCAAGGGTCAGCTCCGCCCGGACCTCAGCGCGAATCCCTTCTCCTATCGGTGCAACGGAACCGGGCCGCAGCTTGCCACTGTGGGTGACTGGTTCTGGGACTCCTACGCCGCGACGGTGGCGGTCAAGGCCACGCAGCCCAACGGCGCAATCGGCCTCGCGTTCTACGTGCAGGACCCCCTGAACTACTACCTTCTGGGCCTCGCCTCCGCCGCTCGGCCCGACAGCACGCAGCTTCAGCTCACCAGAGTCGTGGACGGTGCACGGCATGTGCTGGACGCCACGACGGGCGGGTATGAGAAGGACTTGTGGTACCGGCTGACGGCGCGCGTGTCGAATGGGGTCATCGAGGGCTGGGTCGATGGCGTCCCCCGGCTGTCGGTGTATGACGCCACGTTCGGCCAGGGGGGCATCGGCCTGTGGGCGCAGGACGCGGGAGACGGGTGGTTTGATGACGTGACGGTCGAGCCCTGGTGGGCCTTCTCCGATCCCTTCGCCAGCCCCGACCTGAGCTGCTGGCTGCAAGAGGGTGGGCAGTGGGAGGCCGGGAGCGGCGCGCTGCGGGCGACGAGCAGTTGGGAGCGGCCCGCAGGAATCCTGGTCGGGCCGACCTCGTGGAAAGGGTACGAGGTCGCCGCCGACGTTCTCGCCCGCGATGCGGAGGGGGTCGGGTTGTACGCTTGCGCAGGGGCGGCCAGTTGGTATCTCTTCCAGTGGTCGCGCGGCTCGCCGGTGGGTACATGGCACCTCATGCGGATGGCGGACGGCCGCCCGGCCTCCTTGGGCATGGTGTCGGGCGATCTCGATCAGGACTCACCCCACCGGCTCTCGTTGAGCGTGGCCAACGGCCTGATCGACTGTCGGGTAGACGGCCGGCCGGTGATCGTGGTCGCCGACTTCGCCCTGCCGACCGGGGCTGCGGGCCTGCGCGCGGATGGTGGGCAGGGGGTGACCTTCAGCAACGTGATGGTCCGCGCGGTCGATGAGCCCTACCACCCGGTGGACATCACCGCGCAGTTCGCCAAAGAGGAGACGATGGCCGACTGGGCGCGCCCGGCCAGCGACTGGCCGCGCGACTTCCAGACGGGCGCGTACTGCTTCCGGTTGCCGCTGTTCAACGATGTGTCTGTGCGGGTGCCCTTCCGGATGGCTGCGGGCGGCGGAGGCCGTGTGGCGCTGCGAATCGGGTCGGTCTCCTCGGGGGACGCCTACGTCCCGGCGGGCGCTCCGCTCTACACACCGGGCCTGGAGGTCGAGTACCTCGGTTCGCTCGGGGGCAAGCCCGCGGTCACCTGCCGACGCGGCGGCCTGGTCCTGGCGCAGACGGCGGCGCCGAACGAGGGGACCGAGCACCTGCTGCGGGTGGACAAGGTCGGGACCTCGCTCCGCGCGTGGCTCGACGATGCGCCGGTCGCCGCCGCCAACGACGGGACCTGGCTCGACAACAGCGGCCTCGATGTGACCTGCGAGGGCGCGGCGATGGACCGAAACGAGATCGAGACATACTCGACGCACATGCTCGAGTACACCTTCTCCGGCGCGCCGACCGACTGGCGTCCGAAGCTGGGGCTCTGGCAGGTGACGGATCGCTGGTCGTGTTTCCCGGGCTGGGCGTGGTACGGCGGCTCGAAGCACCAGACGCCGCTGCTGTGGAGCAAGCGCCAGTTCTACGGCGACCAGACGTTCGAGTTCTGGGCCGGGCTGGAGATGGACACGAGCCCTCAGCGCGGCGGCTACACCCACCCCAGCGACATCAACTGCACGATCGCCGGCGACGGGCAGAACCTGTGCTCGGGCTATAGCTTCGTGTTCGCGGGTGATAACAACACGGTCACGAAGATCCTGCGGGGCAACGCCGTGGTCGCTCAGACCACCGACGCACGCTTCGTGAACCCGAACACCGGCAACATGGACTTCCACCGGCACTGGTTCCACATCAAGGCGGTGAAGCTCGGGCCGGAGTTGTACATGGCGGTCGATGGGAGGTGGGTGCTACGCTGGACCGATCCCCAACCCATCACCGGCGGTCACGTCGCCGTCTGGAGCTACAACAACGGCATCCTGATTGCTCGCGCTCGCGCAACGGCCCAGGTGGTACGGTAGCGTGTTCGCGGGCAGGTGCGACAGACGTCGTTGCGGAACCCGCGCCACAGGCTCCCTGCTTCGCGAGATCATCAAGACCGGTCGCCGCGTGGCCTGACCCCTCGATGCGAATCACTTCGACCTCTCCCGAGATGACCCAGGAGATCGCCGCCGAACTCGCCGGCTTGGTGCGTGCGGGCGACCTCCTGGCGCTGTCCGGGCCGCTGGGCGCGGGGAAGACGTGCTTCGTGCAGGGGTTGGCGCGCGGCCTGGGGGTCGAGCAGGTGGTGGCAAGCCCGTCGTTCGTGTTGGCGAAGCACTACCCGGGCTCGCCCGGGTTGCTGCATGTGGACGCGTACCGCCTGGATTCGGCGGAGGACTTCTGGGAGCTGGGGCTGCAGGAGCAGTTGGAGGCCAGCGTAGCGGCCGTGGAGTGGGCGGAGAACGTGCAGGCGGCGCTCCCCGACGAGCGAGTGGACATCACGCTCAGTGACGCGGGGGAGGAGACGCGGGTCATCGAGTCCCACGGCCGAGGTGCGCGGGGACGCGAGATCATGGCCGCCGTGGAGCAAGGCCTCAGCCGCCGGTTGGGGACGGACCGATGATCGTGCTGGGCATTGAGACATCGGGCGAGACCGCGTCCATCGCGATCCGGGAGGACGAGACCATCCTGGCCTCGCGCGCCTTCCCGAGCCGTTCGACCCTCTGCGAGCGGCTGGCCGCCGAGATCGGGTCGGCCCTGGAGCACTTGGGCGAGGACCACAGCCTCGACGCAGTCGCCGTATCGCGAGGGCCGGGCTCCTTCACGAGCCTCCGCATCGGCGTGGTGACAGCGAAGGCCCTGGCGCACCGGTGGCGGCTGCCGTTGGTCGGCATCCCGACGACCGAGGTCGTTGCGTGGCCGTTCGCCCAGATGGAAGGCACGACCATCGCGGCGCTGTTGCCGGCGTGGAACACCGCGCTTTACCTCGCAGTCTACCTCTCAGGGCCGACTGGCCGGCTGGAGGAGCGCCTGGGCCCGTGTGCGGTAGAGCCTGCCGAGGCCATCGCGCGGCTTTCGGCGATGGACGGGCCGCTGCAACTCGTCGGCCGGAGGGCGCTGGAGCATCGGGGGGCCATCGAGGAGGCGCTAGGAGCGCAAGCGGAGTTCGCTACGGAGTCGGCCTGCGATCCGGATGCGGTGAGCCTCACCGAGATCGCCCTTGGTCGCGTGGCGGAGGCCGATCCGCAGGCCGCCTTTCGGCTGCGGCCCCTCTACATCGTGCCCTCACAGGCCGAGCGCGTCGCGGGGATCGATCTGGGGATGAGCGGCGAGACGGACGGAGCCTACCAGGAGCTGTAGAGCGTTCCGTCGGTGGCGGTCTTGGTGGAGGCGGAGTGAACGGCGCCGGTGCGCGGGTCGTACTGCCAGTCGCGGGCGCCCGTGAAGGGGTCGATCGGGAGGACGCCCCCCGGCGTCGTGATGAAGTACGGGCCCTGGAAGCAATCAGGGGGAATCGGATTCCCGTTGCCGCCGACGAGTCCCGTGCTGTCGGTGGCAAGCAGGTCCTCGAGCTTGCTGGGCCAGTCGCCGCAATGGGCGTAGAAGAGTGCCAGCGAGGCCCGCATGCCGTGGAGGTTGGCGCGGAGTTCGCTCTCCCGAGCCTCCCGGACGGTCGGCCAGATGCGCGGGATCACGATCGCGGCCAGGATCGCAAGCACGACGATCACGACCATGACCTCGATCAGGGTGAACCCCTTGCGCCGCAGTTCGTTCGGATGTCGCCACATGGTGGACCCTCATACGGAGTCAACTGCATGTTCCCAATCTGCACCTCTTCTACCACATTCGCGAGATGAAGGACCAAGGCAAACAGCCGGCGCATAGGCTTCGAGGTGTTGGGAAGGTGGTGAACCTCCGGTCGGGGAACCACGTTCTAGTAGGGGACGCACAACGCACGCTGGGTACGTTCATGCGGAACTGGTCGGTCCTCATCCTGCTGGCACTGCTTCCTGCGAGTGGATGGGCCACCCAACCGGAGCACCCCCGGTCGCGAGCGGCTGCCCCGCTTGCGCCCGTCCGGTCGGAGCGGCTCTTGCCGACGCCTCTTGTGATCATCCGCTTTGGCCGGACGGTCTCCGACCTCGGCGACCTCGTGGCGGGGCTCCGCGCCTCCACGCAGACGTCCGTCATCGCGGCCGACAAGCCTGGGGTGCTGGAGTTCGTCTGCTCGCCCGACAGCATTCTCCCGTGGGGCACGCCGCTGTTCCGGGTGTATGACCTGGACCTGCTGGGCGACCTGGCTCGCGCGCAGGAGTTTGCCGCGCTGATCGGCAGCCGGCCGTTCGTCGTGGCGCCAAGGGATTTCCCCGCGCCGCTGACTCGGCTTGGCCGCGCGACGGTCCCCCCGCCTCCTGTCCTGCTGCCGGGCCTGCCTGAACCGAAGCCCTCTGCGCCCGCGGTGGTCCTTCCTGAACCGATCGTCAGGGCCCCGGCGCAACGCCCGCAAGAGCCCGAGCGCGCCGTGCAGCCGCCTCCCCCGCCGCCTCGGCCCAAGGTGGAGCAGCCTGCCCCGGCGGCAGTGCAGGCGGCCTCGGCGCGCCTCGCCGCGGCTGAGGAGCGCGTGACAACCATGGAGACGGCCCTGGCGGCTGCGCAGAGCGACCTCAAGTCGGCGCAGCAGGGCGTGGCTCCGCTGCGCGACGACGTGGCTGCGCGCCGTCGGTTGCTCGAGGCGGGGGTCATCGCGCGCAACGACGTGAAGGCCGCCGAGGAGCGGTTGCAGGAAGCCGAGGCCGCCGCCTCGGCCGCCAGCGGTCGAGTAGCTGAGGCCCAGGGGGCCTTGGACGCCGCCGAAGCCGAACGCGACGCCGCGTTGGCGGGCGCCGAGCGGGCGAAGTCGGTGCCCAGCGGACGGCCCGCGCCGGCTGCGCCGCCGCCGGCGGTGGTGTCGCGCAGTTCACCGCGATTGGCGCC
>Ga0194125_10004385_pt1 | contig 22040 bp, 7 predicted proteins | sample TA2KigC250mmetaG_FD_148626 | JGI IMG/M metagenome (GOLD analysis project Ga0194125, IMG submission 148626) | Freshwater microbial communities from Lake Tanganyika, Tanzania - TA2015034 Kigoma Deep Cast 250m | ecosystem: Environmental > Aquatic > Freshwater > Lake | place: Tanzania: Lake...
ACGCCGCATCGTTGATGCCCAGGTAGATCGCCAGGATCGTCTCCGGCACAGCGGGCGCCAAGTGCGCCAGCTCAAGCGAGTCAATGCCCTCACTCGGGGCCAGATACTGCGGACACCTGCGAAGCAACTCGTATGCTTCCGTCAAGAACTGCGTGTACGCTTCCGCCGTCAGCGTCGAACCTTCAGGAATGCGCAATTCGCGCCCAAGTTTACCGGCAGTCATTCGATGATCTCCTCCTTGATGTCGTGTACCATTCCTCGGAACCGCGACTCGCTCCTCACGCGCGCGCTCAGCGCCCCTCTCCAAACCTGAACAGCAGCGTGGCGATCTTTCCGCCGGGGACCGAAAAGCGCGCCGAACCGCGGGTCGTGCTCAACTTGATCTCCGGCTCAGGCCGCGGGTCCTCGTTCAAGTTCGTCGTAACCGCCGACTGGAACGGTATTCCCAGAGTCAGCTTGCCTTTCTGAGCGGAAGCGGTCGGATTCCAGATCCTCACGATCAACCCATCCTCACGTTCCGCCTTCTTGATGCAGGCGACCTCGAGATTCCCGGCATCCAGCGACAGCACGCTCTTCCCGCCCGGGCGAACCGCTCCGATCACTTCCGAGCACAGCAGGGGTCGGGAAAAATCGCGGTAAGCCTCCCACAGCTTGCCTTCCTGCCATCCGCCGGAATGAGGATAAAGCGCGTAACGCACCGTCATCCGCCCCAGGCTCTGGCTGCCCTCCATCTCCCTCACGCCATATCCAACCGGCCAGCGCTTCAAGCCTACGGCACGCAGAAGCGTGAGCGTGAGGACGTCGTGCTTCTTACCCGTGACGAAGTACTCCGGAAGCCCCAAATTCAGAACGGCCATCCCGCGTTTTCCGTCACTCAGGCCAGCAAACCCAAAGTTCGGATATCCATTGATCGGTTCAATCCACTGCGACATGTCCGGCAGTGTCGTATCCCGTTCGTCAACGCTGTACTGACCGCCGGCATAGGTCTTTTCCGCCGCGATACCGGTGGGGAAACACACCCGCAGGCGATGATCACGACATTCGTTGTCAATCGTAGTCTCGACGTCCAGCCAGCGGCTGAAGCGCGTCAGGGTCAGGCGCGACGTCAACTGAACCTTCGCTTTCTTCGCCTTCCATCCTGCCGGTTGATCACACCGGGCCGCCGGCAGACGCATGCTTGTCTTTACCCGGATGACCGCGCGCCAGGCCGTGTTCTCGACCAGCTCGATTTCGGATCTTCCCGAAGAGGTGAGCGTTGATCCCGTCGGCCTGAAGTTCCAGGGCTCACCGACATCGCCTACGTCTTCGAAATAGTGGAGTCCTTTGTAGGTAGCGCCGGTTTCCTTGTGCTTCAAATCGACTCGGCCGTCGTCACGTACGACGGCTTTGAGAAATTCATTTTCCAGCCAACGCTTGCCGCGGGCAAGCCGCTTCATTCCACTGGCGGAGCGTCGAATCGACGACACCCCGATCTTCAGCGTCAGGCGGCTCCACGGCGCCACAACAGGTGCTTCAAACTGCAGCCTGCAGCGGTGCGTCCTAATGGGGCGTCCCACCAGGCCAAGCAGACTCGATCCGTCTTCATGAAGCCTTTCCACGTCGGGCACTATGGTCGTCCCGTCTTCTGCCACCAACAGCAGGGTTTGCGAAGCCATGGACTTCGGCAAATCGACCTCCATGCGGCAGAACCCGCCACGCGGCCGGATATCGAAATTGAAGATGACGATATGCGGCTCGGGCGATGGTCCTCCGGTACCCGTTACGGCCAGCGCCGGCTGCAACATGCTGCGGCAGGCATCCTCCACCACCCCCTCACTCATGGCCTGCACATCGGTGAAGCGGGCCACAATGTCATCCGCCACCTTGCTGAGGCTGCAACCGTCAATGGAGTCGTGAGCCTGCGATGCCAACAGCAGTTTCCAGGCTTCAGTCAGGGATGCCGAAGGATACGCTGCCCCCTTCAGCCACGCCCAGGCGCAGGCCGGCTCCGCGACATCGATCAGCATGTGCTCGGACGCACGATTGAGCATCTTTAAGTCCATGCGCGCGGAAAGGGTCGCCCACCACAACGTGCGGTCTTTCGCAACCACCTTGCTGTCCCGAAGCTCCCCTACGTGGACAGGCAGGGCGTCGCCCGCTTCGCGACGGATCGCCTTGAACACTTCGGGCAGCGTGCTGTCGATCACGGTCAAATCGGGGAACTCCTTGTTCGCAGCGGCAATCAGGCGCGGCGTCGCTGGAAATGGCATCGTATGGTCCATGCACTGGAAGCCGACGATGTGGGAAGTCGCGGCCCCCGCTGAGGTCTGATCGCGCAGCTTCTCCAGGTACGGTCGCAGGTACTGCGGGTGCCAGCCTTCCCGACTGTTCAGCGTGCCGTATTGGTACGGGTTGTGAAAACGTTGCCCGTCGACCCGGAATGGCACCCAGTTGTCGTCGAAGTCGTAGTCCCAGTTGTTGTCCGGTGTATCGTGGATCACCTTGGCAATCACCGGGTGGTAGAGCAGGCAGTAGAAATTGGTGCGGCCATAGCGCGCGGCAAGATGCAGGGCGAGAACTTCCGAGCCGTCCGGACTCTGCCATCGAAACTCACGCGGGGCGCGCTTGTCAGAGATCCCCTTGTAGAGCACGGCGCTGCCTATATCGAACCCATTGTAGATTTGCGGCAACTGGGCAATCTGCCCGTTGGAGCAGGCCGTGTACCCCTCGCGCATCGCGCCACCCACGGACTCAGCCACCGCAATGCCAACCAACAGATTGCGCACCACGGCCTCCCCGTGCAGCAACGGCATGTCCGGCAACGTGTACCAGGGACCCACCAATATTCGTTTGGCACGCACCAGCTTGCGCAGGCGCGCCGCCATCTCGGGCCGCAGGCGGAGATAGTCCTCCATGCAGATCGACTGCCCGTCCATCATGTAGTGCCGGTAAGCGGGATCCTGCTCCATGAGCTCGATGAGATTGTCGTTGTGATGAAGCAGGTGCCGCCGGTAACTCACAAACGACAGAAGCCACTCACGGTCCCAGTGCGTGGCATTGATCACATGCAGCGTTCGCTTCTTCACCATCATACTCCCTTGTCCTCGAGGTTGAATGAAACACACTACTTCCAGATCACCCGCGTGCCGGCATGGCCATCGAGAGCGTCGGCCAGGTGATCGGGATCGGTGATCAGAACTTCACGGCCGCCGCCCTCCAGATAGATCAGCGCGGCTTCCACTTTCGGCCCCATGCTGCCAGCCGGGAAGTGCCCTGCGGCCATGTGCACGCGCGCGTCGTCGCAAGTCAGCACATCAAGCGCCCGTTCATCCGGCTTGCCGTAGTTGAGGCAGACCTTCTCTGTATTCGTCAGCAGAACAAAGATGTCTGCCTTGATGTCGATGGCCAGCAGTGCGCTGGAGAGGTCTTTATCGATGACCGCTTCGATCCCGACAAACTCATTGTTCTCGTCTTTGGTCATCGGCACGCCGCCACCGCCCAGGGCCAGCACGACATTCCCGGCATAGACCAGTGACCGTACCATCGGACTCTGGATGATCCGCCTGGGTCTCGGGCTCGGTACGATACGACGGTAACCGCGACCGGCATCCTCGACGATGCTCCACTCAGGAAACCGCTTCCGCAGTTCATCCGCATCACTGTAAAACGGTCCCACCGGCTTGGTGGGCTTCTGAAACGCCGGATCGTTACGGTCCACCACGACCTGCGTGATCATCGTCACCACGAACTTGCGCATATCGTGACGACGCAGTTCGTTCAGCAGTTCCTGCTGCAGAATGTAACCCAGCGAACCTTCGGTCTGGGCCACCAGCACATCCAGAGGCAGACCCGGCACCATCTCGCGGGCCAGCTCATTCTGCATGAGAAGATTCCCCACCTGCGGACCGTTGCCGTGCGTGACCACCAGTTCATAGCCGCGCTCCAGAACGGTCAACAGCCGCCCGCACATGTCGCGCGCATTGGCTTTCTGTTCAGCATAGCTTCCGCTTTCACCTGTCTTGTGAATCACATTGCCGCCGAACGCAACCAGCGCAACGGAGCCATCGCGGACTCTCGATTTCTTCCCCCCGGGCGCCTTGTTTGCGGCCATGAATGTGCTCCCTATTTCTTCCGGTTGCGCCAGCTCACGCGCAGGGCGTCCAGGCCGGCCGGGTCGCCGAGCAACACAACGTCACGGGCTTCGCCCGGCAGAAGGTCGAAACAGCCGTCATCGGCTTCGAGCCCGGCCGGAAGCTCAATCCGCACGAAATGCGCAAACGCATCGGATGACAGCCGCAGCACCGCCCCGTGCCGCCATCTTTCGACGATGTCGATGGACACCTGTGCCGGGGCCATCTTCACGGACTTGAAATTCATGAACAGGAAAACGCTCTCCGCCATCACGCCGTCCGCACCAGTAAGTCTGGCATGGTAGAAGTCACCACTGCGCATCAGGGACATCCGCTCCATCCGACAGCGTACCGACTTGTTCGCCGGAATCACGACCGATTCCGCCGTCCGCGAACGGACTTTGCCTTCGAAGGAGATGAGCCTTGTTTCCAGCTCCCCCATGACCGGGGCGAGCGTATCGTTGACCACCCACGTCGAGACGCCGCACTCCTCCTCTTTAACGGAAACAAGCACCGGTGCGCTCGCGCGGCGGACGTAGTCGTATGAGGCCTTCTTGCGCAGATAGAAATCCACCACCGACCATCCGATCTCGCCCCACGCGTCGGAGAACATCCAGAACATGCTCCCCCCGCAGTCAAATTTGCGTCGGCGCGCCTGTTCAATGGCTGTCTTCAGCGCGTCCGCTTGCAAAAGCTGTGACGCTTCAACCAGTTCTTCAAGCGTCATGGCCGATGAGTCGCCCGCCAGCAGATCGATCGCCGCAAAGGCTTTCAATCCGCCTTTCTGATCCTTCTCCGCGAAGCCATGACGGTTGGTGTGAAAGCGAAACCCCTCCGAGTCGACGCGGCGTTGATTCTCGGGGAGGTAATCATGGATCGACTCAATCGATGGCATTCCGAAGTAGCCGTACTCCGAATTGAACGTGCAGTGCGCGCGCCGGTAATTGCGGTAGTCGATCGTGTCGTTGCCGCCGGTCGCAATGCTGATCGACCACCAGTGCTGATCGCCCTGGTCTTCGTCGTTCACATCCTCCCCTCCCCACGGGCTGGTCGGCCGGTAGGGCCGGTCAGGATCCAGCCGCTTAATCAGATTCGGAATCATTTCATGCTCAAGCACCTTGCTGGTGTTCGACTGGCAGCCGGCGTACCAGTTGTTATCGAAGGCCCAGTCGGACTCATTACTGCCGCACCAGAGCGCAATGCAAGGATGGTTACGCAGACGCGGCACCACGGCCTCGACCTCCGCGGAGAGCGCAGCCCTGAAATCGGCATCGTCACCGGGATAGATGAAGCAGGCCATCATGAAATCGTGCCAGATCATGATGCCGTTGGCATCGCAGAACTCGTAGAAGTCGTCTTCTTCATAGATCCCCCCGCCCCACACGCGCAGCATGTTGAGATTGGCGTCCCGGATCTGGGACAGGACCGAGGCCCGCTTCTCTGGCGTCACTCGCGCGATGATGCAATCCAATGGCGCCCAGTTGGCGCCGTTGATAAAGCACTTCTCTCCGTTGACCACGAAGTTGAACGATCGCCCGCCCGGAACGCCGGCCAGGGGCTCCTCGGCAAGCCTGATCTCGCGAATGCCGAAGCGCAGGTCCCTGACGCCGCATGTCGAGCCGCCGGAAGTCAGCTCCACATGGAGGCCGTACCGATGCGGCTCACCCAGCGGTCGCGGCCACCACAGGCAGGGGTCTGCAACTTCGAATAGCGTTTCCACGCGATTACTTCCGGGCGCGGCCGCCTTGATTTCCACCGTGCGCCGGCCAATGCCAGGAATGTCGATGGCGAGCGAAGCATCCACCGCCGCATGGGTGGCATTCTCGACCTCAGCCACGACCGTAACCACCGCCCCGTCTCCACCGGCCAGGTTCGTACGCACCCACACATCGCGCAATATCACCGCGTCCAGAATGTCGAGGCGGACCGGACGCCAGATGCCGCAGTTGACCAGTCGGGGCGACCAGTCCCATCCGAACGTGAAAGCCGACTTGCGCACCCAGATGCTCTCGTGGGTGCCCCGGCCAAATTTCCCAAGGGGCTTGCTTTTCGCCTCGGCAACGCCTGCGTCGAGACGAATGACCAACTCGTTCGCGCCTTCCCGCAACGCATGGGTTACGTCAAAGCGATGCGCGATAAGAGAGTTGGCGGAGCGCCCGATCTCCTTGCCGTTAAGCCATACCACGGCGGCATAATCAAGCCCCTCACAAACCAGTTCCGCGCGCACCCCGTTGTCGCCACCATGCACGAAGGTGCGTCGGTGCCACCAGTACCGGTCCTCGACCCAGGCGCAATCCGGAGCGTTGCGATCGAACAGCGGCTCCTTGATCTTGCCGTGCCGCAACAAATCCATGTGTACCTCCCCGGGTACTACAGCATCTATCGCGAAAGCCCATTCCGAATCGGCGGGTAGCGACGCCCCCGCGGCTTGATCCAATGGCTTTTCCAGAAGCTGCCATCCATCATTGAGTTCGACCGTTCGCATGTTTTTCCCCATATTAGCCTCACCGTCTCAACGGATAGAGGCAATCGGCGCTGTTATGAGAGTAAAATCGAGTTCGATGCAATCCTGTTTCCGGTTTGCACTATGGGCCGCCGGCTGCGCCTTTCTTGCGCTCAGACTGGCCTTTCCTTCTGATGGAATCGGGCCGTCCTCCTTTTCGCCTCGCCCAATTGTCCATTGAAATTCCCCGGGCTGCACGTGCATGCCCTGGATAGTTAAACGCAGGTCGTTAGTGCCGGCGGGGACATCCGTGATGGGGACGCTGAAATCGCAGATCTGACGCCAGTCGCGCTTGAGAACGACCGGGCCGGCGTGGGTCGGGGTCAGGCTTGCGTCGCCGATACGAACGCGAAAATGTTCGGCAAGCGCATTTGCTTTTGTAGTCAGAAATGCGGTCTGTTCCTCATTTTGGATGGCCCCATCCCCGTTGGCGTCCATGGCGTGCAATTCCAGCAGAACCGAGCGTTCACTGTACTCCGCCTCGTAGCGGAGCCATAACCGGCTGCCATCCGTCCAAATCCGAAGCATCCGTCCAACCCGCTCCACGGGCGACTCGTGCGCCTGTGCAGCAGAGAATACCATGGCCATCACCAGACAAGACAACAGGACGGTTCTCGATTCGCGCTTCATGGACTCTCCAGCAACTTGTGCAGATTCCAGGTCTCTCCACGCACAGAGGCCGCTGCCTGGATGAAGGGCGACGCGGCCAGTTCACGGATGCGGGGGCGGTATTTCCCGGGGTTCGACTCGCGCGCGGCGGCGAGGGCCGCACAGAGGACAAAGAATTCGTTCGATTTGAGCCCCTTTTCGATGATGGGGTGGTCGGCCTTCTGCTCGAGTATCCCCAGGAGGAGCACGCTCTGCACCACTGGCCCGTCGTTCGCAAACATCGAATTGATTTCCTCGCCGGCGGCGGCCGATCCCATGCGGTAGCGGGCCAGCAGCAGGTGCGGTTTGGCGACGCTCAGGTGGAAGGCTTTGTCCCAGTCGGCACGGTCGGCCTCGGTCACCGCGAAGAGCTCGGCAAACGCGGCGTCTATCCGCTCGATCTCGGCGCTGGCCGATTCGTCGGGCATGCAGCCCAAGCCCCAGATTGCCATTACCCGCACGTTCATGGGGACAGCCTCGTTCCGGGCCAGACGGCCCAGATGCGGGATGGCCGCCGACAGCTTAAGGCGGCCGATTACTGAGACCAGGTGTTCGGCCTCAAGCTCGTCATCAGTCTCCTCGAGCGTTTCCAGCAGCGCCTGTTCGGCTGTTGTTCCCTTGATCTTCTCCAGGGCAAAGATCAGCTTGAGTCGGATGGCGATGTTCGATTCGCGATCCAGGGCCTCGACGAGCACCGGTACCGCGGCCTGGACGCGTGAGGCGGCCAGTGCGTCGATCAAGGCCGGCTCAGGCGTCTTCCCGTCCCAGGTCCCCAGCAACCTCATCAGTTCCTGCTCGATATCCGGAACAGGTTCGGCCGCAAGCGCTGCGCCCAGCAGCATGGAGTCCTTCATCTTGAGTGCCTGGTGAATCAGCCCGTTTCGCTGTGGCCACTTCGACGATGCCGCGGCGTAAAGAACGGAGCGGCGAACCGTCGATTCGGTCGCCCTCTCAAACAGCTTCAGACATGCGGCGCCGGCCTCGGGATGGTCAGGCCAGCGCCCCAGTGCTTCAGCTATCTTGGCCTGGACCGAGGGCGTGCGTTCGCTCTCCACCCAGGCGAGCAGTGCCCGCAATGCAGACTCATCCCCGACCAAACCGAGAGCCGCCACGGCGGCAATGCGAATATTATCGGCGGGATGGGCTGCAAGGGATGCAAGAGATTCGACCGCCTCGCTGCCGCTGAGTGGACGCGCAAAACGCAGTACACCAGGAAGCAGCGTATCGTCAGTTCGGATGTCCTCATTGGCGACAAGTTGTGCGGCCAACGCGCGCAGTTGAGGTATGTACTGGCGTTCCCGTCCGATTCCGATGGTCGTGCCCCATGCTTCGAGAATATCGAGCAGAAGTTCGGGATTCGTCGGTTTTCCCTTGCTCTGCGCGGTCAGCCAGGCCAGCGCCGACTCCGGTGCGGCCATGACCACGGCCTCCGGCATATTTCGTGGCGGATCTTTCCACCGAAGTGCCCGGCCCACGATCGCCTGAAGGTTGGTTCCCGCAGGGGTATAGAACGCACGGTATGCCGGTGGATCATACAGACGCAGCAACTCGCGGTGATACCTTCGCGACACGGCCGCGTGTTCCGCCAACAGGAGAAAGGGAGCCCGATGCTCTTCACGGTCAAGATCCATGAGGTCGGCAGCGGACCACAGAGCCGCCATGCCAAGCCCGGCTGCGTTGAATGCCAGGATTGCTGTCGGTTGGCCGGCGTTGGCTGCGTGCACCAGATCCCGGATGCGGCGGTTGGCCTCTTGCTGGTCGCCATCAGCATGCGCGACAGAATGCCCGTGGTCAGCAGCAGACGCCGCTACACCCGTCAGCACAGCGCCAACAACGAACACGAGGCCGGCACACCTACCCTTCACTTCCCCTCCAAAACAAAACGCGGGTAGACCTTTTCGGCGGCTTTGCCAGGGGGCAGATCTCGCGGACCAAGGCCCAAGAGACCCGGCGAAGTCTGGAGCCAGTACCGTTGACCGTCGCCATTGTCGTCGTCCAGAACACAAACGTTGAGGTTGAATTCGTCGCCCGGTTTCAGGCCGAGATCCGCTAACGGCAGTCGCATCTCGTAAAACGTCTGACGTTGGTTCCCCTCTCGTTTCACGGAGAACCCCGCCGTCTTCTCCAGATCCTTGTCCTTGGCGCCCTCGACCTGACTGAACACCACGCCGCCTTCCGTCAAAGCCAGAGCCAGGTTCCAGTGCGTCTTCCCGGCGGCAAGCCCCATCTGCATAGCGTCACCGTTCCAGATCGTGTCGCGGGGTTGCGCGTTGAAATGCCGGTCGTCCTCCACCTTGACGGCCATGTACAGCGCCTCATCGTCCCATCCAAGATAGACTCGTGCGCCCAGGTCGTCGTAGCCGCTCCAGGTCGTCGCCCCGTCGCTCGCCCCCTGCGCGCGACGGTCCGTCGGGAAGATGTCTTCCGGGCCGCCGATGGAGAACAACGACTTGCCCCATTCGTCCTCTTCCATGACTCCGTCGATCTTGACGGGTTTGCTCAGGCGCGCAATGCCGCGCGGACCGGCGGCCGCCGCGGCAGCCGCGTCTCCCCTGGGCTTCAAGAGGAACGCCGCGCCGCTTCCCATATTGTGGTACCGGCTGTCGTTGTACATGGGAACCGCGGTCGAGTCGCCGTCGATCGGCACGAAGGCGAGGTACCCCTTGTAGTAACTGATCGGGGCTGTGAGCTCGCCGATCCCGGGCGCCTTGCCGTCCGGCTTGAAATTCCCGTCCTTCTGCACGGATCCCGTCACCACCTGCTGTACCGTCGGCCGGCCATCGGCCAAGCCGATCAGCACCGGCTTCCCCTCGTCCATGCACAGCAGGACGGTCGTCTGCCCTGCCGGAACGGCGGGTACGGCCGGTATGGCCGGTACGCCGGCTACGGCAGGCTGTTCCGGCACCGCCGGCACCGCGGGCGAGGTAGCCGTCGCGGGCACTTCGGGCTGCGCGGGAATTGCCGGCTTCGCAGGAATCCCGGGCCTCCCGGGCACGGCTGGCTTGCCGGGCACATCGATCAGGAGCGGCACCGGATCATACCGGAGAAACCGCGTTCTAAGCTGCGTCTGCCAGAGCCTCTCCCCATTGCTGCGTCGCAGAGCCGTCAGGCGTCCGTCGCTGCAACCGAACACGACGCGGTCGGGCAACACCACCGGGCAACGGCCGAATTCGCTGCCAAGCTCATGGGACCACAGCACCTTGCCGTCGGCGACCCGGACGGCCCTGGCCGTCCCTTTCTGGTCGGCCATGTACACCGTGCCGCTGTCCACGGCAGGCGTCGAGTCCGTGTAGGGCGCGACCTCGACGCTCCACATCGCGCGTCCGCCGGCCTGGATGCTGTGCAGACGCCCGTCCGAGGAAATCATGAACAGGTTCTTTCCGTCCGTGGCCACCGAACCATAAACCGGCCCCGACAGCTCGGTTTCCCCGAGCAACGCGCCGCTGGCGATGTCGAGGGTGTAGAGTCTGGCGGCGTCCGTGGCCATGTACACGTCCGGCCCGATGACAACCGGGCTTCCAGTGAGCCGATCACCCAGGTCGGTGGACCAGAACGAGCGGCCGGAACCCGGATCGATGCACCAGAGTTTCCCGTCCGTCCCCGGTTTGAGCAACGCCCCGCCGTACAACGTCGCGACCGGCCCGAATCCCATGCCGCCCGTACGGAACGACACCGCCGGCGAGTCCAGCGACTTGGCATCCAGTGACACGCGCTGATTGAAACCCAGAGCGCGGGAGAGATACACGTTTCGCTCCGACATGATGAGTTGCGAGACCGGCGTGGCCCAGCGCGGCACGGGGCTCGAACCGCAGATTTTCATCGCCAGGTATTCCGCCGCCAGCGGCGTCCTCCGCTTCTCCACCCGGGCGAACGACCCCATGTACGTGTTCTGCCCCTCCTCGTCCACAAAGCCTTGCTTTTCGTCGCCGGACAACGGCCCGTAGACTTCCACCTCCGTCAACGTTCGCTGGCGCGGCAGCGTATTGACGAGAACGACCCGAACTTCATCAGCCCGGCGGGCGGGGAACTTCACCAGCCGGAACAGGCTGCGGTTATTGCGCACCGCGGCGACGCGCGTCACCTTCTTCTGCTCCACGTCGGACACGTAGACGTCGAAATGACGCGTGGTATTCTCTTCGTCGTACGCATTGAAGTAGACCGCCACCATGGAAATCCAACGCGGCTCCTTGATCCCGAGCGAAACCAGCGTGTCGCTGCCGGCGATGTAGGAGTGGTACCAGTCGCTGCTGATTTCGTTGACCCTGCCGTTCTGCAGGAAGGAGTCGCACAGCAGGGCGTCGGCGATCTGCTCGGGCCGCTGCGCCAGCACGACATTCGGGATCTGCTCGCGCAGCAGACCCAGCGGATTGTAGAACCGGTAGTAGAGCGGATTGCTCAACACGATGGGTTCCACGTCGTACACCGGCGGATGCAGCATGTGGTTGACGCTGGGGAAGCGAATCCGCCGCAGGGTCACATCATCCACGAGCACATCCCCGCCCTGCCCCTGGAAGCCCACGCGCAGGGCTGTCGGCGCTCCGCCGCTCTTCAGCGTCAGGCGCGTAAACTCCCAATCTTTGCGGCAATCCAGGACGCGCACGACGCTGTCCGGATGCCGGTTCTCCACGCCAAGGCCGGCCATCAGCTTCACCGCTTTGTCAGGCGTCGCGCTGCGGCGGTAAAACTCCAGCACCCACGTGAAGTGGTCCCCGATGAGGCCTTCGACCGTCTGCTGCACAGTCACGTCCCCGACCTTGAGGCAGCGCTTGCCCTGGCGGCCGCCGTCCACATACACAACGCCGGTTGCCGCTGGCGCGGCGTTCGTGTCGATCTGCCAGCCGCCGTCCCCCTCGAAATCGCCGTTCTCCAGGCGGCTGCGGTCCATGGTCACCAGCGTGTCGAACTGGCCTGGTTCATCCGCCAGCGGCGCAAAGAGCTTTTCCGTATGGTCCGGAATCGACGTGTCCACGTTCGGGAATTCGGCCCGCTTCAAGCTCTGATTGTGCGGCATCAGCGACGTGTTCCACAGCAGGTTGGCCTTCATATCGAAGCGCATCACGGCGCCCCGCAGGCCGCCGACCATGAACGCCTGGCCATCCGGCGTGAACTTCAGCACGAAACCCATTTCGGGAAGGACGGCCTGCCCGCTGCGTTTGCCTGTTTCCGCGTCATGCACGAACACGTTCCAGTACTCGTCCAACAGCACGATGAACCGGCCGTCCGGACTGGCCTGCACGAAAGTCGGCATCCACGGAAATGGCCCAAGCCTCGAAACTTCCCGCTCCCCGTCCGTCATTACGCGCACGAGGCGCAGGTCCTTGCCATCGGGAATCAAGCCACCCACACGCCCCAGATCGAACTTGGCGTCGGCCGGCGCGCGGGGATCCCGCCCGATCACTTGGAGGTTTTCGTTGAAGCGCGTCTGGCCCGCGGTCGGCCCTGGATCGCCCTGGCGCCACGACAGCGGCTCGGCGCCGTGAGCGGTTGCCAGCTTTCGCACCTTGGGATCAGTCAGGTCGCGCAGGACCAGCTTCCCGTCTTCGATCTGAGCCAGCCGCGTGCCGTCGGGACTGCAGACATAGGCCCCCAGGCTTCCGTGGCTGACGTTGCCATCCTCGTCCGTGCGGGCCTCGCCATTCCAAACGGCGACAGGATTGTAGTCGCGGTCCAGCACGCGCATCTTCTCAAGCAGCGGCTCATAGTACGCGATGAGCTGTCTTCCGGGGGTATAGGAATAGCGGAACAGCTCCTCGTTGAGGCTCAGGCCGTGGCGGAGCAGATCGGCGGTGTAGCGTTCCCGGTAGGTCGGCCCCTTGTGGTTAACGCCGGGATCCAGGGTCAATCGTGCCTGGGAAATGGGCGTCCCATCCAAGGCCACCTGGTAGAGCCGGCTGCCGTAGCCGGTGAAGACCACGACGCGGTCCGTATCGATATCCAGACGGCAGGGCCCCATCTCGGGCAGGCGCCTCGAAAAGCGCAGCTTCCCCTGCGGATCAAGCGAGTAAAGATTGTCGCCGTGTCCCCACGTGATGGCGTAGGTATTGCCGGCGGCATCGAACTTCATGTCGATAACATACTCGTTGTTGCCCATGAAGCTCGTCGCCGGTTTCTGCTCGACCGTCGCGCGGCCCTCGTGCTGTTCGGGTTGACCGTAGGTCGGACGCGACCGGGCTTCAGCAGCGCGGGAAGCCCCGGTCAGGGCGGGATCTTCCAGTATCCGGCTGACGGCGCGGCCCACGCCCTCGGCGTCGTTCGCCACAAGCAGCAGCGTGTCATGCTTCCAGTGCAGGCCGCGCGATGCCACCTGAATCGTCGGCTGCACCGGCAGTCCCGCTTCCCCGACGGGGCTCTCCGTCACGAAACCCTTATCCACCAGCTTGTTCAGGAGCAGTGAACCGCGCGACGCGCTTAGTATGATCAACGGGCTGTTCACGATCGTGCGCGGCTCCATCGACCCGGGATCCTGTCCCTTGTAGCCGCCGTGCCAGTAGTGGAAACCGTCGGCATAGGGATCCGCCGCGATACCGGAACTGGGCGTGACAACCCGCCAGACGCGATTCTCCGGCGTCAGGGCCACCTTGATGCCCTTCGCGCTCAATCCGGCAACCAGCCGGTCCACTTCCTTCTTCGACCGCTCCATGCCGCGCCCCAGCACCAGCAGGGCATTGGTGTTGGATTGCAGGAACCGCTGAACCTCGGCAGGATACGGCACGTAGGGGGCGGCGGTCTCCTCCAGGCGCAACGCCGGCTCCGCGACGGACACGACCTCGATCGGGACCCGGCAGGATTTTCCGGAGATGTTCTCCACCACTTCCACCGCAACCCCGCCATCGTTGCCGGAGGTCAGCGGAAGCGCCAGCTCGAACTCGCTCTTGGAGTCCAATGCACGGTAGATCGAGAAAATCGGCCGCCCCTTTCCGTCCAGCAGGCGTATCCGCGCCGGGAAGACTCCGGAGAGGGGTTTGCCCGACTCACCGATGAGCGTGCCCGTCAGCAACACCGACACGCCGGAGGTGTCGCGCCGCGTGGTCACCCGCAGCGCGCCGATCTTCTCGGGAAGGAACGCCGCGAGCGCGCCCTGGACACGCGTCATATCCAGCACCACGGCCCGTTCCCGCCCGTTGGTCGTGACCACCGGCAGCTCGGTTCGGGCCAGCAGATCGTAGGCCACTTCGCCGCGGCGTGCCGGAACCGCAAGCGGCATGTACACCGGTTTGGACATGATATCGCTGGCAGTCTGCCCGTAGTCCGGATCCTCGTAGTTGGACATGATCAGGTACTGGATATCGCCGCCGTCGCGCCAGTTCGGCCCCATCTTGAACGGGCCGCGCGCGGCGGGTTCGATGCCCCATTCGACCATCCGGGACCTGAGATAATCGGTGTAGGCCTGGGACTTGTTGAACACCATGTCCAGCTCGGCGTCGTAGCCCGCCACGTTGTAGCCGGGGCCGTAGAAAAAGTTCATCAGGTCGAAGTCGGCCATCTTGGTCACGCCTTCGAGCTCGGCGTCGAGCGTGCTGTCGCGCTCCACGACCACCTTGCAGCCCCGCTTGATTGCGGTGCCCAGTTGCTCGCGCATCGCAGCCGTCAGCTCGCCGGGGAAGCGAATGCCGGGCACGAAAATCAGCTCGTAGCCGTCGAGCGGCTTCTGCAGGTCGCCCTCGCGCAGGAAGACCGCCGGATAGCCCAGCCGCCAGCAGGCCACCCAGAGCTCTTCGAGCTGGTTGGCCGTCCGGATGTCCTTGAACTCGCTCATGGAGAGCTGCGCGAGCGTGTTGACGATGCCGACCTTGAGATAGCCCGGTTTTGTGGCGCGCGAATACACTTCGCCGAACGGCGCCAGGATCTGATCGTTCAGCAACCGCATGGTTTCCTTGCTCTTGATCATGTTGGGGTTGGGCTGATCCGCAAAGGTTTCATGCATGTGGAAGGTGGAGATTCCATCCGCGCCCTGCGTCAGCATGGCGAAGGCCATCTGGCGCTGCAGTTGCCCGTCACTCAGGGTGCGCTGGTCCGGGTTCATCGAAATATTGGCCCAGACGAGGCGCTTCTGGCTTGCGGGGGAATCCCGCAGGAGTTGAATCATGATCGGCGAATGCGTCCAATAGCCGATGGTCGGCCCGTCGTGATAGTGCTGGCACGAGGCAATCTCCAGGTTCTCGAAGACGTCGGGATGATAGCCGTTGTCGAAATCGGTCGCCGAGCACACGGCCCCGTAGCCGTTCTGCACAAACATGAAACTGCAGTGGTACGTGCCGATCCGTGCCCGGGGCAGCAGGTCCCGGCCGGCCGAGGCCAGGCGCGTGTTGAAATCGCCCCACCCGTTCATCTCCCACTTGCGCAATTCCAGGAACCGTTCCAGCGCCTGGGGATCCCACTTGGCCGGCGCGGTCTTCAGCAAGGCCACGTTCCGGCTCACATCGGCGCGAATGCGGTTGGGCGTCATGTTGGTAAAGACATCCGCCGCCCGCTTCAGCCGCCACGCGGGGAAGAAACTGTCGTGCTTCATCGGCACGCCCACCAGGCCGCGCTCATACGCTTCCTCGTAGAGATACTGGCCGTCGTAGGCCGGCGAATGGCGCATGGATGTCACCTCGCGCCGGATCCAGCGCTCGCCGGCGTTGATGTAGCCGTCAATGTAGCGCGGGATCTCATTGTCGCCCGAGCCATGCAGCACATCGCCGTACTCCAGGCCGTATCGGACACAGGCGTTCAGGATCTGGTCTCTGCCGGACGGCAGGTAGATGGCGGCCGGCGGCATCAACCGTTCGTCGGTTTCGGCCAGCACGGCGCGCATGTCACCCTTCCGGAAGTGATGGTCGTCGCTGTAGGTGTGGTAGTCAAAACGGTTGTACCCCAGCTCCGCCAATGACGCCATGGCCCGGTCCAGGTCGATCCGCTCCTCCCCGCTCTGCGACCCCAGGATCGCGTAGGTTTCGTGCGTGTACTTGCTCGCCTTGATCATCCGGAACAGGCTTTCCCGTGGCGGCGCCATGTCGAACCGGAAGGGATAGCAGGCAATGCCCGCCGGCAGGTCCGTCATGGTCAGCTCGTAGCGACCGGGGACCAAACGGCGGGTGATGCTGTCCGGAATGCTCAGCGGCTGGCTGGCCCAGGCGCTGCCCGAATCCTCCATGGCGAGCCGGTCTTCGCGACCGTTGGGATGCTTCAGAACCAGCGTCCGGCGGCCGGCCGGCCGCGCGCCGCGGGACCGCAACACGGCCTGCAGGCGGATGGTCTCGCCGGACACAAAGGCGTCGCGCCCCTTGTTGCTGACGAAGGATGCGGTACCCTCCTGTTTCGGCTCTATGACGCATGCGGAGAATTCCGCCATCAGTGGTGACAGGGAATCCTTGTCGTCCGGCCCGAACAGCATGACCCGGAACATGTAGAACCCGTACGGGACGTCCGGCGTCTGAAAGGTCAGCGTGTCTCCTTCCCATGACTGGGCGCCGAAGAAGGTCCACGACCGGCTGGTGTAGTGGATGGGATCGAACGGGGAATACGCCAGACGGACCCGCGGCCGTGCCGGAGCTTCGGCGGGCGGCGGGGCAAACACACCCGGAAAGACAAGCTCCAGCAGGCGCCAGTTCAACCGCTGAAGCTGATCGTCCTTCAGCGTTGCCGCGCTCGCGGCCTCGGCGCGCAGGGCTTGGTCCGGATTCAGATCGTCAAGCGCCTTCTGGTCAAAAAATACGCGATCGTTCAGCAACTGATTGATCCGGGCCACGAGCGGGAGCGCATCGTTCAAGAGCGCACTGCCGGTTGCGGTCGCCTGCCGGTCAAGCCAGGCCGACACCGCGTCCTTGTCCGCGGCGGTCATGCCGCCGAGCAGGTACTCGCACACACGTCGGACCAGGGCCGCCCGGCGGTCATCCTTGGCGACCGGACTCTTGTTCCTGGCCGCGTTCAACGCCGCGATCAACACGGGCGCGTTCCGAACACCCCCCGGTGTCAAGGTCATATAGTTTTCCCGGTACTGCAGGCGCGCGACGGCCGGGCCGCCGCGCTCGAAAATGCACGCGCCCGATTCCAGCGCCATCAGCCGCACGTGCATGGGATTCAGCGTGTTGTCCGCCACCATGAACTTGTTTGGATACCGGTCCGTATCCCCGGAGAGCGTCAACCCGAACGACGGCGCCAGCCCCTGCATGCCGGCCTGGAAGACCGGGTCGCCGATGGTGGGCCCCACGCGTATGCGGGCAGGCGTCGCTTCCGTCCGGGGAATCGGCGCCCCGCCAAAGCTCGCGCCCAGCGCGGTCTTGGTCCGTACCCAGGCGGAATACGTCAGGTACGACAGGAGAATCCGCGAGCCATCGGCCTTGATTCCACGCACATCGCCTCGATCCAGTTCAACCGCCCCGCCCGGCAGGACGCGAAAGGCCTGCATCCCAGGCTGGAGCAGGTAGGCCTGCTTGTTCGTGTTCGCTGGCAGATAGACCCGCAGGGGAGAGAAATTGCGGAAATGGCTCAGCGCGTTGGCGGTGCGCGCTTCGTCGAACGAGCTTGAGGCGGGGTCAAAACCCGGCAGCAATTCGTACACGTTCAGCGTCCGGCCCAGCAGACGGGTCTCCGGCGGACCCGACTTGTTGGCGTCCACGCTCATGATCTCGATCCGGTAGGCCTTCAGGGTAACCGTTCGCCCCTCGATGGAAATGTCCGGATCCGTTGAGGAAAGCGTCCCATCCTGCTCCACGCGGAACACGTGCCCGCCCGGATCGATAACGTGTTCGCCTACCGTCAACTTCCCGGGGGCAAACTCCAGCTCCGATTTGCGGTAGGTAAACGTGCCCCGGTGATACCGCTCGAAGGTGTTGGTGCCGTCGATGCGCGCGCCGCGTACCCAAAGGGTTGCGTCATCCCCGATCGACCGCGCCGCATGATCCGTCCTCACGATCGTGTTGACGTTCGGATCCTCCACCGACGCCACGGCTTCCAGATCGCTGATCAGCCGGTCCGGCATATCCGCCGCCACGATCCGAACGACTATGCCTGCCGCCGCCGGATCCTGCGCCGCCATCTGGGCCAGCGCCGCGCCAATGGCCAGCAAACCCGCCGTCGCCAGGGCCGTAACCTTGAATCTTCGCTTCGTCATCATCAATCCTAATGCGTTAGTGTGTAGAAGAGCCAGTTGATGGAAAACGCGTAGACGAGGTCGCGCACCTTGAACCCGCCTTCGTCCAGGTAACCGTGGGCGCCTTCCCCCATCGGATTCAGGGCGGTCGGCGGCGTGGAAATTTCCCAGAAGCAACCGTAGTCGTTCGGGCAGAAGATGATCGCCGGGCGGCCCCGCACGTACGCGGCCTGGAGCGGTCGGCAGAACTGCTCCTTGCCGACCTGGGGCACGCCGTCGAAGGGATACACCAGGTTATACAGGTCGAAGAATTCCGGTGTCTCCCGCAGCATCTGCTTCATCTCCGAACCCGGCGCAATGCGCTGGACGTTCTGCGGTACCGACTCCATGAAGGGCCCGCACCCCGTGCAGTCGTCCAGCCACAACGTTCCGCCGCGTTCGAGATACTTCCGGAGATTCAGCACCTCTTCGTCCGTGAAGTTGAACGAGAAGTGGCTGGTGAAGTAGATGATCGGATACTGGAATATCTCTTCGCTGACAATATCCAGCCCGGTGTTGTCCACGTAACTGGGGACCATTCCATCGGTACGCGTGGAGAGTTGATAGAACAGATACGGCAAAGCCGTGGGATCGTTGCTCCAGTCCGAATGGCACTGCGGCCGGAGCCGGCGAATGACGATCTTGCCGCGCCGATCGATCTCATCCTCGCGGCCGGCCGCCTTGGTGCGGCCGTCAAACAGCTTGATCTCCTTGCGGACCCCCGTCTGAAGCCAGCCGCCGCCAGTCACGGCGCGCGCGGAAGGCGCGGCCAGGAAAGCCGCGGCGAGGGCAACGGCAATACCGACCCTCATGCATATGGCAAAGTACATTCTCATGATCGGTCCTCCTCAAGGTTTCAGGTTCAGGTTTCAGGAACCTGACACCTGACACCTCACTTCGTCTCCTTCACGTGCAGAATGGGATCGGCCCAGTTGGCCAGATCGTTGTCGGGACCGTCACCCGCCTCGTCCACCCAGAGCAACAGGCGTTCGGCCTCGTCCAGTTCTTCAACCATAAGCGTCTTGGGAATGGTCATTCCGGTCATCGTGCCCGATGTCTTCCGCTCCACGCCGTCGACAAGAATTCGGAACACGACGGACCCCCTGCCCTTCGCCATGGTGTCGATCCCGACCGTCACTTCGAACTTCGAGAACTGCTTATTCAGCGGATATTCTAGCGCAGTTTGCCCCATGCACCCGAGCCCAGATGCGTACGACTTCTTGCCCATGGACATGGCTACGCCGGCCGCATTTCGGAAAGCCTGAACCGGGACGCCGGAATCCAGGCAAGCCAGCGGCCCGCAGGACGTCAGATCCACGCGCCCGTCCCGGATGCGCGTCAGGCGGAATCCGCCGGACGGCGTGGGCGCGTTATGGTGCAGGACAACCTCATTACGGCCCGCCCGGCACCCGCGCAACACAAACGCGGAACGCCGCGGCCCGGACACGTAGACCTTGTCGACATTGTTGGTGGACGCCAGCCCCAGGGCGGGCGCCAGGTTGTTGGTCTGCGCGCTCCCCCCGTTGAGAACAACCCGCATCGTCCGGTTCGTGTCGCCGGCGGCGTCAAGGTACCAGAGCCTGCTCATGAGCACGTCACCGGCCTTGTCCAGCGTGAAGGCAAACCGCTCTTCGGTGACGTTCTCACGAAATCCTTCAAAGACTCCTTCGCCGCCGTAGACGCGGCCGGGATGACGCACGATCCTGTCACCGCCGGTCGCCTTATATTCGGTGGCCTCCACGGACGCGGCATCCGCCACGAGCACATCGAGAATCAGGTCATGCGAATCGTCGCCATCCAACGGCTGCAGGTTCCGCAGTCCGTGCGCCACCCGATCGACCGGGAGGTCGGCGAAACGCAGGAACAGCGGCAGCGGCCCGACCGGCAGGGACTCGTCGAGCGCCACGGGCATGCCAAACGCATCCACCGCGGCGGCGGACTTCCACTCCGCCGGCAATTGATAGGCCTGCGCGCCGGTCACCCGCCAGATCACGGCGCAGATGCCTCCGTTTTTCGATTTGAACAAATAGGCCCGGTTGGCAAGCGGGTCCCGGTCGGCGAGGTGGACCCGCTTGAGGTATTCCAGGTCAGCCAGCATCTTGCGCGCTTCAATCAGACCGAAATAGGCAGGCTTGGGAACGTAGAAAACGCGCTGGTTCTGGATGGAGCTGTTCCCGTACGTCGGGTGAAACAGCAAGCCAAACCCGTCCTTGGTTCCAAACTTGTTCGCGCTGGAGAACTGGTGAGGAAGCGCGCCTGCGGCGTGCAGCAGAATCGCGGCCCGGACGTGGTACGCCGCCTGAGGCAGCAGCCCAAACTGGTCATCTGTCACCCAGTCCAGTTCGACAACCGACACCTTCCGGCCCGTCTCCGCCAGCTTGAGCTTGGCCCCCAGTTCCTCCAGGAAATCCTCCAACTGCACCTCTTCCACCGAGACGCTGCCGGGATTCACGCGGACCTCGAACAGGTCAAAAGGCAGCGTATGCGGTTCAGGCATCCCGTTCAGGTAGCCCAGCACACGGTCGAACCGAAACCCGCCGGCAATCACGCAGGCATCCGGGTTGTACAGCGAAATCCAACGATGGAAGATATCGAACATGAGACGATATCTCTCCGGGGGCAGGTAGATGGGGTTCGACTCCTGCATGTCAGGGCTCTGCCAGAACACCCACTTCTTTGAATCTTTGGCATGCTCCCGACCGACCGTGCGCATGAACGCATCCCAGTCCGCCATACGCACCGGCACCTGCATGTAGCTGCCGACGTCACGGGTGTACGTGCCGTCCTCCACCGCCGCCTGCTTCTCCGGACCGGCCCAGTCAGCGGCATACCCGACGATCGGAACAACCTCGTAGGTGCCGTCGTCGGATTCGGCGGCCGCGTAACGGCGGAACCATTCGTGATGATGCAGGTCGGGTACCGGCTCGGCGGTGTCCCAGTCCAGGTTGATCCGCTTTTCCGTCAGCCCAAGGTCTGCGTTCAGGCCCTTGATGTCGGACAGACGGGCCATCAGCGCGTCGCCGAAATAGCGCGCCCGGTTCGGCGCCTGCACATCCGCGTCGAAGGTGCGCCCCTCGGGGAGTCCATCCATGCGCAGTTGATAGAACCCCTCGCTCAGCTTCTCAACAAGGGTGAAGGCCAGACGGGCGCCGGGCGCCAGCGTCGTCTTGCACACACCTTCGCCGGCCGTCAAGCCCACGGGGGTTGTCAGCCGGTACCTGGCATCCAGCGCCATCGGTTCGGACGAGAGATTGGCGAGGAGCACCTTCAACGGCGCCCCCGGAAGGTGCAGCATGGTCTCGTCTGGATACTCCAGTTCGACGACCAGTTCATCTTTCTTCGGCAGGTGCGTGCTGACCTTGATCTGGTCCACCCGGATAACGGCGGACCGGCCGTCCTCGGTCCATGCCGTCAGTACCAGGTTCAGCGGATAGCGCGGCGAATAGAAGGGATTACCCCGTTCCGCGGCGTACAGCGGGGGGAGGGGCGGGGCCGGGAAACGGCACACCTTCCATCCCTTCCAGTCCACGCGGACCGGGGCGGCGGCAAACTGCTGAAAGGCGATGTCGAATTCCGGCGAACCCCGGTCCATGAACAGGGCCTGCAGGAAGACCGGCCGGTCACCGCCGAACACCTGCATTTCGACACCGGCGGGGAATCCGGGCAG
>Ga0194125_10004392_pt1 | contig 22024 bp, 12 predicted proteins | sample TA2KigC250mmetaG_FD_148626 | JGI IMG/M metagenome (GOLD analysis project Ga0194125, IMG submission 148626) | Freshwater microbial communities from Lake Tanganyika, Tanzania - TA2015034 Kigoma Deep Cast 250m | ecosystem: Environmental > Aquatic > Freshwater > Lake | place: Tanzania: Lake...
GCTCCAGCAGCGGGCCTTCGACCTCCTTGGAGTCCGACCCTGATGTACCCAGTACGACGACACCACCGATGACTCGAAAACCCCCATTCCTCGGCACTTCTCCGGGTTTGGGGGGACGGAACTTCGGGCTAGACGGGAACCCGAGCTTCCTGTCCGAGCCGTTCCGGTGTAGGGGCGCGATTCATCGCGCCCGCCCATGTAGGGGCGCCATTCATGGCGCCCAAGAACCGACCTCGCCCTACTGCAGCGACGAGGACTACCAGCAGTTCCTGACCGACACCGAGACGTCCATCTGGCTCTACCGCAACCCCGGCAAGCGCTACGTGGACCCGATCTGGCGCGGCGAATGGAGCGGCTGACGGGGAACCCGAGCTTCCTGTCCGAGCCGTTCCCCTGTAGGGGCGCGATTCATCGCGCCCGCCCATGTAGGGGCGCCATTCATGGCGCCCAAGAACCGATATCGCGGACTCCTATTCAGCGGGGCGCGTCCGCCTCGACCGGCGGGCCCACGCGCACCGTCTGCCGCGCCGACTCCCCGGTGACGCGGTCGGTCAAGGTCAGGCGCCACTCGCCCGGCGGATCACTGAGGGCCAAGGGCAGACGCAGCGCCGCCGGCTCGCCGCGCAGGATGAGGTTGCGCGAGTAGTCCTCGACGGGCCTGCCCTGCGGATCGGTCACACGTAGGCGCAGGATGCGAGCCGCGCCACCGGCCGACGGAGGCACGGAAGCCTTCACCCCGAGCCTGGCGCCGGCCGCCACCTCGGAATCGGCGGTCAGCTGCGGCGCCGGGAGCGGCCCGGGAGCGAGGCAGTACACGCGGGCTTCGCCGGGCTCCAGTGATACGCGCAGCGAATCGACCTCCCCAAGCCGCTTCCCCTGCCGAGCATCGTAGACCAGGGCCTTGCGCGGGAGACGGACCAAAGCGGTCTGGGCGGCATCGGCGCTGTAGCCGCGCAGCAGGCTGACATACTCCAGGTCCGCGTCGCGGTACCGCACGACCTCCACATGGGGCGCCTGGCCGGACTCGAAGGTGACAACGACCGGCCTCTCGACGCCGGCGGTCGTCAGCGCGTCGGCGACGATCTGGCGCACGTGAATCTCGGTTGGGCTGTGGAAGCGCCGCTCCTGTTCGAACTGGGTGAGGTCCAGGTTCAGGTAGAAGGCGTGGCCCCGCCCCACGTCGTTGCGCAGCAGAGCAGGGATGCCGGCGGGTTTCGCGCTGGTCGCCAGCGGGGTCGCCGTGTCCGCGCCGAGGTCGGTCTCGGCCACGGAGAGCCGCACCTCCGCCTGGGCGGGGAGGCCGCCGATCGCCTGGGAGGTCACAATCCCCACCTCCGCGCCCGGGATGCCCGCGAGGTCGCGGCGCACGCCGAACAGCGTCGGCAGCTCCGGCGGGCCGGGCTTGCGGCAGAGGTCGTCGGTCAGGCCGCAGGAGGCATCCGCAATCACTGTGCCGCCGCCCTCGACGAAGGCGGAGAGCGCCTTCGCGTTCGACGGCGAGATTGCCAACGCCATCGGCAGGACGCAGACCCGGAACGCACCGCCGGGCTTCAGCACGCCCTCGTCGATCTGCTCGGGGCGGATGAACTCGTACTGCAGGCCCAGGTCCTCGATGATCTTCACCCACGAGTCCCGCGAAGCGTTCAGCGCCTCGCCCTTGTCCATCAGGGCGGCGGCGTGGATGCTCTCCTGGCTGTAGAGCAGCGCGATTCCGTCGTGCTGGCGCTTCGCAGCGCGGATGGCGTCCCAGATTCCCTCCTTCATCTCGCGCACGTAATCGCGGGTACTCGCGCCGCACTCGCTGTCCGCGAGGTCACCGTAGAAGAACAGCGGCGTGCACCAGGCGCTGATGCCCTTCGTATCGTGCAAGAGGCACCAGAATCCGTTGTACTCGACCTTGCGGCCCGCCTGCCAGTAGCCCAGGTAGTACGGCGACTGATCGACCCCCGTCGCGGCCTTGAACGAGCGGCGCATCTCGTTCGACCAGCTCGTGTTGTAGGAGTGGTAGTAGGTGAAGGCCTGGCTGAGCTTCCACCAGTCCATGCCGTTGCCGGCCTCGGGCGACTGCGTGCCGCTGAGGCCCGCCTTCGCCCCGGGATGGACCTCCTCGATTGACCGCTGCACGAAGCCGAAGAAGTCGGCGATGACGTCGTTCATGAAGGTGCGATGGTCGGCCCACGGCGCCGGGTTGGCGGCGGTCTTGGCGTCCTTGAGCGTCATTGGGAGCACGTCGCCCCACGCCGCGTACTGCGTACCCCACTCCGTGTTCAGGCGTTCCAGGCTGCCGTACTTCGCCTGCAGCCACCCGCGGAAGCGTGCGAGACAGTGCTCCGACCAACAGAAGTCGTGGTAGCGCGTGTAGTACGTCAGGCTCATCTCGTCGCCCATGCAGTAGTCGTAGCAGCCGCCGAACCTCATCCGCTCGCGGACGCGGCTCTGGATCGCCTCCTTCACCTTGGCGCGCCACTCCGGGTCGTTGAGGCAGGGCTCGCGGATCAGCGCCTGTCGGTCGCCGGTCTCGGCCCAGGCCTTCGACTTCTCGGCAAAGCGCTCGTCCACGAAGTCGGGCACGTCCCGGCCCATGTAGCTCAGCAGGCCCAGCTCCGACAGGCCGACATTGTGCCAGTAGTCGCGCCAGACGGTTCCCGACCCGAACTCGCTGATCCCGTTGAAGGTGTAGTCCAGGCCGAGGCTCTCGACACGCTGGGAGACGAGGCCGAAGAGGTACTCGCTGCGCCACAAGTACTGGCCGCCCCAACTGGTGAAGGTGAAGCGGTCCCAGACGTGCGGACGAGGCGCGATGACGCGGCGCTCGGCGCGGTCGAGGACGACGTCACCTGCACGCAGCTCCACGACGCCCTCCAGGCCCTCGTTCACGAGGTCGCTGAGCGGGAACTCGAACCGAACGGGGTCTGCTCCCGCAGCCACCGGGCGGACTTGGGAAGCGATCCTCCGCCCGTGTGTGTCGAGTAGGTCCACGCGAAGACTCAGGCCGGCCGGCTGAGGCTGGACGGGGTCTGGTTGCACCGTGAGGCGCAGGGGCTGCGCCGGCGACCACTGACGCCAGGCGGAATCGCCGGGCGGCGTGGACGGATCGGGTTGCGCCGGCAGCAGGATGTCCGACTCCACCTCCACGCTCTTCAGCGTCGCGGGGCCCGTGGCGTCGATGTAGGTCGCGCCCCAGGCGAGGCCCCCGCCCGCTGTGTCCAGGACCTTCACGTATGCAAGCGACCGGCCAGGCAGCAGCGCGGGCAGGGCGTGCTCGAGGCGCGCGGCGGGCGTGAGGTCGAGTTTCTCCGTCACATCGAGGCGCTCATCGCCGAACTTGTCCACCACTCTCCACCGGACCGCCCCTGAGGTTGGCCTTAGGTCGCTCTGCAGCACGCACTGGAGGCGGCGATCGGCCGGAGGCTTGCCGCCGGCGTCGAGGCGGAGGTCGAGAACCGGCTGCAGATCGCGCACCTCCCAGCCGGTCGTGCGGTTCGCCGCCCACGTCACGCACCGCGCAAGCAGCGCATACCACAGCTCCCAGTACGGGTAGGTCATCGCCTTGTACTCGTCCAGCAGGAACGCGCCCCGGTAGCTGAGGATGGGCGTGAGGGCCGAGTAGCCTCGGTAGCTGTAGTCATGCGTCAGCGTATCGTAGGTGAGCGCGAGCACGCGGCCCTGGCCAACCTGTCCCGCGACGATCAGTGGCTGGCCGTCGGCGAAGCTCGCCAGAATCTCGCCGGTCGGCTGCGGGTCGTACTTCATGCGCCTTGTCCGCGGCATGATCTCCCACGGAAGCCCGGCAGTGACGAAGTGATCGGCGGGGGACTCCCACGCCTGGAACTCGCCCATCGGCTTCCCCCGCGCGACGCCCATCATCGGCCAGGCGGCCATGTCCTCCTCGCTGTAGCCCTCGGGCTCGACGTAGATGAGGCCCGTGCCGGCCGTCACCTGCTCGGTCAGCTTCTTCCTGATTTCCGCCGTGAAGTGGTGATCCCACTTCAGCCCCGAGATCACGATCACGTCGAAGCGCGTGCCCAGCGCCGCACCCAACCGCTCCTGGGCCTGCTCCAGCGTCTGGATCGAAAGGTCGCCGTGGTACTTCCACTCGCGGTCGAGTGTGGTGAAGAACTTGATGTACGTGAAGTCGATGTCGGTGCGCTCCGCCAGCTCAATGACCTCGCGGCAGTTGCGGTCATCCATGAGCACGAGCGCCTTGAGCGGACCGCGCGAGGAGGGGTCCGCCCACGGGAAGTGAGGCGACTCGACGGACCGCTCCAGGTCGTGTCCGGCCTGCGCGGCTGCCTTCTCCGTGAAGCCGATGCGCGGCTCCGGGGGCGCCATGCGGTAGGCCAGGCGGACTTCGCCCACGTTGTACGGGCGCTCGGCGACGACGGCGCTCTGCTCGCCCCGCACCAGCCGCAGGCGCAGTTCGTACCCCCCGGCAGGCAGCGGCCGGCCCAGCGGCACCTCCGTCACCGAACCCAACGCGCCCGCAGGGGGCTTCTCCGTGGCCTTGCGCGCCGCGACCTGCCACTCACCGTCCGGCCATGCGCGGTGCTCGAAGACCACCTCGCCGGGCGGCTCCCCCGCCGCGAGGAAGACCTTCCCGACAGGCCCTTCGGTCACGATCTCACCCACGGCCCCCGGCGCCGCGCCGTCCACGCGGCTCAGGCCCGCGAAGGGGGTCAGCTGGAGCTCCGTCTTCAGGCTCTCCCCGGAGGGCACGGCGAACTTGTTGAAGCGCCACTCGTGGGTGGCGGTCGTCGAAGTCGTCCCCGCCCAGTGATAGAAGCAGTTCAGGCGCCTGTACTCCATCGTGAAGGCGAGGCCGACGCCCGCATCAGACACGACCGCCGTCCAGCCGCGAGAGGGGCTGAAGAACCACTCCTCGAGAGCCGGCTTCGCCTCGCCACGGCGGGGCAGGAGGAACTCCTTCACCCCCTCCTCGGTCGGGAAGAAGTACGTGTTCGTGGTCCCCTCGACGCCGGTGAAGTGGTGGAACCACGGCCCGTACACGTACTCCGTCTGGCTGGATGGGTCGTTGCTGAGTTCCCACTCGACGCGGATGACGGGGCTGTCGGCCTTGAGATGCAGGCGCTTGCGCACGGTGGTGAAGCCGAGCATCCCGCCGACGCCGGAGGCGTGTAGGTCCACCCACTGCTCGCGGGCATCGCCGCCGTGATCCGACGCATAGAAGCGGTCCGCGAAACTGTAGTCGGGCTCCCAGAGCTGATCGCGCAGGATGCCCATGCCGGCCTCGGGGGGCGCGGTCAGGTCGAGCCTGCTCTGCTTCAGCAGCAGGCTCGCGCATACGCCGCCGTGGGAGGGCAGAAGCACCATGCGCACGAGCCCGTTCTCCAGCACCAGGTCCGGCTTGCCGTCGCCGTCGGCGTCCAGTTCCCGGTAGGACAGCCCTTGCCCCGGTGCGTCGGGTACGTTGAGGGCGCGCCCGCCCGTCCCTGCGGCGGCCTCGCCGAGGATCTCGATCTCCTGCAGGCTGACGATGCTCGCGGTGACGAAGGTCAGGCGCAGGGAGTCGGTCGTCTCGCTCAGCCCCTCGACCGTTGGCGTGAAGGCGCGCTCCTGCGTGTCGCCCCAGAAGCCCTGCGCCTCGCCCAGATCCTCCCAGCGCCCGAAGCGCTTGGCCGAGACGATCAGCTTCTCCAGCTTGTAGTTCATGTTGTGGCGGTATGTATGGACCCTCACCCCGGTGACACGCTGGACCCCGGGCAGGGCCACGTCGAGCACGATCGTGCCGCCGCCCAGGATCACGCTCTTGTTGGGCGACAGGTCGCCGTCGGCGAGCTTCGAGGGCGTCGCATCGGCCCACTCGGCCGACAGGGGCGGCGCAGATGTCGAGTACGTCCAGCCCTGGATCGGCTGATCCTGTGCCCCCGCCACAACGCAGAGCAGCGTCAGGAACACGCCGGGCGCGTGCCTCATGTCACTCTCCCCCTTCGCAGGACGGTCGGACCGCCCCAGTGGAAGTTCAGCGTGGACCGAGGGAAGGCCTCCGGGGACGGCGAAGGCCGGCCGGTCTGTAGAGCCTTGCAGAAACACGGAAACGGTGGGGCGGGCATTCTTGCCCGCCAGCGGGGCGTGGCGGGCAAGAATGCCCGCCCCACTGTTTCCGTACCTACGAAAGGCCCAGTCGCGCGCACGGTGCACACCACGAGGTGATCCGCATGGGCCGTCTGCTGCTGGTGGTCTTGGGCCTGTCACTCGCTGTGCCGAGCGTCACAGCCGTCGCGGAAGGGGGGCGAAGACCCGTGAAGCTGACCTTGTTGGCCAGCGAGCAACTGCCGAGCCTGTCGCCGCTCGTCTATGCCACCTACCTCAAGCCCAAGGGCCTCGAGATGGTCAAGGTCGGCGGGTACTCGCCCGACAACGGCCGCACGTGGGTAGACCTGCCGCCCCAGCCTGACTTCGAGAAGGACCTGCCCCACGGCTATCGCCGCGAGACCTTCCCCCTCTTCGCCGACTACGCCACCGGCCGGCTCGTGCGCGTGGTTCCCTCGATGGACACGCCGGGCCTCGATCCCAACATCGTGGAGCCGCCCATCGCGCTGGAGACCTACTACCTGCGCTACCGGGTGTCCGTGGACGGCGGGAAGACGTACCTCTTTGACGAGCAGATCATCCAGCAGGGCCATACGCCCGACAACCCGTTCGATGGCGTCTACTACGGGAAGAACGGCATCTTCATGGGGGATGTCGGCTCCCAGCTTCTGCGAACGCGCGCGGGCAGGATCATCATCCCCGCCCAGGCCTGCTGCATCGGCGCGGACGGGAAGCTCTCGTCGCCCGGCGGAGGCTTCACCTACACGGACGCGGTCATGATCATCGGGACGTGGACGCGGGACAACCGCCTCTCGTGGGAAGTCTCTCAGCCCATCCAGGCCGATCCGAAGCGCTCGACACGCGGGATGATCGAGCCCACCGTGGCCGAGCTGCCCGACGGCCGCCTGCTGTGCGTGATGCGGGGCAGCAACGGCGGCGCCCTGGACCCGGAGTTCAAGATCCCGAGCTATCGGTGGTTCTCCGTCTCCAGGGACGGCGGCTACCACTGGACCACGCCGGCGCCCTGGACCTACGACGACGGCGCCCCCTTCTTCTCCCCCTCCAGCATGTCGCAACTGCTGAGGCACTCCAGCGGGCGGTACTTCTGGCTGGGCAACATCAGCGAGCAGAACTGCCGGGGCAACGACCCGCGATACCCGCTGTACATCGGCGAAGTGGACCCCAAGAGCCTGTGCCTCGTCCGCAGTTCCCTGCTGGCGGTAGACACGAAGAAGCCCGACGAGGCCGGGGTGAACCTCTCGCACTGGTGGGCCTTCGAGGACCGGGAGACCCGCGAGGTGGTCATCGTCGGCGCCCGCTACGGGCCCGGGTACACGACGACCTCGCCGTGGCTGTGGCGGGTCGGGGTGACTTCGCCACACTACTGAGTCTCGTGCATCTTGGGGAACAAGGAGCGAACTCGTGGGGCGGGCATTCTTGCCCGCCAATGGCCCGTGGCGGGCAGGAATGCCCGCCCCACGAGTTCCCCTGGCGGGCAGGAATGCCCGCCCCACGAGTTCCCCTATCCACACGAGACTCAGTAAGACCGATCGCCGCCGGCATCGCCTCCGGCGACAGGAGTCGCCATGACGCTCCCCCCACTGGCAGTCGCCCTGACATTGGTCTCGGCCCTGGCATCGGCGCAGGCTGCCGGCCCCGGCACCGTGGATGCCACCAGCCTGCGCGGGAAGGTGATGGCCGGCTATCAAGGGTGGTTCCGCTGTCCGGGCGACGCCTCGGGCATGGGGTGGATGCACTGGAGCAGGGACCCGAATCGCGTCGCGCCGGAGACCCTTACCTTCGAGATGTGGCCCGATGTGAGCGAGTACGCAGCCGACGAACTCCGCGCCGTGCCGGGCTTCACCCATCCTGACGGCAGCCACGCCTACCTGTTCAGCTCCGACAACGCCGCCACCGTGCTGCGCCACTTCGAGTGGATGCGCGACTGCGGGTTGGACGGCGCCTGGCTCCAACGATTCGTCGTCGGGCTGCCGGGCGGCCCGGAGGAGCGCTGGTACGCGTCCACGCTCGACGTGATGGCGCACGTGCGCGCCGCCGCGGCGAAGACGGGCCGCGCGTGGGCGATCTCCTACGACACCGCGGCCATGCCGCCTGAGCGCATCTACGACGCAGTGACCGCTGACTGGAAGCGACTCGTTGACGGCGGGATCGTCACGCACGAGCGGTACCTCCGCGAAGGCGGCAAGCCCGTCGTGCAGGTCTGGGGCTTCTACCCGGGCGACGCGCACAATCGCATCACCGCGGAGACCGGGGAGCAGCTGGTCGATTTCTTCGCGGCGCCCGGGCCTTACGAGGCCTTCCTGGTTGGCGGAGGGACGTGGACGTGGCGGGATACCGTAGACCCGCAGTGGGCGCGCCTGTTTCGACGTTTCCGCGCGTACTGCCCCTGGAACGTCGGCAACTACTCGCTCGACGCACAGGGCGAGGCCCATGCCTCGATGCACTACTGGGAGGACGACCGGCAGGAGTGTGGGGACCACGGGGTTCTCTGGATCCCCGTCGTCTACCCCGGCTTCAGTTGGGACAACCTCACGCGTCAAGCGCCCGGCTCCTCCCTGATCCCGCGACGCCGCGGCCTGTTCCTCTGGGAGCACTTCCACCGTCTGGCGACCATGGGTGTGGACACGGTCTACGTGGCGATGTTCGATGAAGTAGATGAGGGCACGGCGATCTTCAAGGTCACGAGCAGCCCTCCCACGCAGGCGCACTTCGTTGGCTACGAAGGCCTGCCCAGCGACTGGTACTTGCGGCTGGTCGGGGAGGGGACGCGGATGCTCCGCGGTGAGCGCCCCCTCTCGGCCGACATCCCAATTGAGCCCTGAGTCCTGCGGAACTCCACCGGCGGGCCGCGCTCGCGGCCTGTACGCAGGGCCAAACCGCCCGCATGGTGAACCGGCACCGCTATACGCTCTCAGAGCGTGTATGAGAAGGGTGGCCGGGCGCGATGAATCGCGCCCGAGTGTAGGGGCGTGATTCATCACGCCCATGCCGTGCTTCTCATACACCCTCTCACGAGGGGGGCCCGACATGCTAGCGGAAATGGTGTTGGCCGTACTGTGCGCTGCACTCCAGAACGCCTCGGCTCAGCAGGCGCTGGTCTTCGAAGCGGAGGCTGTCTCCAGCCCTCAGGACGCCTGGACGAAGGACAGCTTGATTGAGGGCAAGTGGAATCTCTGGAGCACCGACAAGGACGCCGACAAGAAGTGGTCGGGCGGCGTGGTGCTTCAGTCGCCGGTCGTTAGGGAAGACCGCGCCCGGCCGGAGGATGGCTGCCCCGCGCTCCACGTGGTGCTGACCGACCTCCCGCGCGGGTCCTACGAGATCACGATCAAGTACGGACGCGGACTCGCGACCTCGCTCGACAGCAAGGAATGGCGGCGGCTGTCGGATACGGGGGGGCGCCTGGGGCGCTTCGACATCGAGAAGGGCACGTTCGAGTTCTGGGTCGATGACCGCTTCGTCGAGACCGCCAACCCCGGCTCCTGCTACTTCGACAATGTGACGCTGACGCCCATCCTGACCGGCGTCAACGGGATCGTAGATGGCGACTTCGAGGCGCCGGGCGAGCTCGCTGACAGCGGCTGGGTCTGGTGGACCCGCGACGCCGATGCCGGTAGCGCCCGCATCGTGCCGGAAGGTCGCAACGGTAGCCGCTGCGCCCGGATCGAGCATACCGGCGAGCGCGACTGGGCGTTCACCAACCCCGGTCGGCTGGCCGTCAAGCCCGGCCAGATTCTCACCGCCACGGGTTGGCTGAAGTGCCAGGATACCGGCGACCTCAGCCTCTGCCTCGTGGCCTACGGCCAGGGCAAGGTCGTGAGCTGGTCGATGGGCTCCGACGGCGTGTGGGCCACGCGGGACTGGACCGAGGTTAAGGCCACGGGCACGGTGCCGCCGAACTGCGACGAGGTCCAGGTGCGGCTCGCCGGTCGCGGCACGACGCTGGGATGGGTGGACGACGTGGCCCTGCAGGTCGTCGGTCAGACGCCGCCCCCCAAGCCCAAGACGAAGGTCGCCGGCTGGGCGAAGACCCGCTTCGAGGAGAAGCTCGGACGGGGCGTCGTCGCGCTGCGGCGCGACCCGACCGGCAACTACGTGGGCTGGCGGCTCCTGCAGAGCGATCCCCCCGACATCGCCTTCAACGTCTACCGCGCCGCCGGCGAAGGTCGCCCCGTCAAGCTCACCGACGAACCCCAGACGCAAACCACGGACTTCGTGGACGAGGCGGCGCCGGCCGATGCGCCCTGCACCTACTGGGTCCGCACCGTGCAGGGCGGCAAGGAAGGCCCGCCGTCCGAGAAGGTGACGGTCCCGCCAAGGGCCGAGGCTCTGCCGTACCTGCAGGTGAAGCTGGACGGGGACTACACCTTCCAGAAGCTGGGGATCGGCGATCTGGACGGCGACGGTCGGCTCGACTACGTCATCAAGCAACCGCAGGACAACATCGACCCCTACGAGGGCTACTGGACTCCGAGCCCCGACACCTACAAGCTCGAAGCCTACAACGCCGAGGGCAAGTTCCTCTGGCGGTATGACCTCGGCTACGCCATCGAGCGGGGCATCTGGTACTCTCCGTACCTGGTCTACGACTTCGACGGCGACGGCAAGGCGGAGGTCGCCGCCAAGACCGGCGAGGGCGACCCGCGCGATCCGGACGGCCGCGTGAGCCGTGGACCCGAGTACGTGACGATCCTCGAGGGCGCCACTGGCAAGGAGATCACCCGCACCGATTGGCCCTCGCGGGACGGGATCGCCGGCGGGCTCTCGGGCTACAACTACGCCTCCCGCAACCAGATGGGCGTCGCCTCCCTCGATGGCAAGACGCCGTGCCTGCTCGTGAACCGTGGCACCTACACGCTCATGAAGCTGGTGGCCTACCAGCTCCGGGACGGCAAGCTGACCGAGCTGTGGCGCTGGGACAGCAACGAGGAGCAGGGCAAGGTGCGGTACTCGTCACAGGGCGCCCACTGGATGCACAGCGGCGATGTGGACGGTGACGGCCGCGACGAGGTGGTCCTCGGCTCGAACGTCATCGACGACGACGGCAAGGGGCTCTGGTCCACCGGCCTCGGGCACCCGGATCGGTGCTTCCTGGGCGACCTCGACCCCGACCGCCCGGGTCTGGAGATCTTCTATAACATCGAGCCCGGCCACCCGGAAAACGCCGTGTGCCTGACCGATGCCGCCACGGGGGAGATTCTCTGGGGCCTGAAGGAGCGGACGTACCACGTCGGGGTGGGCGAGGCCGCCGACATCGACCCGAACCACCCGGGCTGTGAATGCTGGGCCTCCGAGGACGGCAAGGGCGACCCGAAGGGCGAGAACTACAACGGAAACCCGCCGCGCTGGCTCTTCTCCGTCAAGGGCGAGCTGCTGGCCCGCGACAAGGACGTACCTCCCTTCGAAGTGCTGTACTGGGACGCCGACTCGCAGCGCGAACTCGTCTCCGGCGGCCGCATCCTGAAGTACCAGGGGGCCGCGCTCACCTCCGGAATCGAGGGGAGCCACGTCTTCTGGGGCGACATCCTCGGCGACTGGCGCGAGGAGGTCGTTACCAGCGTCGCGGGCGAGCTGCGAATCTACACGACCACGATCCCCGCCTCCGAGCGCCGCGTCACCTTGCTGCAGGACCCCATCTACCGTCACGATGTTGCCCATGAGGCGATGGGCTACACGCAGCCGCCGACGCCCGGCACGTTCATCGCGCAGGTCAGTCCGTCCATGACGATGGCGCCCGCGACCGACACTCTCCACCCCGGGTCACCGGTCGAGGTGAAGGTCACGGTCGCCGCGCCCCCGGGCCAGGCGGTCGCCGGCGACGTGGCCCTCACCGGCGACGAGCGCGTGACGGTGACGCCCGCACGAGCGAGCCTCAACGTCCCGGCCGGCGGGCGCGCCGATGCCACCTTCGCGGTCGCCCTCCGCGACAAGCCCGGCCTGCTCTCCGGCACGCGCCCCGTGTACCTGGCCGCCGAGCTATCCGGGCCGACCCCTCTGAAGAGCACCGCGAGCCTGCGCGCCGAGGAGGGCTTCCTCTCCGAGGGCGTCATCACGCAGGCCGAGGACTTCGCCGGCCAGGGTGGGGGAGAGGTGCACCCTCGCGACGACAAGCCCGGCGTGGTGGGCAAGTGCTTCTCCCACTGGGACGCCGCGGGCCACTGGCTGACCTGGAAGCTCGGCGTGCCGGCCGACGGGACGTACCACCTCGTTGTGCGCTACTGCACGCCTCTGCCGGTGCAGCGTGAGGTGCAGCTCGACGACGCCCCGCCGACCGTTCAGGCCTTCCCCGCCACCGGCGGCTTCAGCGGCCCGAGCGACGACTGGGCGCACGGGGTCGTCCGCACTCCCGATGGAGCCTGGCTGGCGCTGTCCCTGAAGGCCGGGGAACATCTCCTGAAGATGACAAACACCGATGGTCAGGGGATGAACCTGGACTACGTGGCTCTCGTGAACGCGGGCGCCGGACCATCACAGTAACCCGGCGAGCGGCCCCACCAACCGTTCCGCCGTCGCACCATCGCCCGCCGAGGGCAGCGCAGTGAGCCGCGACTCCTCTGCCAACCTGGACCGGTCCCGCGCCGGGGGCGTCACGTCCAGGATCCTCATCATCGTGTTCGTGTTCGTGCCGCTTCAGGCGCTTGTGATCGCCTTCTGGCGCGGCCCGCGCAGCGGCATCGACTCGACGATCGTGTCGCTGTACTACGACATCGTCTTCTACCTGCTGGTCCTGGTCGGCATCAACGCCGTCCTGCGCCGGGTCCGGCCGTCGGCCGCCTTCACGCCGGCGGAGCTACTGGCGTTCTTCTCACTGATGTCGGTGGCGACATGCGCCAGCGGCCACGACCTCATGAGCCCGCTGATGGGCACGATCCAGGGCGTCTTCCGCTTCGCCAGCCCTGAGAACGGCTGGGACCGCCTCTTCCTGGACTACGTGCCTCGCGCCATGTCCGTCAGCAACCCTGACGCCCTGGAGAACCTCTGGCGGGGTGACAGCAGCTTCTGGTACGCGACGAACTACCGCGCGTGGGTGGGGCCGCTCGTCCGCTGGTGGCTGTTCCTGAGCGCCCTCTGGGCGGCGCCGGTGGGGCTGATCGTCCTGTTCCGCAGGCGCTGGATCGAGGGGGAGAAGATGACCTTCCCCGTCGTCCAACTGCCGATGGAGATGGTCAAGCCCGGCCTGCCCGCCTTCCGGAACGCGGCGTTCGGCGTGGCCTTCGGGATTGCGGTGGCCGTCAACGCGGTGAACGGCCTTCACGCGCTCTTCCCCCAGGTCCCGGAGATCCCCGTCAAGCTGAACCAGAACCCGGAGCTGGACCTCCGGCGCTTCTTCCGGGGGAAGCCCTGGGACGCGGTGGGGTCCTTCTACCCTTGCCTCTACCCGTTCATCATCGGGCTGGCCCTGTTGCTGCCCTCCGAGCTTAGCCTCTCGCTCTGGTTCTTCTTCCTCTTCTGGAAAGCCGAGGCCATCTTCTGCAACTGGGTGGGCTGGCTCAACATCACTCCCGAGTTCCCTTACTTCAAGGAGCAGTCGTTCGGCGGCTACCTCGCGATGATCGCCTTCAGTGTCTACGCCGCCCGCGGCCACTTCGCCACCGCCTGGCGGCGGATCATCGGCCAGGCACCGCCCGAGGTGGACCGGGGCGAGCCGCTCGGCTATCGCGCGGCGTTCCTGCTGTTCGCGCTGCCCGCGCTGTACTGCATCGCGGTGGGCATGTCACAACGGATGGCCGTGTGGGTATCCGTCGCGTTCTTCGTGCAGTACTACGTCATGCAGATGATGGTGGGGCGGATTCGGGCGGAGATGGGCCTGCCGACCCACGAGATCGAGCGTCTCGGGCCGACGGTGATGCATGGCAACATCCTGGGTCCGCGCCTCCTGGGCAAGCAGAACCTCACGTCGCTCTCGCTCTTCTTCGGCTTCACACGCGGACTCCGCAACATCCCGCTTCCCCACCAGTTCGAGGGGCTCTTCTTCGAGCACAAGGTCGGGCTGAACGGGCGGAAGCTGCTGCTGTGGTCGATCGCTGCGTTGGTGTTCGCGCAGGCGTGGGCGTTGCTCTGGCCCGTCGTGATCGGCTACCGCTATGGGTGGGGCGCCGAGTGGTCGTGGTGGTGGCCGTGGCAGAACGGCGAGGCGTGGAACCAACTGGCCAACTGGCTGGCGCGCAACGAGGGCCTCAACGTCGGCCGCTGCGTCGCTTCCGTCCTGGGGTTCCTGGTCTACTTCGGCCTGATGACCGTGCGGACACGCTTCGTCTGGTGGCCGATCCATCCGGCCGGGTTCGCGCTCTCAACCACCTGGTTCATGATGCACATGTGGTTCCCGATGTTCATCGCCTGGGCGCTCAAGAGCCTGGTGGTTCGCTACTCCCACGCGCGAGGAATGCGCGCGTTGTCGGCCGCAGCCTACGGCCTGATTCTGGGCGACATCACGACCGGCACGCTCTGGGTGGCCTACTCGCTCCTCACCCACACGGAGGTCTACCGCTTCTGGCCCTAGATGGGAATCCGCGATTCTCGTCCGGGCCGTTCCTGTGTAGGGGCGCGATTCATCGCGCCCGCGCATGTAGGGGCGCCATTCATGGCGCCCTGAAGTCGATATCGCGGATTCCCGTATAGAGCGCCCGAGTCAGGTCATCCGCATCGAACACGAAGCCGAACATCACGGCCACCCGCCAGAGGCCCAGCTCCTTGGCGGCCTCGGTCCGTGCGGTCTCCCGGTTCTCGACGGCGGTTACGGCCTGCCGGATGGCCGAGCACATGACCCCGTGGCGGCTCATGTCGATCATCCCGCCCGGCGACATCAGCAGACACGCATCGATGGCGAACCCGGCGTAGATGAGGTGGTTGACGCCGGCCTCGCGGCACAGGGCGAGAAGCTGCGGCGTGTCCTCGGCGACCCCCTCGTCGCCCTCCGGTCTGGCCTCGGGGAGGAAATCGAGAATCTCTGAGAGCTTGGCGCCATCTGCGTTGTTGTGCGCGCCCCGCCAGACGTTGTCTGCGCGGAACTGACGCAGGCGCTGCACGACGGGATCGCTCTCGACCTGAAGCGGCGGCTCGGGAGGGCCCCCGGCCAGCTTGACGGCGCGCCTGTAGCCGGGGCACTCCTTGTAGTAGTCGCCGCCGCCGACCACATGAAAGAGCCTCAGCGGAGACTTGCGGATCGCGGTGAGCAGCGGCGGGAAGACCGTCTGCGCGATCCGAACGGAGCGCGGGACGTACTCGCATGACCGCCAGACGCCGGGCACCTGCTCGAAGGTGCCGCAATCCCAGGCGTGCATGACGACCGCCGCCGTGTGGGAGGCGGAAAGGGTGATCTCGCCCTTCCGCCAACCGCCGAAGGCCGCCCCCGGCACCTTGCGGGAGTAGTCCGCATCGAACTGCTGGTAGTAGTTGGCCATCACCGCGATCTCGTCGCCAGGCATGCCCTGTTCCCCCCTGTCAGTGACCGGCTGGGCAAACGCGCGGAGCGGCGCCGCAGAGGCCGAGGCGGCGCCCGCGAGGACGGCTGATTGTCTGAGGAAGTCTCGTCGATCCATCCTGCCGTTCCCCGTGTCCTGGTGACACGCCCGGTTGGTCACCGGCAGTTCGCCGGGCCACGCTCGGACCCCTCGGGCTGCCCGACCCAACGGGCCGCCTCACGCGCGCCACGGGGTGTGAAACCACGGGAGCGCGGACGTGTCCGCGCTCCCGTCAGCAGATCAGCCTGAGATTGGGATGGGGACGCTCGGCCTACTCCTTCCGCATCCAGGACATCATCCCGCGCAGATCGGCGCCCACCTTCTCGATGGGGTGCGCGGCCTCGCGCGCTTCGAGCTTGGTGAAGGAGGGCCGCCCGGCCTGGTTCTCGAGAATCCACTCCCGCGCGAAGGTGCCGTTCTGAACGGCCTCCAGGAGCGCCTTCATCGTCGCGCGCACGTTGTCATCGATGACGCGCTTGCCGCAGGTCATGTCGCCATACTCGGCGGTGTCGGAGACGCGCTTCCTCATGCCCGTGATGCCGAAGCGGTAGATCAGGTCCATGATGAGCTTCAGCTCGTGCAGGCACTCGAAGTACGCGATCTCGGGCTGGTACCCGGCCTCGACGAGCGTCTCCCAGCCGGCCTTGATCAGCTCGCTGACGCCCCCGCAAAGCACGGCCTGCTCGCCGAACAGGTCGGTCTCCGTCTCCTCCTTGAAGGTCGTCTCAATGACACCAGCGCGCGTCGCCCCGATCGCCTTCGCGTAGGCCAGCGCGATGGCCATCGCGTTCCCGGTCGCATCCTGATAGATGGCGACCAGCGAGGGCACGCCCGAGCCCTGCTCGTAGCACTCACGCACCAGCGCGCCAGGGCCCTTCGGTGCGATCATGAGCACGTCGGCCGTCTTCGGCGGGACGATCTGGTTGTAGTGGATGTTGAAGCCGTGCGAGAAGACGAGCGCATCGCCCTCCTCCAGGTTGGGCGCGATGAACTCCTTGTACACGCGCGCCTGGACGTGGTCCTCGGTCAGAATCTGGATGACCTGCGAGCGCGCGGCGGCGTCCTGCGCCGTCAGCGGCTCCCAGCCATCGGCGACGGCCTGCTCGTAGTTCGCAGTGCCCTGCAGCTCCGCGACGGCGACCGTGCAGCCGCTGTCGCGCAGACAGAGAGCCTGCGCCCGGCCCTGGATGCCATAGCCGATGACACCGATGGTCTTGTCGGCCAGCACCTTCAGGTCGGCATCTGCGTCGTAGTAGATCTTCGCCATCTCTGTACCTCTTTCGGGTCCGGGGTTCGGGGTTTGGGGTTCCGGGTTGACGACAGCAACACCTGCCAATGCCTATTTCCCACGGCGGGGTGGGATGGCCTCTTCGGCGGGCGGCACGGATGGGCTCCAGATCCGCCGCAGCCCGAGGCCGTAGAGGCCCCCGACCACGACGAAGATCGCCGTGTTGACGACCAGCACCCAGACCTTGTCCAGCCCGTAGTAACCGGTCTGCGGGTCGTAGCGGGTCATCCACGACCATAGTAGCCATAGACCGATGATGATCGGGCCGATGATCGCCAAGTACAGCCCGCGCCTGAGCGACAGATGGCGAGGCACGCCCACCAGCCGCAGGAGCCCGGCCAGAACACAGACGCCGAACCACACCGCGCCGCCGATCTTGATCGCCGCATCAACGGTGCGGATGTCGACGATCTCGCGCATGTCACCCATGCTCGGCATCCCCCCTCCCCCCCTGCCCCTCTCCCAAGGGGAGAGGGGAGAACGGCAGAGGCTATGTGGCACGGTCGCCGCGCGCGAGGACCACGCGCCCCGTGCGCACGAGTTCCTGGATCGGGTACGTTGCGCCGACCACCTGCACCATCCCGTCCACCTTCTCGGGCGCCCCGGTGACCTGGATGATGACCGTCTCCTGGCCGATGTCGTCGATCTGCGCGCGAAAGGCATCGCAGATCGCGACGATCTCCGGCCGCTTGGCGGGTGGGCAGTCGATCTTGATGAGCGCCAGCTCGCGGCGCACGACGTCGGCGCGCGTGTGGTCTGAGATGTGCACCACATCCACGAGCTTGTCGAGCTGCTTCTCGATCTGGTCCATGATGCGCGGATCGCCCTCGTCGTCCACCACGATCGTCATCCGCGAGTACTTCCCGGCGCCGGCCTCTTTGTCGCCGCCGTAGATGGTTGGGCCGACGGCCAGGCTGTCGATGTTGTAGCCGCGGCGGGCGAAGAGTCCCGCGACCTTAGCGAGAACGCCGGGCCGGTTGTTGACGAGTGCGGCGATGGTGTGCTTCACGCTTGGTCGCCCCCTTCGGTCTGCAGGTCGGGTGGGTCTCCCAGATGTCCCCGAAGGACTTGCCTGCGGGAATCATCGGGAACACGCTCTCTTCCGGTTCGACGTGGAAGTCCAGGAAGACCGGCCGGTCGGTGATCTCCAGCGACCACTCGAGGGCCGGTCGGACCTCTTCGCGCTCGGTGATCGTGCGCCCTTCGCCCCCGTAGGCCTTTGCGACCGCCGCGAAGTCCGGGTTGCCCGACAGCCTCACGCCGGAGTAGCGGCGCTCGTACAGCAGCTCCTGCCACTGGCGCACCATGCCCAGGTAGCCGTTGTTCATGATGGCCACCTTGATGGGAAGCTGCTCGTGCACCGCGGTCGCCAGCTCCTGGATGTTCATCTGGATGCTGCCGTCACCCGCGATGTCGAACACCACGGCGTCCGGCGAGGCCATCTGCGCCCCGATGGCCGCTGGGAAGCCGTAGCCCATCGCTCCGAGCCCGCCGGAGGACAGGAACTGCCGTGGCTCCTTCGCCAGGTAAATCTGCGCGGCCCACATCTGGTGCTGACCGACATCGGTCGCGACGACGGCGTCGCCGTTCGTGACCTCGAAGATCTCGCGGATCACTTGCTGCGGGTAGATGCCCTCCGCGGGAGGCTTGGGCAGTGGATGCTCGGCCCGGTACTGGTCCAGGTGATCCTCCCACGCGCCGCGCGGTCGCTTGGGCACGATGCCGACTAGCGCGGCGAGGACTTGCTTCGCATCGCCGACGATCCCCACGTCGGCCTCGCGGTTCTTGCCGATCTCCGCGGGGTCGATGTCGATGTGAATGACCTTCGCCTCGGGCGCGAAAGTGGACAGGTCGCCCGTGACGCGGTCGTCAAACCGCGCCCCCACGGCGATGAGGAGGTCGGCGTGGTTGATCCCGTAAGAGGCGTACACGGTGCCATGCATCCCGGGCATGCCGAGCGACTGCCGGTCGGTCTCCGGGAACGCACCCTTGCCGATGAGCGTGTTGACCACGTACAGGTTGCACCTACGCGCCAGCTTGCAGGCTTCGGGCGAGGCGCCGGAGGAGATGACGCCCCCGCCCAGGTACAGGATGGGGCGCTGCGAGGCGGCGATGAGTGCCGCCGCGCGTTCGATCAGCTCCGGGTCACCTTCCCCCGGCGGCACGTAGCCCTGCAGGTCGTAGTCGCCGTTGTCCGTCGGCTCCCGCCACTCGACCTCCGCAGTGGACACATCCACGGGCATGTCCACCAGGCATGGCCCCGGCCTGCCCGTGCGGGCGACGTAGAAGGCCTCTCGCAACGCCGGGATGAGATCCTGCGCTCGTTTCACGAGCCGGTTGTTCTTGGTGATCGGGATCGTGATCCCGGTGACGTCCGCTTCCTGGAACGAGTCGCGCCCGATGGCGCCCGTTCGCACCTGACCGGTGACAGCGACGATCGGGATCGAGTCCATCATCGCGTTCGCGAGGCCGGTCACCAGGTTCGTCGCGCCCGGCCCCGACGTGGCGAAGCAGACGCCGACCTTGCCGCTCCGCCGGGCGTAGCCCTCCGCGGCCAGCGCCGCGGCTTGCTCGTGGCGCATCAACACGTGCTTGAGCGCCGGCTCATCGTACAGGGCGTCATACAGCGGGATCATCACCCCGCCGGGGATCCCGAAGATCACCTCCGTGCCCTGCTCTTTGAGCACTTCGAGGACGGCTTGGGTACCTCTTAGTTTGCGCTTGCGCATAATCGTTCCCTTGGTGCGAACGGCTTCCCGCCGATGACGGCGCGTTCGGGGTTCGGCGTTTGGCGTTCGGGGTTCGGCGGCGTTGGGTCGTGAACGCGGAACCCCGAACGCCGAACCCCGAACCTGACGTGAGACACCGCCGCGGAGGCGTTCTACCCTGCGGGCCTCAGAATGGCCCCGGTGTGGGCCGGCTGGACGAGCGAGGCGTAGCGCGCCAGCCAGCCGGTCTTGATCTTCGGCTCGGGCGCGCGCCATGCGGCGCGGCGGCGCTCGAGTTCAGCAGTCTCTACGTGCAAGGTGAGGCTGCGGTTCGGGATGTCGATCGTGATCGCGTCGCCATCCTGCACGAGGGCGATCGGCCCGCCCGTGGCGGCCTCCGGTGAGACGTGCCCGAGGCATGGGCCGCGCGTGCCACCGGAGAAGCGCCCGTCGGTGATGAGCGCGACCGTGTCCTCCTTGCCCATGCCGGTGAGGGCCGAGGTGGGGGAGAGCATCTCCCGCATCCCCGGGCCGCCACGGGGGCCCTCGTAGCGGATGACCAGCACCGAACCGTCCTCGATCGTGCCGGCGAGGATGGCTTCCATCGCGGCCTCCTCGCTATCGAAGCAGCAGGCCTTGCCGGTGAAGGTGCGCATCGCCGCCGAGACGGCGGACTGCTTTACCACGCAGCCGTCGGGCGCGAGGTTCCCCTTGAGAACCGCGATTCCGCCCTCGGGCGCGTAGGCCGTCTCCTTGGTGCGGATGACGTCGTCATCCATGATCTGGGCCGTCTGCACGATCTCCCGCGTCGTCTTGCCGCTGACGGTCAGCGTGTCCTCGACGAGGTCGGCGAGAGCCTTGAGCACCGCCGGGATGCCGCCGGCGAACTCCAGGTCCTCCATGAAGTGCTCGCCGCCGGGCAGGATGCTCGTGATCTGTGGCGTCTCGCGGCTGAGCACGTCGAAGCGATCCAGGGGCAGATCGACGCCCGCCTCGTGCGCGATCGCCGGCAGATGCAGGCACGTGTTGCTCGACCCGCCGAGCGCCATGTCCACGCGCACGCCGTTGACGAAGGCCTGCGAGTTCATGATGGTCCGCGCAGTGACGCCCTGGCGGACGAGTTCCACGATCCGCTCACCCGACTCGTGCGCGGTTCGGGCCTTCTTCGCCATGCCCGCCATCGCCGTCGCGCAGCCGGGCAGGCTCATCCCCATCGCCTCGGAGACGCACGCCATCGTGTTGGCGGTGTACAGGCCCTGGCACGACCCCGGACCGGGGCACGCGCGCATCTCCGACTCGGCCAGCTCCTCGGCGGTCATCAAGCCCGCGCGGAAGCGGCCGACCGCCTCGAAGGTGTCCTTGACCAGCGACAGCCGCCGGCCGCCGAGATTGCCGGAGTACATCGGGCCGGCGGTCACCACAATCGCCGGGATGTCCAGCCGGGCCGCGCCCATGAGCATCCCGGGCGTGATCTTGTCGCAGTCGGTCAGCAAGATCAGCCCGTCGAGCGCATGCGCCTCGGCCATCGTCTCGACGATGTCGGCGATGATCTCGCGCGAGGGCAGCGAGTAGAACATCCCCGAGTGCCCCATCGCGATGCCGTCGCAGATGGCCGGCGAGCCGAACTGGAAAGGCACGCCACCGCCGGCGCTGATGCCCATCTCGACCGTGCGGCACAGCTCGCGCAGGGTCAGGTGGCCGGGCACCATGTCCGTGAACGCGTTCGCAATGCCGATGAACGGCTTGTCGAGCTGCTTCAGCGTCACCCCGCACGCGTGCAGCAACGATCGCGCACCGGCGCGGGCCACGCCCTTCTTCATCCGGTCACTGCGGAGGCTCATGGTTGGTCTCCTTGTCGCTGCGCTTCGCAGAAACACGCGAGGAGTGGGGCGGGCATTCTTGCCCGCCAGAGGCTGTGGCGGGCAAGAATGCCCGCCCCACTGCTCCCGAATCAACCCGGGACTCAGTAGGCCTCACCCCTGCCCCTCTCCCGGTGGGAGAGGGGAACGGCAAGAACAGAACAGCCTCTCGTCCACGCGCTGGGACGAGAGGCCGTTGGAAGGAACTCTCGCGGTACCACCCGGCTTGTCCCGCGTTGGCGGGACCACCTTGGCAGCGCGGTAACGGGCGCAACTCCGCCCCGCTCTACTCACCGCCGACAGGCGGCTTTCCTCGGGGGCCTCGGGGGCGACCTTCGACGGGCGCTGACGCCGGACCTCTCACCTTGCGCCGGCTCTCTGAGACAGCGGCAACCGCCTACTCCTCCCCCGCATCGGCACGAGACCAGGCCGCTTCCGGCCCGGCCAGGGATGTTGAGGGCGCAGGATAGCAGAAAACGCGGAGGAGCGTCAAGGCTCAGACGCCGTCTGGGTGCGACCGCAGGTTGTAGGTAAGGGAGTTGGGGGTTGCGGTGGGGGAGGAGAAGTGCTAGCCTCTGGTGGGGCCAACCACCAGCGGGCAGAGCCCGCGCAGGAGGCTAGCACAAGATGGGCCAT
>Ga0194125_10004395_pt1 | contig 22014 bp, 24 predicted proteins | sample TA2KigC250mmetaG_FD_148626 | JGI IMG/M metagenome (GOLD analysis project Ga0194125, IMG submission 148626) | Freshwater microbial communities from Lake Tanganyika, Tanzania - TA2015034 Kigoma Deep Cast 250m | ecosystem: Environmental > Aquatic > Freshwater > Lake | place: Tanzania: Lake...
GCTAACCGTCCGGCTCCATTATCGCTATCCGCGCACGTGGAGGGGCGGGAAAGCCTCTCCTCCGTGCCGCACGATCCACGATCCCTATGAAACCAGGCTTTTCCACTTCCTCCACATCGATGAAGGAGGCACATGGGGCGAGCATGGATCACCCTCCCGCAAAAGTAGCTATTCTCGGCGCCGGCAAGGGCGGCGTCGCGCTGCTCGACCTGCTGAGCCGGATCTCCGGTATCGATATTGTCGGCATCGCCGACAAAAATCCTATGGCCCCCGCGCTCGCGCGGGCCAGGGAGCTAAAAATTCCGGTCGTGGATCATGCCACCGATCTCGTCATGAACCACGGCGCCACCCTCATCGTGGACGTGACGGGCGACCCCGGCATGGAAAAATTTCTGCTCGATCACCGGCGCCCGGGCGCGGAGATCGTGGGAGGGGCGGCCGCAAAGCTGTTCTGGGACCTGGTCCAACACGAATCGTCGTTGCAAGCCCAACTCTTCCAGGCTGAAAGACTGGCGGAGATCGGCACCTTCGCTGCGGGGATCGCCCACGACATCAACAGTCCGCTGCACCTCATTCTGGCCTTGGCAGAGTTGATCCGGGGCGAGCAGGACTTGCCGACCGTCCGCGACCACGGTCATGTTCGGGAGCGGCCTCTTCTTTCTATTGCTCAGGGCCATGGTTTGGTCGATCTCGTACCGGCTCCATCTCACGTTCTCGAGCGGTCTCCTGGTCACGTACATCGGCATCGCCACGGCGGCCGTCTTCTTCTTGCGGAACCTGTCCCTGCGGTTCTTACCGCCGACCACGGTCGGCGCGTTCCATAATCTCACGCCGGTCTTCGGCATCCTCCTGGCCTATCTCTTCCTGGATGAGACGGTGACGCTTCAGATGATCATCGGCGGGATGGTCACTCTGACAGGCGTCGAGCTTGTCCGCAGAGGCCGACAAGAGGGGGAGACCTATTTGAGCGCCACAATCGTGACGCCGTCGCCCCCTTCCACCCGGTCGCCGGCCCTGAAGGTCGCCACGTAGGGTGAACCTTTCAGATAGTCCCGGAGAGCGGCTTTCAGCCTGCCGGTGCCATGCCCGTGGATGATCCGCAAAAAGGGAGCCCCGGTCAGCGCGGCTCGGTCCAGCGAGGCAACCGTCTCCTCCAGCGCTTCTTCGGCGGTCTTGCCTCTGACATCCAAGACCAGCGAGGCTCCTAACGGATCGGCTCCTGCCGGAAGCCGCACCCGGTCCGGCTGAGCCAGGCGGGAGCCCGACGGTTTTTCCTCGCCACCAGCCCCCACCAGCCCGACGAGTCCCGACACGGAAACGGACAACTCCGTCTCCCCTACGCGGACCTTGACCCGCTTCTTGTCCCTGGGCGCTTCCAGCAGGGTCCCGATCGAGCCCAGGCCGACGATCTCGACCCGATCCCCGACCGTGAGCTGATCGACCGGCTTCGTCTCGGCCGGCTTGACCAGGCGCTCGCGGGCCTGCGCGTCGATCTCGGCCAGCCGCTGCTTCGCCTCCTTGGCTTTGAGCGCGGTCCGGTCACGTTTGAGGCTGTCGACAACGGCTTGAACCTCGGCCCTGGCTGTCAGCATGTCCTCGGTCAGTTTTTTTCTGGCGCTCTTGCGCTCTTCCCGCTCCGAGAGGCGCAACCGCTCCTCGACCTCGGCCGCCTGCTTGGCCGCCTGCTCTGTCTCAGCCTTCAGCACGGCGATACGGGCCAGGTCCTCGTCCAGGCGACGCTGTTTGTCTTGCAGGTCGCCCAACATCTGTTCCAGGACCAGATCTTCTCGACGCAACAGCCGGAGCGCATGCTCCAGGATCTGCTCATCCATGCCGAGCCGACCGGCAATATCGATCGCGGAGGACCCGCCCGGCAGGTCCATGATCAAGCGGTAGGTGGGCGCCAGCCGGCTCACGTCGAACTCCACGCTGGCGTTTTGGAAACCAGGCGTCGTCTGGGCCAGGGCCTTGAGCTGGTTGTAATGGGTGGTCGCCACCACCTTCATGCCCAACTGCGCCAACCGGATCAGCAGCGCCTCGGCCAGAGCCGCCCCTTCCGTTGGATCGGTCGAGGTCACCGGCTCATCCAGCAGCACTAAGGCCGGCACCGGTCTCGGCCTGTCATCCTGACTCCCCTCCTGACCATCGGCCCGGCTCGGCACCGCCTCCGCAAGCAGCCGGACCATTTGGGTCATGTGGGCCGAGAAGCTGGAGAGATCCTTGGCCAGATCCTGAGCATCTCCGATATCGGCATACACTTTTGGAAACAAGGCCATCTCGGAATCAGCCCCGCAGGGCAGCTGTAGCCCGGCCCGGGCCATCAGGGCGAACAGTCCAATGATCTTCAAGGTCACGGTCTTGCCGCCGGTGTTCGGCCCGGAGATCACCAGCACCAGCACCGCTTCGTCCAACACAATATCGTTCGCCACCACCTGCTCTCTGGCCAGCACCAGCAAAGGATGCCGGGCCTGTTTGAGCGCGATGCGGCCCGTGTCGTTCAGCGTCACGGCCTGCCCTTTCACCAGATGGCTGAAGCCAGCCTTGGCTGCGATGCAGTCCAGCTCCGCCAGGGCTTCAATCCCGCTCAAAAGCGCCGGGACGTGCCCAGCCACATCCGCGGACAATTCCTTGAGGATCCGCCTCACCTCCCGCTCCACTTCCAACTCAGCCACCTTGACTGAGTTATTCAAGTCCACCAGCTCGCGCGGCTCCAAAAACACCGTTGCGCCGCTGGACGAGATATCGTGGACGATGCCGGGAATCTTGGACCGCATCTCAGACTTGACCGGCACCACGTACCGGCCCTCGCGCTGTGCAAAGTAATGTTCCTGGAGCACCTCTGCGTAGCGGGTGGAGGCCAGGATCGCCTCCAGCCGGTGGCGCATTTGCTGCTTGAGGTCCTGTGCCTGGTGGGTGAGCCGGCGTAACTCAGGGGTAGCCGACTCGCGGATGTTGCCTTCAGGGTCAACGCATCGGTCAATCGCCACCTTCAGGTGATGGATCCGATGGACTTCCTCCAGCGGCGACGCCGCTGACCAGAGGGCCGGCGCCTGGTCCCGTCGCCGAGCCAGGTAGCGCATCGCGTCGATGGCCACCCCGAGCGTCAGGGATAGATCCCGAAGCTCATGCGCCTCCAAGGACGCACCCTTGGCCGCACGTCCCAGGACTTCCCGGAGATCGGGAAACGAGAGGGACGGAAAGGGGTCATCCCCTTGGCCCTCCCGCAAGAAGACCATTTCAGTCGTCTCCTGCAGGCGAGCGCGAGCCGCCTCCAAGGCAGTTTCCAGCGGGAGCGATCGACAGCGCTCCGCTCCCATGGCCGAGCGGGCCTGCTTGGCCAACACCTCCAGGAGGCGGTCCCATTCCAGGACATCTGCGGCCTGTCGCAGGAGGGATGATTCGTTCACGGTCATTCAGTAGACTCTCCCGTCATCAGATGGGAACAGCCCTTGAGGGACTCTACAGGAGCATGGATTTCCTGGCAAGCAGGCCTCGATCCGTAACAGTCACGCGCGCTGGGAGTCGATCAGATTCTCCTGGCGCAACGGCTCGCGCTGACGTTAAGATGGCCGGCAACGGCAGGGTACCACGGGATGGCAATCGGGACAGAAGGGAAAGGAGAGACGTCATGCCTCAGATTCAAACGCTGGCTGTGACCTCATTGTTCGGCCTTATGCTCTGTGTGGCGCCGGCCTGGGCGGCGGATCAGAAGACGACGCTGATGTTGGGCGGGAAGTTCTGTGAGTTCTATCCTGACGCGATCCAGACAGCCTTAAAAAAGGTCCCGGGGGTGACGGCGGTGGACCTCAAAAGCATGAAGGGCCATGCGATCGTCACCAGCGAAGCCGGGAAGGTGAAGCCGGACCAATTGACGGCGGCGGTCAACGCCGTCAAGGGGGACGGCTGGCATTGCAAGGCCGACGTGATGAAATAGGCCGAGCCGGCTCACTTCCGGCGGCGACGGGCAGATCCGGGAGGCGTTGGGAACCGAAACGAATGGAGTGTGGATCAGCGTGACTGTGGAAAGGCGCGGAAACGCTGATTGCACGAGCGGCACTCGTGGGGCAGAATCCCGATCATGCTGAAGAGACGATCTTCGCTCCGTCGACGCGCCCGAATCCCGTAGCGGAAACTGCAGATGGGACATCGAGCCGTTAAGAACGACCGCAGTTTTTTTACCATAACGTGCGAACGCGACCCAAAACGCAAGACGTTGTGTGCTCGTGTCAGGCGCTCAAGCGGACCACTTCCCTGGATTTCTTGGCTTTCTTCTCCGCCACCGCCCGCGCCAGCCGATCCCGCAACGAGCTCTGGATGAGACGGTGCCGATAAATCTTGGGATCCACGACCTCCCCGCAGATCACGCACCGCCACCCTCGCATCCAGAGGTGCCCGCTGTCATCCTCCATGTCGATGAAATGATCCACCACCATCAAGCCATTGCACCGCCGACAATTCATCGTGGACATGGTGGCCTCCCTTTCAGCTAAGGACCGGCACGCGGCCTGCCTCTTGGCCCTGGCTTGTACCTGCCTCATCTCTATCGGCTCCTATTCCACCGGCTTGAGTGTTTGTTGGTCTTTGCTGAAGCAAGGGGGATGCCAACACCGAACCGGCGGTTTTCCTTCGATTCCCATATTCGTCCCCGGCATGGAACTGACAGACAGGCCGCCAGGGACATGACGGTCTTGCCGCCGGTAGGCACGGATGCCCTCGTGCCGTCGGGGTGGCGCGCAGTGAACTCTTGAAATCCGCCGGCGTTGCGGTCAGACTTTGCGCGCCTAAGAGGGACGAACGCAGGAGTGACAATGGCCCTGTCAGTTCTCGAGCTTGCAGCGGTGGTCGGGGAGGTGGCCCCGGCTTTGAACGGGGGATGGATCCAAAAGGTCTTTCAGCCGACGCCGCGCGCGATCACGTTGGAAATCCGTGCGCCGGGACAAACACTGACCCTGCTGCTGTCGGCAGACCCGGAAACGGCCAGAGTGCACCTGCTGGAGCAGCGCTATCCCAACCCTGCGACCCCGCCCCCCTTTTGCCAGTTTCTGCGCGCCCACATCCAAGGGGCGCACATCGACGGGCTGGAACAAGTCCACAATGACCGCATCGTCCGCTTGCGGATGACGGCGCGAGGGGGGCCTTGTTCGCTGGTTGCGGAACTGACCGGCCGAAACGCCGACCTCCTCCTGCTGGATGCCCAGGACCACATCGTGATCACCATCGAGAGCGGCCGCGAACGAGCGGGACAGCCCTATCACCCCCCGACGACCAGGCTCCGAACCAGCAACGAGCAAGAACGGAAACCAATTGATACAGGCCACCCCTTCCCGGTCTCGTTCACCCTCGAACGTCGCTATCAGGAGCGCGAAGAGGAGCTGGCGCACGAGCGTCAGAGACAGGCGAGGCTGGCGGTAGTTCGGAAGGGTATCAAGAAAGCCGGGAGGCGCATCGAAGCCCTCCGGGCCGATTTGGAAAAGGCGACCCGCTATCAGGACTATGCCCGCTATGGCGAATTGCTCAAGGCCAACCTCGGCCGCATGGCAAAGGGACTGGAACAGGTGACTGTGGTCGACTATTTCGACCAGGCCATGCCGGAGTTGACCATTCCCCTCAATCCTTCGAAGAGCCCCCAAGGCAATATGGACGACTATTTTAAAAAACACCGCAAGTATCTGACCGCCGTGCAAGAGATCCAGCCCAGGATCGAAGAGACGGAGCAAGAGTTGGCACGGTTGCGCGTGGAACAGAGTGCGATCCAACGGGGCGAATGGACACCGCCCTCACCGAAGCCAGGCTCCGTGCGAGAAGGTCGTCCTCGGCCCGTCACCCATCACCCATCACCCATCACTCATCGCCCTTCCCGATCAGGCCCCTTCCGCCGCTTCACCTCAACCGACGGCCTGCCGATCTACGTCGGCAAGAACGCCCGCGAGAATGAAGAGCTGACCTTCAAGTTCGCCCACAGCGACGACCTCTGGCTCCACGCCCACGGTACCCCCGGTTCTCACGTGGTCGTTCGGCTGGACAAGGGCGCCGATCCGCCTCCTGAGACAATCCGGGACGCAGCCACGCTGGCTCTGCTGTACAGCGACTTGAAGAAGAGCGGGAAAGGGGAGGTGATCTATAGCAGGAAGAAATGGGTCCGGAAGGCCAAGGGCCAGCCGCCGGGCACCGTGACCGTCACACAAGAAAAAGCCATCTTTGTCCAGCTCGACCGCGCCCGTCTCGACCGTCTCAAGGAATCCTCACACTAGCGGTCCTGGTAGCCCACCTGATCCTCGAACCGAACCGGATTGCCAAAGCCGCTCGGAAGGGTCTCGACCTTCGCGGTACTTGCGACCTTGCTCCAACTGTATGGTCCGCTCAGCTCATACGACGTCGTCACAAGAGAGCGGGTTGCGACCGTGCCGTCCGGCCCATAGAAGACGTTCAGCTCTCGGTAGACGTCCGGCGTGCCGATTCCGTTGATGAACAGCCCGTACAGCAAGACATACTTCAACGGATTGACCACCGAAGAGGAGTACCGATAGCTCCACCACTCATAGGTAGCACCCATCAAGACAGAACTTCTCTTGATCGAGGGCTCACCCAACAGCGAGGTCACCTGGTCCTTGGTGGTCTCCCCCGCCTTGATCTTCGCTACAATAGCGTCATCAGCTAAGCGCTCATTGCCGATCGAGATGCATCCGGTGAGGAAAACCAAGCCCAGGCACAAGATCAGCCGATTCTTCATCTTCTTCATCTTGCCTCCGAAGACTGCCCTCGTTGATGGATCACTGTACCTGAAACTGACCTGCTTGGGAAGCCTCTCCAGCCCGAATCCCTCATTCCTCACCACAACCGGTTTGCTTTTGCCCGGAGATGACGGTAGGCTCACCAGCCAGGTGCGATCCATGACGATCCGACCGCTCGCTTTTGCCAACACCCTCGCCCTCACCACGGCCGCGCTGGGGCTGTTCCTGATCCTGCTGCGGTTTCTGGCCCCCTCGGCATTTATCTTCGTCTTCAACGCGCAATTCTTCGGCGCCGATGTCGCCTCCCTGCTCCCCACCGAGATCAACCTCCTCAAAATGGCCGGTGAATTCCTCGCCTTCGTCGGCGGCGCCTGGGGCTTCGGCCTCATCGGCGCCGTCATTTACAACCGGTTCATCAAAGAGCCCCGCTGATTCATGCCCTCTGTCTAGCCCTTCTCGCGCGGCGCACCCTCTTATCCGACAACAGTATGACGGCCCATTTTTCAAAGCCGAAATTCTGAGAGCGAGTGTTATTGCTGCAGATGCTTCTCGTCGATCCAAGTTCAAGGAACTGCTAATAACGACTTTTCCTATGCACCTCGTATAGTTCCTTCCAGCAGCAGGACCCGCTTCTTGCTTCACTCCCCTTCCAAGTTCCGTACGAGTGGCGGATTGACCTGCTGGAGCGTGCAGCAGAGCCGTTTTGTGCTCAGCCGTTGCCAAACCGGAGCGGCTGTGTCTCTTTTGGGTTCCTAGCCCTGACGGCACTGCTCCAGGAGCAGGGCTCTCAATTCCTCGTAGACGGTCCGTCGGGGACCGACGTACACGATATCGAGCGACGCATCGTCGTCGTTAATCCGGTAGATGATCCGATGCAAACGGACCCGGTAGGACCACAGCCCTTCCAGGTCGAACTGAAGCGCATGACCGGCTAGTGGAGCGTCCAGGAGCGCCCGGATGCCATCCCTGACTTCCCGCTTGATCTGCGGATGGAGCTTGCGAATCCTCCCGGCCGCCTCCTGGGTGTAGCGTGCTCGATAGGGCTTCACGCTCCCTCGCGCCCGAAGACCGTCTCATGCCCCACCCATTGCCCAGCCTCGGCCTGTTTGAGTGAGCGCCTGAGCGACCGCATCGCCCGGGGATCGGCAAGGATCTCGATCGTCTCCATGAGCCCCTCGAACTGATCCATGCTGAGCAGCACGGCGGTGGGTACCCCGTCCCGCGTGATCGCGACGATCTCGTGCTTCGTCTTCAACCGACGGATCAAATCCAACAGCTTATTCTTCGCCTCCGTGACTGAGACGAATTGGTCAACCTGCGGCATACTCACCTCCTGTAGCTCTATTAGTGGCCATTATACTGGCCTGTACCTCAAGACACAAGGAGCGGAGGTCGTTCTCCTCTATTTTCTGGTGTGGGTAGGTGTGCCAAGGCTCAGAGCGGACTTCGCCGGATGAAATGGCTTCGCACTTCTCCCCCCCCTCTCACTTGGTGCGGGCGAAGGGCTGGGCTGCTGGAGCGTGAAAGAGCAGTTCCTTACTTTCCCCTCGTTCACCCTTCCAATTTGGTGCGGGGCCGGGTGGACGCTTGAGCCGCCCATTGCCGGAGGGCGCGGGACACAACTTGCCGCAGCCCGCGCCCTTGCTCCTTAAACGCAAGGGCGAAGCCGGTACTGTTTGAGGCCGTTTCGGCCGAGTTTACAGGCTTCGAGCGGGCAAGGCTTAGTTGGGTGCGCCCGGAGGTGTCTTTGGCGGCGAAGGCGTCAGCCCGGCCTCCGCCCGCCCCCCCCTACTCCCCGACCCGCACCCACAACCCCCGTTCTTTGCAGATGTTGAACGTCCAGTGGAACAAGCCGATCATGAGGGCGAGGTAGAGCAGGTTCAAGCCACCCGCCCAGGCCAGGTGCATGAGGGGCAACCCGCCGCCCTGCAACACCCCCCGCATCCCCTCGAAGACGTGCGCCGCCGGATTGGCCCAGGCGACGGCCTGGAGCCAGCGCGGCAGCACCTCGATCGGATAGAAGACACAGGAGATAGGCTGGAACAGAAACACCATGCCCCAGGCCAACACCTCCGCTTCCTGCCCAAACCGCATGATCAGCGAGGTGGTCAAGACTCCGATCGTCCAGCCGGCCACAATCAGGTTGAGCACAAAGGGGATCAACGACAGCCCGATTATGAACACGTTATAGGAATAAAAGGCCCAGGCGGCCAGCACCATGACGATCGAGACCATCGTGACCTTGAACACGCTCATCGCCATGGTGGCCGCCAGAAACTCGCTGGGTTTCAAGGGGCTCGCAAAGAGGTTCAACAAGTTCCTGGCCCAGATTTCCTCCAGGAATGAGATCGTAATACCCTGCTGCGCGCGGAAGAGCACATCCCAGAGGATCAACGCGCCGAGAAAGAAGGTCACGACGCCCGGCAGTTGCCCCTGGAATCGCATCAGGTAGACCGTGATGAAGCCCCAGACGACCAAGTCCAGGAATGGCCAGTAGAAGATCTCCATCAGGCGGGGCAGGCTCCGCCGGTAGAGGTAGAGATGGCGCGTGACGAGGGCGGCGATGCGGTGAATCTTCATCTCAACCACCGGCGAGTGGCAAGGGGCACGGGGCTAGAGGGAAACCTGTTTCTCTTTCCCATACCTCTCGCCGCTCGCCCCTAGCCTCGTGCCAATTTCAGAAACACTTCTTCCAGATCCCGCTGGCCGAACCGCTCCGTGATCTCCTGGGCCGTCCCCTGGGCCACGATCTTGCCCTTCTGGAGGAAGATGATGCGGTCGGACATCTCTTCCATTTCCTTCATGTTGTGGGAGGTGTAGAGGATGCTCAAGCCGGCCGACCGGCGCACCTCTTTCAGCAGGCCGCGAATCTTATGCGCGATATCCGGGTCCAGGCTGGCGGTGGGCTCGTCCAGGAACAGGACCTTGGGCTCCGTCAGGATCGCCTTGGCCAGCGTGAGCCTGGTCATCTGGCCGGAGGATAATTTTCTGGTGACCTTGAAGCGAAACTCCTCCATCTCCAGCTTCTTGACCACCTCGTCGATGCGCCGCGAGACATCCGAGAGCCCGTAGAGCTTCGCCACGACCTTCAGGTTTTCCTCCACGGTCAGCGAATAGGGCATCGAGATATAGGTGGAGGAGAAGTTCACCTGGCCCAGAATCTCCTCGCGATGCGTCGCCAGGTCCAGCCCGAACATGCGAATCGAGCCGGCGGTCGGCGTGATCATCCCCAGCAGCATCTGGATCGTGGTCGTCTTCCCCGCCCCGTTCGGACCGAGCAGGCCCAGGATTTCTCCCTGGCGGATTTCGAAGGAGACCCCATCCACGGCGGTGAAGTCGCCGAAACGTTTGGTTAGATTGCTTACTTGGACAATGGGAGAGGACATGAAGAGCGTACAGTTATCAGTCATCAGTTGTCAGTTGTCAGTTTTCAGTTTTTTGATAAGCGAGGCGAGCATTCGCTTCACTTCTATTGCCTCGCCTGTGAGGCGTTTGTGATCCGCATTGCTCAGCAAGTCGAGATCATGTGCGAGCAGCACATGATACTGTAGCTCACTTGCTGAGCCCATTGCGATATGAAGAAACCTGGCGAGGTCCGCTTTCCCGCCCCTACCACAACCCTCAGCGATGTTGGCAGGGATGGAGGTTGCAGCTCGTCGAATCTGGCTTGTCAGTCCATACAGTTCTTCCTTGGGAAATGTTACCGTCGCCCGATAGACCGACAACGCAAGGTGATGCGATTTTTCCCATACGCGTAACTTTCTGAAGTCTTGCATCGTGGATGGACAGTATATAGCGTTAAGCGCTCAGTGTTCAGTTTCAAGCTTCGGTCTGATCACTGATAACTGTTTACTGAAAACTGATTACTCTCAATCAAACAAGTAGTTGCTGACTTTTTCGGGGAGATGACACGTCTCGCACTTCTTGCTGAGCACCTTGCCCTCGTGCTCGGCCTTCCCGTCGTGGCAACGGAAACAGTCGTTCAGCGCCGCGGCGCGGAGCTTTGAGCCTTCGGGATGGTCGGGGTCGTAGGGCTTGTTGTCCACGGCCACGTGCCCGCGCGGGATCACGATCGGATAGCCCTTGATCGGCTTCTCATGGACGAGCCGTGAATGGCAGGTCGTGCAGCCCTCGCCCTGGCCCCGCTTGGCGAAGGCCTCGATGTGTTTCCTGTGGCTCATGATCAGCCCGACCTCTTTCACCGGCGGCGGGAGATCGCGGACGGCCACTTCGGACACACGCAAGATGGCGCGGTGGCAACTCAGACAGACCTCGGATGAGACGGTGGCTTGCAGGTTATGCGCGTCGGTGGGTGTCCCGAACAGATAGATCGCGACGTCCTTGAGGCCCGCAATGGCTTTGTCCTGAATGTACCCCTCCACGCTCGGCCTGACGTGGCAATCCACGCAGGTGACCTCTTTATGCGACGAAACGGTCCAGCTCTCGTAGGAGGGACGGATGTTGTGGCAGGCGGCGCAGAACTTGGGGTGACTGGTGAGCGGCACGGCAACCCCGCCCAAAGCCACGGCGCCGGCGACGATCGCCGCGATCACGATGGCTTTGGTGCGGGTCATGCCTCCGAACATTTCGGAAAATGACGGATGATGAGTGCGCTCAGCCCCGTGATGTCATCGGCGTGCAGACAGGGCACCGCAAGATCGACCGGCTTGTTGGACACGACCGCCAGCAACCCGTCCGGAGCGACCGGTACCTCGCCGAGCTGGTCCCGCAAGATCACGATCTTGGGGTAGCCCTCGCTCTTCCAGCCTTCCGCAATGATCAGATCGATCGAGGAGTCCATGAACCGGTCCCGCAGCTCTTCCACCTTGATCTGATCCGACACATCCGAGAACATGGCGAGACTGCCCTTCGAGAGCACCATCACGGTACTGGCCCCAGCCCGCTTGTGTCGCCAGCTATCCTTTCCTTCCGTGTCCAGATCGAAGCCGTGGCCTGCGTGCTTGACGGTGGCCACACGGTAGCCCGCCTTCACCAGCTCCGGGATGAGCCGCTCGATCAGCGTCGTTTTCCCGCTGTTGGACCGCCCGACGAAGCAGAGGATGGGAATGGACATGGAACGTTACTCGTTATTCGTTACTCGTGAATCGAAACAAGCATCTCAACAGCAAGAGAGCTTGCCGCTGTGGGTGTGCGGCTGAGCCCCTTCGCGGTCCCACAATTCGGCACTCAATACCTGGACGGTCACGGTGTCGCCGGGATTCAGCCGTTCTACTTCTTGCGGGATATCGATCAGGCAATTGGCCTTGACCATGGAGGTCAGGATGCCGGAGCCCTGCTCGCCGGTCGTCCGGACCTTGAGCTGGCCGTCCTCCCGGCTCAGGATGCCGCGCAGGAAATGGCGACGGTCGGTGCGCTTGGAGAATTTTTCTTGAAACAGCGCCTGGACGACCGGACGCCCGTAGCGCCGCTGCCCCGACAACTTCAGCATGGCCGGCCGCACGAGCTGCTCGAAGGTGACCATGGAGGAGACCGGGTTGCCGGGCAGCCCGAAGGCCAGCCTGCCCTGAATCTTGCCGAAGGCCAGCGGCTGCCCAGGCCGGATCGCCAGCTTCCAGAAATTCATCTCCGCGCCCAGTTCCTTGAAGACTGCCTTGGTGAAATCATAGTCGCCCATCGAGACGCCGCCGGAGAGCACCAATACATCGGCGTTCAGCCCGTGCGCGATTTTATCTTTCAAGGCCGCCGGCTCATCCTTCGCGATACCGAGCAGGATCGGAATCCCGCCCGCTTCCTGCACAGCCGCCGCCAGCCCGTAGCTGTTCGAATTGATGATCTTCTCCTCGTCGAACCGCTCGTCGAGATCGGCCAGTTCATCGCCGGTGGACAGAATCGCCACTCGCGGCCGTTGATGCACAAGGATGAAGGACTTGGCCAGGATGGCCAGCATGCCGATCTCGGCCGGGCGAAGCTGCGTCCCCTTGGCAATGATGCAGTCTCCTTTTTTGACGTCCTCCCCCTGTGGACGGATGTTGGACCCGCGCGGCTCCTGCTTGAAGATGCGGACCGTATCGCCGGAAGGTTCCGTCTCTTCCACCTTCACGACGGTGTCGGCGCCCTTCGGCACCGGCGCGCCGGTCATGATCCGGATGGCCTGTCCGCGACCGACCGTTTTGGTCGCCATCTTCCCGGCCGGCACGTCTTCGATGACCGTCAGCACGACCGGCTTGGTGATGGCATGCTCCTGGCGGATGTCCTCCGCGCGGACCGCAAAGCCGTCCATGGCGGAATTATCCCAGGGGGGATTGTCCCTGGAGGCGATGATGTCCTCTCCCAGCACGCGGCCCAGCGCTTCCAGCAGCCCGATTTTTTCCACCCCGAGCGTCTGGGTCGCGGCGAGGACCGTTTTCTGCGCGTCCTGTAACGACGTCAATCCTTGCATGCTGAACCTAGTTGTCAGTGGTAAGTTTTCCGTTCTTAGTTCCGAGCAATTCAGCACTCAAAATTCATCACTCATCACTGTTTTTAATGCCGTTTCGGCCCGATCCGCAGCAGCGATCCGCTTTTCCGGCAAAACGCTTCCACCTTATTGGCGATCGTGTGATACGCCTCGGCCGTGGCCGTATCGGAGTAGAACATCGCGAAGGGTTCCCCCGCGTCGCATTGCGTCACGACATCGGGGTCCAGCGGGATACGGCCCAAGAACGGCACACCCATGTCCAGAGCCGCGGCCTCGCCGCCGCCCTTCCGGAAGACTTCGATGTGCTGGTGGCAGTGGGGACAGTCCAGCCCGCTCATGTTCTCGACGATGCCGATGATCGGGATCTCGCTGTCGCGGGCGAACGACACCGACTTGCGCGAGTCCAGCAGCGCCACCTCTTGCGGGGTCGTGACGATCACGCAGCCGCTCACGTTCCCGATCAGATCAATGGTGGTGACCGACTCGTTGCCGGTCCCGGGCGGCAGGTCCACGAGCAGGAAGGTCAGGTCCTGCCACTCGACCCCGCCCAGCAGTTGGTTGATGAACTCATACTTATAGGCGTCCCGCCAGATGATGGGATCGTCCGAATTCTGCAGAAGGAAGGACATGGAGGCGATCTTGAGGTTATAAGCCTGGTAGGGGATGATGCCCCCCGAGGTGCTGACCTTCAGCTTCTGCCCCTCGGCCCCGACCATCTTGGGGATGTTGGGACCGTGGATATCCATGTCGCAGATGCCGACCTCGTGTCCCTTCAAGGCCAGGCTGACGGCCAGGTTCGTGGTGACGGTGCTCTTGCCCACCCCGCCTTTGTTGCTCATCACCAGGACCTTGTACTCGATCCGCTCCATCCGCTTCGCCACCAGCCAGCGGCTGTGCCCCTCCTTGTCCTTCTGGCAGGTCTCGTTTTCGTCGCAGATGGCGCAGGCCCACAGGTAGGTGCAGGCGTCGCCGCTTCCGGAGCCGGATGGCTGGATCATGTTCAGTTCCTTCGGCATCTTCAACTCCCAGTGACGAGTGACCCGTGACAGGTGACAAGCGTTGAGGGTGCGGTCAATGGATTCCTACACGTCACGCGTCACCTGTCACCCGTCACGTTTGTGAATCTTCTCCACCGTATGCTCCAGCACCGGCAGGATGACGGCCAGATTTTCCTTCGCCCCCTTGGGACTACCGGGCAGGTTGATGATCAGCGTGCTCCCCCTAATGCCGGCGGTGCCGCGCGACAGCATCGCCGTCCGGACTTTTTTGAGGCTCTCAAGCCGCATAGCCTCGCCGATCCCCGGCACTTCCTTGTCGATCACGTCCCGGGTGGCCTCCGGTGCCCAGTCGGTCGGACGGACGCCGGTCCCCCCCAACGTCAAGATCACGTCAGGCTGCGCCCCCTCGCACAGATGGATCAGCTTGTCTCGAATCGTCTGGCGATCATCGGAGACGACTTCGTAGGCGACAACCACCCCGGGCGTGCCGGGCAACTCCGTGACCATCCGCTCCACTGTTTCCCGCCCCTGGTCCGGCTCCGCTCCCGACAGGATCTTGCTGCTGACCACCAGAATCGCAACCTTCATTGATTCAGCGTGGGAGGGGGCCCCACTCGGAAGTGCCCCTCCCACACCCACCTTCATGCGCCGCGGTCAGTGTCTGCGGCCCGGACTGGGGACGCCCACATACTCGCCGCCAGCCGCCATCGCCGGCTTGGCCGGCGCCGGCGCAAGGCCCCCCTTCCCGGCCGCCGAGGCGCCCGCTGCGGCGCTCTCGGTCCCGACATCGGCGGCGCGCTTCTTTTTCCCGAAGACGCCGGCACTCACGATCCCGACCTCATAGAACACGTACATCGGCAGCGCCATCAAACACTGGTTGAAGGGGTCCGGCGTAGGCGTCAGGATCGCCGCCACCAAAAAAGCGCCGAGGAAGGCCCACTTGCGGTAGCGTTTGAGGAACGGCGCATCCACCCACCCGAGCTTGGCCATCATCGTGATCGCCAGCGGCACTTCGAAAATCAAGCCGAAGACCAGCAGAAACCAGAGGGCGAAGCCGACATACTGCGCAATCGAAATCTGCGGAATGAACCCGGCGTTCACCCCGTAGGAGATCAGGAAATTCAAGGCGAACGGCAGGACGAAGAAAAAGGAAAAACCGATTCCGGCGTAGAAGGCCAGAGTGCTGATCAGGACAAAGGGGCCGACGAACCGCCGCTCCTGGACGTGCAGCCCCGGGACCACGAACTGCCAGGTCTCCCAGAGCACGTAGGGGGTCGCCAGCACCAGCGCGAAGAGACCCGCCACCTTGACGTTCTGCCATAGCGCTTCGGCGGGAGCCAGAAAGACGAACGGAATCAGCGGCAGGTCGGTGGGCACCCACGTGAGCGACCCGGGAATGAACATGTTCTGCAAAGGGACCCGCAGCCATTGCACCAACTGGTCGGCGAAGAAGAAGGTCCCGACGAACACGATCCCCACGACCACGACCGCACGGGTCAGCCGGACCTGGAGCTCCACCAAGTGCTCCATGACCGGCATCTTTTTGTCTTCCAGCGGCGTGAAGACCGAGTCCTGCAGCCACTGTTTGAACGTCTTCCAGTCAGCCATTCTCGGCCGATGAATTTGTTGTTCTGCGATTTGGCGATCTGGTGATTGGGTGATTTGGCGAAGTTGGGTCTACTTCACGAAATCACCGGATCGTACTTCACACTTTCCTATTTCGGGTTCACCGCCACGAACAGGTTGTTCCCCTGCCGGCTGAGCAGCAGCACCGCCATTTCCTCCTTCTTAATCTTGGCCGACGCCTTCTGGTAATCCTCCAGGCTCTTGATGGTCTCGTGGTTCACTTCCTGGATGACATCACCGCGCTGCAAACCCGCCGCTTCCGCGGGGCTTCCCGGCTCCACCTGGTTGATCACGACCCCGGCGGTTTTGGCCGGCAGGTTGAGCTGGCTCATGGCAGCAGGATCGATGGGCGCCACCCGCAAGGCCGCCAGCACGTTGTCCGGCGGCTTGACCGCCTCGGGGGTCGACCCGGGCGCCGGCTCTCGGCGAGCCAGGACTTCATCCGACGGCCGCTCGCCGACCTTGACCATGATGATCTGTTCTTTCCCGTCCCGCAGCACCTTCACCCTGGCCGTGCGGCCGACGATCGTGCGCGCCACCATGTTGCGGAGTTGGCTGACGTTCTGGATCTCCTTCTCGTCGAACCCGATGACGACGTCTCCTCGCTTGAGACCGGCCGCCGAGGAGGGCCCGTTTTCGTTGACATCGCTGATCAGCACGCCCTTGCGCTGTTCCGGGATCTTGAATGACTTGGCGAGCGCTGGAGTAATTTCCTGGATCGCAATGCCCATCCAGCCCCGCACCACCTTGCCGGACTTCCGCAGGCTGTCCACGATGTCCAACGCGATGCTGCTGGGGATCGCAAACCCGATTCCTTCGGACCCGCCGGTCCTCGAGAAGATAGCCGTGTTGATGCCGATCAGGTCGCCGTTCATATTCACCAAGGCTCCGCCCGAATTGCCGGGATTGATCGCGGCATCGGTCTGGACGAAGTCTTCGTAGTCCGCGATCCCGACGTTGCCGCGGCCCAGTGCGCTGATGATGCCGAGCGTGACGGTGGAGCTCAGCCCGAAGGGGCTGCCGACCGCCAGGACCAGATCCCCCACCTGCAGCTTCTCATATTCGGCCCACTTGAGCGGAGCCGGCAGGTTCGGGGCATCGATCTTGATGACGGCCAAGTCGGTCTTGGGGTCCGTCCCCACCACCTTGGCCTGGAACTCACGCTTATCGCTCAGCGTCACGGTGATCTGCGTCGCATTCTCGACGACGTGGTTGTTCGTGACGATGTGGCCCTGCGCATCGATGACGACGCCGGACCCGGCGCTCTGTTCAGGACGGCCTGGAGGGCCTGGGATGGGCGGTGGAATCGGCGGCTCCATGCCGGGCGGCTCTTCTCCCGGGGGACCCCCGCCGGGCGGCTCTCCGAACGGGCCGGGCGGCAAGGGACGTCTCGGCCCCCGTTCCCGTCGCCCCCCCTCTCCACCTGTCACGGCGATATTCACGACCGCCGGCGTGACCTTTTTCACGATCTCCGAAAACCCCTGGGCCAATGCGGCGGGAGCGGCTGCGTCAGCCGACGACGACGTTGCTCCGCCCAGAAAACCCACGAAGGCCGTGAGCATGACCCCACTCACCATGAACACTGCGTGACGTGATACAATCCGGTGATTCATCATGACCCCTTCCTCATCTGCACGATGATGCCCTGACGACCTTCGCCCCCCTGCCCGTTTACCGCTCTCGCGCACCAGCCTGCGTCCTTCGCCCGCATGAAACTCGGCTCCTGGCCTGCCCTCTGCATAGAGCGAAGCGACTTATTCTACACTAAGCTCTCTCCCTCCTTCAAAGACAAAAATCCCTGCCGGCGGCCTATCAGCCGGCCCGGCAGGGGCTATGGAGGGAAAAGTTTCCTAAACTAGAAGAGACCGAGCGCCTGGAGCGAGCCCGACCGCAATCAACGGCAGGTTCCTATCCGCCCAGCGCGGCCATTTCGGCCTCGCGCTTCCTGAACCAGGCATCCTGCATGTTCGGAACCAGGCGCTTGACCGCTTCTTGCATCGCGATGATCCGCAACGTGTGCGGGGCCCCTTCATAAGAAGGCGGCCACCAGCGCCAGTTGGGCTCCAGCGGACGCTTCCAGATCACGGGATACCACTGATTGATGCCGGGTGCCGTCGGCCGATCCAGCGTCGCCCAGCCACGCCCTTCCGCATGGAGCAGCGACTGTCCCGTTTTCACGTCGATCAGGGCGACTTCTACCAATGACCAGTTGTCGCGCCGCAACCCCGGCTGCGCGTGGGTCGTCCACATCAGGAATACGGTGATCGGATATTCCACCTCGGTGCTGGAAGCGACGGCAACGACGAGGTAATCCAGCCCGTGTTTCTTGCCCAGCGCGGCAAATTGGGCTCCGTCACCTCCGGCTTGAATCCCCTCAGCCGGGACGATCGTGTCGATCCGGATGGGAAGAAACTGGCTGAACTGCTCTTGCAGCCGTTCAGCCATCTGATTCAGCGCCTCGTCCGGCAGGGCCGGCGCTGCATCCGCAGCCGTCGTATCGGCGATCAAGACAAGCCCTGCCCGCCCGCCCCGCTCCGGCAGCAATACGGGCGCAACCCCTTCGCTCAGCGCCTGCGGGCCGACATATTCACCCAAGCGGCTCGGAGGAACCGAGGAGGCGCAGCCGGAGAGCAGGCCGAGAAACAAGAGTGCGAGGCAAGAGGTGTGGCCCCACTTTCTCAGACAACCGCTCAGCCGAACGGGAGGCATCTGGTCAGAACCCATCGGTTACCTCATAAGTTATGGAGCCTATCGGTGCTCTCTATAAACTATACGATCATGCCTGAACAGTGGATCTGTCAAGTGGCTTCAGAAATCTTGCAATCTCCATATCTTGCAGGTAGGCTGGCGCCCACAGTGGCCGGCCGGATGCCGAACGGCCGCATCGACCCTTGGAGCCTGCGTGGCGCCTCGCCCGGGTGACAGTCCACACCTCTCCATCATCATCCCCGCCTACAACGAGGCGGAACGGATCCTTCCATATCTGACCAGCATCACAACCTACCTGAGGCGTCGGGACCACTCCTGCGAAGTCCTGGTCGTGGACGACGGCAGCCGGGATCAGACTGCCTCCCTCGTCGAGAAGATCAGCACGGAGAACCCGGCCGTGCAGCTCCTGCGCCTCCCCAGGAACAGAGGCAAGGGGTGCGCGGTCCGCGCCGGCATGCAGCAGGCGCGTGGACGCCTGCGCTTGATGGCCGACGCCGACGGCGCCACGCCGATCGTTGAACTGGAACGGCTGGAGGCGGCCCTCCGCGAAGGGGCCGACCTCGCCATCGGCTCGCGCCTGCTGGCTTCGCGCGACCCCCGTTACACGGTCAAGACCCGGTGGCACCGCTCCGAGCTCGGTAATCTCTTCAACTGGATGGTCCAGCGCCTGGGCATCAGGGGGATCGCCGATACTCAGTGCGGCTTCAAGCTCTTCACGCAAGCTGCGGCCGAGGACCTCTTTTCCGTCGCCTGCATCGACGGCTACGGGTTCGACCTGGAATTGCTCTACGTTGCGCAGCGGCGCGGCTACCGCATCGCCGAAGTCCCGATCAACTGGGCCGACCAGCCCGGCTCGAAGGTCTGGGTGCTGAAGGACGGCCTCTCGATGCTGAGCGAAATGCTGATGGTGCGCCGGAACTACGCACAGGGCCTGTATGGTCAGCAAGGAAGCTCCTGAGCAGCGCTCGACACCTCAGGTGCCAGCCGTGCAGGGTGGGTCGGCAAGTTGGCATCTCGACCCGTTCCGTATACAATTGACGCCCATGTCCACGCTGTCGCCCTCAGGGCCGTTGAAATTGCTGCCTGCCTACCTGGGAGTGGCCTCTCTCGACGAAGCGCTCCAACATCCGCGTATCACTCGCATCCTCTGGCTCGAAATTCTGGTGAATGATGCCATCGCCTGGGAGACGTTGACGCATCCGCTGGTCCATGACGCCTATCGGACGGCCTGCCGGTGGTACACAAGGTACCGCACCCTCGTTTCCACGCTCGTGCCCCGCAAGCCCCTCCCCGAAGATACCGGCTTCATTGACGACCGCTTGTACCGTCAATTTGCGGAGGCTCTCGACTTTGCCCACGCTCACGCTTGATCGCCTGACTGCCTTACTGAGACAGTACACGGCCCAAACGGGGCAGCCCATTGATTTGTTGCTGATCGGCGGCTTGGCGATGTCCGCCTACGGCCATCCCTCCCGCGCCACTATCGACATCGACGGGGAACTCCGCGAGGGCGTTCGACCGTTGAAAGAATTCCTGAGCGGCCATGGCATCCCGGCAAATTTGGGACAAAGCCTTTCCGGCTGGTCCGTGGTGGCAATGCCCCCAGGCTACCGAGATCGCGCCACCATCTTGATCGACGAACCGAAGCTGCGGGTGACGCTCCTGGCGCCTGTTGATTTTATCGTCGCCAAACTCCGTCGTGGGACAGACGAGGATCTCGAGGATGCAGTATGGATTGCAGCGCGCTATCAGATCACGGCGCAACAGGTCCGCGTCACGGCAGAGGCAGCCCTAGCTGCCTCGCTCGAAGATACGGCCTTATTTCTCTTCGAGCGCACGGTGGATCGATTCTGCCAAAACTTGGACTCAGCCGGCCGTTGAAGCCTCGGAAGCAGTCGCGCTTGCCCGTCTCCAGCGCGCCCACCCAACCCTGTTCGAATCGAATGGTCCACCTAACGCTGCGCATCAGCGGCGCGGCTTGTCCGCGTCCGCTGCATGCGATTGTTCGCCGTCCCTCCTTTGTCATTTACGCGTGGCATTCTCAAATGACCTGCGCACAAATGCTTCTGCGTCTCGAAGTCGATCGAGGCTGTTGATGGCAAGTTCAACATCGCCAACGCCCCAGTGACCGATCCTTGATACGTCTCGGGCGAAGGTAAATGCGGGGTCGAGTTCTTTCGGGTCCGTCTTCACCCACACACGAAGCCCGCCCTGCTGAAGGTGGGCGCAGCAGAAGATCGCATTGTCGAGCGTCCAGTTCACTGTCTTCGACTTGTACGACCGGGTGATCCGGCCGCGGGCCAAGTCCTGACAGAAGCGGTCAAGGCCGCGATACAGTTCAAGAACCTCGCTGGGCCTGCCGTCTGTATGGTGGCTTTCCTCGTATTCTCCCGATGGCCGCGCAGTTCGGACTCCTCTATCCTGCCTCTGCAGCCTCAACGCTTTTTCGGGCGTCTGTGCTGGCGACTTTCCGGTGTCCCAGATTCGCTTGAGCGCCTGTTCGATCTGGGAGGGCGTTACGGAGGAATCCGCCATTGTCTTGCGGACCAGACGGACGAAGGAGGCCGGTGTCTCAGCGAAAAGGTGATCCAAGACCTTTCGCACCTTTCCGGTTGTGAAAATCTCTGTTCCAAGTTGGTCGAGCAAGCCCTTGGCCATGGATTCCCGCGACAGGCGGTTGAACTGACGCGCCAGTTCTTCGACAGTCTGGCCACTCGAGTCCTTCGGATCAATGCTCACCTCAAACAGGAGCTTATCGGGGGCGCTTGCCTTCTCCGACGCTTTGTAGACCTTGTACCGCGCGCCGTTGGTCAGGACACACCATTCAATTCCATCGTTGGCGGCGTAGCCGACAACTTGAGTGATTGATTTCACGTCATCGAGGGGGTCGCCGAGTTGCTTCGCTTCCCAGTGGAGAACGACCTTCCGATTGACTTTCATCGCGTAGTCCACGGACTTGCCGTCCACGGTGGCATGCTCCAACTCGACCTCGTCAGGATCGCGGACGTCCCAACCGAGGGCCATCAAGAGAGGGTCAATGAAGATCGTGCGTGTAGGATATTCCTTCAATCCCTCCTTGCGGTGTCGCTCCAACTGGGCGCGGAGATTCTCGATGCACTTCACGATCTCTTTCATTCTGGTCTCCTATTCTCATACGGCGAACTAATGAGTATACTGACCGGTATATCCCGCTTCCGCTAGACTGGGATCGATTGTGCGATTCTCATCTGATTTCGACGGCTTGTCAAGGATATCCACAGCGCACGGCCGGCGTACTATACAGACCGGCATAGTGCCATTATAGCTGCGAGGGGTGCGTCCCTGCATCAGCGCATCCGTTGGACTCCGGACTCCTCTCCCGCCTCTGCTGAGCACCTGGGTATCAGTGGTACTGACGTCCTCACGGGGACAGGTCCAGCGAGCGACCTGTCCCCGCCCACTCATCTCTCTCAGTGGTGGAAGGGTCTTTTCTTCGTAGCAGGTGTGGCAAAGCTGGAGCGGACGTCCGCCGGGAGCGGTGGGGTCCCCACCC
>Ga0194125_10004397_pt1 | contig 22012 bp, 12 predicted proteins | sample TA2KigC250mmetaG_FD_148626 | JGI IMG/M metagenome (GOLD analysis project Ga0194125, IMG submission 148626) | Freshwater microbial communities from Lake Tanganyika, Tanzania - TA2015034 Kigoma Deep Cast 250m | ecosystem: Environmental > Aquatic > Freshwater > Lake | place: Tanzania: Lake...
GCCTCAGGAGGGCCAGGTCGGCCTCCGTGTCCGGAGCCGAGATGGCTTCGGCGAAGCGCTCAGTGCCGTCAGGCAGCTTCACCCCCACGCGCGTCGCCCCCTTGACCAGGTGGCGGCACGTGATGACCAGCCCATCCTTAGAAGCGATGAATCCGGAACCCGCCCCCACCTTGCGGAACGCCCGGTCCCAGGCCTCCACGGAGACGACGGCCGGCATGGGCGGCGGAGGTGGCGGCGGAGGGGCAGGCTCTTTCCGGGAGGCGATGACCAGAACGACAGCGAAAGCGAGGACCAGGCCCAAAGCGGCCGCAGCGACGCCGATGATCATGCCCGTGGATGTCCGGCTCGTGCGCTCGCCGGCAGGGGCCTCTCGCGCGGGGCGGCTCTCGGCAGGCTGCACGCCCTCCTGTGACGGCACGCTGGGCGCGATGAACACCCTGCGGCAGGCCCCGCACCTGGTCGGCTTCCCGGCCCGGTCGTCCGACAGCGAGTACTGCTTCCCGCAGACACACCGGTAAGGAATCATCCCGGTTTCCTCCGTACGGCTTAGGGGGGAACCCATGCTCTCAGATCAGCATGACAACCCGCGGTGCACTTGTCAAGTACTATGGCTTGACTTCGCGCGCCCGTTGTGCGAAGATACAGGGGTCGAGTGGTTCAGAGCAGGGGCCCCGCATGTGGCAGCCGCGACGCCATCTCCACTGCCTCGCGCTACTGGCCTACGCCTCGGTGGTTCTGGCCGGGCTCGAGGGACATGAGCTGTGCTTCGGACGCGACGGACACGTGGCGCTCGAGCTGAGCGACCACCGGTGCTGCACTGCGTGTCCCGACCACCAGGCCGGCAGTGCCCAGGGCGCCCGCTGGGCCGGCGGCTCGGACGGCTGCGGCGACTGCGTGGACATCCCGCTGAGCTTCGCCGCCGCCGACCACCACGCCCCCCACGGCCACCGGGCGCGCGGTGGCTCAAGCGTCCTGCCTGTGCGCGCCACAGGCGTCGCACTCGTGGCGCCGGTGGCACAGGCATCCTGCCTGTGTCCCTCCGCCCCCGATTCCCTCTCGCCTCCCCCGCGGTCGGTCCCCGACCTCTCCCTCCGCAGCGTCGTTCTCCGAATCTAGCCGCGCGCTCTCGCAAGCGTCCCCGTGTCCTTGGTGGCACAGGCGGGTCAGAAAAGGGGACATTCTCCTTTTCTGCGCAGCAGCCGTCGGCGCCCCAAGGGGGCGAAAAGGTGAATGTCCCCTTTTCTGCCCTCACATCGCAGGAAATGGCCCCGGAGAGCGCGTTGATGAAGTGTCTGTTCAGAACGAGATTCGGCTGGGTGTTCCTGGCCGGCGTGGCCACAGGGTGCAGCCGGCTGTCCCCGCCAACACCGGTCGCATTCGCCCCGCGTCGCCCGCTGGGCGCGGAACTCCAGGCCGTTGACGCGCCGCGCACGCCGCTGGAGGTGGAGGAGCCGAAAGGGCCGCTCAGCCTCCGCCAGGCGCTGGCCCTGGCGCTCCTGCACAGCCCGGAGCTGGCGGAGGCTGCGTGGGACCTTCGCGTGGCCGAGGCCAGGATACTTCAGGCTGGCCTGAGCCCGAACCCCGAGTTGGGGTTCGACTCCGAGGGCTTCGGCGGGACGCGCGACAAGGCAGGGTTCCGAAACATCGAGGCATCCCTGAGCCTCACCCATACCATCGAGTTAGGCGGGAAGCGCCTGAAGCGCATCCGCGCCGCCGAGGCCGAGGGCCGCCTCGCCGCGTGGGACTACGAGGCGAAGCGTCTCGACGTGCTCACGGCCACGGCCAAGGCATTCATCGCCCTGGTCGCCGCTCAGGAGCGGGTGGCCCTCGAGGAGGAGCTCGTCGCCCTGGCGGAGCAGGTCCTCCGCAACGTCGCCGAGCAGGTGCGGGCGGGCAAGGTGTCGCCACTCGAGGAACACAAGGCGAAGAGCGAGCTGGCCTCGGCCCGCATCGCCCGCGAGCAGGCCCGCCACAAGGCCGAGGCTGCCCGCCGCCGACTCGCCTCCTTCTGGGGCGGCACCGACCCGGCGTTTGAGCGGGCTAGCGGCGACCTGAGCGCGGGAATTGCGGATTTCGGATTTCGGATTTCGGATGTCAATCGGCAACCCCCAATCGCCAATCCACAATCCAACTGGGGGGCGCTCGTGGCTCTCCTGCGGCAGAACCCCGACCTTGAGCGTTGGGCCGACGAGCTGGCCCAGCGTCAGGCGGCCCTGGAGCTGGAGAAGGCCAACCGCCAGCCCGACCTCACGCTGTCGCCCGGCCTCGGCTACTTCGGGGAGTCGGGCGCCTTCGGCTGGCTCTTCAGTTGGGCACTGCCGCTGACGGTGCGGAACCGCAACCAGGGCGCCATTCTTGAGGCCACGCATGGCGTGGCCAAGGCCGCCGAGGCGCGTCGGGCCGCCGAGGCCCGCGCCCGAGGCGAGCTGGCCGAAGCCTACGGCGAACTCGCCGCGGCCCACGCCGAGGTCCGCGGCATCCAGGCCGAGGTGCTGCCCGCGGCCCAGGCCGCCTACGCCGCGGCCACCGAGGGGTTCAAGCAAGGCAAGTTCCGCTTCCTTGACGTTCTCGACGCGCAGCGGACACTGTTCGAGGCCCGGGGCGACCTGATCAAGGCACAGACTGAATACCACGAGGCCATGGCCGACCTGGAGCGACTAGTCGGCCAGAGCATCCTTCCCACCCAACCCAAGGAGAAGAGGAGCCAACCATGAAGAGGTTCTGGAGCGCGCTGAGCCACGCCGGCTGGGCGCTGTTCGTCTTCACCTCCCTCACCGGCGTCTTCCTCTGGCGCACGGGGAGCCTTCAGCTCCGCCTCGGCGCTACTGCCCCAGCCACGACCCCAGCCGACCCTCACGCGGGCCATGACCACGGGGAGGCTAAGGAGGACCGGCACGACGGCTGCGGTGGCTGTGAGCATGACGCCAAGGAGGAGGGGCACGCGGGCTGTAGCCACGAGGAGGGGGTAGACTGGTGTGCCGAGCACAACCTGCCGGAATCGCAGTGCGTGAAGTGCAATCCCGAGGCCGCGGCGAAGCTCAAGCCGCCACCTGCCGCCGCCGAAGCCGCGGCGCGAGCCAAGTGCGAGCACGGCGTGGCGACGATTGACTGCGACAACTGCCGCTTCGAGGTGGGCGCTGTGAAGGTGCGGCCCGACGTGGCGAAGGCCCTCCTCAAGACGGCCAAGGTCGAGCAGCGCGAGATCGTCCCCACCCTGCGCTTCACGGGCAGCGTGCAGCTCGACACGTCGCGGGTGACGGATGTGACGCCGCCTGCTTCGGGAAAGCTCGTCGAGGTCAACGCGCGCCTGGGCCAGGGCGTGAAGAAGGGCGACGTGCTGGCCATCGTCCACTCCGCCGAATTCGGGGAGGCTAAGGCGGCCTATCTCGACGCCTACACGAAGGTGGAGCTCGCCCACAAGGAGCAGGAGCGCCAGGCCGCGGTGGGCGCGGCGCTCGCCAGGCTCATCGAGCGCCTGGCTGAGTGGCGCCAGGGGGACCTCAAGGCCGACCCGAAGACGCTCCAGGGCGCAAAGGAGCCGCTGGGCGAGTGGAAGTCGAAGCTCCTGGGCGCGGCCGCGCGCTTGCGAGGCGCACGCTCCGTGCATGAGCGCGAGAAGGCGCTCGTCGAGAAACAGGTTGGCACGAAGGCGGAACTCGAGCAGGCCGAGCAGGAGCTCCACACGGCCGAGGTCGAGCTTGCCGGCCTCCTCGAGGAGGCCCAGCTCAATCTCAAGCTCGACGGGCTCCGCGCCGAGACCGCGGTGCGGCAGGCCGAGGCCGCCGCCGACGCCGCCGAACAGCGCCTCCACATCTTCGGCTCCGACCACGAGCTCTGCGAGGGCATCCGCGCGCGAAAGGGCAACGGCGAGTTCGCACACCTCCCCGTCAAGGCCCCGATGGACGGCACGGTCACCGCCCAACACGTCACCGAGGGCAGATACGTCAAGGATGAGACGGCGCTCTTCACCCTCGCCGACCTCTCGAACCTGTGGGTGTGGTGCAGCGTCTACGAGCGCGACCTCGCGGCGCTTCAGGCCGGCCTCGCCGATGGCAAGCCACTCCAGGCCACCGTGCGAGTCGCCGCCTTCGGCGACGAGCCCTTCTGCGGAGCCATTGACCTCGTGGACAGCACCGTGGACGAGCACACCCGCACCATCAGGGTGCGCGTGCAACTGGACAACACGCAGGGGAAGCTCAAGGCCGGGATGTTCGCAAGCGTCGAGGTCAAGCTCCCCAACAACGCCAAGCCGGCGGCCCTCGTGCCACGCGACGCCGTCCTCGCCGACGAGGGGAAGCAGTTCGTCTTCCAGGAGATCAAGGACGGCCTGTGGCTCCGGCGCGACGTGGTGACGGGCCGGACCCAGGACGGCTTGGTGGAGGTCGTGAGCGGCCTGGAGGCCGACGCCACGGTGGCCGCGGGCGGCGCCTTCATGCTCAAGAGCGACATCCTGCGCGGCAAGATGGGCGCCGGGTGAGCAGACTAGCCGCCCGGGGGACAGTTCGCCCCCCAATCGTCCTCGTCCTCGTCGTCGTCCTCGTCCTCGATCTTCTCTTGGGGCCTTCTGTATGCTCGACCACGCCATCCAATTCGTCCTTCGCCAACGCCTGCTGGTGATTCTCGCGGGCGCGCTGGTGCTGGGCGCGGGCTACCTAGCCTGGCGCAGGCTACCCATTGACGCCTTTCCCGACGTGACGAACGTGCAGGTGATGGTGCTCACGAACGCCCCCGGCCTGGCCCCAGGCGAGGTGGAGCGCCAGATCACCTTTCCCATCGAGGTCGAGATGGGCGGCCTGCCCGACGTCCGCCAGGTGCGCTCCCTCTCCAAGAGCGGCCTCTCCCAGGTCGTGGTCATCCTCGAGGACCACGTGGACATCTACTTCGCCCGCGAACTTGTCTTCCAGCGCCTCGCCCACGCCAGGGAGGAGCTGCCCGAGGGGGTCGAGCCCGAGCTCGGCCCGATCTCCACCGGCCTCGGAGAAATCTACCAGTACGCCGTCCTCGCCGGCCACTTCTGCCCAAAGCACCCGCGCGCCTGGTCGGAGAAGCCCGCCAAGTGCCCCGAGTGCGGCGCCGAGCTGCGCAAGAACGAGGCCGACCTGATGGAGCTGCGGACGCTTCAGGATTGGGTGGTCGCGCCGCAGCTTCGCCGCCTGGCGGGCATCACCGAGGTGAACAGCTTCGGCGGGCTGGTCAAGCAGTTCCACGTCGTGCCCGACCCCGCCAAGCTGCTGAAGTACGACGTATCGCTCCGCGACATCCTGGAGGCGTTGGAGGCGAACAACGCGAACGCCCCAGGCGGCTTCATCGTGAAGGACTGGGAGCAGATCAACATCGTGTCGAAGGGCCTGCTGCACGACGTGGCCGACATCGAACGCATCGTGCTCAAGGCGGAGGACGGCACACCCGTCTACCTCAAGGACCTGGCGGAGGTGAAGATCGGCCACCAGACCCGCCACGGCGTGGTCACCCGCGACGGCGAGGGCGAGGCCGTGATCGGCATGGCGATCATGCTGAAGGACGCGAACTCGAAGGTCGTCGTGGACCGCGTGCGGGCCGCGGTGCCTGAGATCGAGAAGACCCTGCCGCCGGGCGTGAAGGTCGAGCCGTTCTACGACCGCACGTCGCTCATCCAGTCGTGCGTGGACACGGTGTCGAGCGCGCTGCTCCAGGGCGCCGGGCTGGTGATCATCATCCTCTTCCTCATCTTGTGGGACCTGCGGGCCGCGCTCACCGTTGCCCTCACCGTGCCGCTGGCGGCCAGCGTGGCCTTCCTGCTCATGGGCTGGCAGGGGGTCACGGCCAACCTGATGAGCCTGGGCGGCCTGGCCATCGCCGTGGGCATGGTGGTGGACGGCGGGATCGTGGTGGCGGAGAACATCGCGCGGCACATGCGCGAGCGGGCCGAGACCGGGCTGTCGCGCGCCGAGATCGCGCTCGACGCCGCGCGCGAGGTGGCCGCGCCCATGGCCTTCGCCATCCTGATCATCATGGTCGTCTTCCTGCCGCTCTTCACCCTCGAGTCGCTCGAGGGCAAGATGTTCAAGCCGCTGGCGCTCACGATGTGCTTCGCCATGGTCGGCGCGCTCGTGGCCGCGCTCACCGTCGTGCCCGTTCTGGCCTCCATGGTGGTGAAGCGCGCGCCGCCCGGCGCGCACGGCGACGCCGTCACGCGGCTCTTCGAGCTGCTCTACACCCCGGTGCTGCGCCTGGCCCTGCGCGGCCGCTGGATCACCGTGGCCGTGGTGGCCGCGATCATGGTCGGCACCCTCTCGCTGTTGCCACAGATCGGCACCGAGTTCCTGCCCGCGCTCGACGAAGGGGCGATGGCGATCAACGTCGTGCGCCTGCCCACGGCCAGCGCCGAGGGCTCGGCCCTCCAGTGCTCCGCCGTCGAGCGCCGGCTCCTCGCCACCATCCCAGAGGTCACCACCGTGGTGTCGAAGACCGGCCGCGCCGAGATCGCCGAGGACCCGATGGGGCCGGAGCAGAGCGACTTCTTCGTGATGCTCAAGCCGCAGGCGGAGTGGACGCCTGGCCGCACGCGCGAGGGCCTCATCGAGGCGGTGCGGGCCGAACTGGCCGCCTTCCCAGGCATGAACGCCGCCTTCTCGCAGCCCATCGCGCTCCGCGTGAACGAGCTGATCAGCGGCATCAAGAGCGACCTCGCGGTGAAGATCTTCGGCGAGGACATGGGCGTCCTCCAATCCACGGCCGAGCGGATCGCACCGATCCTCACCTCCATCCACGGCGCGCGCGACATCAAGATCGAGCAGGTCTCCGGCTTCTCGGAGCTGGAGGTGCAGATGGACCGCGCGGCGATGGCCCGGCACAAGGTGAACGCGGCCGACATCAACCTGCTCATCGAGGCGGCGGTGGGCGGCAAGGTGGCCACCACCGTGTTCGAGGGGCAGCGCCGCTTCGCCGTCCAGGTGCGCTACCCGGCCGAGCACCGCAGCGACCCCGAGGCCATCGAGCGCCTGCTCGTGCCCTCCCCCGCGGGCTACCAGGTGCCGCTGGGCGACCTGGCGCGGGTCCGCGAGGTCCAGACCCCCGCCCAGGTGAGCCGCGAGGACTCCAGCCGTCGGCTCGTCGTCGAGTGCAACGTGCGGGGGCGCGACATCGGCAGCTTCGTCGAGGAGGCGAAGGCGAAGCTCGCCGCCATCGAGCAGGGGCTGCCACACGGCTATCGCCTCACCTGGGGCGGCCAGTTCGAGAACCAGGAGCGGGCCATGGCCCGGCTGCGGGTCGTCGTGCCCGTCGCCATCCTGCTCATCCTCGTGCTGCTCCTGGCCGCGCTTGGCTCGCTCAAGAGCGCCGTGCTCGTGCTCCTGGCCCTCCCGTTCGCCGTCGTCGGCGGCATCCTGGCCATCTATCTCCTCGGCCTCAACCTCAGCGTCTCGGCCTCGATCGGCTTCATCGCGCTCTTCGGCGTCGCCGTGGAGGACGGGCTGGTGCTCGTGAGCTTCTTCGACCAGTTGCGCGGCCGCGGCTTGGCCGTGCTCGAGGTCGTGCTCGAGGCCTGCCGCCTGCGCGTGCGCTCGATCATCACTACTACCCTCACCACGCTGCTGGGCCTGTTCCCCATGCTCTACGCCGTCGGCCCGGGCGCCGAGCTTCAGAAGCCGCTCATCGCCGTCGTCTTCGGCGGGCTCATCACGCAGCTCATCCTCGTCCTCACCGTCCTCCCCGTCCTCTACACCCTCGTGAACCGCGACCGAGCCCTCCCCGCCCCCGCGGTGGGCGAGCCCGTGTGAACACGTGGAGAGTGCTGGCGATTCCACCCCACCAATCTTGCGCCCCGTCCGATGGGGCGCAAGACTGCAAACGCCCCCGAATTCCGCGGCAGATCGCCGTTCTCTCCCTCGGGGCCTGGCCCGAGCGAAGTCGAGGGCAGAGGGGCGGGGTGAGCAGCTTCTGACGGCAGGCTGAACGCATAGCCCACTTACCGCCACGTGGCTGCGCGTTCGCCTTCCACAAGCGGGACGCTTGTGGCTACGACGCGCGCGAATCGGAACCACTCATCGCTCGGGGAAGCCTGCCGGCGTGGGGCTTGCCTACCTTCCGCAGTCGGGGCACTTGATGCGCCCCTTGCCCTCGCACTTGCCGCAGTTCAGTTGCGTCGTCACCCAACCAGTGGCATTGCACCTCGAGCAATTGCTCCGTGGATTGCCGCGGCAAGTGGGACATGTCTCCATCCTCTTGCCATCGCCGCGGCACGCCGTGCAGTGTACCCTCCTCCGCCCGCCTGACACATGCACCCACCCATCGCCGCCACCTGCTCGTAAAGAGCCTTCGCCTCGCCGTAGAGGCCGGCCCCGGCCTTGAGTTGGGCGCGCCGGTGAATGTCGTCGTAGGCCTGCTCCGCGCGCTGGTCAATGGCGACCTTCTCTTTGAGCACGGCCAGCCGCAAGTCCTGCGATGGGCTGTCCCCCAGAAGCTCCTCGAACTGCGCGTGGGCTTCGCCGAAGTGGTTCCTCGCCACCAGGTCCTCGGCCCGCTGGCACGCGGCATGGAACTCGGCCTGATGCCTCTTGCGCTCGGCGTCCTCGGGTGCCTGGTCATCTTCTTTCCCGCGCTTGGCGGCGCCCGTGTCGATGCCCCGTTTGGGCTTCTCTGGGCCAGGCGGCGCGGGCGGGCCGTCGGGCGGCCGCGGCTCGGACGGCGAGGGCCTGAGAGCAAAGGCTAGGGAGAGGGCAAGCAGGAGCCCGGCGGCCAGGAGGGCCCAACCCCGATGCCGGCGCAGGAAAAGGGCCACCGTCGCTCGCGGGCCAGCCACGGGCAGCTCCGGCGATGGAGATGGGGATTCCGGCAACAGGTCAGCCGGGGCAGGCTCGGGCTCCGGCACACGCTCCTCTTGGGCCGGCGCTGCGGCCTCGGAGGCAAGCCTCAGTGCAGGAAGCTCAGGTGTCGGCAAAGGGATGCCCAGTTGCAGGGCTAGGCGGTCGTCGTGGGGGGCCTTGGTCTTGGGGTCTTCGAGGGTTGTCCCCGCGGCGTGGACCTCGTTGAGGAGTTCCTGGACGCGGCGGATGCGGTCGGGGTCGGGGTGGAGGACGTAGCGCTTCAGCTCGGCGGTCTGGCGGAGGACGGCTTCGTGGATGACTTTGGTGTCAGGCTCGAAGAGGGGCAGGCCCAGGATGGCGTAGTGGTTCGGCGGGCGCGGGCCAGGGGGGATGCCGAGGAGTTCGGTGTAGAGGTCCTGAGTCATCTTCCTCACGTGTCCTAAGCCGCTCGACTCGTCTGTGCTAGCGCCCCGGGAGACTGCCCTGCCCCCCGCAGTCGGGACACGGAACCGTCTTGTCTCCCTTGCACTTGGCGCAAGGGACAGGTGCGGGGACTGTCCCCTTGCCGTTGCACTCGCCGCACTCGGCCCGCCCATCGCCCCCGCAATGGGTGCACCTGCTGCCCAGGCCGGTGGCAGCGCACCTGTCGCAGTCCACCCTCCGAAAGGGCCTTCCGCCGCTGGACCTCCAGATGCGGCCACTGCCGCCGCAGTCGGGGCAACGGCCAAAGCCTTTCCCGCCGCATTCCTTGCATCGTCCGCCCCCCTTGCCATCGCAGTTCCCGCACCGCTTCCGCTCCACACGGGCAACCCCCTTGCCCCCGCAATCCGGGCACGGGACAACCGCCTTCCCCCTACAGCCCGGGCAAACCCGCGGGGGTTGCTCTTTATGCTCGGGGGGCGTCAGCTCCGTCGGGGGCACTGTCGTCGTGGGTATTGCGCGCCCTGGGCCGAGATCCGCGCGCAGCATCGGGGTGAGAACCGCCAGGGGGATGCCCCAGGGGTCAAGCAGCATCACCCCTTCAATTCCCCTGAACACCTCTTGTGGTAGCCTGCCTTCGTTCGGCAACGCGCCCTTCGTGTCCTCCATGTACTCCTTGATACCCGCGCAACTAAGAACCGCGGTGACCGCCGTTCCTTCCATCGTGTTTGTCTCATTTCCCACAGTGAACTTGAGGACAAGGCGGACCTCAGACAGCGGACGGCCAGGGGCTCGCATGACGCCGGTGAACGTGACCGCTGTGAACCGGCCGGTGGGGTCCGTACCAGATGAGATGTCAACGCCGCCCCCACTGGAGGCATGTGGCCCAGTCAGGCGAAGTGGTTTGCCTCCCTGCATGTCCTTGTGCTGCACGTACAATGCCTGTGGCCAGGGATAGCGGCATGTCCATGTCGCCTCCTCACGAGCGCTGGCCAGGGAACCATCGGCGCGGTATGCGAGGACGAGGTTTCTGGACTCAGGTTCGCGCTTGCGCATGCAGGGCAGGCAGACTTCATCCCCGTTCTTCCGAGTGACCGCTACGACGGCGAGGTGCTGGAGGCAGGCGGCGTAGTCCTGCGCCTTGTCTTTGTTGATCTCCCAAACCATCTGCCCCCCCTGACGCTTGCAGACCAACAGAGTCTCATACCCAAAGCCGCTCCCCGACCTGTGCTTCACCAGCACTGCGTCGGGGTTGCCGGGGTCCGGCTCGAACCTCAGTGCCTGGTTCTGCCTCGCCACCGCATCGGGCGGCTGCAGGATGGCGTGGAAGGGGCCGGTGTCGAACACGACCTTGTCCCCATCGTCGGACCCCGGCAGCCGCGGCGGCACGCCAACAGGGAGGTGGGCGCGGAGTTCCAGAGGCCCCATCTTGGGCGGTGGGGCCGGCTGTTCCACGACGGGGGGTTCCGACACCGGCGCCGGCTCTGTTTCAGCCGACGTGGCGCCAGTTGGCATGAAGGCGACACGAAGGCCGGTCCCACCGCTGTAGTTGCCGCCCCTTCGACTTGCTGAGCGACAGTTGCAGGCGAGGTCAAACCACGTGCCGCCGCGCAACGACCCATCATCGCACCATTCTGCAACGTTCCCGTGCATGTCATGGAGTCCCCAGGCGTTGGCCATCTTCCTGCCCACAGGTTGCGGGCGACCACCAGCGTTCCTAGTGAACCAGGCGTACTCCGCCAAGCCGCCCTCGCTCTCGCCGAAGCAGTAGCTCGTCGTGCTCCCGGCCCGGCAGGCGTACTCCCACTCCTCCCTTGAGGGCAGCCTCAGAGTGACGACCGAGACGTGAGCATTGAGTCTCTCGAGGAAGTCCTGACAATCCTGTGCGGTCGCCCGGTCCACAGGACGCGTTGCGTCAGTGAACGAGGGGGAGACCACCCTAGCCGTAGCCCTCCTCCCCATGACGGCTTGCCACTGCTCCTGCGTGACCTCGCACTTGCCCAAGTAGAACCCCCTCTTGATGGTCACTTGGTGGGTCGGCTGCTGCCTTAGACCGGTAGGGTCGCCCGGCAGAAACTTGCCGGGAGGAATGCGGACCAACTCGATCGCGACGCCCTTACCCAGGTCCAGGGTGGTGGTTTGGGGTTCGGGCAGCGCTGCAACCCTTCTTGCGAGAACGGCAACTCTGGGATCCTGCTGGAGCAACCCTCGAACCTGGGTAAGCCGTTGCTCCGCCGCGAACTTGTCCCCTTTGTCTACCGCTGTCTGAAGAGCCGAAAGGGAGGCCTGCACACGGGCCGCACAGAACTCTCGGCCAAAGGCCGCAAGCACCTGCCTGGGGTCCTGGGACCCGGGAGCAAAGACAATGCGGAAGCCGTACTGGAAGTCCCCGTACTCAATGGACATCCCGTCCCGAGCAGTCGAGCAGCACGCGGCGGCGCCGCGGTACCAGGAGCCACCCCGCACTACCCGGAGTCTGCCCTCCTTGACTGCCACCGGGTTCCATTGCTCGCCAGGGCAAGGCACGTATATGTCGTCGCAAAACTCCAGGACATTCCCATGCATGTCATGGAGCCCCCACACATTGGGCCTCTTCTCGCCAACAGGATGGGTGGTGCCAGCGGAGTTCCCCCTGTGCCAAGCGTAATCCCCCAAGGTAAGCTCATCGTCGCCATGTGAGAAGCGTGTGCTGATCCCCGCGCGACAGCCATATTCCCACTCGGCCTCCGTCGGCAGGCGGAATCGCCCGTCTGGGAGCCGCTCATTGAGCTTCGCGAGGAATGCCTGGCAATCTTCCCAGGAGACAGAGTCCACCGGGTTCTTGAGTCCACGGAAGCGGCTGTGGTTGTAGCCCATGACGGCTTGCCACTGCTGCTGTGTGACCTCAGACTTCCCCATGTAAAAGGGCCGGTTGATCGTGACCTTGCGGGCCGGCCGCTCATTCTCCTCGCCCTTGTCGTCCCCCATCATGAAGCTTCCGGGGCTGATGGGGACGAAGTCCACCGAGACCCCTCCTCCCAAGTCCAGGCTCACGGCCTCCGGCTCAGGGGGGGCTAGCCCAACCAGCGCTACCCCCCTTTTCCCAAAGGCCGGCAAGAGCACCCCGACGAGGACTAAGACGGTTAGGGCCAGGGCCGCGGCAGCCAAGGCCACCTTGGCGCGGAAGGGTCGAGTACGCCGTGTGGGGCGAGGACGCGGTAGCTCCGCTCGGACTGCCTGGACCTTGGTTCCGGGCGCCATCACGGGGGGCGGAGCGATTTCGGGCAGTGGTTCAGCACCGAGCGGTTCCTTTGCCTCCGTAGTCACCGGCTCGTGCAGCGCGATCCCCAGTTGCTCGGCAAGGGTGTCGTCATAGGGGGCCTTCGTCTTGGGGTCTTGGAGGATGACGCCGGCGGCGTGGACCTCGTTGAGGAGTTCCTGGACGCGGCGGATGCGGTCGGGGTCGGGGTGGAGGACGTAGCGCTTGAGCTCGGCGGTCTGGCGGAGGACGGCTTCGTGGACGGCCTCGGCGTCGGGCTCGAAGAGGGTCAGGCCCAGGATGGCGTAGTGGTTCGGGGGGCGAGGGCCGGGGGGGAGGCCGAGGAGTTCGGTGTAGAGGTCCTCAGGCATGTCCGCCCCCCGGTGTTAGGGTCTCCCTCGCGTGATGCCCAAGTCGCGACCCCAGCTCGGAGTGCGGCCTTCAGGCCGTATCTTGCGTCTCTGGGCGGAGAACTACGGGCTAAAGCCCGCACTCCGAACCGCGCGCGCTTGAGCGCTCGACACAGGCAACACGCGTGTGCTCAAGAGAATCATGAATGACGAACGCCGAATGCTGAATATCGAATGAAGCAGCCCACAGGTCAGATGATTTCGAGGCCCGAGACGACTTGTGCCTGGCGCTCGAGGTCGTGCTCGGTGAGGCCCTCGGGTCGGACGATTTCGACGAAGGCGCCGCGCTTGAGGGCGCGGACGATGGCGCGGAGGTGGACGCGTCCGTCCTCGGAGTAGGAGAAGGAGACGTCGATTGGTGCGCCCTTCGGGAGGCCGTGGGGCAGGTCGCTGATGCGGCAGGTGCCGATCTCAATGCAGCCGTCGGCCAGCGGGGCCTCGCCCTCGAGGACCTTGATTTCGACGACGCTGGCGTTGGGGGCCGAGACGCCAAATGCCTGGGACCTGGTGGCTGGGAGGGGGGAGTTCTTCGGGATGAGGGTGACGTTTGCGAGCCTGCGGTCGCGGTTGAGTGCGGCGACGCCGAGGCTGTGGGAGTTGACGTTCTGGTGCTTGATGGCGGCGAGCTTGGTGGCGGTGGCCTCCTGGAAGCCGCTGTCTGGGGCCGCGCCCTCGCCGAGGCGGAGCGAGGCGGCGTGGATGGCCGCGCCCTTGGCCACGGCGAGGTCCTCGTCAAGGCTCGTGTCGGGCTCCTTGCCGGTCACTTTGGCGATCATCTCGCGGACCATGGCCATGCGGGTGGAGCCGCCGGAGAGGAGCAAGGCGTCCACCCTGTTCCAGGTGAGGCCGGCGTTTCGGACGAGGAGCTCGATGGTGGACTGGGTGCGGGCGAGGAGGTCGGAGGAAATCTGCTTGAACTTCTCGCGGTCGAGTGGGACACCGAGGCGGCGTCCCGCGTAGGCGACGGGGATGGTGACGGAGTTTCGCTTGGAGAGCGTGCGCTTGCACTCCTCGACCCGCAGGGCGAGTTCCTGGTAGGTGGGCGGGTCCTGGCGCAGGTCGGCGTGGACGTTGCGCTGGAAGTCGGCGACGACATAGTCAATGATCCGCTGGTCCCAGTCCTTTCCCCCGAGCATCACGTCGCCGTCGGTGGCGATGGTGTAGAACTGGTTTCCGCCGGAGACGCGCATGAGCGTGGCGTCGAAGGTGCCGCCGCCCAGGTCGTAGACGAGGATGATCTTCTCGCCGTCCGCGCCGGCCGCCCGGCCGTAGCCGTAGCAGATGGCGGCCGCCGTCGGCTCGTTGATGATGTCCACCACGTTCAGCCCGGCGATCTTGCCCGCGTCCTGGGTCGCCTTGCGCCGGCAGTCGTCGAAGTATGCGGGGACAGTGAGGACGACGTCGCGTACGGTGCCGAGGCGGCGTTCGGCGTCCTGCTTGAGCTTCTTGAGGACGATGGCCGAGAGGACCTCTGGGCGCATCTCCTTGCCGCAGACCTTGCGGTTGTAGTATGGCCGCCCCATGTCGCGCTTGAAGCACTCGGCGGCCTTGTCGGGCTCGAGCAGGGCTGCCTTGGCCGCCTCGCGCCCGACGATGGCGGTCCGCCCGTCGAAAAAGACCACGGAGTTGGTCGCCAGGAAGCCCTCGCTGTTTGGCAGGACCTCGACGTGGCCGGACGAATCCACCCAGGCAATCGAGGAGTAGGTGGTGCCCAGATCGATCCCTGCGATCGTGTTGCTCTCAGCAGCCATTCCCGCCCTCTCGCGCTCGCAAGAGAACCCGGCGCAGCCAACACAGCTTCGCTTCTCACACCACTATATGCGCCAAGTGCTCCGTTGTCAACCGGCTGATGCTGGGCGAAATCAGAGCTCTCGTAGGACGATACGGCAGCCGGCGAAGTACGAGCGCGCTGTCGCATAGGCCCCTCCTCGGAATGCTGCACGGCAGCTATCCGGGACGAAGTTCCACGACCCGCCGCGCGAGGCGCGGCGGGCCTGCACGCCGCCGGTACACCAGGCGCTTCCATCCTTCGGCGCGTCGTCGTAGGTCGTGTGCCACACGTCTTCGCACCATTCCCACACGTTACCGTGCATGTCGTGGAGGCCCCAGGCATTGGGCTTCCTCGTGCCCACCGGATGCGTGGTGTTGCCTGAGTTGTGCACGAACCAGGCGAAGTCGGGCAAGTCGGCCTCCTTGTTGCCGAAGCAGTAAGCCGTGGAAGCGCCGGCGCGGCAGGCATACTCCCACTCGGACTCGCTAGGGAGGGCGAAGGTCCTGCCCGTCCGCTTGTTGAGCTGTGTCAGGAAACCCCGGCAGTCATCCCAACTTACGCACTCCACAGGCCTGTCCGCGTGCTTGAACTTGCTGGGGTTGCCGCGCATGAGAGCCTCCCACTGCCTCTGCGTCACCTCGTGCTTGCCCATGTAGAAGGGCTTGGCGAACGTCACCTTGTGGGCGGGCTGCTCGGCCTGCGGCGTGCGCGCGCCGGGGTCGGAACCCATGACGAACGAGCCTGGCGGGATGAGGACGAGGGTCATCTTCACCCCATCGCCGAGGTCAACGTCCATTTCGATGGCCAGGCGATGGGCTTCGGCGGCGATCCTTTGCCGCCACTTGGCCGTCACTTCGTCGAAGGGCCACTGGGTGAACCTCTTCTCGGTGGCCGTGGCCTGGCTACGCATGTGGTCGAGGTCCTCGCTGACCTCGCCGGCCTTGTATCTGGCGAGTTCGGCGATGACATCGCGTGCGCGCTTCAGGTCGCCCTTCTCGACGGCCCGCTTGAAGCGCCCTGCGTGGTCGTCGCGGATGCTGTCGAGTTTCTTACGCAGGTCATTGAGAACTGCCAGCGCCGCCTCGGCCTCTCGAGTCGAAGAGTGAGCTTTCATGAACTGTGTGCAGGCGCTCATGGCGTCGCCATAACGGGACTCCTTCTCCAGCTTCTCGACGCCCAGCTTGAAAGCAGGGTACGCAGCGGCAGCGGCCTGGGCCGGAGTGGGTGCCGTCGGCTCCGCCTTGGGAGGCTCGGGCTCTGCGGCCTTGATCACGGTTGAGACCAGGTCTCTGGAACCGACCCTGGGCTTTATCGTGCCTTCTTCTTTGTGAGCAGGCGTGGGCGGCGGCGGCAGCTTGGGGGGACTCTGCGGCTCGGGCGCGGGGCGCCGGAGAGCGAAGGGCAGCCAAATGGCCAGGATGAGGGCGGCGGCGAGAAGGCCCCAGGCCCAGCGCCGCCGCAGGAGGTCCGCCGCCGCCGCTCGAAGGCTTGGCCCCGTTGGCTCCGGCGCTGCCCTTGGCGGCGCGGGCGGGGGCTCGGGGGCAGGCTCAGCGGCCTCCGCCTCCTCCTCGAGCCTCAGCGGGTGCGGCGCCTCCGGCGAGGGGCGACGGCGTAGCGGCACCTGGGGGCGCTTCTCAGCCGCAGGAGCCTCTAGTGCTGAGAGCGGGACCCCGAGCGTCCAGGCCAGCTCGACGTCGTACGGCTCCTTGGTGGCGTGGTCCTGCAGGATGGCCCCCGCGCCGTTCACCTCGTTGAGCATCTCCTGGACGCGGCGGGCGAACTCGGGGTCGGGATGGAGCTCCCAGCGCTTGAGCCTGGCAGTCTGCCGCAGCACCGCCTCGTGGATGGCGTGGGTGTCGGACTCGAAGGTCCGCAGGCCCAAGAGTTGATAGTGGTTGGGCGGGCGAGGCCCGGGCGGGATGCCGAGGAGCTCGCTGTAGAGATCCTGAGCCATGCTCGAAACACCCCCCAAGAAGCCGAGCACAACTCCTACCCATTGCCCCGGATGATAGCCGCGGGAGCGCTTGATGTCAAGAGGTCGGCAAGCGGGACGCTTGCGCGGCGCACGCCCCATGTTGTATAGTTCCTGGTGCCCAGGACACGGACAAACAAGTTTGTCCGTGGCACCCCCACCGGTTTGGGGAGGATCGTGGGTGCCACGCCCAAACTTGTTTGGGCGTGTCCGGGCAACGACTTCCCGCAAGCAAGGAGCAAGGCCGGGGAGATGTCTGGACGGAGGAAGGACAGCGGTGGACAACAAGGGCACCCCCAGTTGCGAAAGCCCCTCCCTGCGCTATCGGAAGGGGATCGTGCAGTTCGGGGACATCTGGACCGCCAACCACTCGATGAAGCTGGTGATAGAGACGGCGGCGCACGTGGCACCGCTGGACATGGACATCGTGATCCTGGGCGAGACAGGGACGGGGAAGAACCTGCTGGCCCAGGCGGTCCACAACGCGAGCCCCCGCCGGCGCGGGCCGTTCGTGGAGTTCAATACTGGGAGCGTGGACCACGCGCTGGCTGGGAACGAGTTGTTCGGGCACGAGGTGGGCGCCTTCACGGGGGCCGAGTTCCGGCACCAGGGGCTGTTCGAGCAGGCGTGCGGCGGCACGCTGTTCCTGGACGAGATCGGGAACATGCCCGTTGACCTCCAGGCGAAGATACTCACGGCAGTCGAGCGCAAGAAGGTCCGCCGCCTCGGGGGCAAGGAGGAGGTGGACTGCGATCTGCGCCTGATCTGCGCGACGAACGCGGACGTGGACCAGGCCCTTGCCGACGGGGTGATCCGCAAGGACCTCTACTTCCGCCTGGGGCGTTGCGTGCTCCACGTGCCGCCCCTGCGCGAGCGTCCGGAGGACGTCCCTCTGCTGGTCGAGCGCTTCATCGCGCTGGACGACAGGAGGTACAACCGCTCCGTCCGGGGCGTCTCCCCCGCCTGCATGGCCAAGCTGCTCGAGTACCCGTGGCCGGGCAACGTGCGGGAACTACGGGCGAAGATCGGCTTCGCCGTCGCGCTCTGCTCAGGCCAGGAGCTCAGCGCCGCCCACGTCTTCCAGGAGCCTCCCGCCGAGGCCAGTGGCGAAGCGGCGCTCTCGCTGGCGGCGGTGGAGGGGAAGCACATCGCCCGAGTGCTCGGCCTGACCGGGTGGAACATCTCGCAGGCCGCCGAACTCCTGGGCATCAGCCGCCCAACCCTGCGCGCAAAGGTCGAGCGCTACGGCCTGCATCGGCCGGACTAGGCCTGAGCCGCGGCCACGTGGAAAAGCCCCTTCCAGCGGCCACAACCCACCGGCAAGTTCCTTTGCCCGGCGCGACCGGGCCTGACTTGGCTGGCAGGGGGCCTCGACCGCCACTCGACTGCGTAACTCCTGCGCAGCGTTCGGCTTGCGTCCCGCCTCACTCCTCCCCCACATGGACGGTGCTCGACTGGCACGGCATTCGCTATTGCCGTCCAACGAGGCGGGTGCGGTGCCTGGGGCGGACGGGGACATTCTGCTTTCCGCCCCCAAGGGGGGCGCCGAAGGCCGCTTCGCGGGAAAGCAGAATGTCCCCTTGGGCCTGTTGCAGGAGGACACGAGATGAACGCGGAATGTGCGAGCCCGGCGGCGATGGCGGCAACGCCGTTGAGCTACGAGGAACGCAGGAGGCTGGCCTACTACGAGCACTGCTCGCCGAGGGAGTTGGCCACGTTGAGGCGCGAGACTCTGGCCGATTACCGGTGGCTGATGCTCCGGTATGCTTCGGCGCCCGGGATGGCTCCCGTGCCGACGCGCTCTCCTGCGTCGGTGGCGTGACGTGCCCGGCGGCGCCTGCGGCTGGCCCTCCGGCGCTCAGTCTGGACCATCCTCCTCCTCAGGCCTGCGGGGCGGCCCACCCACGATGAACTGCTTCAGGTCCGCCGTTGCGTCCACCGGCTCCCAACTCCCTGGGATCTCCTGCGCATCGAGGATGTCGCGCGCCTCGACGTAGGTTCTGAAGCTGTCGTTCTCACCCCAGACGAAGAACTTCACCACGATGGGATCAGCGCTTCGTTTCACCCTTCGCAATTCCGCTCTATAGGCAGACGTAGGCAAGATGAGCTGGTCAAGCGTTTCGCCCTTTGCCTCTGGGCGCAGTTGAAGAATCCTCATCAGGCCGACCCCACGAACATGGACCATCTTGATACGTAGGGACTCGGTGGATATGTCCTGCTTCTCGAAGTGAGCAGCGATGAGGTCCAGTTTGTCGGGTTCATCGGTGCTGAAGCGGAATCCGCCCGGCGGCGCACCGATGGCCGCGCGAATGCCGGCAACCGTCTTGCGCCCCATGTCCTCATTGTCTATCAGGAAGATCCGGCCGCCACGACAGAAGTAGTAGAAGAAGGTCGCGCCCTTCGGGAGCTTGCGGAACTGTGGCACGCCGAGTTCCCTGAACTTGGGAGCAAGCGGCTCCACTGGCTTGTGGAGGGCAGCCAGCTTCTCCTGCAAGTCGAGCAGTTCCTTTTGCCTTTGAGCAATGTCCTTCTTGAGCTTCTCCAACTCGGCCTTGCATTTCTCGGTCTCTTTGAGGACAGCCTCGCGGTCCACTGGGAGCGGCCGCTCCTTGAGGAGCTCCTTGAGCTTGGCAATCACCGCCCCGATGTGGCGCATATCCACCAGGCGCTGGTTCTGCCTGGGCTCCTCGAGGCGCCACCGCTCCTGGAGCTCCCTGAGGGCGGCCTCGAGCTCCCGCAGTCTATCCTTGAGGACGCTGAGTTCCCCGGTCGATACCACGGGGCCGTGGTCGCCCGATCTGCTCCCACCCACCAGGCGGCTGAACTCCACCTGGGTGAGGCACAGGACGACGATGAGGATGCCCACCCCGTTCGTCATCGTGTCGAGGAGCGAGTCGAGGTTCAGACCTGCTTCTGACGATCGCCGCCACGCCATGTCGGCCCCTCGCTCATGGGGACTTGGGGAATGTGCTGGGGTCGAGCTTCTCGTGCCCGAGCACGGGCAGCGCGCCTCGCGGCACATCCGCCTCTCGCAGCAAGGCCATCACCAGGTCATGAGTGCGTACGCCGTCGGGGCGCACGAGGAGAACGGCAGTCCAGCCCCGATCGCGGTTCTGCTGTATCCTCGTGATGAGCGCTTTCACCTCGTCTGAACTGGCGATCCTCACCGTTGGCACGGAGGTCCCTTCGGGGTGGAGGATGATGTCGTCGCGGCGGCACTCGATGAAGGAGGGGTGCAGGCCGGGACGCCCGCGGAAGCGAACGAAGGCTGTACGTTTGGCCTCAAGCTCCTTCACCTTCTCTTTCCTGGCCGCCTCCGCCTTAGCGATCTCATTCTTGAGTTGCTCGATAGTCGCCAGAAGCTCCTGAAGCCGCCTTTTCGCTGCCTCTATGAGCTCGCGAAGCCTGGCCAGTTGCTCGAGGAGTTTCGTCTGTTCGGCCACGTCCTTCTTCGACAGGTCAACGGCCTTCTGGAGCCGGTCGGCCTCGCTCTTGAGCTTCTCCACCAGGATCGCCGTTTCCATGGCCTTGGCCAGGAGTTTCTCCAGCTTCTTCTTCTCCTCCTCGGTGAGGTGCACCTTCTCCTTCAGCGCGACCGCCTCCTCCGCCCTGGCCTTGGCCCCCGTGTCGCCCTTGTCGGCCGCCTCGCGGGTGCCCACCTGGCCGACCACGGCGCCGCAGAGGGCCAGGATGAGCGCGGCCATGACGGAGGCCAAGACGCTCAGGAACGGGAAGAGCGAGACGGGCGGCTCGGTGTCCCTTCTGGCCATCGGGTTGCTACCTCGACCTGCGCGTGAACAGGCGGCTCAACCAGCTCTGGCGCTGGGGCCTGCTGAAGCCCGAGACGGGTAGGACGCTGGCCGGGGGTTCCGGTGGCAGCGGGGGGGCCGCGGCAGCCGTCGGGCTCTCGCGCACGGCGTCCAGGGTCTCCGTGGGAATCCCGCTCTCGGCGTCAATGCGGATGCTTCGCGGCTCCGCGCTCACGGGCAGGGCGCTCCGAACGGATGGCTCGGCCAGGCGCGCGGGCGCGGCCGCCTCGGCCAGGCCGCGGAGCTGGGCGCCGGCCGTTCCGACGCGGGCCTCGAACTCGCGCCGCTCGTCCGCCAAGCGGCTCAGGAGGGCCTGGAGGTCGGTGAGCTGGCGGCCGTAGATGTCGCGCATGCGCTCGACCACCGACTCCCAGCCGGCGACGATGTTCCTGGTGAGGGTCTCGCCCGTGGCGTCGAGGCGCTTGCACAGGTTGCGCAGCTCGGCCTCGTGCGCGGCGACCGCCGCTGCCACGGCGTCCCGCAGCCGCTGCTGGTCGGGCGACTCCTTCTTCCCCTCGGACAGGCGGCGCAAGAGGTTCTCGTTGCAGTACTCGGCCACGGAGATGAGCATGTCCTCCTCGGCCTTGCGCATCGAGCTCATGGGGAACATGATGAGCATGCTCATGACCAGGGCAAGAAACGTGGTGTCGAAGGCCACGGCGAGGCCCGAGGTGACGCCCGAGAGGGAGTCCTTGAGCTTCGTAAGGTAGTCGGCGGATTGCCCGGCTCCGGCCGCTGGAGTGGCGGCGGCAGGGTCGGCGCCGGGCGCCGAGGGTTGGGGCTGCGCCGGCGCGCCGGGCGAGGCCGGCGCGACCGTCTCGGTCTTGACGGTCTCGGAGAAGCCGCCCACGGCCAGGCCGATGCCCAGCACTGTGCCGATGAAGCCGAGGATGGGGATGGCCCAGACGAAGATCTTGACCATCGAGTAGCTGGTGTCCACCGCCGCCAGGTCAATCTCCGCCTGAGAACCCAGGAGGTCCGACACCTCCTGCACGGAGCCTCGGGACCGGAAGTGGTCGAGCGCCCGGAAGCAGCGGTTCATCAGAAAGCTGTCCCGCGGGTCGCAGGGCAGCCCGCTGATGTGGCCGCGGAAGGCGTCCACGTTGTCCGGGCGGATCTCGGGGGAGATCTCGGAGGGGAGCATGTCGAAGAGGATGGACTCCTTCTGTCGGGCAATCTTGCGGGACTTGAAGACGAGGATCGCTCCCGCCCAGAAGGAGAGGAACATGGTGCAGTACTGGATGGGACCGCGGTCGCACAGGACCTGCCAGAAGTAGGTCTTCTGCAACGGGAGCGCCAGGAGGAGGGCATAGAAGAGCGCGGTGGCCGCGGCCGCGATGCCACCGGTCACCAGCAGGCTCACGTTGGTGCCGGGCGGCCTGACCAGGGTGCTGGCCGGCGCGCGCGAGGGGAGCGACACGGGCGGCTGCGGAGCTGGGACGGAAGGGACCTGGACCGTGGCCGCGGCCCGCTCCTCCCTGGGCATCGAGGCCGGGAGCACGGTCCGGGGAGGCGCCACGGTCGCCGGTGGCGGCGTGCCCACGAACTCCTTTCGGCAGTACGGGCAGCGCACGCGGCGGCCCACGTGCTCGGTGCGGACCTTGAGGTT
>Ga0194125_10004401_pt1 | contig 22000 bp, 16 predicted proteins | sample TA2KigC250mmetaG_FD_148626 | JGI IMG/M metagenome (GOLD analysis project Ga0194125, IMG submission 148626) | Freshwater microbial communities from Lake Tanganyika, Tanzania - TA2015034 Kigoma Deep Cast 250m | ecosystem: Environmental > Aquatic > Freshwater > Lake | place: Tanzania: Lake...
GTGCCGTTGATGATGTCAACGGGCATCTCACGCACCCATCGCGTCTAGGGATGCTCCACGTCTGGAGCGGGCCTCAATGATGAGCAAGCGTTACGCTGGTTTGGCAAACCACAGGAATGCCTGTCCTCCTACTGAGCCTTTGGTACGTACGGAAACAGTGGGGCGGGCATTCTTGCCCGCCACGCCCCGCTGGCGGGCAGGAATGCCCGCCCCACTGTTTCCGTTTCCGCAAGGCTCAGTAAGCCGCTCCGAACCGCGGGATGGGCGCAAAGGGGGATACGTGAATGGCGAGTGAGACTGACAGCGTGCTCGCGAAATGGTCGCCCAAAGCGCCGGTGGATGTGATGACGCTGCTCATCATCATCGGCCTGACGGTCGCCGGGATTCTGGCGGTCTTCTCGGCGAGCTGGCCCGTCACGAGCCGCCCGCTCTCGGACGGCTCGCTGGGCGACCCGTACAAGTTCCTCTTCTCCCAGACCATCTACGCGATCCTGGGGGGCGTCTTCTGCACGCTCTTCTCGTATGCGCCGCCCGAGCGGTTCCGGCGCTCGGCGAAGTGGGGGTTCATACTGGCGATCATCTTGATGCTGCTGGTCTTCACGCCGCTGGGTGTGGAGATGGGCGGCGCGCGGCGGTGGCTGAAGATCGGGCCGCTGATGTTCCAGCCGTCTGAGTTGGCGAAGGTGGCCCTGATCGTGTACCTGGCGCGGTGCGTCACGACGCCGAAGGAGTGGCCTCGGAAGCAGCTCCACACGTTCTGCGCGTGCATGTCTGCGGTGCTGCTGGTCAGCGGCCTGTGCCTGCTGCAGCGGGACATGGGCACGGCGGTGATCTCCTTCTGTTTCGGGCTGGTGGTCCTCTTCTACGCGGGGCTGAAGTGGTGGATGGTGGCCGGCACGTGGGCCTTCGCGGCGGTGATGGGCCTGTATCTGGCGTGGATCGAGCCGTACCGGTGGGAGCGGATCACGGCGTTCCTGCACCCGACGCGCGACACCGATGACACGGCCTACCACATCATCCGGATGCTCATCACCTGCGCGCGCGGCGGGCTGATCGGCCCGGGGCCCGGGCTGAGCCGCGAGAAGTGGCTGGCCCTGCCGGCCCGGCACACGGACGCCATCTTCTGCGTGATCGCCTCCGAGCTGGGCTTCATCGGCGCCGCGGCGCTGGTGATCGTGTTCCTGCTGTTCATGTTCCGCGCGGTGAGCCTCGCCCGCCGCCAGCCCAACCGGTTCTCGACGATCCTCCTGGCGGGACTGGGGACCTCGATCGTGCTGCAGGCCTTCGTCAACATGGGTGTCGCGACGGGCTGCCTGCCCTGCACGGGGATCACGCTCCCCTTCATCTCCGCGGGCGGGAGCAGCCTGTTGATGACGCTGGTCGCCTGCGGGATGATCCTCAGCCTCTCCCGGCAGGTGGCGCCGGAGACCCCGAAGGAGGATGCCGAGTGTCTGCCGGCCGCGTGATGTTCGTGGGCGGCGGAACCGCCGGCCATACCATCCCCTGCATCGCCGTCTCCGAGGCCATCGCGGCGCGCCGGCCGGACTGCGAGTTCCTGTTCGTGGGCTCGACCAGGCCGGTTGACCGGGGCCTGTTCGAACGTCTGGGCCTTCCCCACGTGCTGCTCGATGCTCAGCCCTTCCCCTACCGCCCCTCGATGGCCCTCCTTCGCGCGCTCCTGGCGCTGCGTCAGGGGAGGGCGAGAGCCAGGGAGATCATCGCCGACTTCCGCCCCGACGCGGTCTTCAGCACAGGGGGCTACGTCAGCGCGCCCGTGGTGCCCGAGGCATCGCGGGCTCGGGTGCCCGTGGTCCTCCACGCCGCCGACGCGATGCCGGGCCGCGCGAACCTGCTGCTGGCGAAGCACGCGGCGACGGTGACCGTGGCCTATGAGGCGTCGGTGGAGCGCTTCCGGGGCAGGAACGTCGTCGTGACCGGCCAGCCCATGCGCCGGAGCATCCTGGAGGCCTCGCGCGAACGGGGGCGCGCCGCTCTGGGGGTGCCACCTGAGGCGACCGTGCTCCTGGCCTTGGGCGGGAGCCAGGGAGCGGACAGGATCAACCGCGCCCTCCTGGACGCTCTGCCGCACCTGCTGACCATCGAGGGCCTGCAGATCGTGCACTTCACCGGCGCCGCCCACGAGGAGCGGGTCCGTGAAGCGGCCGCCGCGATCCGCCCGGCCGGGGGCGCGAGCTACCGGTGCTACGGCTACGTGGACGAACCGGGCGACCTGCTCGCCGCGGGAGACCTCGTGGTGTCGCGCTGCGGGTCGAGCAGCGTGGCCGAGATCGCGTACTTCGGCCTGCCGTGCATCGCGGTCCCACTGCCCATCGCCGGCGGCCACCAGCGCTACAACGCCCAGCCGCTCGTCGATGAGGGCGCCGCTGTGCTCGTCGAGGACGAGTACCTCTCCGGCGGTACCCTGGCGGGCGTGGTCAGCGAGCTGCTCGCCGATGCCCAGCGCCTGCGCCGCATGTCGGAAGTCGCGCGGTCGCTTGCCAGACCGCAGGCGGCGGAGGAGATTGCGGAGCGGGTGATGGGGCATCTGCCTGGGTAGGAATTCGGGGACACGATCCCGATTCGGTACGGCCGAATCGGGTCATGTCCCCGAGTTTCCGCGCCTTGACGCAGGGCCTCGCGCCGCATAGAATGCGCGTGCAATAGTGGTATCCCCATACCAACATCCGTTTGTGCGGGGGCTCAGCGATGACGCTGCTCGATTCGGTTGGCAATACGCCGCTGGTTGAGTTGTCGCGACTGACAAATGGGCGGGTGCGGGTGCTCGCGAAGCTGGAGGGGCATAACCCCGCCGGCTCGGTGAAGGACCGGCCGGCGCGGGCGATGGTGCTGGCTGCCGAGGCCTCGGGTGAACTGACTCCCGAGAAGACGATCCTCGAGGCGACCTCCGGGAATACCGGCATCGGACTGGCGATGGTGGCGGCGGCGAAGGGCTACCGCGTGCGGCTGACCATGCCGGAGTGCGTCAGCGTCGAGCGCCGGCGCATCTTGGAGGCGTTCGGGGCGGACATCGTCCTCACGCCGGCGGCGCAGGGCACCGACGGGGCGATCCACGAGGCCCATCGGTTGCTGGAGGAGAGCCCCGACGTCTACTACATGCCGAATCAGTTCGACAACCCCGCGAACGTGCAGGCACACTATGAGGGTACCGGGCCCGAGATCCTGCGCGATACCGGTGGCGAGGTGGACGTGTTCGTGGCCGGGCTCGGCACGTCGGGCACGCTGATGGGCGCGGGTCGGCGGCTGAAGGAGGCCAACCCCGACACGCGCCTGGTCGGCGTCGAGCCGCCGCTGGGGCACCGAATCCAGGGCCTCAAGAACATGAGCGAATCGATCGTGCCCGGAATCTACGACGCGGACATGCTCGATGGGAAGATCACCGTGACCGACAACGACGCGTTCGCCGCGGCGCGGGAGCTCTCGCTGAAGGAGGGCCTGTTCGTGGGCATGTCCAGCGGGGCGGCGCTCGCCGGCGCGCTGCGGGTCGCGGAGGAGCTGGCCGGCGGCACGGTCGTGACGGTCTTCCCCGACCGCGGCGAGCGGTACCTGTCCACGGTGCTCTTCCGGTCGGTCTGCGCCGAATGCCCGCCGTAGGGCTGCAACGACGGTTCGGGGTTTGGCGTTCGGGGTTCGGGGCAGGGCTGGGGCGTCGGGTGTGATGTAGGTCACGCGTGGCCGCTGTGCAGACTGGAGTGAGCGGGGGTTTGAGCACCCCCCTATTCGGGTATATGTATACCAGTAACCCTCCCTTTGACGCACTGAGCGCGCCACGGCCCCCGGAAAGCATGTGGCGCGCTCAGGTTTTGTGGGGGCCTTCTCGTTGACCTGCTCTCCCCGCTTCTGGTATACTCCGACGTGCTCGTCGTGGGCGCTGAACAGGGATCCGCGATTCTCGTCCTGGCCGTTCCCGTGTAGGGGCGCGATTCATCGCGCCCGCCCATGTAGGGGCGCCATTCATGGCGCCCAAGAACCGACATCGCGGATTCCCCTGTAGATTGGCGATTCGGGGGGCCCTCGTCCGATGGCCGCGGTACGACTTGTCAGCGTCACGAAGGACTTCGGCAGTGTGCGCGCGGTGGATGACGTGAGTCTGGAGATTCGGGACGGCGAGTTCATGGTGCTCGTCGGCCCGTCCGGGTGTGGGAAGACGACGGCGCTGCGGATGGTGGCGGGGCTCGAGGAGGCGACGGCGGGCGAGCTGTGGATTGGCGAGCGGCTGGTCAACGACGTCTCCCCCAAAGACCGCGACATCGCGATGGTCTTCCAGAACTACGCGCTGTACCCCCACATGAGTGTGTTCGACAACATGGCCTTCGGGCTGAAGCTGCGGCGGGTGGCGCGGGATGAGATTCGGCGGCGCGTGGCGGAGGCGGCGCACATGCTGGGGCTGCCGGAACCGCTGCTGATGCGCAAGCCCAAGGAGCTGTCCGGCGGGCAGCGGCAGCGCGTGGCGCTCGGGCGGGCGATCGTGCGGGAGCCGGCGGTCTTCCTGATGGATGAGCCGCTATCGAACCTCGATGCGAAGCTGAGAATCGAGACGCGCGCGGAGCTGATCAAGCTCCACCGGCGCCTGGGAATCACCACGATCTATGTGACCCACGATCAGGTCGAAGCGATGACGATGGGCGACCGAATCGCGGTGATGCGGGACGGGAAGATCCACCAGGTGGACACGCCGCTCGGCCTGTACACGGGGCCGGTAAACCGGTTCGTGGCCGGGTTCATCGGCAGCCCGCCGATGAACTTCTGCGACGCGACGCTCTCGGAGCGCGACCAGGGCCTGTTCGTGGAGTTCGACGGCGCGGCCTTGCGGATTCCCGAGGACAAGGCGCAGGCCGCGCGGTCGCACGTCGGCAAGACGGTCGAGCTGGGCGTGCGCCCGAGCGACATCTACGATACGTCGATTTCCCCTGTGGTCGAGCCGAGCGAGCTGAACACGGCCCAAGCGCTGGTGGAGGTCATCGAGCCGATGGGGGCCGACTCGATCCTGTACCTGAAGCTGGGCGACATCCAGCTCGTCGCGAGCGTCGATAGCGGCACCCGCGCCCGTGAGCAGGAGCCCCTCGACTTCTGCTTCGACATGGAGAAGGCCCACCTGTTCGACAAGGAGACCGAAGCGACGATCTTCTAACGGCGGGTTCGGGGTTCGGCGTTTGGGGTTCGGGGGAACGGCAGAAGGGAAGGCGGCCTCCACCAGACGAGGGTGGAGGCCTTCTGCTGGGCTTTGCAGAACCACGGAGGCAGTGGGGCGGGCATTCTTGCCCGCCACTCCCCCTCGGCGGGCAGGAATGCCCGCCCCACTGCTTTCGCACCCATTGGCGACTCGGTAGGTCAAATGGCGCGAGCGTCGAAGGTCCGGGACCGCAAGGAGGCCTCGTTCCTCGATCATCTCGAGGAGCTCCGGCAGCGGCTGATCCGGTGCGTGATCTACATCGTGCTCGGGATGGCGGTCGCGTGGTTTGTGAAGGGGCAGTTGATGGACGTGGTGCGGGCACCCCTCGAGCGCGGCGCGGAGCTGGCCGGCGTCCACCCCACGCTCATCCTGACCCAGGTCGCGGCCGGCCTGATCGTCTCCATCCAGGTGGCGGCCGTCGCGGGGATCATCCTGACTTCGCCGCTATGGCTTCTGGAGGCGTGGCTGTTCATTGAGCCCGCGCTGGAGGACCACGAGCGCAAGTGGGTGGTTCCGCTGCTGCCGGCCGCCGTGTTCCTCTTCATCGCAGGCGTCGTGTTCTGCTACTGGCTCTCACCAAGGGCGTTCGCAATTCTGTTGGGCTTCCAGCTGAAGATGATCGGCCAAGAGGCCACGCCGATCCTCGAACTCAGGGACTACCTCACGCTCTTCCTGCGCCTGCTGCTGATCTTCGGCGCGATGTTCGAGTTGCCGCTCGTCACGATGTTCCTGTCGGCGGTCGGGATTGTGAAGAGCGAGTTCCTCGTCAGGCACTGGCGGATCGCGGTGGTGCTCATAGCGGTCGTCGGCGCCATCGTGACCCCGACCCCCGACGCGGTGACGCTGTCGTTCTTGCTAGGGCCCATGTTCGCCCTCTACGCGTTGAGCGTCTTCCTGGCGAAGCTGGTGGAGAAGGGCCGGCGGCCGCAGGGCCGTGGCGCCGCCAAGGAGCCGCCGCCCGCGACGACCTCTCCGCCGGCCGAGCCGGAGCCCGATCCGTACGCCGTCTACCGAGCGGACGAGGCCCCCGAGGCAGAGCCGCCGGAGGATGAGGCGCCGGCCGAGGATACCGAGGACGAGGTCTGAAGCGTGTGTGAGAAGCACGGCATGGGGCGTGATGAATCACGCCCCTACACTCGGGCGCGATGAATCGCGCCCCTACACTCGGGCGCGATGAATCACGCCCCTACACTCGGGCGCGATGAATCGCGCCCCTACACTCGGGCGCGATGAATCACGCCCCTACACTCGGGCGCGATGAATCACGCCCCTACACTCGGGCGTGATGAACCACGCCCCTACATGACGGCAGTCTGCAGTCGTTTGCGGTGTAGGGGCGCGATTCATCGCGCCCAGTTGTGTAGGGGCGCCATTCATGGCGCCCGCCCACGCCTTTGATACAGGCTCTGAGACGCAGACGCGGCGCACGGGTGAGGCATGGACCTCGAGGCGCTGATCGAGCAAATCAAGCGGACGCCCGACTATGAGGGCCAGATCGCCCACGTTCGCGTCACGCCCGAACGACCTGCGGCCCACGCGGACCTCAATGTCGAGCTTCACCCCACCGTCGCGGCCATCCTCAGTGACCTCGGCATCAGGCGGCTGTACTCCCACCAGGCGGAGGCCATTCGCGCCGCGCTGAGCGGCGAGAACGTCTGCGTCGTCGCCTCGACCGCCGGCGGCAAGACCCTCTGCTACACGATCCCCATCGCGCAGCGCATCTACGAGCGGCCGACGAGCCGCGCGTTTCTCGTGTTCCCGACCAAGGCGCTCGCGCAGGACCAGCTGCGCAAGCTCGGGGACTTCGGCGCGGGGCGTGCCTTCACGGCGGCGTGCTTCGACGGCGACACGCCCCAGGCGCGACGGAAGGCGATCAAGCGCGAGGCCCAGGTCGTCCTGACCAACCCCGACATGCTGCACGTGGGCATCCTGCCCTATCACCACACGTGGGCGGACTTCTTCCGCAACCTGAAGTACGTGGTGCTGGACGAGGTGCACGTATACCGGGGGGTCTTCGGGTCGCACACCGCCAACGTCGTCCGGCGGCTGCGCCGCGTCGCGGCGAACTACGGGGCGAAGCCGCAGTTCCTCTGCTGCTCGGCCACCATCGGCAACCCGGAAGAGCTGGCCCGGAAGCTCACGGGCCTGGAGGTGCGGGTCATCGACCGCGACGGCGCACCGCAAGGGAAGCGGGTGTGGGTCTTCTGGAACCCGCCGCTCACCAAGGACGGACAAGGGCGGCGGAGTTCACTCATCGAGTCGGCGCAGTTGCTCTGCCGGCTCGTCGAGCGCGAGGTGCGGACGATCGACTTCACCCTCGCGCGCAAGACGGCGGAGCTGATCGTGCGGCACGCGCATCGGGTGCTCGGCAGGAAATCCAAGGCCGCGCAGGCCATCATGGCTTACCGGGGCGGCTACCGCCCGGAGGAGCGGCGGGACCTGGAGCGACGGCTGTTCGAGGGGAGCCTGCTGGGCGTCGTCTCGACGAGCGCGTTGGAGTTGGGGATCGACATCGGCCATCTGCGGGCGGTCATCATGACGGGCTACCCGGGCACCATCGCCTCGACCTTCCAGCAGGCCGGGCGCGCGGGACGCGGGCAGGACGACGCGCTGGCCGTGTTCGTCGCGCAGAGCAGCAGCATCGACCAGTTCCTGATGCAGTACCCGGACTTCCTGTTTCGCACCGAGAGCGAGCGGGCGCTGATCGACCCGGAGAACCGCTTCATCGTGGGCGCCCACCTGCTGTGCGCGGCCTTCGAGCTGGAGCTGTCCGACAGCGACCTGGCGATGTTCGGCCAGGAGGCGGGGGAGATCCTGAACATCCTCGCCGGTGAGCGCCTGGTCACGAAGCGGACGAAGTGGTACTGGATCGGCGAGGGCTACCCGGCGGGCGAGGTGAGCCTGCGCTCGGCCTCCGGCGAGGGCTACGACATCAAGGACATGGATCACAACAACGCGCTGCTGGGCACGGTGGATGCGCAGTCCGCGTTCGCGATGGTGCACGAGGGCGCGGTGTACATGCACATGGGTGAGAGCTACATCGTGCGGAAGCTCGACCTGGAGGAGCGGGCGGCGTACGTCCAGCAGGAGGATGTGGAGCACTACACCGATGCCCAGACGACCTCCGATGTGACCATCGAGGGGCAGACGGAAGAGGCCGACCTCGGCGAGGGCCGCACGAAGCACCTGGGCGAGCTACGCGTCGTGGAGCAGACCGTCGGGTACGTGATCCGCAAGCCGGGGGCAAGCCAGCCGCTCGGTTCCTCCGACCTCGACCTGCCGGCGCGGGAGTACGAGACGGTCGGCCTGTGGATCACGCTGCCGCAGGAGCAGGTCGCGGCCCTCACGAGCGCCGGGCATGACCTGACCGGGAGCCTCCATGCCGCCGAGCACGCGTTGGTCGCGCTCACCCCCGTCGTGGCGCCCTGCGACATCCGCGACATCGGCGGGGTGTCCTACGCGCCACACGCGGACCTGGGCAAGCCGGCGATCTTCCTGTACGACGGCTACCCGGGAGGCGTTGGCATCTGCGAGGCGGCCTACGATCAACTGCACGCGCTGATCGTCGCGGCGCGGGAGCGCATCGCCGTCTGCCCGTGCGAGCACGGCTGCCCCTCCTGCGTGCAGTCGCCGTTCTGCGGCAGCCTGAACCGCCCGATGGACAAGCCGGGAGCGGTGAGGCTGCTGGAGATGTGGGAGGGGTGAGGGAGACGAGGCCGAGGCGCACGTGGATGCGATGGAGGGCGGCGCTGAGCGAGGGTAGCCGGGAGAGGTAGAGGCCCATCGCCAGGAGGCAGGCGGCGCCGTAGATCGCCACCGTGGTCGGCGCGCCGAGGCGCGTGGCCAACTCGCCGGCGATCAGCACCCCGAACGGGCCGGCGCCCATGAAGGAGAGCGTGTAGAGGCTCATCACCCGGCCGCGCTTGCTGTCATCGACGACGGTCTGAACCAACGTGTTGCACGAGGCGAAGACCGTCATCATTCCGCAGCCGGCACACACGAGCATCGGCATCGACAGCCACAGGACCCGGGAGTAGGCGAAGCCGATGATCGCGATTCCGAAGACCGACAAGCCGACGGGGATGAGCTTCTCCAGGCCTACGGCAGTCCGGCGGGACGCGAGGTAGGCCGCGCCGAGGATCGAGCCGGCCGCCGAGGAGGCCACGAGGAAGCCGAAGGTGTGCGGGCCCCCGTGCAGCACGTCCCGCGCGAAGACCGGCATCAGCACGGCATACGGCATCCCCAGCAGACTGATCGTCGCGATCAGGAGCAGGACCGCCTTGATGGGCATCGTCCGCAGGACGTAGCGCACGCCGTCCACCAGCCCCTCAAGCACCGAGGGGTGCGCTTCCCCCTCGGGCCTGCCCGGCACGCGCATCGCGTAGAGCGCCGCCAGCACGGCAATGTAGCTGAGCGCGTTGATCAGGAAGCAGCCGCCCTCGTTCCACGCCGCCACGATCAGCCCCGCGATGCTCGGCCCGAGCAGGCGCGCCGCGTTGAACATGGACGAATGCAGCGCGATCCCGCTCGGCAGATCGTTGCGGTCCTCGACCATCTGGACGAGGAACGTGTGTCGCGTGGGCATGTCGAAGGCGTTCACCGCCCCCAGGAAGAGGGCCAGCACGACGATATGCCAGACCTCGATGACCCCGGTCAGAGCGAGCGCCGCCACGGCCGCGGCCTGCACCATCGCGAGTGATTGCGTGACCAGCAACATGCGCCGGCAGTTCCACCGATCCGCCAGCACGCCCGCGACGGACATCAGCAGCAGCGCCGGAATCTGGCCCGCGAAACCGACGATCCCCAGCAGCCGCGCCGAGTTCGTCAGCCGATAGACGAGCCACCCCATCGCAATCTGCTGCATCCATGTGCCGGTGAGGGAGATGGCCTGGCCGGAGAGATAGAGGCGGAAGTTCCGATGGCGGAGGGCCCGGAGGATCTGCTTCAGGTTCGCGGTGGCGCTGTTGAACGGGGTCTCGAGTCTCAACGCGGCAACAACGACCCTTCGTGAAGAGCGGCGTCCGACCGCACGGATTGTGCGTCGTTCGCGGGCAGGCGTCAAGGGGCAGTTCGCGGAAACCGCGACGCAGGAGGCCGCCCATGCTCAACGCGATGCTGATGACCGGTCTACTGACGACGCACGCGGCGCTTGCGTTCGACGCGGAGCAAATCCCGCGTGTGAACTCGGTCTGCAACTACCTGTTCGAGGAGGATGAGTGGGACCTCGGATCGTGGGAGCGCGACTTGGAGGGGATGGAGGCGGCGGGCTTCAACACCGTGTGGGTGGTGAACGTCTGGGCCGCCTTCCAGCCGGACGCCGACGGCGAGTACCGCCAGGACCGGATGGAGTGGCTGCAGGGCCTCTGCCGTGCCGCCAAGGCCCGCGACATGAACGTCCTCCTGGTGGTCGCGTACATCGGCGAGGGCTGGGGTCCGAAGGGCGTGGACGTGCCCGTCTGGCCGCTGATCCCTCAGCACCGCGCGCAGCATCTACGGTACCTCAAGTGGCTGAGCGAGGGGGTCGGCAGCTTCGATAACGTCCTCTACCTGCTCTGCACCGAGGAGATCCTCCCCGCGACGCTGCTTTACAGGCCGAACGAGCGCCCGGAGTGCGTCGCGTCCTTCCGGAGCTGGGCGCACCGCGCGAACCCGGACATCGCCTCCTGGAACGAGCGCTGGAAGACCGAGTACGCCTGGGACACCTTGCGCCCCGCCGCGACCACCGAGCGCAGGACGTGGCAGACCTGGCAGGACCACAACCGCTGGTTCAGCTACCTGATGGGCCAGCTGCTCCCGCCGATGACCGCCGCCATCCGCGAGGGCGACCCGGATGCCGTGATCGGCTTCCACGACTTCCTCATCGACCCCGCAATCCCCGAGGAGGGACCCGAGCGCCCGCAGCCGGGCCTGTGCGGCTTCGACTTCTTCAGCATCGGTTACTACTACGTCCATGAGAAGAGCTTCGAGGAGAACCTGAAGGGCCTCACCGACCGCATGGACGCGGCCTCCGCCGCCTACGCGGAGACGCCCCTCTTCTGCGGCGAGATCGGCCTGCCCGTGAGGCTGGACTCGCCCGAGACCACCAAAGCCGACGAGGAGCTGCAAGTCCGCTGGTACCGCGAGGCCCTGGGCAAGCTGCGCGAGAGGCGCTTCGGCTACAGCGTCTGGTGCTGGCGGACCGTGGTGAAGGGCGAGACCTCCTCGCTGGCCCTGCTGCGCGCCGAGGACAAGTCGCCAAGGCCGGCGCTAGCAGCGATCGGGGAGGTGAACCGGAGGGAGCCGGGGGCCGGGCCGTGACGGTAGGCGTCTGGCGGTAGAGCACAACGTTAGCGGGCGTGGCGCGTCTGACCTGATGCAGGGGGCCTGAAGGCCAAGGGGCCCCGGGAGGCGAGGGCAATGGGCGCACCGGGCTACCGATCGAGGAGCATCGAAGCGAAGGGGCCCCGAAGCTGCCTGCGCGGGTGCGTGGCGGCGCTGATCGCCGCGCTGTTGGCGCTCCTGATCTCGTACATCGGCGTGTGCCGGTACTACGAGGCCAAGGTGGACGCGAAGCTGCAGCAGCTCAAGGCCGCCGGGCTCCCGACATGCGGCGCAGACCTGCAGCCCCCGCCGGTGCCGGAGGCAGAGAACGCGGCGCCGCTCTACATCAAGGCGGCAAACAGCGTGGAGCCGAAGGGCGGGGGCGCCATCAAGCCGCCGGACGCCTACAACGCCAAGGGCCTCCCAACGCGCGCCGATCTCGAGGCGCTCGCGGAGTTCGTAGGCCAGTTCGGCGAGGCGGCGGCCCTGGTTCGCGAGGCAACAGAGCGCCCGAAGTGCCGGTTCGATACAGACTGGAGCGATCCGCCCGCTGCCCTCTTCCCGCACTTGGCGCGGATGCGGGTCGTGGCGCGGTTCACCCGGGCAGAGGCGACGGTGGAGTCGTACCAGGGCGAGCAGGCCGCAGCGGTCGATCGGCTGAGGATGGGCTTCGTCGCCGGCCGGCATGTGTCGGGCGAGGCGTGCCTGATCACCGTGCTGGTCGGTTGCGCCATCGACTCCATCATGTTCCGGGCGGCGGACTACGTCATGGCGGAGCGGCCGGTCCCGCCGCGCGAGGCGCGTGCGTTGGCGGAGGAACTCGTGCGACTGGACTATGGGGAATGGATGGGCCGCGCCATGCGCACCGAGCGCGTGTTCGGAATCTCGGTCTTCGACCACCTTCGCGCGGGAGACTACAGCATCCTGGGCACCGGTCCGGGCAGGCCGCGCGCGATGTGCTGGGTCCACAGCCGCGCGTTCCCGGTCTGGCGGTGCCACGATGAGCTGTACTATCTGGGGGCGATGGATGAACTGGCGAGGGTTGCGTCCCTGACACCCCATGAACGGGCCGCCGACCCGGCCGCGCGGGCCCGGTGGATCGCTCCACCTCCGCCCTGGGCGATCGGTTCCGCGATCATCTTGCCCGTATTCACCAGATCGTTCGGGAAGATGGACACCACAGTCGCCCGTCGCGGCCTCCTGGCGACCGCGCTGGGCGTGGAAGTCTACCGACAGCACCACCACGTGTACCCCGCCCGCCTCGCCGACCTCCAGAGCCTCGACTGGCCGGTCGCCAAGGACGTGTTCAGCGACGCGGACCTCGTGTACCGGCGGAGCGGCTCAGGCTTCGTCCTCTACAGCATCGGGCCGGACCTCACGGACGACGCCGGCAAGCCCCCGTCGGACATCGCCAAGATCGCCGACGAGAAGAACGTAGACATCGTCTGGACGGCGACGGGGAGGTAAGGCAGGGCTACTCCAGCTCCGCGATCGGCGTTTCGTACCCCGTAGGCGGGCGGTGGGGGAGACGCCCCAGCAGGAGACCGTGCTCCGGCGGCGAATATTGTCCTAACGGATGGGACATGTGTCCCTCTCATTAGGACAGTGGATGACCCGCAGGCAGGGCGGAGCCGAATGGACACACCCGACTGGAGCCGGACGGTACTCGTTGCGCTGCTTGGCGCTGAGGCGCGAGTGGCCGTGCTCACGTGGCTCTGCCAGCACCTCGACCAACCGGTGCACACCCGGGAGTTGGCCCGACGCTGCGGCCTAGCGCCCAACCAGACCTCCCAGCAGCTGCATCGGCTGGAGAGGATTGGGCTGCTTCGTTCGGAGCGTGTCGGCCGCAGCCGCGTCTACCGGGTGGACCCCGCCTTCCCGCTACTGCCTGAGCTGCGGAGCATCGTGCTCAAGACGACGGGTCTCGCCGGACGTCTCCGGGACGCCCTGGGAGACCTGCCGGTCGAGGTGGCCTTCATCTTCGGGTCAGTCGCGGCCGGCGAGGACACGCGCGACAGCGACGTGGACCTGCTGGTGATCGGGGACCTCTCGGGCCGCGTTCTGGCGGGGGCGACGCAGCCCCTGCAGGCGGAGGTCGGACGCCCCCTCAACGCGGTCCGGTACGATGCCGCTGAGTTCCGCGCGAAGGTCCGGCGTCGGGATGCCTTCGTGGCCGAGGTGTTGGCCGGGCCAAAGGTCTTCGTGAGGGGCGGGCCGGATGACCTACGACGTCTTGTTGGCTGAGGAGCGCATCCGACGGGCGGCCCTCTCGGAAGAGCGGCGCCGCGCCGATGTGAAGACGTTGCTGGATGTCGCCGAGCGCGAGCTGCACGACGGCGGGGTGGAAGCTCTGTCGCTTGAGGGGCGATATGAGCACGCCTACTCCGCCGTGCGCGCTCTGGCCGAAGCGGTGATGGCAGCCGAGGGTTTCCGCCCGTGCGGGGGCCCGGGCCAACATGAGGTCGTCTTTGCTTTCCTGCGCCATGTGCCTACGGCCCGCTGGGAGGGAGAGGCGGAGTACTTCGACGCGTGTCGCCAGCGCAGGCACCTGGTCGTCTACCGGCGGGCGCAAGCCGTGACAGAGACCGAACTGGAGGACCTCCTGGCCGAGGGCAAGCGGTTCCTGCAGGCCGTTCGCGCATGGCTGGTCGCGCACCATGCTCCTCTGGCGCCCGACGGCCCTGCGTGAGCGCGCAGGCCCCGCGGTGCGTTCGCCTACTCCGGCTCGCTGGTCGGCATTTCGTACTCGGCGGGAGGGGGAGCGGTGCCGAAGGGGCAGGAGTCGAGGCCGAGGCGGTAGGCCCAGCCGGAGTCTCCGTAGGAGTAGTGCCACCACTCGAGCGGGTAGTTCTTGAAGCCCTGCCTCTCCATGGCGTTGAAGAGCAGCGTGCGGTTGGCGAGCGCCTCGCGGCTGAGGTCGGGTCTTCATCGCGCCCCGTAGTAGGTCCCCTCGTAGACGATCTGAACGGCGCCGGTGGCGATGACGCGGTTGTCGGCGCCCCACTCCACGAGCAGCTTCCCGCCCTTCATCTCGACGAGCACACGGCGGTCGGTCAGCTCGTGCAGCGCGGTCGCCACCGCGGAGGCGCAGGCGCCCGTGCCGCAGGCGAGGGTCTCGCCCAGGCGGCGCTCCCAGGGGCGCATGAGGATGTGATCGCGCGAGACGATCTCGACCCAGTCCACCGTCGTCTTGCCGGGGAACATGGGGTGCACTTCCAGCGCGGCGCTGTCGGCGTCCCAGTGCGGGCCGCGGCGGCCGTGGCCGATGATGACAACGTGGGTGGTGCCGAAGCTGACGCCCGTGACCGGGTAGGTGCGGCCGTTCACCTCCACGTGGTAGTCCAGCAGGCGAGCGGCGTCCGCAATGGCGGGCAGGCGCTCGGTCTCGAAGATCGGCTCGCCCATCTCGGCGCGGATGTCGGTAGCTGAGAGAGCCTCGCATTCGCGAACCCCCGAGAGCGTCTCGACGCGCATCTCGGCCGGGGCGAGGCCGCGCGCGATGACGAACCGCGCGACACAGCGCAGGCCGTTGCCGCACATGTCCTCGCTGCCATCGGGGTCGTAGTACCTCATGCGCACATCGGCGACGGTCGAGGGTGAGACCACCAGCAAGCCATCGGCGCCGACGCCGAAGTGATGGCGGCAGAGGCTGGGCGCGAGGACGTTCGGGTCGAAGGGCGGCGCCGAAGGCTCGTGCACGAGGGCGAAGTGGTTGCCCAGGGCCTGGAGTTTGGTGAAGGGAATCTCCATCGCGGCTCAATGCCCCACGCTGTTGTTGTCGGGTGGTGAGGAGAGGTCCTGCAAGTAGACGTCGGCGCGGCGGACGGCTTCCTCGAACCACGCGCCGGAGGGATCGACCACGCCGAACCACCAGCTTGTCGGACGGCGGTCGCCGATCTCCATGTGGCGCACCAGCAGCGCCCGGCGCGCGAGGGCCAGGCGCTCGCGCTCCGCCTGTGCGGCGATCTCGGCGATGCGCTTCCGGGCGGCCTGCACCGGGGGGCTGTGCGCTAGGTCGGCGATCTCCTGCCTGAGTTCGGCGCGGCGGGATTCGCGAAGGCGAATCTCCTCGGACATCACGCCGAGGAGCTGGCGGAGGGCCTCGCGCGCCTCGGGGTCGCCGCCCTCCTGCTCGCGGGCACGCAGCTCACCGCTGCGTTGTTCGACCTCGGCACGTCGGCGACGGGCACGACGCTCCGCGGATCTGATCTCAGCGAGCCTCCCGAGTCGCGCGCGGATCTGCGCCCCGGCCTCGCTGAGGAGTTCGCGGGCGGCAACGAGTTCAGCGGCGACGTCACGCCACACGCCGCCGTTCTGCTCGGCGATGATGGCGAGCAACGCGCTCACGGACCGGGCCTGAGCGAGACGCTTGAGGAGACACTCCTGCTCCTGGATCACGGACTGCCAGCGGCGGCCGAACTCCGCGGCGGAGATCTGCGGCTTGTCGAAGGCCGCAGCGAGATGCTGGGGGAGGCGGAGGGTCGCCTGCGCGGCGGACAGGGCGTCGTAGGCGTGCTGGCGCAGGCGCAGGATCGGATAGGTGCGGAGCGAGCCGCAGGAACTGTTCAGTCGGCTAAGCCACAGGCGCGTGCGCGGGACATAGGCCGACGCGCCCTCGTGGAGGACGAGGATCGCCTCGCCGCAGAACATGACCGGGCCGAGCAGCGCCTTGCCGGCAATGGCGGCCTTGGTCCCGACCGCCTCCTCCACGAGCGCCGCGAGGTCCTCGATGAAGCACACGCGCTCGTCGGTGGGGATGGAGAGAGGCTCACGGCTGAACTCCGCGCGGACTTCGCGATCGAGAACCCGCAGTGTGCCGCGGCCGCGACCGGGCACGATCAGGTCGAAGGGAACCGCGCCCTCGCCGAACTCGTCGAGACCGTACATCCCCTGGCCGGCGACGGCATCGTTGTACGTCTCCCGCGCGCAGATGCCGACGCGATGGCACAGGAAGGCTTGCACGGGCTGGAACCGCGCGCGCATGCAGGTCTCGCGGTTGAAGGCGAGGTACTCGCACGTGGTGGTCGGGATGATGCGATCCGACTCGTAGCCGAGAAGGTCGGCATAGAACTGCGCGATCAGACGGCGGTACAGCTCGCTCACCGTGGTGTGCTGCATCTCGGCGATGGCCGCACGGAGCCGGTGCAGCAGCGCCTCCGCCTTGGTCTCAGCCGCCCGGCGGGCGCCCCGCTCCGCCAGCAGGCCGAGAGTCTCGCGCAGGCCCCATTCGAGCAGCTCACACAGCGCCTCGCCCGCCTCCGCCACGCGCACATCGCGGGCGATCTGGTTTGTGGCCCCGAGCTGCGCCACGCCGCGCCAGCCGTAGGCCGCCGTCGCGGAATCGAGGAAGTCATCCATCTCGTCGGACGACAGCGCGGCCAGGAGCCTCAGCGGAACACCGGCGGCCTGTAGCTCCGCCACACCCGGCGGCGTCTCCGCGCCAAACAGCGACGTGGTCTCGGCCACGGCCGCCCAAAGGCTGCGGTGCGTCCAGTCGTTGGTCGCCCAGCGCACGAAACCCTCGCCCGCCCGCCCGCGTCCGTGGAGCTTGCTGAAGTAGTCGGAGTCGTGGATGCCCGCGAACAGCAGGACCTCCGGCGCGTGCTCGTCGAGCAGCCGGCGCAACACCGCCTTCGACGCCTCATCCCAGAACAGCGTCTGCCCGAACGCTACCAGCGGCACGCCGAGCCGCCGCAGCTCGCCCGCCGCGGCCTCGATGCCAACCGGCAGCGGGTCGCTGAGCACCGGTTGGTCCCGGTACTCGCGCGACATCGCGCACCGACTGCAGCGGCCGACTTCACAGAGCGTGGACATGGCGTGCTCGCGAGAGCGGTGTGAGGGGGCGCCATAAATGGCGCCCCTACTCGGTTGGGCGCGATGAATCGCGCCCCTACACTCAAAGGCGATGGATGGCGGTCTTACACTCCGCACGCAGGCGCCGTTATGTAGGGGCGCGATTCATCGCGCCCACGTGTAGGGGCGTGATTCATCACGCCCGACGCCGTACTTCTCGTGCACCCTCTGAGAGAACAGCAGCGCGCGACAGTGAGCCTCCGGCTATTGCGCCGCGGGGTCGGGGGATTCCTCGGGGGGGAGGTCGCCGATCGGGGTGACGATGGGCAGGATGATGGGCCGGCGTTCGGTGATGGCGTAGAGGTACTTGCGCACGGCGGCTTTGACGCGGGCCTTGAGGACCTCGATGTCGCGGACGCCCTCGGCCTGGAAGTCGCGCACGGCCTGCAGCGCGCGGGCATTGGCTTCGTCCACGATCTCCTGCGCATCCCGCATGTGCACGAAGCCGCGCGAGTAGGCCTCGATCGGGGCCAGCGGCTCGAAGGTCTCGGCGTCCACCACCACCACCGGCAGGAAGATGCCGTCGCGGGAGAGGTCGCGCCGATCGCGGATGACGACCTCGCCGACATCGCCCACGCCCAGGCCGTCGACGTTGATGCTGCCCGCGGGCACCGTCTCGCCGAAGCGGGCCTCGCCGTCCTGAAGCTCGACCACGTCACCAGGAGACAGCAGGAGGACCCGGTCGCGGGGCAGGCCCATCTCCACCGCCAGCTCGCGATAGGCCACCATGTGCCGCAGCTCCCCGTGAGTAGGGACCACGTACTTCGGGCGCACCAGGGTCAGCATCATCTTCAGCTCTTCGCGGCTGGCGTGGCCGGAGACGTGGACCTGATGCGCCGGGCCGTGCACGACGCGCGCGCCCTGGCTGAGGAGGCTGTTGATCGCCGAGGAGATGAGCGTCTCGTTGCCGGGAATGGGGCTGGCCGAGATGATGACCATGTCGCCCTCTTCCACGCAAACGTGCTTGTGGCGGCCCTCGGCGATGCGGCTCAGGGCGCTCATCGGCTCGCCCTGGCTGCCCGTGGTGAGGATGGTCACGTGCTCGCGCGGCAGCTCGTCGATCACCTCGATCGGCAGGAGCATCCCGTCGGGGACCTTCAGGTAGCCCAGCTCGCGCGCGGTCTCGGCGATGCGCACCATGCTGCGGCCCTCGATCGCAATCTTGCGCGCGCACTCGCCCGAGACGTCGATCACCTGCTGCATCCGGCTGATGTTGGAGGCGAAGGTGGTGACGATCACGCGGCCGGGCGCGTCGTGGATCAGCTCGCGCAGGGCGGCGGTCACCTGCCGCTCGGAGGGCGTCTGGCCGGCCTTCTCGGCATTCGTGCAGTCGGTCAGCAGCAGCAGGACGTCCTCGGCGCCCAGCGCGGAGAAGCGATGCAGGTCGGTGAGCTGGCCGTCGGCCGGGGTGTAGTCGAACTTGAAGTCGCTCGTATGGACGATCAGCCCGGCATCGGTTCGCAGGCCGAGGGCCAGTCCGTCGGGGATGCTGTGGCTGACGCGGATGAACTCCACGGTGAAGGAGCCGATCTGCCGCGTCTCGGAGGCCTGCACGGGCGTCTGCGTCATGCCCGGCGCCGCGTGGAACTCCTCCAGCTTGCTGTTCAGCAGGCCCAGCGTGAGCGGAGTGCCGTAGATGTCCACCGGCATCCGCTCGAGCAGGTAGGGCGCCGCGCCGATGTGGTCCTCGTGGCCGTGCGTCAGGATCAGGCCGACGACCCGGTCGCGGTTCTCGAAGACATACGTCATGTCCGGGAGGATGAGGTCGACGCCCGGCAGCGTCTCGTCCGGGAAGCCCATGCCGCAATCGACCAGCAGCAGCTCGCCGCGCTGCTCGAAGACCAGCATGTTCTTGCCGATCTTCAGCGTCCCGCCGAGACTGATCAGACGAACGGGGTCGGTCATGGTGAGGTGACAGGTAACAGGTAACGGGTGACAGGAACTGCGGACGCCGGCCGTCCTGTTACCTGTTGCCTGTTACCTGTTACCTGCCTTTCAGAAACGGGCCGAGGCGGCGCATGTCCTCGACGAGAACCGGTTGCAGGGGCTGCTGGTGCAGCGCTGCAGCGGGATGGTAGAGCGGGACGTAGGTGATGCCGCCGATGGTGCGGGCGACGCCGTGCTCGCGGGAGATCGAGAGCGTCGGATCGATGAGCGTCTGAGAGGCCGGGCGCCCCAGCGTGCAGATCACCTTCGGCTGCAGAGCCGCGATCTGGCGGGTCAGGAAGTCGCGACAGGCGGCGACTTCCTCGGGCAGGGGCTCGCGGTTTCCCGGCGGGCGGCACTTCACGATGTTGGTGATGTAGACTTCGGGGCGGCGCAGGCCGGCCTTCAGGAGAAGCTGGCTCAGGAGGCTGCCGGCGGGGCCGACGAAGGGGCGGCCCTGCTCGTCCTCCTTCTGGCCGGGACCCTCGCCGACGAACATGATCGAGGCGTCCGCCGGGCCTTCGCCCGGCACCGCATGAGTGCGGGTCTTGCACAGCCCGCACTTCTCGCACGCGCGGACCTCCGCCGCGATGGCCTCAAGCTCCAATCAGGCCCATCCTCTCGCAGACGGCTCGGATCTTCTCGGTGTCCTTCTCGCTCGCCTCGACCAGCGGGAGGCGCACGCCCCCGACGGGGAAGCCGCAGATCTCCAGCGCCCGCTTGGCGCACGCCGGGTTGCCCGACTCCAGGAAGCAGACCTCGCACAGGGGGAACAGCTCGTGGTGCAGCGCCGTGGCGCGGGAGGTGTCCTTGGCGTGGTAGGCGGTCACCATCTCCTGCACCTTGCGGCCCTCGACGTTGCTGATGACGCTGACGACGCCCCGCGCGCCGAGGGAGAGCATCGGCAGCGTGACGGGGTCCTCGCCGGAGTACACCAGGAAGTCCTTGGGCGCGCGGCGGCAGATCTCGGTGATCTGCTTCATGTCGCCACTGGCTTCCTTGAGGGCGACGATGTTGTCGATCTCCGCGAGGCGCAGAACCGTGTCGGTGTCGATGTTCTTGCTCGTACGGGTCGGCACGTTGTACGCCATCACCGGCAGCTCGGTCGCCGCCGCGCCTGCGACGAAGTGGCGGTAGAGGCCCTCCTGGCTGGGCTTGTTGTAGTACGGACCGACGAGCATCACCGCGTCGAGATCGAGCTTGCTCGCCTCGCGGGTGAAGTCGACCGTCCACTGCGTCTCGTTGTCACCCGTGCCGCCCACGATGACCGCGCGGTCGCCCACGGCGTCGATGACGCAACGGAAGAGGTCGAGCTTCTCCTCGGGAGTGAGCGTGGACGCCTCGCCCGTCGTGCCCGCGACGACCAGGCCGTCGGAGCCGGTGTCGACGAGCCGCGCAGCGAACTCGGCGGTGCGAGCGAAGTCCACCGCGCCGTCCGCCGTCAGCGGCGTAACCATCGCGGTCAGCAGGTTACCGAAGTCAGGCATTCAGGAGACCCTCCGATGTAGCGGTCGCCGGGAGCGCGGACATCTTGTCCGCAAGTTCCGTGCCGCCCTGACGACATGCGGACAAGATGTCCGCGCTCCCGGGCAGGGAGTCAGCCGGCCAACAGTCCACGCTCGATCATCTTCTCGGCGATCTGGACGACGTTCGTTGCCGCGCCCTTGCGCAGGTTATCGGCGACAACCCACAGGTTGATCGTGTTGGGCAGCGTGTCATCGTCGCGCACGCGGCCGACCAGGACCATGTCGGCGAGCGCGGGGTCCTCCAGGTCGCGGGTGACGGGGTAATCGCGCTCGAGTTCGGCCTTGCGGACCTTCTTCGCGTTCGGATCGCGGGAGAGACCGTCGATCACGACGACGCCGGGCGACTGCTTGGGGTCCCGTAGGATCGCCAGCGCCCGCTGGGCGTCCATCGGCTTGCGGAACTGCACGTTGGCCGATTCGGAGTGGCCCACGGCGACGGGGACGCGCACGGTGGTCGCGCTGACGGCCAGCCTGGGCGCGCCGAGGATCTTGCGCGTCTCGTACACCATCTTCAGCTCTTCCTTCGTATGGCCGCTGCCATCGAAGCGGTCGATGTGCGGAAGGCACTCGCCGGCGATCGGGTGGGTGAAGATCTTCGGGTTGAACGTCAGGGGCTTGCCCCGCACGAGCGCCTGGTTCTGCTGCAGCAGCTCGTCCATTGCATCCGCGCCCCAGCCGGAGACCGACTGGTAAGTGGACACGACGATGCGCTTCATCCCGGCCACGCGATGCAGCGGGGCCAGCGCAACGACCATCTGGATGGTCGAGCAGTTGGGGCTGGTGATGTGTCGAGTCTTCGCCGTCACCGCGTCCATGTTGACCTCAGGCACCACGAGCGGGTAGCCGTCGGTCATGCGGAAGTCGCCGCCATTGTCGATGACATAGGCGCCCGCGTCCGCAGCAACCGGTCCCCACTTCACGCTCGCGCCCCTCGCGCCCTCACGCCCCGCGAAGAAGACCACCTGCAGACCCTTGAATAGCTTCTTGCAGACCTTGCGGACGGGGAACTTGTGGCCATCCAGTACCTCCTCGCGTTCCCACGTGGCCATCACCACGAGTTCGCCATCCACGGGGAACTTGCGCTCCCGGAGCACACGCACAATGCGATCACCAACGGGTCCCACGCCGACCAGACCGACTCTCACAGCGCTCTCCTCCCGACAGCAGTGGTCCTCACCTAGAGGGTGCACGAGATGCACGGCAC
>Ga0194125_10004402_pt1 | contig 22000 bp, 17 predicted proteins | sample TA2KigC250mmetaG_FD_148626 | JGI IMG/M metagenome (GOLD analysis project Ga0194125, IMG submission 148626) | Freshwater microbial communities from Lake Tanganyika, Tanzania - TA2015034 Kigoma Deep Cast 250m | ecosystem: Environmental > Aquatic > Freshwater > Lake | place: Tanzania: Lake...
GAGTGCCTCACACGGTGAAGGTGCAGCAGTGAAGGGTGCCGGCAACCTGCCGTTGGTGACCACCATCAAGGAACGCTGCCGCGTGTGCTACACGTGCGTCCGCGACTGCCCGGCCAAGGCCATCCGCATCGCCGACGGCCAGGCCGAGGTCATCGCGGAGCGTTGCATCGGCTGCGGCAACTGCGTCCGGGTCTGCAGCCAGAGCGCCAAGCGTGTGATGAGCAGCACCGACCGTGTGGCTGAGCTCCTCGTGTCCGGAGCGAGGACCGCGGCCATCGTCGCCCCGAGCTTCCCGGCCGAGTTCCCCGACCTCGACTACCGCCAGCTCGTGGGCATGATCCGCGAGTTGGGCTTCGGCCTCGTCAATGAGGTCGGCTTCGGGGCCGACCTCGTTGCGCGGGAGTTCCGCCGGCTCCTGGAGGCCAGCGACGGACAGCGCCACATCGCGACGAGCTGTCCGGCGCTCGTCTGCTATGTCGAGCGCTACCATCCCGACCTCGTCCCACGCCTCGCCCCCATCGTCTCACCGATGGTTGCCACAGCACGGGTGCTGCACCGCCTGCATGGCGACGACCTGAGGATCGTCTTCATGGGTCCATGCATCGCCAAGAAGGGCGAGGTGGCGAGCGAGAAGCTCATCGGGGAAGTGGACGCGGCGCTGACGTTCATCGAACTCCGTGAGATGCTCGAGGCTAACGGCCTTGTCGGTGGCGCAGTTGAGCCCAGCGAGTTTGACGCCCCTCGCGCCGGACCGGGGGCACTGTTCCCGATCAGCCGGGGCATGCTTCAGGCGGCGGAGATCAGCGAGGACCTCATCACCGGGGATGTCGTCGCCGCCGACGGACGCAGCAACTTCGTGGAGGCGATCAAGGAGTTCGAGTCCGGCGACCTGGACGCCAAACTCCTGGAGGTCCTCTGTTGCCACGGGTGCGTCACGGGCTCGGGGATCAGCAGCGACGCGCCCCTCTTCAGCCGCCGCTCCGCCGTCAGCCGCTACGCGCGACAGCGCCTGGTGGGCACTACGGAGGAGGAGTGGCACCAGGACATGCGGCGCTTCGCGGACCTGGACCTCCGCCGCTCCTTCGAGGCTGAGGCCAGGCCAGTGCCTGTGCCGTCGCAGGAGGAGCTGCTCTACATCCTGGCTCGCATGGGTAAGGTCCAGCCGGAAGACGAACTGAACTGCGGCGCCTGCGGATACGAGACCTGCCGCGAGCACGCCGTGGCGATCCATCTCGGCCTCGCCGAGAGCGAGATGTGCCTGCCCTTCACCATTGAGGAGCTGCGACGCACGGTGAAGGAACTGGCCAGCACGCAAGAAGCGCTAATGCAGTCCGAGAAGCTGGCGAGCATGGGCCAGCTCGCCGCCGGCATCGCGCACGAACTCAACAACCCGCTGGGTGTCGTGCTGATGTACACCCACATCCTCCTGGAGGAGGCCGCCAACAGCCAACGCGCAACCGAGGACCTCAGGCTGATTGCGGAGGAGGCGGACCGCTGTCGGAAGATCGTCGCCGGCCTGCTGAACTTCGCCCGCCAGTCGAAGGTGATTCTGGAGCCCACGAACACGTGCGAGCTGGTCACCCGGTGCCTTCAGACGACGCCCGCGCCGCCCAATGTGCGCGTCGAGGCTCTCTGCGACCTCGAAGAACCGACGGCGGCCCTCGACCAGAACCAGATCACGCAGGTCATCACCAACCTCGTGAGCAACGCTATGGCTGCAATGCCGGACGGGGGCACGCTCACCGTCAGGGTCACCGGCGACGAGGGGCACGTGCGGATCGCCGTAAAGGACACCGGCGTCGGAATCTCGCAGGACAACCTCGGCAAGATCTTCGAGCCCTTCTTCACCACCAAGGAGACCGGCAAAGGTACGGGGCTCGGGTTGGCGGTGACCTACGGAATCGTCAAGATGCATCGCGGCGACATCATCGTCACCTCCAACGCCGATCCGGCGAGCGGGCCGACCGGCACCACCTTCACCGTCACGCTGCCCCGCAACGGACGCCGCTCCTTCGAGACCATCCAGTAGGACGGCGGACCTCAGACTTCAGACCTCAGACCACAGACTACGGACCTGAGACCGGCAGAGGCATGGATCGGACCGAGATCATCGAGTGGCTCCGCGAAGAGGACGAGTCGCGCCTCAGAGGGCTCTGGGAACGCGCCGACCGCCTGCGCCGGGAGAATGTCGGCGATGAGGTCCACCTGCGTGGGCTGATCGAGATCTCGAACCACTGCGTTCGGCAGTGCGCGTACTGCGGCATCCGGGCCGGTAACCAGGCGCTGGAGCGCTACCGCATGTCGCTCGACGGAGTGCTCGCCTGCGCCCACGTGGCGGTCGAGCGAGGCTATGGCACGGTGGTGCTGCAGTCGGGTGAGGATCCCGGCCTGACCGGCGAATGGGTCGCTGAGCTCGTGAGTCGGATCAGGCGTGAGACGCCGCTCGCCGTGACTCTCAGTCTCGGCGAGCGCAGCCTCGGCGATCTCCGTGCCTGGCGTGAGGCGGGCGCCGACCGGTATCTGTTGAAGTTCGAGACCTCCAACCGCGCGCTCTACGACGCCCTGCACCCACCCCTTCCAGGGACGGTGTCGGACCGCGTGGCCCTCCTCCGGGGGCTTCGCGGGATGGGCTACGAGACCGGGAGCGGGGCCATGGTCGGCCTGCCGGGCCAGACCTTTGAGGACTTGGCGAACGACATCCTGCTGTTCCGCGAGCTGGACCTGGACATGATCGGCATCGGCCCCTTCATTCCTCATCCGCTGACGCCTCTCGCCCCGGCCGCGAACGCCGGACCCCGAACCCCGGACCCCGAACCCACCGATCAGGTCCCGAACTCAGAGCAGATGGGCTACAAGGTCGTTGCCCTCACGCGGATCGTCTGCCCGCTCGCCAACATCCCGAGTACCACCGCGCTTGCGACGGTCAGCGGCGACGCGAGCCGGCAGCTCGGCCTGGAGCGCGGCGCCAATGTCGTCATGCCCAACCTGACGCCACCCGAGTACCGCGTGAAGTACGACATCTACCCCTCCAAGGGCCGTGTCCAGGTCGCGACCGAGGAGGGTGACCGCCTGATCCGCGAGGGGATCGAGGCCATTGGGAGGAAGGTCGGAGTGGGGCGCGGGGACTCCCCGCGGCGACACGCGGCAGGTGCACGATGATGCAGGAGTACCGCAAGGAACATGACCTCCTCGGCGAGCGCGACGTGCCGGCGCATGTGCTGCACGGCATCCACACCGAGCGCGCGCTGGAGAACTTCCCGCTCTCCCTCCGGCGCGTGAACCCGGCGCTCGTGCACGCCTACGGCGCGGTGAAGCTCGCCTGTGCGCGCACGAACCACGAGTTGGGTTGGTGGGAGGCGGACAAGGCCGCGGCCATCGAGCACGCGTGCTCCGAGATGATGGAGGGGATGCTGGACGAGCATGTTGTCGTCGATGCGCTGCAAGGCGGCGCCGGCACCTCCACCAACATGAACGTGAACGAGGTGCTCGCCAACCGCGCCCTGCAGGTGCTCGGCCGCCCGCTCGGCGACTACGAGGCCGTCAGCCCCCTCGACGACATCAACTTGCACCAGTCCACGAATGACACGTACCCGACCGCGCTCAAGGTCGCCGCGATCCGGCTCCTCCGGGAGCTTGAGCGCGAGGTCATCGCCCTGCTGGAGGCCTTCCAGAGCAAAGAGCGCCAGACATCCGGCGTCGTCAAGGTCGGGCGCACACAACTCCAGGACGCGGTGCTGATGACGCTCGGCCGCGAGATGTCGGCCTACGCCGAGGCCTTCGCGCGCGACCGCTGGCGAATCTACAAGTGCGAGGAACGCCTACGCGTCGTGAACCTCGGGGGCACCGCGATCGGCACCGGCCTCGCCGCGCCGCGCCGGTTCATCTTCCGCGCGATCGAGCACCTGCGAGACATCACGAACCTCGGCCTCGCCCGCGCTGAGAACCTGGTGGAGGCGACCCAGAACGCCGACGTGTTCGTTGAGGTGAGCGGCATCCTCAAGGCGTGCGCGAGCAATCTGCTGAAGGTCTCGACCGACCTCCGCCTGCTGTCCTCGGGGCCCGACGCCGGTTTCGGGGACATCCGCCTCCCGGAGCGGCAGGCCGGATCATCGATCATGCCGGGCAAGGTGAACCCGATCATCCCAGAGGCCGTCTCGCAGGCCGCCCTCGCGGTGATGGCCCACGACCAGTCGGTCACGATGGCCTGCTCGCTCGGCAACCTGGAGCTGAACCAGTTCCTGCCGCTGGTCGCCGACGCGCTGCTCGACAGCCTGGACCTACTCAGGCGCGCGTGCGCGATCCTCTACAGCCTCTGCGTCGTGGGGATCGAGCCGAACGAGGCGCGCTGCCGCGAGCACATCGCCGGCGCCACCGCGACGGCCACCGCCCTCGTCGAGCGGATCGGCTACTACGCCGCCCAGGATGTCGCGCAAGCCGCCCGCCGCGAGGGCCGCTCGATCCGCGACATCGTCATCGAGCGCGGTCTACTCTCGGGCGAGGAGTTCGACGAACTCCTCGCACCTGAAAGCGTCAACCGCCTGGGGTCAGATCTCAGACCTCAGACCTGAGACACGAGACCTGAGACATGAGACTCGACGGTGCACCCAAGGGCTTTCGCCTCCACATCGGCCTCTTCGGACGGCGCAACGTCGGCAAGTCGTCGCTGCTGAACGCGCTGACCCGCCAGGACGTCTCCATCGTCTCGGAGATCGCGGGCACCACCACCGACCCCGTCGAGAAGCCGATGGAGCTCCTCCCGCTCGGGCCGGTGCTCTTCATCGACACCGCGGGCATCGACGACGTGGGCGCACTCGGCGAGATGCGCGTCGCCCGCACGAAGCAGGTCTTCGACCGCACGGACCTCGGCGTCATCATCGTCTCGCCGGATGGCTGGAGCGAGTTCGAGGAGGAGATCCTCACCGAGTTCCAGGGCCGCGGGATCCCCACGATCGTCGTCCTCAACAAGGTGGACCTCGCCGAGCCGCCAGTCCCCCTCCTCGATCGCTTCAAGGCCGCGAAGATCCCCGTCGTACGGACCGTGGCTGTGAAGGGCGAGGGCATCCTGGACCTCCGCGAGGCGCTGATCCGCGCCGCGCCCGAGGACTTCATCAACGCACCGTCGATCCTCGGCGACCTCGTGCCCGCCGGCGAGCTGGCGCTGCTCGTGGTGCCCATCGACCTGGAAGCCCCCAAGGGCCGGCTCATCCTCCCGCAGGTCAATGCGATTCGGGACGTGCTGGACAACGACGCCTACTGCATGATCGTGAAGGAGCGCGAGCTGCGTGACGCGCTGGACCGCCTGAACCGCCCGCCCTCCATCGTGGTCACGGACACCCAGGCCTTCCTCAAGGTCGCCGGCGACACGCCGCCGGGCGTGCTGATGACCTCCTTCTCGATCATCTTCGCGCGCTACCGGGGCGACCTGCTGGAGTTCGTGCGTGGAGCCCTCGCCATCGACAGGCTCAAACCTGGGAACCGCGTTCTCATCGCCGAGGCCTGTTCGCACCACCCCATCGGCGAGGACATCGGCCGCGTGAAGATCCCTCGGTGGCTCACGCAGTACGTGGGGGGTAAGCTGGAGTTCAGCCACGTCCAGGGGCACGACTTCCCCGACGATGTAACGCCCTACGACCTCATCGTCCACTGCGGCGCATGCATGTGGAATCGCCGCGAGATGCTCTCCCGCATGGTGCGTTGCCGCCAGGCCGGCGTGCCGATCACAAACTACGGCGTCGCGATCGCCTACTCCCTCGGCATCTTCGAGCGCGCGCTGGAGCCCTTCCCGTCAGCGTTGGAGGCGTACCACGAGTGGCGGAAGGCTTAGTTCGGGATTGAGCCGGGCTACTGCAGTTCGATCCGGTCCACCTCGATCTTGATGCCTGGCGCGTCGCACGGATCGAGGCGCAAGCTGTCGGCCATGCCTTTCCAGGCTGGCTTCCCGGCGAGATCGACCTCGCATTCGTGCCACTTGCCGTCGAGTTGCGCGGGGAAGATGGCGCTCGTCTCCTCGCACATCTGCCGCTCCACCGTGGCCCAGAACACCTGCGCTGTGCACTCCTTCCGGTCCATGCCCTGCGGTGGCGTGAGGCGCATCCGCACGCGCACGTTGCGGTACTCCTCGCACCGCACGTAGTTCGGCGGGCTGCTCAGCGCCGGATCGCCGCTCGTCGATGACGTAGCGAGCACCCCCTGCCGGTTCACCAGCTCCGTGCAGCGCGCGCCGGTCCAGCCCTGGTTGTCGAAGTCGAAGGTCCAGCGGGTAACCGACGGTAGCTTCAGGTCCCACGAGGGTAGCGGCACCCCGAGCGAGGCCGGGTCCTGCGGCTCAAGCGGCTCGGCGCCGGGGCAGAACACCTCGCGCACCTGCTGCAGATACGCGAAGCGCTGCTCCCGCGTCGGTTCGAGGACGCAACCTTCGCCCCACTCGTTCCACGCCTCGATCATCACGATCCGGTCCTGGTTCACGTGCTCCCGCGCCGCGCGCAGCGACCGCTCGAACAAGCCCGGCGTGCTGCCCGTGCGGACGAGGTCGCGGTCCTTCGTCCACGGCCGCCGATCCCATCCCGGCATGACCGTCGGCCAGAACGCGCCCTTGGTCACGTTCCGCCAGTGCTTCCAGAGGCCCTCGCCCTGGACGATCATGTCTTCGTAACTCGCCTCGGCGCCGGGTTGGCCTGGCCCGGTGAACGAGGTGCCGATGTACGGGTAGTTGTACAGACAGAACGCGTGGCACCCGGCCGCCAGCGAGTCATCGATCGCCTGCTGGCCCATGATCCCGCCCTCGCAGAAGACGAGGGTCACGCCGTTGAGCCCCGCCGCCTTGCAGCGCGCATCGAAGCTCTGGAAGACCTCCTTCGCACCCTCCACCCCCAGCGTCTTCACGAAGCTGTACCCGGCCAGGATCATCACCAGCGGCTTGCCGTCGATCAGCAGATACGAGGGGTGCTTCAGGTACTTGTCGATGACCACGTCCTCGAAGGCCTCGAACTCCTCCCTCGTCTGCGTCTCGGCCGGCGCGTGGTTGCACCAGCACACGCAGAATCGGAACTGGTCGATGAAGCGCGACTTCAGGAACCCGTCCGCCAGCGCGCTCTCCAGCAGCTCCCCTCCGCCTTCGATGTAGTAGTCGAACGCGAAGAACGAGATGCCGTGCTCCAGCGCCCACTTGATGTGCCAGTCCGCCGCCTCCGGGTCGCCCTCGCGGTAGTACCCGAGCAGCGGGTGCAGCGTCGGCTGGCTCGCCTCGATACAATACCATCGCTGCTCCCGGCTCCATCCGGGGAAATAGAAGACGCCCACCGACATGTCGGCCTGGGTAACGCGTGGTGGAGGGATCGCCGCAGCCTTCTGCGCCGCGCCCGCGCTCGTCATGGCCATCACACCCACCATCGGAATCAGACAGCCGAACACCATGTCTGGCCCTCGCTCAACCGCTAGTCTCCGCCCTCTCGATGCGGTGGGTCCCGTGGCAGTCCGTGCAGACGGCCGGCGTCTGCGTGAGCTTCCTCCCGACCCACCGCGCGACCACGTCCTCCGGCGGCACATCGTGCCGCCGGTGGCACTTGCGGCACATGGCGTTGACTTGCTCGCGCGTGTAGGGGCGGTCGGGCTTCGTCGCGCCGATGTCCTCATCGTTGGCGTGCTTGGCGCTGAGACCGTGGCACTTCACGCACGTGACCTTCTTCGCGAGATGCGTCTTCGCCAACTCCTCCCGCACGAAGGTCATGTGGCACACGTAGCACGCACCATTTGGCCCCATCGGGTCGGCCACGCTATCCGCCCCCGCCCTCAGCCGCACGCCGGCAACGGCCGCCAGACCGCCGAGAGCCGCCAGCGTGATTGCGGCACGGTTCATGCGAACCTCCAGTCCCGCAGCCACTCGTAGTGCGGAGGCAAGTTCGCGTAGAAGCTCAAGGTGCACTCGCGCAGGGCCTGCCGATCGGCGTCGGTCGGCGGCACGTCCCGCTCGTAGGAGCCGCGCACGTTCTCCTCGAGCTGCTCCGGCACGTTCACGCCGGGGATCACCGCCGACACGCGGGACTCCTGAAGCATCTCCTTGATGAGGACACGCGCACGTCCATCGACGCGCCCCTGGATCTCGCTGGGCCGCTGCGCGAACACCGTACCCGCGCCGAAGGGCTTCAGGCCGATGACGCCCACGTCCTTCTGCTTCGCCGCCTCGAGCAGGCTGTCGCCGCCGAACTCCTGCGTGAGGAACAGGTACGGGAAGATGATGGCCGAGAACTGCGGGTACGCCTCCAGGACCCGCCGGAACACCTTCGGGTTGTGCGCCGAGATGCCCAGGAAGCGCACCTTCCCCTGTTGCTTCGCCTTCTCGAAGACCTGAACGACCATCTCTAGCGTCTTGTCGCTCACCATCAGCATGCTGGCGATGCTGGTCTGGCCCTCACCCCACGTCGCGCCGACCGGCCGCCACATGTCCAGCATGTCGGTCTTGTAGGACCGCAGCCGCGCCTCGATGTTCGCCATCATGCCTTCGGGCGTGAGCTGCGCCTCGTACTCGGTCGTGATCTTCTCCGGCCACGACGCGAAGCCGATGAACCACCGGTCCCGCTTCGCCGTGGCGCACCGACTCATCGCCTCGCCGTAGAGGTCGCACTCCGCATCGATGTTGTTGTCCACGTAGTTGATCCCCAGCTCGACCGCCCTGTCCAGCACCGCGATCCGGTCCTCGACGCCGCTGCCGCCATGCCCGCCCAGGCTGACCTCGGAGACCCAAAACTCCGTCTTGCCCAGGCGCCGGTAGCGCATCTTCGGGTTGCGGTTCAGGATCTTCGGCAGGCTTCCCTGGGCCGGTGCCGACGGGGCAGCACCCAGCGAGGTCACCAGCGCAGCCGCCGAGGTCGTCTTCAGGAACTGCCGGCGGTTGTATCTGGGATCATCCATCAGGCCTCTCCTTTGCCGCCCAGCGCACGCTGTTGGCGATGAGCTGTTGGAACTCGGGGACCTTGTAGGCCTCCGGCCAGTGCGCCGGCAGGATCGTGACCACCCGCCCCTTGCCGTACTCGCGCGTCCACACCGACGGGTGCTCCTGCTCCTTGCCCTCCTCCTTCGCCATCGCGAGTACGTGGCAGTCCTCGGCGAGAGGAGTGGACTCGTACAGCTCCGTGCGCACGCGGAAGGTCTCCGGCAGATCACGCGTGATGGGGTGCGAGCGGTCCACGAAGCGCACGTCCACGTTGATCTCCGAGCTGCCGTGTTGCGTGAAGCGCGCGCCGTACAGGTCGTGCACCGCGTCCCAGTCCAGGAACGAGTAGTAGGAGGCGTGGATCGCCACGACGCCGACCCCGCCTCGCACGAGGTCCAGGAGCTTCTGCTTCTGCGCTTCGCTGAGCACGCCCTCAGCCTTCTCGAAGCAGTGGTTCATCACGATGACATCCAGCTCGTCGGCCTCCGGTCTATCCAGGAAGCTGCCGTCGCGTACCACCCGAAGCTCGATGGCAATGCGTTGAGGCAGGGATTCCTGCGTGATCGTGGCGAAGGCATCGAAGTCGTGCGCAAAGCCGCCCACCCACAAGACGCCGTGCAGCTTCGCCGGCGCTTCCTGCGCCCCCGTGCAGGGTACCAGCGCCAGCATCCCCAGTGTGACCCAAGCCGATCTCATGTCGTCCTCCATCGCTTCCGGCCCATCGTCTGTGCCTTCGCCGCCAGCCCCAAGGTTCCTCGTCACCGACCGACGAAGCACGGCGTCGTTTGGGAGGTACAACCGGATGCCTCTGCCACGCCTCGCCACCGATGGCCAACTCGACCGCCTCCACGAGGCCATACTGCGTACTCTGGAAACTGTCGGCTTCCTCGTGCAGGACGAGCAGTTGCGGGCGAGCATGGTCCGCGCGGGCGCGACTGAGGGTACGGACGGACAGGTGCTGATCCCGCGGCAGCTCGTGGAGACGATGCTCGCGCCGCGTCTTGCTGACCCCGAGCCGATCCCCGACGGCCCGCCGCGCATTACGTGGGACCTCAAGCCGGGCATCGGCTCGCAACTCGCGCAGTTCTACCTGGAGCCCGAGACGAACCGCCGCGCGGCAGGCAGCTGCGAGCTGCTCACCGAACTCGTGCGCTTCGCTCACGTCTGGCAGCCCGGCGGCGCGGTCGGCCCCGTGCTGTTGTGCTGTGACGTGCCCGCGCCCGTGGAGCCCCTCGAATCGACTCTCATCGTCGCGCAGAACACGGACCGCGTCGGCAGCGCGTACCTGCACCTGCCGGAGCAGGTCCCGTACTTCGCCGAACTCGGCTCGATCCTCAACGGGGACCCGAACAGCTTCCTCTCCATCTGCCTCTTCGCCGTGACGCCGCTCCGCCTGGACTGGCGGGCCGGAGGCCTCCTCCGACAACTGACGGAGCGCGGAGTGCATGTCTGGCTGGGCACCCAGCCCCAGGCTGGCGCTTCCTCCCCGGCAACGGTAGCCGGCACTGTGGTGCTCGGCGCGGCGGAGTTGCTGGCCGGTTGGGTCGCGGCCTACGCGGTGAACCCGGACGTCGTGCCGGGTGGCGGCATCTGCAGCGGCGTGCTAGACATGAAGTGCGCGGACGTCAGCTTCTGCGCCCCTGAGGCGATGCTGCAGGACCTGCTCTGCGTCGAGCTGTTCCGCGAGCGCTATGGCGGGCGCTGCCGCGTCGCGGGCGGGCCGAGCTACACGGACGCGAAGGTGCCGGGTACCCAGAAGAGCTTCGAGGCCGCCTTCGAGGCCCTCACGATCTGCACCTACAGCGGAATCCCGACGGGGCTGGGCTCCGGGCTGCTGGAGTCGGGCAAGACCTTCTCCCCCGTGCAGTTCATGCTGGATGAGGAGTTCGGGCGCTACTTCGCACACTTCGCGCGCGGCGTGAGCTTCGAGGAGGACGACCTCGCCCTCGACTCCATCCTCGACGTAGGCCTCGGCCTGAAGAAGAGCCACCTGACCACCGACCACACGCTCAACCACTGGCGCTCGCTCTACACGCCCCGCCTGCTCGACCGCTCCTTCGCGAGCGGCGCCGAGACGGCCGGCGAGCAGCGGTTGCTCCAGGCCGCCTGGGAGCAGTTCCAGGAGGTCCGCAGCCGTTACGAGCCCGCCTCCGTCGATGAGTCGAAGCTGCGCGGGATCGAGAGGGTCGTGCACGCCGGGTGGCGGGAGCTATGCGGCACGGAACGGAGGGACACGAGATGATCGTCAAGACCAGTGTGCTCGGGTGGGCTCAGATGGGGCACGATCCAGACCCCAGCCGCCTCTTCCTGGTCCGCCTGAACCCTCACGAGGACCTGCTGCAGGGCCTACGCGTCGCCGTAGCGGAGGCGGGGATCGCGAACGGCGCGATCCTCAGCGGAGCGGGCTCCCTGAGCCGCTACCACGTCCACGTCGTGAAGACCACGAACCTCCCGCCCGGCGACGTCTTCTTCTCCGGCGAGGGAGCCTTCGACATCCTCACGCTCACCGGCGTCATCATCGATGGCCGCATCCACGCGCATGTCACCTTCTCCGACCCCGAGAAGGCGATGGGCGGTCACCTGGAGGAAGGCTGCACGGTCCTCACGTTCGCCATCGCCGCCATCGCCGAGACGCCGGGTGTTGACCTGAAGGAGTGGGACACGATCCGCGAGTTCTGATACGGAAGGAGCAGCACGATGAGCGAGCCGTTTGCTGAGAACCGCTACGACCAGATGACCTACCGCCGCTGCGGGCGCTCGGGGCTGATGCTGCCGGCGATCTCGCTCGGCTGTTGGCACAACTTCGGCGACGGGGACGATCCCGACGAGGCGCGGGCCATGCTGCGCATGGCCTTCGATCTCGGTATCACCCACTTCGACCTCGCCAACAACTACGGCCCGCCTCCGGGCTCCGCCGAGACGAACGTGGGCCGCCTGCTACGCGAGGACTTCGCTGCCCACCGCGACGAGCTGATCATCGCGACCAAGGCGGGGTACCTCATGTGGCCGGGACCGTATGGCGAGTGGGGCTCGCGCAAGTACCTCGTCGCGAGCCTCGACCAGTCGCTGCGGCGTCTCGGCCTCGACTACGTGGACATCTTCTACTCGCACCGCCCTGATCCGAGCACGCCGCTGGATGAGACCCTCGGCGCTCTCGACCACGTCGTCTGCCAGGGGAAGGCGCTCTACGCCGGCATCAGCAGCTACCGCGGCGCAGCGACCGTGGAGTCGGCGCGGATCTTGGCCGGCCTCGGCACGCCGGTCACAATCCACCAGCCGAACTACTCGATCCTCGACCGCTGGATCGAAGGCGACCTCCTCCCGCACACCGACCGCCTCGGCATCGGCGTGATCGCCTTCTGCCCGCTCGCCCAGGGCCTCCTCACCGGCAAGTACCTGGAGGGCATCCCGCCCGACTCCCGCGCCGCGAAGCCCACCGGCTTCCTCCGCAAGGAGAGCATCACGCCGGAACTGGTCGCCAAGCTCATCAAGCTCAACGCCATCGCCCGTGAACGCGGCCAGACCCTCGCGCAGATGGCCCTCGCCTGGGTCCTCCGCGACCCCCGCGTCACCAGCGCCCTCATCGGCGCCAGCCGCGCCTCACAGATCGTCGAGAACGTCGCGGCCCTGGACAAGGCGGAGCTCAGCGAGGAGGAGCTGTCCGCCATCGACGCAGCCATCGCCAAAGAAGCCTGACGGCCCGTCGCGTCCGGTTGCGGCCGCCTTCGGGGTCTGGCAGGTGCCAGGGCGTCGGCCGGCGAATCTGGCCACAGAGACGCGATCCGAGGAGTTCGGTCTTTATGTCACATGCACTTGGGGGGAACGGAAGCTCTGTCTTGACGTTCGAGGGAGTAGCGGGCAGGCATCCGGGACTCACCGACGAGGTGTGGGACTACCACCACCAAGCGGCATGTGTGTGCCTGGACAGACACCATACCCCGCCCCAATCGTTCAGCGTGCAGATGGACAACGCAAGGGAGTCCTATGCGGTGGCATGGGTGCCAGCAGACACCGCAGCTCGGAGAGCGTGGGCGAACAGCACCGACGCTACCGAATGCGGGGCCTACGGTGTGACGATAGCGTGCGCAGAACGGCTTGCAGGCCCTGTCGTCGTCTCTCGGGCCGAGCAGGCCTCAGGTGCTGACTGGTACGTTGCGCCCTGTGGCTGCGGCGTTGACGAGAACGGCGACCCGGACCTCGACGCCCTCGGAGTTCGCCGGTTCGAAGTGTCTGGAGTTGACGTTGGCCCGGTGGGCGCTCGGCTCACTGAGAAGAAACGGCAGCTGCTGGAAGGGCAGTCGTACCTGCCCGGCATCGCTGCCGTCGTTGGCTTCGAGCGCGCAATCGTCGCGATGGAGAGCATCCCGGAGACCTAGCGTCCGATGTCAGACTACCGCGCATCCCAGGACCTGATCGCTCGCGCAGAGACGGCCCTTCGCGAGGGCAGTGTCGCGAGGGCCCATGGGTTCTTCCGAGCGGCAGCCGAGGCGCAAAGGGCGTTTGTGGATCGCTTGCCAGCTGAGCGTGTCCGCACCCGTTCAGTATTCGGTCTGAGCGCCGCGTCCCTGCTGTTCAAGGCCGACGCCCTCGACGAGGCGGAGGCCTTGGTGCACGAGCTCCTGGCCAAGGGTTCGCTCGACGCACGGTCACACGAGAGTCTCCGTGAGTTGCTCCAGCGCATCTGGAACGAACAGCGGGGCAGAGCCGCTGGGCTGCCGGGCCTCGGCGACGCGTTCTCTGCCGTTCTCATCGGCGGCCGCGTCCAGCATGGGGTCGCTCCCCTGGACGTGGTTGAGACCGTCGCGAAGACGGTGACCAGTCTCATCCGGCGGATGGGTGCGTGGTGCAACCAGGAAGACTTCGCCGCACGGCCGGCGCCCGCCGTTCGAGACATAGGCGAGGCGTACCGGGCTCTCATGTCGGAACCGATCTACGGCAGCTACCGAATTGACCTCTACCTGACGCAGGTACAGCCCTCTCTTGACCTCGGCACCCCGTACCGCCCCTCAGCAACGCCGACGCAGATCATCGACTCGTGTCTCCGCTTCGCACGCTTGGTGGGGCAGAGCGAGGATGAGGCCGTCCGACACGAAGTCCCGGACGAGAGGTACAGAGGTACCCTCATCCGCCTCCTGAGGCAGCTTGTCCCGAACGGGGCGGATGTCGCGGAGGTCGAGATCCGAAGGCCCACAGAGCCGAAGGAACTAGCCGTGCGGCTCAGACCAGCTCACCGCGAACCGATGAACTCCCTCATCAAGGCGCTCGGCCCGCAACCGGCGCGCAAGCCTGGAAAGCAACCGCCGGTCCTGGAGGGGCTGCTTCGGGCAGTTGATCTCGACGCCGGGAAGCTGAGAGTGCAGCGGCAGGAGGGACACACCGACATCCGCATCAGCGACGAACTCCACGACACCATCGGGCCGATGCTCAACAGACGCGTCGTCGTGTATGTGACCCATGGTCGCCGCCGCCAAATGCCCCTTGCCCACGACATCGACCTCGCCCGCCAACACGAGCCCGCGGCGGGGTGATGGAGGGCGCTCGTGTCCGCGAAGGGCGCCTCCGCCTGTCCTGCTCTGGCCCTCTGGCTCCCGTCTGCCAGCCTCCCCGCCTCATAGGCCGCCGACCCTCACGTCATTCGGGCCGACCGGTCGCGTCAGGTCGTCCTGACGGTGCCCCTTGCGCTCCCATTGCGCCTGAGCTGTCGCCGGTCACGCGATCTCCCGCCCTAGCAGCGTCTCGTACATCGCCACGATGTTCTCGGGCGGCGTATCGGGCTGGAGGTTGTGCGAGGCGCACGCGATCCACCCGCCGCCGTAGCCGAGGACGTCGATCAGCCGCCGCGTCTCGTCACGCACCTGCTGCACGCTGGCGTGCGGCAGGAACTCCTGCATGTCGATGCCGCCGTGGAAGGTCAGGTGCCGGCCGAAGTCGCGCTTCAGCGCGACGGGCTCCATCCCGCGTGCCAGGGGTTGCACCGGGTTCAGGATCTCCAGCCCGATGTCGATCAGATCCGGCAGGATGTCGCGCACGCCGCCGCAGCTGTGATAGCGCACATGCTTCCCGTGGGAGCGGATCAGCGCGAAGACCTCGGCGATGCGCGGCTTGAGGTACTTCCGCCACATCTCCGGGGACATCATCAGCCCGTTCTGGGTGCCCACGTCGTCGTTGTACTCCGCGATGTCCACGGCCTCGCCACCCGCCTCCAGGATCCGCCGCAGGCGCTCCATCAGCGGTTCCTGTACGCGGTCCAGCAACGCGCACGCCCTCGCGGGTTCGAGCGCCAGGTCGAGCATCAGGTCATCCATGCCGCGAATGAACCAGCTGATCTCGAAGGTCCCTCGGCAGTGCACGAACACCGCGTACTCGGACAGGCTCTCCGCCGCCGCGCGGATACCCGAGTAGTCCCAGTCATCCGGGCCCATGTACGTGTGGTTCCGGATCTCGCCTATCCCCCTCGGCCCTCGGAGTGGATGGTAGGCGATGTCGATGTACTCCCCTGTCGGCGTCTGCGCGCGCCGGAACCCCACGCCCCACAGGTCGATGTACAGCCCGTCCTCCGTCACCTCGCGCGTTGGGTCCGCATAACACACCGCCGAGGCCTGCCGCTTGATCCCCGGCCCCACACCTGCCAGATCCACTCCGAAGAGCGCGTGCAGGTTCGCGTCCTCGGCCAACCCGAGGTGCTTGCGCAGCGCGACACACACCTGCCCATGCGCCCCGAAGTCCACCGGCACGCGGTCCGGTTGCCGATGCTCGATCGCCGCGAGAACGCGCTCCTTCGAGGTCATCAGCTTCCTCCTGCCGCCTTCTGTGCATACTCCCCTAGCAGCCTCACATACAGCCGGTAGTCCTCCAGCGGCACTTCCGGCGGCGTCTGGTGATCGACCGAGGGGATGTAGCCGCCCGAGCGCATCACCGGCAGCAGACGCTCGAACTCCTCGCGCATTCGCGCCTCGCCCAGGTGCATGACGGTCTTGTCAAACCCCCCGATCATCCGCAGGTCGGGATGGTCGCGGCGGAGCTGGTTCACGTCCACGCCCGCCATCCGCTCCAGCGGCAGGAAGCCCTGCACGCCGACCCCCAGCATCCACGGTACGAGGTCGGTGATGTCGCCGTCGGTGTCCACCATGACCGTGACCCCGCGCTCGCGCAACGCCGGGACGACGGCCCGGTAGCAGGGCGCGATGAACTCGTCGAACTGGTCCTTCGAGATCATCGGCCCGTGGTTGTACGACATATCCTCCGCGAAGGTCATGAAGTCCGGCGTGCACACCTCGCAGAACGCCTCGACGCAGCGCAGGTTGTAGGCGAGCAGGTCGCGGTTGATCTCGTACATGAGTTCGGGCTGGTCGTAGAAGGCGTACAGGTGTGGTTCAATTCCCAACAGCATCCGTGGGAACCAGAAGTACCCCTCCAACGTGATCCACACTACGAGGTCGCCTGCCTCCTGCGCCTCCGCCCACTGCGCCGCGACCTCCGGGCTGAAGGGCGGCGGGTCGGGGTAGAGGTACTCGCGATACGCCCGGTACTCGTCGATGTCCGTCACCCGCGCCCCGCCGTGGTGCGCGGGTCCGGGAGCATCGGCCCCGAACGCGCGAATCCAGCACTGCTGCACATCATCGAGCCCGAGGTGCTGGCGGATGGCGAACGCATCCGTCAGCTCCTCCGGCAGACCCTCCGTGCGCCAGCGCGCAACGGTCTTGTCCCACCAACCCGCCCACTCGATGATCGGAAGTCGATCCACGGGCTCGAAGTTCAGCACGCGTCGGAAACGCTCGCGGTTGGTCATCTCCTGGCCTTCTGCGTGGAGTATCCAGGCGGCTCTACGCGTCCGTCGGCTTCCTCTGGCAGGGCTGAGGTGATCGGCTGACGAAGCCTGCTCCGCCGACCGACCACCGACGGAGGTGCGGCCATGCTTCAGCCCCTCGCCTGCCCCTTGATCCTCGCAGTTCTCCTGGCGTGCGCGCTTCCCCTGTCCGCCGCGCCGGTCGATCTCTACGTGGCGACCAATGGCAACGACGCCTGGTCCGGAACGCGCCCTGATCGGGTGGCGAACAACGGCCCCTTCGCGACGCTCACCCACGCGCGCGACGAGCTGCGCAAGCTGAGGGCCGCCGGCAAGCTGACCGAGGGTGCAACCGTGCACGTCCGTGGCGGCGTGTACGAACTGGCCGAGCCCCTTGCTCTCGGCGCCGAGGATTCAGGCACGGAGGGCCACCCGATCATTTACCGCGCCTATCGCGACGAGAAACCCTCGCTGGTCGGTGCGCGTCGGGTCACGGGGCTCAAGCCGTACCGGGGCAACATCCTGCAGTGCGACCTGAAGGGCACGCCGCTGGAGGGCGTCGCCTTCCGTCAGCTCTTCTTCCGGGGCGAGCGCATGACCCTCGCGCGCTACCCGAACGTCGATCCGGAGGACCCCCACTTCGGGACCTGGGCCTACGTGCTCTCCGTCGATGGCCCAAGCGTGAAGGACCACTTCACCTGCACGGATGACGTCATCAAGGACTGGACGCGCGTCGATCAGGCCCAGGTCTGCATCCACCCGGCCTACGGTTGGGCCTGGAACACCGTGCCCGTGAAGTCGGCTGATCGCGAGACGAAGACGATCACGCTGGGCAGCAACGTCTCCTACAACTTGGTGGTCGGCGACCGCTACTTCGTGCAGAACCTCTTCGAGGAGCTGGATGCGCCCGGCGAGTGGTACCTGGACCGCGCGACCTCGACGCTCTACTTCTGGCCTCCGGCCGAGGTGCGTCCCGGCGACGTCCTGGCGCCGACACTCGCCACGCTGGTGCAGATGAAGGGCGCGAAGGACGTGCTGCTGCGCGGGTTCACTCTCGAAGCGTGTGACGACGACGCTGTGCAGGTCTTCGACTGCGAACGCTGCCTCATCGCCCAGAGCACGATCCGCAACTGCGGAGGTTGGGGTGTCACCATCGCCGGCGGCCGCGCCTCGGGCGCGCGGGGCAACGACATCTCTTGGACGGGCGCCGGCGGTGTGTCGGTCAACGGCGGCGACCGCAAGACCCTCACTCGCGGCGACAACTTCGCCGACAACAACTACATCCACCACATCGCCTGCTTCCAGCGCACCTACAACACGGGCGTCAACCTCAACGGTTGCGGCAACACGGCGAGCCACAACCTCATCCACGACTGCTACCACCAGGGCATCCTGGTCGGCGGCAACGACCAGACCGTCGAGTACAACACCGTCCACCACACAAACCTCGGCTCTGAGGACACCGGCGGCCTCTACGTGTCCTCCCGCGACTTCACCGTGCGCGGGACGGTGATCCGCTACAACGTCTTCCATCACCTCGGCGGCTTCGGCAAGGCCAGCTCCTGGCAGCCGGTGAAGGACGGCAAGGTGAAGTTCGAGTACCCGCACTTCACCTGGGGCATCTACCTCGACGCCCCCGAGGTCGGCTGCACCGTCTTCGGCAACGTGCTGTACAGCGTGCCGGTGTGCGGGATGTTCAACCATGAGGGCCGCGACAACACCTGGGAGAACAACATCATCGTTGATGCGCCCGCCTTCCAGGTCAGCAGCGGCAACTACCCCGACCTTGACGAGCAGTCCTACTCGTACGTCAAAGCCCTGCGCGAGAAGGGCGGCTACGACCTCTACCTACAGCACTACCCCGAACTCGCCACCTACACCGACGATCCCGCCACGCATCATACCTGCGCCCCGGGCAAGTTCGTGCGCAACATCATCTCCTACACGCCCGAGGGCGGGAAGATGATGCGCGATCGCAACCAGAGCGCCTGGGGCGGCGGGCAACTGGTCTGGACCTTCAGCGGCAGCGCCTCCGCCTTCGCCGGCTTCCGCTTCGATGACAACTGCATCTACGCGCCGGAGGGCTTGGCCCTCAAGTTCTCTCTGACCGAGCGACCCGCGGCCGGCCGGATGTTGACCTGGGACGAGTGGCGCGCGACGGGCCAGGACCAGCGCTCACAGCTCGACGACCCGAAGTTCGTTGATCCCGCGAAGCACGACTTCCGCCTCCGGCCCGACTCTCCCGCACCCAAGCTCGGCTTCCAGCCGATCCCCTTTGACAGGATCGGCCCATACCAGGATGAGTTGCGCGCCTCGTGGCCCATCATCGAGGCCCCGGGCGCGGCCGCGCTGGGCGACTTCACTACGGAGCGGTACTTCCAGCTCCCGGGCTACGAGCCCGCGCCCGCGAGGGAGTTCGTCCCCCGCAAGGGCGCGCCGAATGCCTTCGCCAGGCTCAAGGCGGGTCAGCCGCTGATGATCGTCGTCTTCGCCGGCGGCGCCCATGCGCAAGGCGGCTGGCGACCCGCGGTTGCCGACTGGCTACGGCAGCAGTACCCGGCGGCGAAGGTGACGGACATGGACGCGAGCATCTGCGGATGTGTGCGCGGCTCAGCATTCAGCGTCTACCGCTTCGGTCATGACGTCCTTGCGCAGAAGCCCGACCTCGTCTTCATCGACTTCGCCTCCGATGACTCCGAGGGGAACACGGAGAGCATCTGGTCCTCCATCGAGGGCGTGGTCCGCCGGGCCTGGACCGCGAACCCGAGCCTCGACCTGGTCTTCGTCTACTCCTTCCGCCCGGGCTATGAGGAGTCGTACGGCCAGGGCCTCTCACCGACGCCCGTCTCGGCCTATGAGAACCTCGCCAACCACTATGGCATCCCGTCCATCAACATGGGAGTGCGCATTTCGGAGATGGCGAAGCGCGGCGAGCTTCTCATCCGCGCCAGGCCCGAAGAGGCCGGCGGCAAGCCTGTCTTCTCCAATGACGGCGTCTACACCACGCCCGCCGGCTGGAGCGTCTGCGCCCAGGTGATTGCCGAGCACCTCGCGGAGTTGGCGACCGAGGGCACGCCCGGCCCGCACACCCTCGTCGCGCCCTTCCGCAGGGCCAACCTCGAGCACGCGAAGCAAGTCCCGATCACCCAGGAGATGCTCTCCGGCGACTGGCAGCGCATCGTCCCCGCGAAGCTCGGGACCCGCGACTTCTCCCGGCACTTCGACGAGATCTGGTCCACCGATCAGCCCGGCGCGAAGGTGACGTTCCGCTTCAGGGGGACGGACGCCAGCCTCTTCGATCTGATGGGGCCCGCGACGGGGCGTGTGAAGGTGACGGTTGATGGGCAGGACGCCGGCACGCGCGAGCAGGTCGATCAGTGGGCCCACTACTACCGCCTCAGCGCGCTCCCTCTCGCCTCAAGCCTCGACGATACGGAGCACACCATCACGGTCGAGCTGCTCCCCGACCCTCCTAACCGCTCCGTACCCATCGAGGAGGCGAAGAAAGCCAACCAGTACCGGCCCGAGGACTTCGAGGGCGTGAAGCTCTACTTCGGTTGCATTCGCATCGTGGGCCGAAATTAGGGACAGGCACCAATTTCCGGCGGACGTCTTGCCGGAAATTGGTGCCTGTCCCTAATTTCGGCACGTCCCGACCCGCCGCACAACGGCCTCAATGGCCGCCACAGGCGTGGAGGCGCCGCCGGTGATGCCGACGCGAGATGCGTCGGTCAGCCAGTCGGCCTCGATCTCGTCGGCAGACTCGATGTGGTGGGTGCGCGGGCAGATGTCGGCACAGAGATCGGCGAGGCGCGTGGTGTTGGCGCTGTGCCTGCCGCCGATGACGAGCATGACATCGACCCCGCGCGCTATCTCAAGCGCGGCGCCCTGCCGATGGCTCGTCGCGTCGCAAATCGTGTTGGCGATCTTCACGTCCCGGGCGCGCGGAATGACGCGGGCCACGACCTGGCCGAGCTTCTTGGCGCTCTGGGTGGTCTGCGCAACGATCCCGATTCGCTTCGTCAGCTCCATCCCATCCGTTTCGGCGGGGTTCTCAACCACGGTCGCCCGCCCGCCCGTATGCTCCACGATTCCCCGCGCCTCCGGGTGATCACGCTCGCCCACGACCAGGACCTGGTAGCCTTCCTCCGCCAGATCGGCCGCTGCCTTCTGCGCACGGCGCACGAACGGGCAAGTGGCATCGAGTAGCGTGATGTTGCGCGCTTGGGCGACCTCGTAGGCCGCCGGCCCGGCGCCGTGCGCGCGGATCATCGCAACCGCGCCCTCCGGCACCGCGTCCAGGGACGAGACGACGCGCAGGCCCTTGACCTCGAGGTCCGCGACCACCTGCGAGTTGTGGATCAGCTCGCCCAGGCAGTAGACGTGCCCGCGCTTGGCGAGCGCCTCCTCCGCCATCTCGAGGCTGCGCTTGACCCCGAAGCAGAACCCGGCGTGTTCGGCGACGATGATCTCCATGTTGATCCTACGCGCCACTCGTGGGAGGGGCTTCAGCCCCGACAATCCGCTCGTCGTAAGCCGCGACGACCCGCTGCCCGGGTGGAACGGTGAGGAACTCGTCCTCGCTCCAATCCCCGTCGATGAGGGCGCGGATCAGCCGATCGCTGCCCTCGATGATCTCGAACTCCCACCCGTGCGACTCCGCGGCCCGTCGCGCCTCAGCCTCGACGTCCGGCCGATGGCCCAGCTCGGTCTTGATGTACGCCGCGGTCGTGTAGTTGCTGATCCACTGGTTCTGGAAGTCCATCAGGAAGCGCGCATTGTCCTCGCCGTACTTCGCCACCAGCGCTTCGAAGGACTGGTCCAGGCCGGCCCCGTCGGCCGGTTGGCGCTCGGCGTGGGCTGCGTCCCGCTCGATCCAGCCCGCGGTGTAGTAGTACGTGCCCGGCTTCTCGCTGTGACGTTGGGCGTAGAGCGCCTTGGAGCCGAGGAAGAACGTGATGCAATCATGCGCGCGGGGGACGATGAGCGGCGTGCTGCGCGCCTGCAGACCGACCGCCCCGTTACTGCATAGCGCGTAGCCCAGGATCACCGCATCATGGGGCTGACCATCGAGGGCATCGATCTTCGCCTGCACCCCCTCCCGCAGAGCATCGGGGTTGTCGTGCAGGCCCTTCGTCAGGAAGTGCAAGTCGATCACGTTGGGCGACGTTGCTGCGCGGAGCGCCGCCTCGCGGAGCATGATCTCGCAGGCAATCAACTGGTAGCGCACGGGGGCTCCTAGGGGTTCGCCGGGGGAACGGCCGTCCCGACCGATACGACCTTGT
>Ga0194125_10004413_pt1 | contig 21961 bp, 19 predicted proteins | sample TA2KigC250mmetaG_FD_148626 | JGI IMG/M metagenome (GOLD analysis project Ga0194125, IMG submission 148626) | Freshwater microbial communities from Lake Tanganyika, Tanzania - TA2015034 Kigoma Deep Cast 250m | ecosystem: Environmental > Aquatic > Freshwater > Lake | place: Tanzania: Lake...
GAGATGGGGATGATTCTATCGATTTGATTCGCCCACTCCGATGGGAACGCCGGAAGGGGAAGAAGAGACTCCCCTTACCTTAGGAATACTTTTTTCTCTTGACAGGTGCCTTTTAATGGGTGACCCCTTTTATTATTGACCCCTTTTATTACCATTAGAATTCGTGTTTGTTTCGAATTTCGCCTGCCTTCGCGAAGCCGTTTCGGCGAAGGCAGGGATTTCGTGCTTCGAGTTTATTATTTTCTGGAATATTTCACCACAAAGCCATCATCGAGCGTCTTGGCCACTCCCTGAAGCGAGGAATGCCACCGGCTGATGATCACCTTTTTGTCGGTATAGAAGTCAATCGCCTCATTGGCCCGACCCCGGATATCACCGAACATCGAAATCTTCCTCCCGCCGACAGGGAAATAGGCAATAGGGGCAGGCGTTCCGATATTGATCCCCACCTGGCCCACATCGACCAATCGGGCAAATTCTCGAGCCCATCCGCCATTTTCCGTATAGATGTTCGCCGTATGGCCATAAGGGCTTTGATTGATGATCTGAACGCCCTCTGCAAGATCCTTCACCTTCTTGAGACATCGAACCGGGCCGAAGACCTCGAGTTGAAAAATGCGCATCTCCGGTTCTGCCTCAACAACCGTAGGGCCAAGAAAATATCCTTTGGGGTATTTATCCACTTTTGGGCTCCTGCCGTCGACCAAAAGTTTCGCCCCATCCTTGATTCCCTGCTCCACCTCTCTTAACATCTCGTTTAAAGCCTCTTTTGAGACGACGGGGCCCAGCGTCACTCCTTTGTCCATACCGTATCCAAGAACCAGTTTTTTGGAAAGATCGAGAAACTTCTCTTTCACCTTCTCGTAAACCTTCTCAACGGCCAGCACATTCGATATGGCAAAACACCGCTCTCCCACATGGCCGAAACAGGAGTCAACCACATTCTGCATGATCTCATCGATGACCGCATCCTCGGCAATCAGGACATGATTCTTTGCGCCTCCCTGACATTGAGCCCTTTTCCCGTGATTGATGACGGTCTTGTAAACGCGCTCCCCTATTTCGGAAGAGCCGACGAATGAAACGCCGGCTGTCCCGGGATGGGTGATCAGGGCCTCGCCCACGCCGCTGCCTGAACCGTGTAGAAGGTTGAGCGCCCCCTTTGGAAAACCGCACTCATCGGCAATCTCAATGATTCGAGTAATCGTCATCGGACAGAGGCGGCTCGACTTGACGATCGCCGTATTTCCTGCGGCCAGTCCCCACACAAAGTAGAGGGCAATCATGGCAGGAAAGTTGAAAGGAGGGAGGAATACGAAAACTCCGAGTGGCTCCCGAATATACATCGTATCGACGCCGGTCCCCACATCTTCTGCATGACTTCCCTTGAGAAGTTCGGGTCCCGCGCAGGCATGTTCCACATATTCCATCGCCTGTGTTATCTCTCCCCGTGCATCGACCAGGGTCTTTCCGTTTTCATTCACAATCAACCCGGCGATCTCGTCCTGATGCTTCTGGAGCCTTTCATGAAAATCGAAAAGAAATTTTGCGCGGCGGGGTGGAGGCGTATTTCTCCACGACCAGAAAGCCTCCTGGGCAAGCCTCACCGTCCTGTCAATTTCGTCCGGGGTTGTTTCCGGGCAGAGGGCAATCACCTCATCCGTGGCCGGATTTTTCACCTCAAGCCACCGATGCGTCTTCGACTCCACCCACTGCCCATTAATGTAATTTTTCAGTCTCTTAACTTCCATTGTCAGTCCTTTCCAAAAGAGATTTTATGAATTCTTCACCGAAATTAAAATCCGAAATTTGAATATCGGGCGAAGCTTCCCGCAGGGATCAATTCGAAACAAATTACAATGACCAAAATTCAAATGACCAAAACTGTTTTGAATATTTGAAAATTTGGATTTGTTTCGTGCTTCGTATTTATCATCACTCTACCTCCCCATCATCGAAGGAAGGAAGAGAGCGATCTTCGGAAAAATGGTGATCAGGATGACGATCGCTATTATCGGCAAAAGAAACGGAGCGGCCCCTCGAAAGATCGTCTGCATGGGGACATCCTTCACCACACCGGCAAGTGTATAAACATTGAGCCCCACGGGCGGAGTGATGAGCCCAGCTTCCATCATAATCACACAGATGACTCCGAACCAGATGGGATCGAAGCCAAGCGCCTTAATGACAGGAAAGATGACAGGCATGGTGAGCACCATCATGGAGATTGCATCCAGGAAGCATCCCAGCATCATATAGATCAAAATGATGATGGACAGGATCACATACCGGGAGACCTCCAGCCCTGCCATCCAGGAAGAGACCGCCATGGGGATGGTCGAAAGGGCGAGAAAGTAACTAAACACACTCGCCCCTGCCACGAGAAAAAGGACCAGAACAGAAATTCGGGCCGCCTCAAAAAGGGATGAGGAGAGATTTTGCAGGGTCAACCTCTTCTTCAATAAAATGATAATAAAAAGGGCTGAAGCGCCAATAGCGCCAGCCTCGGTCGGGTTAATAAAACCCAGATAGATGCCACCCATGACGATGAGAAATACAAGGACGGTCTCCCATATCCCTTTAAGGGCCAACAATTTCTTTCTAAAACTGACCTCTTCTGGATTGGATGGAGCCAGACTCGGATTCATCTTGACCTGAAAAACAATAATGCCGATAAATGCAAGGGAGAGAAGAACGCCTGGGATGATTCCGGAAATTAAAAGTTTCCCGATGGACTGTTCAGTCAGCATCCCATAGACCACGAAACCAAGGCTGGGCGGGATGAGAAAACTGAGTGTTCCTCCAGCCGCCACTGTTCCCACGGCTAATTTGGGCGCATACCGGAAGCGCCTCATTTCCGGAATGGCGATGTTTCCCATGGCAGCAGCGGCCGCCACCGAAGACCCGCTCAGCGCTGCAAAGAAGGCACAGGAAGTGATGGTGGCGATCCCCAACCCTCCCGGCAATCGTCTAAACCACTTGTCGAAAGTTTGATAGAGTTCTTTCGTAATTCCGGCATTTCCTGCAAATCCTCCCATTAAAATAAAAAGAGGGATGATGGTATAAGGATAAAAGGACGCCGTTTCATAGACCGTATTGGCAACCACTGGCAGGGCCGCATTGATCGAGGTCAGGTAGCCGATGCCAAGAAAACCTACCAGCATCATCACAAAGGCGATGGGCATGCCCAGAAAGAGAAGAAAGACGAGCAGAATACTGCCAAGAATTCCGACTGTAACAGGGTTCACTGAGCCCTCCCCTTAAGTCTCGCTGCGGATTCGATGAGATTGATCAGAAGTTCCAGCCAGAGGAGAAAGCCTCCGATGGAGACGAGTAGCCGGAAGGGATACTGGGGGATTCTTAACATATCTGAGACGGTCCTCTCTTTGATCCCTTCGATCCAGCCCTCCCAAACCAGGATGGCGATGATGAAGAGACTGAGAATCGTTGTAAAAATCTCACAGAGGGCCCGGCCACGAGGGGAAAGCCGGGAGGTCACGAAATCAACTCCCACATGCCCCCTCACCTGCTGGGTGTAAGCCGCACCCAGCAGGATGAAGACTACAAGCATGTACTGAGAAATTTCAAATGCGCCTGGAATGGTCTTGGCAAAAAATTTCCTTCCCACCACATCCCCGGTGGTAAGCAGCATCAGAGGAAGAAGCAAACACATTCCCCCGCCGCACACATAATAATTGATCTGCCGGATCAGATGTTTGATCTTCATGGGCGAATGGCCTTCCGTGAGCGACAAAAAGAAGCTATCTTCTAATTAGAGTCTGTTTATAAATTGCCCCTTCAATCAGAATCGTCATCCCGGCGAAAGCCGGAATCCAGGGTTCCTGGTGAAAACCGGGACCTAGTCTTTGAGATGGTTTCCGACTTTCGTCGGGACGACGTCTGGATGCCGGATCAAGTCCGGCATGACGGAAAAAGACATTTATAAACAAACTCTAATTAACCGATAACAACATCGAGGGGGCGACGCTCGTCGCCCCCTCGCTCCACGCTCTGATTCATTCCTTTATTCCTTAAGCCCACTCCTTCGGAAAGGCAACCACTTTAACGCCCCTTTTTTCGCATTCCTGATTATACATTCTGACAACCTCTTTGGCAGGAAGACCTTTCCCCTCCAGATCGGCCACCCATTTTCGGGTCACCTCTCTGAAACTTTCATACCAGCGCTCCGCTTCATCGGAAGGAAGGTTATAAAGGCTCACTCCTTTATCAGCGATCTCCTTCATCATGACCTTGTAAACTTCCCGGGTTAATCCTCCCGTGGTCTTGAATGGATTGCGGCCTACCTCTTCGATGATCTTCTTCTGATCATCCGGTACTTTTTTCCAGCTTTCGAGATTCATCACCACGCCTTCGGTGACACACCCAAAGGTCGCCACCACACCATGTTTGGCTACCTCGTTTAGCTTGAAAGAAAGGAAAATCGGGGGACACGTGACAAGCCCATCTACTGTCCCTGTTTCTATTGCCAGATATACATCGCCGAGAGGCATGAAGACCGGCTCTGCTCCCAAGACTTTAATATAATGTGTCTGATGACCACCGGGTGTCCTGATCTTCATCCCTTTGGTGTCGGCTAAAGAACGGACCGGTTTTTTCGTCCACAGAAAAGACTGGATGCAACCGTTCAGTTCAATCATCTTCACATCTTTGAACTCACGGTTCAGGATCCGATCATACATCGCATTTCCAATGTCCGTAGCCACGTCTTTCCCATCGACCCAGGCAGCCAGGGAGAGAACATCAGAAAGAGGAAAGCGACCTGGTGTCCATGTGGCTGTAAAATATCCCATATCGGAAAGTCCTTTTGCCACAATATCAAAATGCTCTGGCCCTTTCCCTAAGGCAGCTCCTGCATAGACGGTAGATGCGATCTTGCCACCGCTTTTTTTCTTCAACTCTTCCAGCATGGGTTCCCAAACGGTTTTTACCTCTCTACTCATGGGGGCATGCCAGGTGCTGAATCTGATGTTAGCGGCCTGTCCATAAGCCAACTCATAAATTCCTACCCCGACCCCCAATGCTACACCACCGATAATCGAATTTTTTAAAAAATCCCTTCTCGTTGTCCCATCACACATGTTTCGCTCTTCCTTTTTGATTTATTTCTCCCACCATCTTAAGGCGATATATGAGTGGGATTTGATAATGTTTTTTTACTAAAATTTGACCCACGCTGAGGTCCCCTCAATGAAAAGTGGATTTTTTTATTATTACCAAATTCTCACTTTTTCCACAATAGATATTCCATTTTTATATTGGAGAGGGATCGAAAGATGTTTCCCCTGACTTTCCGGTTTTTCTTTTCCAGAGCCTCTATGAGGTCTTTGATCTCCTTCCTTTTAGTCTTTCCGGAAACAGGACAGCCTCCCGAACCGAAAGGCAGACTCATCTCTTTTGCAAACCGTTCGATTTTCTTCTCCTCGATGAGGGCAAGAGGCCGAATGAGGGTGATCTTCCCTTTGAACAGGGTTTGCAGGGGAAGCATGGTGCTGATCTCTGCGCTGTAGAAGATGTTGAGCAGAAAGGTTTCGATGATATCGTCTTTGTGATGCCCGAGGGCAATCTTATTACACCCGAATTGCTGGGCAATATGAAAAAGCCGTTTCCTCCTTTCCCAAGCGCAGAGAAAACAGGGATTCTCCCTGTTCTCGGGACTATTGGCTCTCTTCCCGATATTCGTGAACTCAATGTGGTAAGGAAGGCTCCTCGACTCAAAAAAATCCCTCAGGATCTCCGTCCGTCCTGTTCCGAACCCCAAATCGATATGAACTGCAATCAATTCGTAATGAATGGGAACCCGCTTCCGACGCTCATTGAGGAGGTGAATAAGCGTAAGGCTATCCTTTCCCCCTGAAACTCCCACCACGATCCGGTCTCCATCCTCGATCAGACCGTAACGGTGGATCGCCTTTCCCATTAAACTCCGAATCTCTTTTTCCCAGTAGGCCATGGTAAAAGTTGAAAGTGACCTAAAGTGCCAAGTGAGCTAAAGTTTTTAATAAATTTAACTTTAGGCACTTTAGTCACTTTTCACTTTAGACACTTTTTTAAGGGACATATATCACATTCCGGGTTCTTTTTGCATACGTTTTTCCCTAAATGAACCAGAAGGGCGTGATATTCGTTCAATAGCTTTTCATCATGAGGAAGATGGTCCATAAAAAGGTTTTGCATCTCCCCATAAGACGCTCCTTCAGAAATGATATCGTGCCTTGAAAGGATCCGTTTCGTATAGGCGTCAACAACGAATACCGGTTTTTGAAGGCCATAGAGGAGGATGCTGTCGGCCGTTTCCGGACCGATTCCGTTCACTTTCAGAAGTTTTCCCCTCAACTCCATCATAGCCTCTTTCTTCATCTTTTTTATATCACCATTGTACTCTTCGAATAAAAACCCCACGAAGGCTTTTAACCGCTTGGCTTTGATTCGATAGTATCCCGACGATCTGATCAGGGAGGCTAATGGCCCTGGCTCAAGACGGTGAATTCCTTTTGGATTCAACAAACCCTTCTCTTTCAGTTTTTGAATGGCCTTTTCCACATTTTTCCAGGAAGTATGCTGGGTCAGGATCGCTCCCACCATCACTTCAAAGGGTGTCTCTCCGGGCCACCAATGACGAGGACCATAGACCTGATACAGGACCTTATAGATTTTCATTAAAAGAGGTCTCATCTCTGTGCCAAACCAAGATGGTTAATTGATAAATTCGAAATCCGAATATCGAAATCCGAAACAAATCTAAAATCCAAATTTTCAAATGTTCAAAACAAAATAGTTTCGAATTTAGTATTTGGGACATTCGAATTTGTTTCGAATTTCGTATCACTTTAGCATTTTGAAAAAAAGAGTTTTACGAGTCAATTGACCAAAAGATTCATCATAAAATCCCCCTTAATCCCCCTTTTCCAAAGGGGGAAACCCTTATCTCCTCCCTTTGGCAAAGGGAGGTCGGGAGGGATTTTACAAAGATTTTCAAACCGCTAAAGTGTTACCGAATTTCGAATTTCGTGCTTCGGGTTTTTTATTTCAGTCTCTTCTGAAACCTCATCGAACTCAATGTAATCATCAGCCCACCCAGAACCGCCAGGGCCAGCATCTGGGGCCACAGGATTTCCAGTCCCACCCCTTTCAGAAAGGTCCCCCTGATGATGACCAGGAAATATCTCAGAGGATTGATATAGGTAAGATACTGAAGCCACTGCGGCATATTCTCCAGAGGGAAAGCAAAGCCGGAAAGAATAAACGCCGGATTCATGAAGAAGAAGGTGGAGATCTGGGCCTGCTGCTGGGTCGATGAGATGGTCGAAATGAAAAGGCCGATCCCAACCGAACTCATTAGAAAGAGGAGATTTCCCAGGAGGAGGACAAGAGGGTTACCACGGAGGGGAACCTCGAACCAGAACACTCCGATCAGGGCGATCATCACCACATCGATAAAGCCGATCAATGCAAACGGAAGGGTCTTCCCTAAAACCAGCTCCCAGGAGCGGATGGGTGTGACCATGATCTGTTCGAGCGTCCCCATCTCCCGCTCCCTCACAATGGCCTGAGCGGTCAGGATCATCGGAATGAGAAAAGCAATCGTGGCAATGACTCCCGGGACATAAAAATAGCGGCTTTCAAGGCTTGGGTTGAACCATATCCGATGCTCAAGCTCTGCGCCTGCTTCTTCGAAATCCTTCATCCCTTCCCGGTTAAGCCTCTTCACAATCATTTCCGTCGAATATTCGGAAAGAATCCGGCTCACATATCCCAGGGCAATCATGGCCGTATTGGACTCCGTCCCATCGACAATGACCTGGAGCCCCGCAGTGTCACCCTTTTTAATTTTCCGAGAAAACCCGCTCGGGATTTCGAGGCTGATGGTGATCTCTCCCTTTTTAATGAGCGCCTCAATCTCTTTGGGGGTCTCGGGATGAGAAACAATTTTGAAATATTTTGAACTCCTGAACCGGGCGATGAGATCCCTTGAGTCCACACTCTGATCCAGGTCCCTGATGGCGGTGGTGATGTCCCTCACATCAAGATTCGCCGCATATCCAAAAACGATCAGCTGGAAGATGGGCGGAAAGATGAGCGTGATCCTTAACCGCTTATCCCTCAGGACGTGAATTAACTCTTTGACAAATAGAAATCGAACCCGTTTAAACATTGATGAACCTATTGAAAAATGGTCTTCAGGTAAAGGCAAGGAAGCCGGTTTGGGTTAGGTGGATGGGCTGAGGCCAAAGACGTTACCCAAATGACCTAACCTTTTCACCAAACTGGCCTCTTAACCTTAACCTCAACCTTGACCTCTCGGGATTACCTCAGCTCCTTTTTAAAAATCTTCGTCGCCACCAAAAGTCCCAACGCCCCCATGCCGATTAAAACAGCGGTCTCCTGCCACAGAAAAGAAAAGTCCGACCCTTTTAGAAAGATCTCTTTGACGATGGTCACATAATATCGGGGAGCAATCCCGTAGGTGATGACCTGAAGCCAGAAAGGCATATTCGAGATGACAAAGGTGAACCCTGAAAGAAGAAAGGTCGGAAGAAAACCGATGATCATGGCCATCTGGTTGGCAAACAGTTGTGTCCCCGCTATGGCGGAGATGGTCAACCCCATGGCCAACGCTACAATCAGATAGACACAGGAGAGGATGAGGAGCAACAGCACGCTCCCCCTCAGGGGGACCTGAAAGACCAATCTCCCCATCAGAACAGCCAGCGACAGATCCAGAAGGCCAAGGAAGAAGTAAGGGAATAACTTTCCGATGATCAACTCCGCTTTCCGGACAGGAGTGGAGATGAGAAGCTCCATCGTCCCTTTCTCCCATTCCCTCACCACCACCTGGCCGGTGAGAAGCACTCCAATGATCGAAATGATGACTGCCACCAGTCCGGGGATAAAATAATTTTTTGACTCCAGTTCTTCGTTAAACCAAATTCTGGTCCGGCCTTCCAGCGGCGGTTCCGGCCTCTTTCGGCCCATCCGTTCTATCTTTAAAAAGGTTTTTTCCTGCGTATAATCCCGGACAACGGCCTGGACATAGCTGAGGATGATATTGGCTGTATTGGAGTCACTCCCATCCAGCACCACCTGAACTGGAGCTTTCTTCCCTGCCTTCACGGTTCTGGAGAAGTCGTGCCTCAGGACCAGTCCCATCTTGATCGCTCCCTCATCGATCAGCCTTCTCATCTCTCTTTCATTTTGAACAAAACCAAAAAGGTCGAAATAAGGAGAGCCGGTAAACCGATGGATGAAGGAAAGACTCTCTTGGGCGCCATCGTAATTGAGAACAGCCATCTTCACCTTTTTCACATCGAGGGTCACCGCATATCCGAAAAGAAGCATCAGGAGAGCGGGCATGAGGATGACCAGCCCCAGGCTCCTCGGATCGCGATAGATATGGATGAACTCCTTCCTGGCAATAGCCCAGGTCCGAGAAAGGTTCAACGCTCATTCTCCTTTTCGATTAATGATACAAAGACATCTTCGAGAGAAGGCCGTATCCATTCCATCCGCTTCAGAAGAATATGGTGGGTTTGAAATAAGGCTTTGATCTCCTGTTCTGAATCGACCCCTTCTTTCCCAATGATATGGAGCCCATCTCCAAAGACAGCGGCCTCTGAGGCCCAGGCCGCCCTTTTCAGAAGATCGAGAGCCGGAATCAGGGGATCACACCCCACTTCAAGAATTCCCCGGGAAAGGGTTTTCATCTTCAATTCAGTTGGGGTCCCGAGGGCGACGATCTTGCCCTGATAGATTAATGCCAGCCGATCGCAATATTCGGCCTCATCCATATAGTGAGTGGTGACAAAAACGGTAACTCCCTTCTCGGCCATTTGCTGGATCAAACTCCAGAAATTTCGGCGTGAAATGGGATCCACGCCCGAAGTGGGTTCGTCCAGAAAGAGGATTTCAGGTTCATGGAGTAAGGCACAGGCTAACGCCAGTCTCTGTTTCCAGCCTGCGGCCAGTGTCCTGGTTATCCGATCCCGGAGGTCCTGAAGGCCTGCCCTCTCCAGAGCCTGTTTCTCTCTCTCTTTCTGCAGAGGACCTGAAAGGCCGTAAATCCCCCCAAAAAAATGGAGGTTCTCCAAAACCGTTAAATCTTCGTAAAGAGAAAATTTTTGAGACATATAGCCGATCACCTGTTTGATCTTCTCGGGCTCTTTGACGATATCAAATTCTGCAACCTTCCCTTTCCCTGAAGTGGGCATCAACAAGCCACAGAGCATCCGGATGGTCGTTGATTTACCGGCCCCATTGGGTCCAAGAAAACCGAAGATCTCTCCCTTCCTGACCTGAAAATGGATGTGATCGACGGCGACGAAATCACCAAAAATTTTAGAGAGGTCTTCAACCTCTACTGCATGAGTGAACATCAAAACCTCCATGCAAATTATAAAATTTTGAGATGCTGTAACACGTTAGCCCTTTGAAGCGGTTATCAGGCAATCAGGTGGTCAGGAAGTGGACATCAGGATATTAGGATATCAGGTCAAACCAAAAAGCTGTTATTCATTATCTGAGATCCTGGTATCCTGATATTCTGCACTCTGGTATCCTGGTCACCTGATACCCGTATTTTTCAACACAAAAGTCAGTGTTCACTCTCCATTGCTTCCTGCCTTTCTCTCACCATCGAAACAAAGGCATCTTCAAGAGAGGGTCTCACGACATTTAAATCCACGATCTCCATTCCCTCCGCCTTTAAGACATCCCGGATCGCTCTTTCTCCTTCTTCCGGTTCGTCAACCAGGATGTGGATCTTATCCCCGGACAGGACAAGGCTGCGAAAGGCTCCCCTCCCTTCCAGTATCTTCATCCCCTTCTGATGATTTTCAAGGCGCAGTTCCAGAATTGTCCCTCCGATTCCAGCTTTGACGGCGGAGGGAGTATCCGCCACCAGCAGCTCTCCCTTATGGATCAAACCGATGCGACTGCACCGCTCTGCCTCATCCATATAGGAGGTCGAAAAGAGGATGGTGACGCCCTCCTTTAAAAGGTCATAAAGGATGACCCAGAAATCCCTCCTCGAAAGGGGATCAACTCCGGTCGTTGGTTCATCTAATAATAGGATCTCGGGAGTATGGATCAGGGCGCAGATTAATCCTAATTTCTGTTTCATTCCCCCGGAGAGATCTTGCGCCTTTCTTTTTCCGAAGGGTTCAAGGTTGGCAAATTGAAGAAGCCTTCCGATCCGATTCTTCCTTCCTTTCCTCGGGACACGATAGAGGTCCGCATAGAAATGGATATTTTCAAGGACGGTGAGATCTCCATAGAGTCCGAATCGCTGTGGGAGATATCCCACTTTCTCCTTTAGTCGCTCAGCTTCTTTTCGAATATCACAGCCCGCCACCGTTGCTTCTCCTCCGTCAGGAGGAAGAATTCCACAGAGCATACGGAGGGTGGTCGTCTTTCCTGAGGCGTCCGGACCGACAAAACCGAAGATCTCCCCTGTTTTCACCTCCAGGCTAAGCCGGTTGACTGCCGTCAATGATCCAAAGGTCTTGGTCAGGTTGGTTGTCTGAATGGATAGCATATCTTGAGGGGAGAGCAGGATATCAGGTGACCAGAAGATCAGGGGGTTATGAAAAGACAAATGCAAATTGTAAAGTTAACAATGCAAAATTAGCAGTGTTTTAAACTGTTAATTGATCATTGCTAATTGACCACTTTGCAATGATTCTTTCCGATATCCTGATAACCCTGCCTATCGCAGGCAGGCACTTCCTGATCATCTGATATCCCGATCTTCTTCTATTTTTTTTCAAGGGAAGTTGTTGTCAAAAGGATCCGTCCGTCGGCAGGCATGCCTGGCTTCAATTCACGGTCCGGATTGGGAATGTCCACTTTGATGCGGTAGACCAGGGTCACCCTCTCCTTCTCTGTCTGGATCTGTTTGGGCGTGAATTCGGACCGAGAAGAGATGAAGGATATTGTCCCTTTATACTCTTTTGGGGGACGGAGATCGGTCGTCACAATGACTTCCTGACCCCATCTCACACGGCTGAGTTCGGTCTCCGGGACATAGGCTTTCAGCCAGACATTGACGATATCGGCAAGGGTGAGAACAGAGGTTCCTGGATTGACCACCTCGCCCTTCTCACCCGATTTAACGAGCACAATCCCTGAGATGGGAGATTGAAGAACCGTATAACCGAGTTGCGTCTCTGCCAGTTTTAACGAGGCGCGAGCCTGCTCCACCTGAGCTCTTCCGTCTTCGATGTCCTCCTTCCTCGGCCCTTCCTTGACCTTTTTGAAAACCTCCGTTGCCCCTTCTAAAGCCGCTTTGGCAATCTTCAATTTGGTCTCGGCATTATCCAGCGTCTCTCTGGGAATCACGCGCCCGTCATAGAGAGTTTTCATCCGTTCATATTGAGTCTTCTTATTCTCAAAATCGAACTGCGCCTGCTGGAGGTTTGCCTCTGCTTCTCTGATCTCTTCAGGCCTCGAACCTGCAAGCAACCTTTCCAATCGCGCCTGGGACGCTCGCAAGGTGGCCCGCGCTAATTCGACCCGCTGGCGAAGATCCTCATCATCCAATCGGGCAATCACTTTTCCTTTCTCAACCCAATCCCCCTCCTGGACATAGAGTTGGACAATTCTTCCGGATAGTTTAAAACCGACATCCACCTCTGTCGCTTCGATGTTTCCGGAAACCCTGATGGAAGGGTCTCCATCGCCTTTATCTTTGACAAAAAGGTAAAAAACGAGGCCCCCTGCGAGGATCACTATAAAAAAGAAGAAAAACACCCAACGTTTCATTCGAATATTCCCCGATGGCAAGTCAACCTGGTTGTTGAATAAAAATAATATGAAAAGGGGGGTGGGTATGCTGGAAAGCCTTTACAGCGGCACCTTTAAGTGGTTTGTTAATAAGGTGTCAAGCATATCCCAGAGATCACCTCAGGTGACATCAAATATTTTCCATAACATATAGAAACGATCCGCAATTGTAAAGGATTGGAAGCATGCCCACCCCCCCTTTTTTGCAACATTGAGAGCAAACCCATTATAAATTTCATTTCTCTTCCTGTCAAAGTTTTACCTCCCAAAAGAAGGAACCCTCTTGAATTTTTCACCCTTTATAGTAAGATGTTTGTAAGATGTTAAGATTCAATGACATTTTAGATCGTTTGGTCTCCTACAATCCCAATGCCGACACAGATCTCTTAAGAAAGGCCTATGTCTTTTCCGCCAAAGTCCATCTTGGCCAGGTCCGCCTCTCCGGTGAGCCTTACCTCACCCATCCCCTTGAGGTGACCGGGATCCTCACCCAGATGCAGCTCGATGCCGCCACCTTAGCCACCGGCCTTCTTCATGATACCGTTGAGGATACGCTGGCCACTCTCGAAGAAATTCGTGAAAACTTCGGAAATGAAATTTCCCAGTTGGTTGACGGGGTGACCAAGATCAGCCGGATATCCCTCCGGTCATCTGAGGAGAGTCAGGCGGAAAATTTCCGGAAAATGATCCTGGCCATGGTCAAAGATATTCGGGTCGTCCTGGTAAAACTCGCTGACCGCCTTCACAATATGCGAACCCTTCGATACCACACCCCGGGAAAACAGGCGGAGATCGCCCAGGAAACCCTCGACATCTACGCCCCCCTGGCCAACCGCCTTGGAATTGACTGGATCAAAACAGAGTTGCAAGAACTCGCCTTCAAGCACCGCTACCCCGATATCTACGGGGAGATTCAGCGAAAGATCGCTAAAAAGGAGAGGGAGCGGCTTCGTTATGTCGATGAAATGAAACGAACCCTGCTGAAGAAGCTTTATGAAAACAAGATCGAGGGAGAGGTAACCGGCCGGCTCAAACAGATTTACAGCATCTATCTAAAGATGAAAGACCAGAATATCGATTTCGATCAGGTCTATGATATTACCGCCTTCCGGATCGTTGTCCATAGCATCAAAGATTGTTACGATGTCCTGGGCATCATCCACTCCCTCTGGAAACCCATCCCTGGCAAATTCAAAGACTATATCGGTCTTCCCAAGGAGAATTTGTATCAATCTCTTCATACTGCCGCCATCGGGCCTTACGGTGAGCGGATTGAGATACAGATTCGAACTCAGGAGATGCACCGGATCGCGGAGGAAGGCATCGCCGCTCACTGGAAATATAAAGAAGGGAAACCCCTTGATGAAGCGGATGACAAACGGTTTACCTGGCTGAGACAACTCCTCGAATGGCAGCGCGATCTGAAGGATGATCAGGAGTTTATTGAAAGCGTCAAGGTCGACCTCTTCCCTCATGAGGTTTATATCTTTACTCCGAAGGGGGCGGTGAAAGAATTCCCTGTGGGGGCCACCCCAGTTGATTTCGCTTACAGCATCCATTCCGATATCGGGAATCATTGTATCGGAGCAAAGGTCAACGGAAAAATCGTTTCCCTGAAATATGAGTTCAGGAGCGGGGATACCGTTGAGATCCTTACCTCTCCCAATCAGAAGCCGAGCAAGGATTGGCTCAAATTTGTCAAGACCCCGCGGGCTAAGACCAAGATCCGTCAGTGGTTTAAATCGGTGGAGAGAGAAAAATCGATCATTCTTGGAAAAGAGATTCTGGACAAGGAACTTCGAAAATACGATCTTCATCAGACCAAATTGATGAAGTCAGGAGAACTGGCAAAAGTGGCCGGCGAATTCAGTTTTCAGGAGGCGGAGGATCTGATTGCCGCCGTCGGTTATGGAAAGGTGACCGTCAACCAGATCATTGGAAAGCTCCTCCCTCCGGAAAAGTTGGAAAAGAAGGAAGAAGAGGAAGAGAGTCGCCTGAAAAGTCTCCTTCATAAGATTACTCGCACCGGCCCGAAAGATGCCCTCCTCATAAAAGGAATCGATAATGTGATGGTCCGGTATGCAGGATGTTGCAACCCCGTGCCTGGAGACAGGGTTGTGGGATTCATCACCAGGGGCCGCGGAGTGACCATCCATACGGTCGATTGCCAGAGCGTGGTGGATGAGGATCCCAACCGGAAGGTGGAAGTGGAGTGGGATTCGACAAAGGGATACAGTTATCCTGTCCGGATTCGCATCTATTCGGATGACAAGAAGGGATTGCTCGCAGAGATTAGCGGCTCCCTCACTTCCAATGAAGCCAACATCACGAATGCGAGAGTGGAAACGACCGATGATAAAAGGGCCATTGGAACCTTCGAACTTCAGATTAGGGATTTAAATCATCTGAAGAAAGTGATAAAAGGCATTGAAAAGATAAAAGGGGTCCACCGGGTGGAAAGGATGAGGATCGAAGGTCAGTCAGGTTGAACCCTAATGGAGTCACATGGTCGTGTAGTCCTGTAGTCTTTTAGTCTAAAAACGATAAGACCATGAGACTATACGACTATTTGACTTTTTTAAGTTTAGGCCGCCTTGGTAACCGAACCCGAGCGAAGGCATCTTGAGCAGACTTTCATCTGGATGGTTCTTCCCTCTTTGATCGCCTTCACCTTATGGAGGTTGGGATACCATACTCTTCGGGTCTTATTGTTGGCATGGCTCACATTGTGGCCAAAAACAGGCCCCTTACCGCAAATTTCACACTTTTTCGCCATCTCTAAACCTCAGTAAGAATTTAGTAATGATTAACATAACCACGCGAAAAATTCAATGCTTCCTCTAAACTCCTCTCTTTTCAACCTAATATAGTGCGTCCAAAGCTTCTTTATATTAGTTCCGAGGCCGTCATTTCCGCGAAATCGGGAATCAAGTTCAAAAATGCTGGATTCCGGGTCAAGCCCGGAATGACAATCAAAGTAAAGGAACTTTTGGCGCAGTACACTAAAGACCGTTTTACTGATCAAACAATACCTCTAAAAAAGTGGAAGTAAAGAACCCCGCAACAGAGCTGGGCGGTATTCAACAGGTATTTTTTATAAATCCCTGATTGACACCCAAACTTCTCCTGTGTTAGTTAGACCCATAAGATGGCCTCTTTATCAACGAAGCAGATTGAAAAAGTTGATGCCAGATTTCTTCTCTCCCCGGACGAAACACTGGATTCCCTCTTCGATGGAAGGCTAAGAATTCTTCAGAAGAAAAAAGGATACCGTTTCTCAATCGATGCGGTTCTGCTTGGCCAATTTGTCAACATTCGAAGGAACGAAAAGGCCCTTGACCTGGGGACAGGATGTGGGATTCTTCCCCTCATCCTTTCACAGACAACAAATGCCTGCTCCATGGTCGGCGTGGAGATTCAGAAAGAACTGGCTGAGTGTGCGGCCAAGAATGTCATCTTAAACCGTCTTGAAGACCGTGTCTCTATTCTTCGCCGGGATTTCAGAAAATTAAAAACATCCTTCCCCCCGGGTTCGTTCGATGTTGTCCTCTCCAACCCTCCCTACCGAAAATATCGGACTGGCAGGATAAACCCTTCTCCGCAGAAGGCCATTGCACGACATGAAATAAAGGGAACCTTGAATGACCTCGCCTCCATCGCCTCCTATCTCTTACCGCATAAGGGAAGATTTTATCTCATCTTCCCCTCCTCAAGAACGACTGACCTTCTGGTGACCCTGAGAAGGAAGAGCCTGGAGCCAAAACGTATTCAGTTTGTCCATCCCCGTACGGGCGAAAGCGCAAAGTTCATCCTTATCGAATCGGTGAAATCGAGCGGCGTCGAGCTTAACATCCTGCCCCCCTTGATTCTCCTTCCGTAAGTATCAGCAATTTTTTTTTGACAATGGGCTATGAAATAGGATAATAAATTTAAGGAATGAACGTTTTGAATGCATCCATTTCGAGAGTTGAAGACAAATCTCCCCTGGAAGAAATCCTCCTGTGGGTCGGAGACGATCTGAAAAAGGTGGACCTTGAGTTCCGCAGGAATTTAAAGTCCAATGTCCCCATCATTGCCGCCATTGGAGAACATCTTCTCCTCGGCGGGGGCAAACGTCTTCGCCCTATTCTTCTTATGCTTTCAGCCAGAGCCTGCGGATATCGGGGGGAGGCGCATATCTCCATGGCCAGTTTAATCGAATTCATCCATACCGCCACGCTCCTCCATGACGATGTTGTAGACCGGGCCGAACTTCGAAGGGGAATGGAATCGGCCAACGCCAAATGGGGCAACGAGGCATGTGTCCTGGTGGGGGATTTCCTCTTTACAAAATGCTTCTCCCTGCTGGTGGAGAATGGGAATCGAAAAATTCTTCAGGCGATTGCAAGGGCGACAACCCTTATGGCGGAAGGAGAACTTGAGGAGTTGATTAAAACCAATGACATTTTTCTAACCGAAGAAGATTACTTTTCCATCATTGCGCGAAAAACAGCGGCGCTCTTCTCGGCCGCCACTCAGGTCGGCGCTATCCTTGGAGAAGCTCCGGAGGAGAAAGAGGCGTCTTTAACCCATTTTGGAATGGATCTCGGGATCGCCTTTCAGTTGATCGACGACAATCTCGACTACACTTCCAGGGAAGAGGAATTCGGAAAGAAGATCGGCATCGACCTCCAGGATGGAAAGATCACGCTCCCCCTCATCTTTACCCTGAACCATTGCACTGAGAAAGAGTCGGTCATCCTCCGTGAGGTCATCGAATCCGACCCCATGACCAGGGAATCATTCTTCCGGGTCGTAACGATGATCGATAAATATCGTGGTGTAACCTACACCTGGGAAAAGGCGAGAGAATATGTGGCAAGGGCAAAAGAACACCTACGCCACCTTCCCGACTCAAGGGAGAAGCAAGCCCTTCTTTCATTGTCCGATTATGTGCTGGAGAGAAGGTTATAAATGAGAGTTAGGAGTTATGAATGGTCAGTGGTCAATTTAAAAATAGAGGAGTTTTAAAATGGCGAATGATTCGAGTCTGCTTCAGGTGAATGACAAGAATTTCACAGCGGAAGTTCTTCAATCGGACATTCCGGTGTTAGTCGATTTCTGGGCAACCTGGTGCGGACCCTGCCGTGCCATCAGCCCGATTGTTGAAGAGCTGGCAAAGGAATTTTCAGGCCGGGTTAAAATCACCAAACTCAATGTGGATGAAAGTCCTGCCACACCCGGTCAGTATGGTGTGCGGGGGATCCCCACCCTCATCCTCTTCAAAGAGGGAAAGGTTCTCGATCAGATTGTCGGATCTGTCCCCAAAGCCCGTTTGAAGGCCCTGATCGAAAAAGCCCTGTAGGGGTAATCATCCATCCCGCCCTATCTCCATCCTAATCTCTCCCTTGCTCGCTGTGCTAAGCGCATGCGCAGCGCGAAGGGGGAGGAGTTAAGAAAAATGTCCCTAAGATTCCCTCCCCTTGAAGGGGAGGGTTGGGGAGGGGATGGGGCAAATGAAAGGGAAGAGGTTGATCATTTCGGATGATGATACGACAACCGTTTTTAAAAGTGATGACTCTATTTGGCCTTTGCCTGGCGCTGGCCTTATTAATCCCCTGTTGTGCCAAAAAACCGAAGGATCTCGCCTCCGCACCCGACTTCACCCTTAAAACCATCGGAGGCCAGGAGATCACCCTCTCCGGACTGAGGGGCAAGGTTGTCCTGCTCGATTTCTGGGCGACCTGGTGCGGACCCTGCAAAGAATCGATTCCCCATCTGACACAGCTCTATAAAAATTACCAGGACAAGGGATTTGAATTGATCGGGATGAGCATGGACAAATCAGGAGACGTGGAGATGGTCCGCCGCTTTGTCAAATCGATGGACATCTCCTATCCCATCATCATGACTCCCGATGAAGTGGCCAGAAATTACAAAGTTACCGGCCTACCCACCACTGTTCTGATCGATAAGGAAGGCAAAGTTCGGGAGAAGATCGTTGGATTTAATAGCGCCATCGGCCAACAGATCGTAGCGAGGGTGGAAGAACTTATAGCGGAAAAACCCTGAAACTGAACTACCACCAGCTACAAGCTGGTGGATTCTCTACCGACTGAAGTCAGCTAAAGAAAAAACAAATCAGCACAGGAATTCTCACGAGGGAAAACCTGAAAAACCTGCACACAGTGTGCATACTAAACCTCACAGTTGATAAAAATTACATAAAAAGGGAGGCGGGTGTGCTGGGCGGACACGGGAAGCCGAAGCTTCCCAAAGCTTTACAGCGGCACCTTTAAACGTTTGGCTACTCCGTTTTCAAGCAAGACCCAAAGGCCACCTCATGTGACATCGTATGTTCCCCATAAAAGATAAAATAATCCGCAATTGTAAAGGTTTGTAAGCGCACTTGCCTCCTTTTTTGTTAAGGTAAAGCCTTCGCCTAAAGGCGAGGGTTTTCCTCCCCGAGTGAGACAATAAAACTCTTCCCACTTCCCCCCTTGCCGCCCCCAATCGTCCAGATGACTCTCTGGTGATGATCTCGGGTCATACTTATTGAATACACCTTTTCAATCTTAGTATTGCACTAAATCGAAACATACGGGCATGGGTAAGCCGGTTGGAAAGGCTTCGGGGCGAACCTTTTTATCCAAAAAGCACTTACATTCGAGTCCCCTGCCGAGGTTCACTTTAGGTTAGGTCCTTCGATTCCCTTAAGACATCCTATCGACCGCCATCCGAAGCCTTGGAGAGTGGTTTACCCATGCCCGTTTGCACTGCAAGGTCAAATTACTCCCAGACCCCGTCAATCTTTGCATGGCAATGCCGGCATTCTCCTCCCGCCACATCATTCTTGATCACCCGAAAACCCATTCTCTCAATCACATTTCGCCCACAATGGGGACAGAAAGTATTCTCCCCTCCCTGCCCGGGGATATTCCCGCAATAGACATATCGGAGCCCTGCCTTCATCCCGATCTCCCTCGCCCGGTGAAGGGTTGCAGCCGGGGTCCGTGGAAGGTTGATCAGCTTGTATGTGGGATAGAAGGCGGAGAGATGCCATGGGACCTCTGCCCCCAACGAGAGGATAAACTGGGCGATCTCCTCAAGTTCTCTTTCCGAATCGTTCAAGGTCGGAATGACGAGTGTGGTGATTTCCACCCAGATCCCTAATGCCTTCATCAACTTCAGGCTTTGGAGAACAGGTTTGAGCCTCGCCCCGCAGACTTCCTTATAAAACTTCTCCTGATGACTCTTCAAATCGACATTGGCCCCATCGAGATAGGGCTGGATCGTTTTCAAAGCCTTTTCTGTCATATAACCATTGGTGACAAATATATTTTTGATCCCTTCCTGACTTGCCAAAGCCGCTGTCTCATAGGCATACTCAAAGTAGATCGTTGGTTCGGTATAGGTGTAAGAGATGGACCGGCATCGGTTTTCCTTTGCGAGAGAAACGATCCTGGACGGCGGGGCCACGGATCCCTCAATCTTTTTTTCATCAACCGGCATCTGAGAGATCTCATGATTCTGACACTGAAGGCAACGAAAGTTGCACCCCACCGTAGCAATGGAGAAGGAGGTCGACCCGGGTAGGAGGTGAAAAAGAGGCTTCTTCTCAATGGGATCGACATTCAAGGAAATGGCCTGTCCAAAGACGAGGCTGAAGAGCGTGCCTCCCCTGTTCTCCCTTACCCCGCATATCCCTTTTTGGGAAGGTGAGAGGACACATCGATGACTGCAGAGGTGACACTCGACTTTTCCCTCTTCCAAAGGACTGTAAAGCATGGCCTCCTTCATATCCCCTTCCCTTCTTCTGTGCGTGAGCCGTCCTGATCGGGTGAAAGACGAAATCTAAAGGTCGAAGCGGGGTAATTGCTGAAGGACATATTTCCGTATGACCTGGGGAGTGGGCGAGTCCTGAAGGACTCTTTTATTCTGGATCAGAGGGAGAAGAAGCTCCTGAAAACGCCCCCCGCAGGGACATCGATCTGAACCCTTGCCGGAGGACACCCGTTTTGTCTGATATGGAACCACTCTGTCCTGAAGACATTTGGAGCATCGGAGGACGCTCTTCGAACCGGACAGCTTTCCCCTCTTCGCCAGTGGCTTTCTTTCGATTTCGACGATGTCCATCGCCAAGTCAATGGACCGGGCGTTGGTAATGGAAGTTCCCACTCCATAGGCATCCACCACAGGGTTTAGGCTTAAGATACGTTTTTCGTCCAATCCCCCACTGACAAAGATCTTCACATGACCAAATCCCCTGAGGTTGAGCTCCCAGCGAATCTCCTCAATGATCTTTTGGAAGTCTCCCCGTCTTGAACTGGGCGTATCGAGTCTGACGGCATAAAGCTTCTTCCCCAGGGCTTCTGCCACACGGATGGCCTCTATCTTTTCATCATTGAAGGTATCGATCAGGGAAACCCGCTTTACCTTGGGATCGATCACCTCGTCAAAGGCTTTTGTCGCTTCCACTGTATCGCCGATGAGCAGGACCAGGGCATGGGGCATGGTTCCGGAGGGCTCCTCATGGATCATCTCGGCATCCTTGACAACAGCAACGCCATCGCACCCTCCAATGAAGGCATTCCGTTCCACCATCGGTGCAATGGCCGGATGGATCCGCCTTGCCCCGAAGCTGATGACCCTTCGATCCCCTGCCGCTTTCTTACAGCGGGCTGCCCTGGTGGCTACGCCGGAAGCCTGGCAGAGGAGACCCAGGATCGATGTCTCGAAGAGGCCGAATTCCGTATACATCCCTTCGATCTCCATAACCGGCTCGTAAGCCCGGAAGATCGTCCCCTCTTTCATGGCCCTCACTTTGACGGGGAGGTCTTTGAGGAGATAGACCGCCTCTTCAATCCCGGCCAGCACGGCCCATCCGTATTCCTCAGGAAACCGTTTGGCAATGAATTCAGCCTTGACCCGTTTGTCAATCTTCTTTGCCTTGAGGACCTCCATCGTCCTCGTGAAATAGACATCCGTATACTTGCCGGCCTTGATATCCTTCGGATCAGCGATATGAAACATCGTTAACTCTCCATGAATGGAATCAGAATTCCAATCTATATAACAGAAATTTCTCGCCCCTGTCTATAAAAATATTCGGCTCCCCTTTTACAATCCCTCCGTCATAGGGATCATTTCATTAAGAGGTGAAGTCGATAGGCGGGACAGGAAT
>Ga0194125_10004415_pt1 | contig 21951 bp, 15 predicted proteins | sample TA2KigC250mmetaG_FD_148626 | JGI IMG/M metagenome (GOLD analysis project Ga0194125, IMG submission 148626) | Freshwater microbial communities from Lake Tanganyika, Tanzania - TA2015034 Kigoma Deep Cast 250m | ecosystem: Environmental > Aquatic > Freshwater > Lake | place: Tanzania: Lake...
TCCAACTCAGAGGGAAGCGAGCGCTGCTGGTCAGTGCGGTTGACCGCTTCGGCATGGCCGAGGGTCTGGTGGCGGCCGGCTGTGATACGATCTTCGGTGACCTGATCTTCAGCCTCGGCCTGCCGATCCCCGTGCGCTCCCTGCGGGCCATCGCCGCGCTGGCTGCGGTCCTCTTGCCCGTGCTCCGCAGGCTCCCCATCCGCTTCATCTACCCGACGGGCGAGAAGCAGGAGGCGGTCCGACCTCGGCACGGCCGGTTCTTCCACTGGGCTGACATCGTGGCCGGCGATTTCCACTACATCCGCCGCAACCTGCCGGAGCGCATGGACGGCAAAGTCATCATCACCAACACCACCACCGACGAAGATGTCGCGCTGCTTCGCGCGCGCGGCGTCCGCACGCTCGTCACCACGACCCCGGAGTTCCAGGGGCGGTCCTTCGGCACGAACGTGATGGAGGGAGTGCTGATCGCTCTGGCGGGCAAGCGACCCGAGACGATGCAGCCGCGAGACTACCTGGACTTACTGGCGGAGCTGGGTTGGCAGCCCAGGGTCCAGCACCTGGCGGACACCGCGTGATCCATAGATGGGGGACCGGTGATGCGGCTCAAGCACGTTCCGAACGCTCTCTGCGTGGTGCGCCTGGCGATGATCCCGGTTCTCTGGGTTCTGGCCCTGTGGCAGCCCCAGGCGCGGCTGCTCTTCGTGGCCCTGCTGGCGGCCACGTTTCTCACCGACCAGCTCGACGGTTACCTCTGCCGCACGTACGACCTCTCGACTCCCTTCGGGGCGAAGCTCGACCGCGTCGCCGACGACCTGCTGACGCTCAACACGGTTGGATGGATGGCCGTCCTGCGCCCGGAGCTGTTCCGGCAGTACTGGCCCGTGCTGGGCCTGTTGCTGGTCGGGTTCGCGACGAGCGTCGCCTTGCAGCACCTCCGCTTCAGACGGATGATCCCGTTTCACCTGTATGCCGGCAAGACCGCCAACTGGGCCGTCGGCCTGTTCGCCGTCTACACGTTCCTCTTCGGGCCTACGGCGTGGTTCGTGTACCCCATGGCCGCCATCGTCGCCTACGCGCTGTTTGAGGAGATCGCGCTGCTTTGCACGAGGAGGGATCTCGATGAGCACGTCACCTCCATCTTCGCCCGACGACGCCCCCGTGACGACGGAGGCTCCGAGTAGGCCGCCGCGCAAGCGGCTCGTCGGCCCCAAGTTCTGGACGGGGGTCGTGGCCGTGCCGGTGCTCATCGTGCTGCTGTACGTGGACGGCTGGCCGCTGTTCGTGCCGGCAATGGCGACCATGCTGATCGGCATGGAGGAGCTCTATCGTGGCGTGGAGCGCCAGGGCATCCGCCCCGCGCGGCTGGTGGGCTATGCCTGCGGCATCGGGATTCTCATGGCCACTCACTTCGTGAGGTTCGACCCCGCCTGGCGGTCGGGCGCCATTGCGGTCTGCGTGGGAGGGGCGGTGCTGCTGTCGATGATCGCGCAGTTCCACCGGCCGCGCGGAAGCTCCGTGATCGCGAATACGGGCGCCACGGTCTTCGGCGTGGTATGGGTCGGCCTGCTGTTCTCCTTCTTCTTGCGGCTCAGGACCATGCATCTCAATGGCATCGAAGACATCCCCCTCAACGGGTTCCGCGACCGGATGGGCGTAGTCTTCCTGGTGATTGCGGCGGTCTGGCTGCAGGACAACGCGGCCCAGCTCGTCGGCCGCACCTTCGGTACCCGCAAGCCATGGCCCGAGATTAGCCCCAACAAGACCTGGGAAGGCTGCGGGGGCGGGCTGCTGGCCTGCCTCGTGGCGACGATCGGGATCGGGGCCGCGTTCGGGCTGCCGGTGCTGCACATGGTGTTCCTTGGGCTCACGATGGGCGTCTTGGGGCAGTTTGGCGACTTCTGCAAGTCCCTCATCAAGCGTGAACTCGGCATCAAGGACTTCGGCAGCATCATTCCCGGCCACGGCGGAGTCCTGGACCGCTTCGACAGCCTCCTGTTCGCGATGCCGGTCGCCTACCTCTACTTCCGCCTGTTCATCATGCCGCTGGCCGGCTGAGCCGTCCCGAGACCCAGAGCCCGGGAGCGGAGGCACCTGGCGAGAAGGCAAGGGGGGAGCGCGGTTGCGCGCAGACGACGGGACCCGAGCGGGGGCTGCATCGAAAGCTCACTGGCCCAGAGCAGGGCAACTGCAGCGGCAGAATGAATGGGAAAGCATGTGGCCCTCGGCTTCGCCAACGTCGCGGATGAGTGCGCTGCTGCGATTCGCCCGTCTGCTCCTGGTGGTCGTCGCCCTGCTTGCGTGCGGGGCTGGGAAGGACGGCTTGGCGGACGACTGGCCGGGATGGCGCGGGCTGGACCGCGAGGGTCGGAGCCAGAGCGCCGAGGCTCCGCTGTACTGGTCCGCGCAGGCGGGCATCGAGTGGGAGACCCCACTGCCCGGCGAGGGGTGCTCCTCACCGATCGTCGTGGGCGGCGACGTCTTGGTCACGACCGCTCGCCGCGTGCCCGGCGCAGAGACGGCCCATCGCGCCGTGGGCATCGCGCTGCTGCTTTGCATGGCGGTCCTTGGGCTGCTGGCCGGCAGCGCCTTCATGCGCCGCTCCCGTGCACTGGCAGATGAGCCACACGCCCTTCGGGCGCAGGTCGAGCTAGCCGCCGTCAGCCTGCTGTACCTTCTCCCATTGGCCCTCCTCCTGTTCGGCAAGGCGCTGTTCGCCTACCAGGAAGCCCCCGAACGCGGCTGGATCGCGGCGGCCTCACTCGGCGCCATGCTGCTGGTCCTTGGCCATCTGCAGGCCGGGCGTGAGGGGCGTTGGGCGTGGCTCGGGGGAACGTCGGTTGTGCTCTTCGGGCTCCTGACAGCGCTTACGGTGCCCTATGGCCCCGAGGTGTTCACGGAGGGGCTTCTGAGCGCGCGTTCCGTGCTGGTGGTCGTGGTGGCCGCGCTCCCGGTGGTGACGGGTCTGGCGCTGACTGCGGGGAGCACGCGCCAAGGTCGGCCCGCACGCGTGGTGCTGATGTGGCTGACACGGTGCGGCGCGGCGGCAGTGGCCGCCTTCCTGGTGGCGGCCTTCGTCCGAAGCCGATACACGCTCGGGCACGAAACAACCACCTCCGGCGAGTACTTCCCGAGGATCCGCTGGTGGGTTGTGGGCGGTCTCCTGGCCGGCGGCGCGGCAGTCTTGGGTGTGCGGCCCCGGGGGAGGTTCCGGGCAGGCTTCGTGGCGTTGGGGGTGGGAGCCGTGTCGCTGGGCATGCTGGCTGCCATTGGCCTCGCCGTCGAGCAAGCTGTCGCACGGCTTCCCGAGCTTGCCTACTACGCCGGCAGTCTGCGCCTGGCGCCGGAGTCGGGCTGGCTCTGGGCCGGGCTCCTGATCGTCTTGCCACTGCTCGCCGGCGTCTTCGCCGACTCATCGGGCCGGGGTCGAGCGGTGCTGCACCGAATGCCGGCTGCCGTTCCCCAGGCGCTGGCGATGGCGCTTGCCGTCGCCAACCTCCTGTACGTGCGCTTCATGCCGTCCTGGGACACCTACGTGCGCGGGATAGTGTGCATGGATAGGGCTACGGGAGCGGAGCGCTGGACCGTGGAGGGGCTCAAAGGTGTTGAGCAGGCACTGAACCGCGACAACACGCCGGCAACGCCGACGCCGGTGACGGATGGCACACGGGTCATCGCCTACTTCGGCAACGCGGGGCTGATGTGCGTATCGCGAGAGGGGAGGCGGCTGTGGACGAGTCGCGCGATGCCCTTCGTGTCACGCGAGGGCGTCGCCTCCTCCCCGGTGTTGTACGACGGCAAGCTGTTCGTGCTCGCCGAGTCGTCCCTCGGTGGATGGCTCGGCGCCTTGGATCCCGCCACCGGGCATGTGCTGTGGAAGGTGAACCGGGGCAAGCCCATCCACACCTACGCCGGCAACTGCCGGACGCCGGCCGTCTACGAGGTCGGCGGGAAGCGGACCGTGGTGGTCTGGGGCCTGGAGGACCTGACGGGCTACGATCCGGACACGGGGCGCGAACTGTGGACGCACCATCTCGGGGGCTTCGGCGCCGGCGAGAACCCCGTGGCCTGCACCGTGCTCGGCGGCGATCGCATCTACCTGCTGGGGCTGCGTCGCGCCATGGCCGTGGCGGCCAGCAAGCTGCCCGAGCCCGGAGACCCAGCCATCTGGGACGTGCCCTGCCCGGGCGGGGTCCAGTGCTCGTCTCCGGTCGTCAGCAAGGGCATGCTGTTCGCCGTCTCCGATGGCGGCAACGCCTTCTGCCTGTCTGCGGACACTGGACGCAGGCTGTGGGTCCACCCCCTGGGGGGACAGCATTACAGTTCGCCCGTGGCGGTTGGCGACCGAGTGTACTTCACGAGCACGCGCGGCAAGACCACTGTTGTCGCTGCGGAGCCCCAGTTCGGCCGGCTCGGAGAAGGCGACGTCGGCGAGGGCATCCTCTCCTCCGCTGCGCCGGTGGACGGCCGGCTCTACTTGCGCTCCGACGAGCATCTCTTCTGCATCCAGGGCACCACTTCCCCGCTCCCGCCGTCACGTAGCACTGCCGAGGCCGCCACCCCGAGGACAGGCCGCGAGGGCGCCAAGGCCGCGCCCTTGGACCAGTGCGAAGGCAACTGGGCGCAGTTCCGCGGCCCCATCGGAACAGGAGCGGCGCCGGGCGGCGCATATCTCAGTAGCTGGGATGCTGCCACGGGACGCGGCATCCTCTGGCGAAGCGCTGAGCTGCTTCCGGGCAAGGGCTCGCCCGTCCTGTGGGGCAACCGGGTGTTCGTCGCCGGGGCCGACCAGAGTCGCCGGGTCGTCTACTGCTTTGATGCCCGCACGGGCAGGTTGCTGTGGGTGCCAGATGCAGGTGGCGGTGGACGTGACGCCGAGGACCGCGACTCGACCTCCGGGTACGCGGCCGCCACGCCACTGACGGATGGCCGGCGTGTCTATGCCTTGTTTGCCGACGGTACGCTCGTCGCCTTCGACATGGCTGGCCGCCGAGCGTGGGTCAGAAGTCTGGACATGGCCGGCAACACGTACGGGCACGCTGCATCGCTGGCTCGGAGCCAGGAGCATCTCCTGCTGCAGCTGGATCGCGAGTCCGACGGGGGCCCCTCCGTTCTGTTGGCCGTTGACTGCGCCACGGGCAGGACGCGGTGGGAGAGGAAGCGCGAAGTGCCTAGCTCGTGGGCCACGCCGCTCGTGATCGTCGCGGGGCAGCGCCGGGAGATCATCACCTGCGCCGACCCGTGGGTAACCGCCTATTCGCCCGAGGACGGCAGTGAGCTGTGGCGCGCGTCCTGCCTGGGCGGCGACGTGGTACCGTCGGCAGCTCTGGCCGGCGGGCTCGTCGTGGCCGTCAACCAGGGAGCGGCCTGCACCGCGATCCGCCCGGGCGGCGCCGGGGACGTCACAGGGACCCAAGTGGCGTGGACGTACAGCGACGTGCTGCCGGATGTCTGCAGCCCCGCCGGAGCTGCGAACGAGGTCTACCTGCTCTCCTCTGATGGGACGGTCACTTGCCTGGAAGCCAAGAGCGGCAAGGCGGCCTGGACGAAGTCGCTGGGGGAGGGCTGCAGTGCCTCGCCGGTCCTGGTGGGTACGCGACTCTACATACAGACCGAGGTCGGCACTATGTTCGTGCTCGACACCACCCGGCGGGGCGCCGTGCTAGGGCGTGGCGTCCTCCCGGAGCGATGCCAGCCTACGCCTGCCCTCCAGGATGGGCGGATCTTCATCCGCGGCGCAAAGCACCTGTACTGCATCGGCACATCGTAGGGCCCCGTACACGCGGAACCGACGCCGCGGCTCCGAAGCCAGGCGATCTATGCCCCTCTGCGCTTGGGGAATGCCGCGGGAAGGGCGCGCCGTACAGACGCCCCCGGGGAGAGGGAAGCGGTCTCACGCCTGCACGTGGGCTGCACGCACCCTCGGTGGGGGTACTCCCCACTTCGGGCCTTCGCGTGCGCCTGCAGCGCATCAGGTGGCGCTCCTGTAGGGCTGAGGGCGCTCTGGCGGGCGGCGGGAGAGCAAGGAGGCGCCATCCACCTTGGCGAAGCAGACGGGACCGGTTATGGCAGCTCGGACTCCCGCCGCGACCGGCACCCGAAGCGGTCCAGCCTCGCCCTCCGGGGCTCGCCTCCGCCTCCCCTTGCGGGCAGGGCTGAGCTGACCGTGTTCATGAGACGGTGAGGGGCACGAGTCCTGGGGACGGTCCGGCTCTGGCGCGGCCCTCTTTGTCGTACCCCTGGTCCCAGCGCCAGCTATGGTGGCCGAGTTCATCTTCTGGTTCGGAGGCACTCCGTGCGCAGCACCGCCATGGCGTCGGCCGCCATTCTGACCGCATACTACTCCCAGGCGCAGAGCAACTGGCCGGACTGGCGCGGCCCGACCGGCGACGGCCGCAGCGATGCGATCGGTCTCCCACTCACCTGGTCCGAGACTGAGAACGTGGTCTGGAAGACGCCCATACATGGTGTCGGACACTCGACGCCCGTCGTATGGGGCGACCAGGTCTGGCTGACGACGGCCACCACAGACGGCCACACGCTCTATGCCGTTTGTGTTGATCTGGGCACCGGCGCCATCGTCCACGACATCGAGGTCTTCCATCCGGACAAGCCCCAGAGCATTCACCCGGCCAACACCTACGCGACCCCTTCGGCCGTGGTGGAGGAGGGCCGCGTGTACGTGCACTTCGGCACCTACGGCACCGCGTGCCTCGACTCGGGGACCGGCGAGATCCTGTGGCGCCGGACGGACCTCAACTGCGACCACATGCAGGGGCCCGCCTCTTCTCCGATCCTGTTCGAGGACCTGTTGATCGTACATCTCGAAGGCATCGACGTTCAGTTCATCGCCGCCCTTGACAAGAGGACGGGGGACACCGTCTGGCGCCAGGACCGGCCCGAGGACATCTACCGCGATCTCGAGCCCTACTACTGGCGGAAGTCCTTCCTCACGCCTCTGATCGTCGAAGTGGGTGGACAGCCGCAGATGGTCGGGAACAGCTCGCAGATCGCGACGGGCCACGACCCACGGACCGGGAAGGAGCTGTGGCGAGTCGTCTATGGCGACGACAACACCGTCTCCCGGGTCGTCAGCGGGCACGGCCTCTTCTTCATCAACACGGGCGGCAACCCCGGCAACGCACGGCTCTGGGCCGTGCGCGAGGGGGGAGTCGGCGACGTGACCGCTACCCACGTCGCCTGGGAGGTCCGCGAGGGTGTGCCGGTTGAGTCGTCGCCGGTGCTTGCGGGTGATCTGCTCTTCATGGTGGACGACAATGGCCTGCTAACCTGCCTGGAGGCAAGGACGGGCGAGAAGGTGTGGGCGGAGCGTCTTCCCGGCCTGTATGGGGCGTCGCTATTGTACGCCGAGGGTCGGATCTACGCCTCCAACAAGCGGGGCATGACCACCGTTGTGGAAGCGGGCCAAGCCTTCCGCGAACTGGCCGTCAACCAGCTGGGCGGGGAGCTGTGGGCCTCGCCCGCCGTAGCCGGCAACTCGCTGCTCCTTCGCACGAAGACACACCTGTACCACATCCAGAGCCAGTAGCCTCTTGCGTACCGCGCAGAGGTGAGTAGGGACGTCCGGGCGCCCGCCTCACACCAACGTACCGTAGCCAGCGCTGCGCCGCTACGCCGACGACTGACCTCACCCCGACGCACTGCCCCTGTCTGCGCCCTGCCAGACCACCTCTGCGCCCAGAAGGCTCTGCCGCGAGTGGGGTGGGGTTAGGGGCCACTCCGGGGCCCAAGTGCGCCTGCAGCGCGCAAGGAGATCATGGGGCTTCGAGCCAGCAAGCTCGGCCTGGGGCCGTGCCTCAGCGCCGTCGTGAGCGCCACCCGTGAAGTGCCTCAGCGTCCAGGCGGATCGGGGGCGATTCGACGGAGCGTTCCGCTCGGCGAGGGGGGCTGTGACATCTGCGGCGCGCCCTGCATGCTGACCCAGCGGAACACGCCTACGGCGTCCGGGCGGGCGCCGTAGCCGACGAATCCCGTCGGGAAGGTGCTATCGGTCGCTGCCACCAGTGTGGCTTCCCCGAGGCCGCCAGATAGCTCGTTGCCGCGGGCACGTACCCATAGCTCGCAGGCCGCGGGCGCCTTGGCCGCGCCGGCCGAGGCCAGCGGCACCGCCCGGACGGGCACCGGCTCGCTCCGGTCAAGCGGGTCGGGGAGGCCAGCCTGCTCGTAGCGGAAGAGCGTCACCTTCCGCACTCCCGAGTCATACGTGAGGCTGTAGCAGCCGGCCCAAGGGCGCTCCGGGTCCTGCACGCGGACCAGCAGCGAAGTGCCTCGTCGGGGGACGTGCGGAAAGGTCGAGTACCGTTCGTCTGGATCGGCCTCGTTCAACAGGTCGCCCGTGAGGGCCCGGACCGTACACTCCTGCGCGTGCTTGCTGTCGATCGGGCAGAGGACGATGTTGTTGAAGGCCAGTGTGTCCATGTAGCGATCGCCGGCCCGGCGATGGTACACAGTCATGTGGTTCGCCCACTGGGGCGCCGCCACGATGTACCAGGGCGCGTGCGGGCCGGAGTCACTGCTACCGATGCCGGTCGCCGAGGTCAGCCCCACAGTCTGGGTGTTGTCGCGGCCGGGGGCGTTGGCCGCGAAGTCGTCATACAGGTCGAAGGGGGCGCCGACATCGACGAGGTAGCGGGATGGCGGCGGCGCGGCGTCGGCCCGGTCGAGTGCGAACCAGTCAAACGTGACGGCGGGACTCCCGTGCGCGCCGAAACCGACCGTACCGGTTTGCGAGCCCCCGGCGCGTGCCTGCAGGGGCGGGCCGCCGTCGAGGGACCCCCTGAGGCTATCTCCCCGCAGGGCGAACGACATCGTGTGGACGCGGTCGTCGCCTCTCCGGTTACGCTGGGCGAGCAGCCGCCCATCCGCCCAGAGGCGCTCCTTCCCGTCGCGCATGTCCCATTCGTACGCACACCCAGCGTGGTACGGGCGGTCCTCGTCGCGGCAGCGGGCGAACAGGGCGACGATGACCCCGCGCTCGGGGTCGCCGCCGGACTCATGGCGGAAGCCGGTGGAAACGGTGCAGTCGTCCACGGGCTCGACGCGCATCACTAGGGCGCCCCCCTCAAGGCGCACGATGCCGATCGACGCCCAACCAACAGTGCGGCCGAGGTTGCCATGGATGGGATGCTGGAGACTGGCCACCGAGCCGATCTCGTCCCAGCGCCCCTCGAGCTCATCGCGGAAGGAGCCGGCTCGCAGCGGCGAGGTGTAGTCTGTGGATCTTGTCTGTCCATCGGCCTGCGTCCGGAGGCCGGGTGCGAAGACAGGCGCCCAGATCTTGTGCCAGACGGTCAGCAGGCTGAGCGCCAGGACCCAGAAGGCGCCGAGCACCGAGATGGCCGTACGCATGGAGCGGGTCATGTCGCGGGTCCCTCAGGAACGCGGACGTCGATCCCCAGGAGTGTAATGACCCCCTCCCGAGCGGCGATCCCCACAGCACCCTCGGGCTGCCGGGTAGTGTGGAAATCGAAGACGAGCTTCCCATCGGCGGATGCGAGGACGTGGTTTCCATCCAGGACGAGGGCGATTGCGGACGGGCTCCGGCCGAAGCCCGCGCTCAGGCTCTGCGCGCGCCCGGGAAAGAGCGGATCCTCCATGTCGGCGCAGTAGACCGCAAGCAGCTTGTCCCAGCGCAGGCGTAGGCCGCGATGGTCCGCAGCCTGGGGATCGTCGAGGCCCCAGCAGAGATCAACGCCCGTGGCCGGCGGGAGCCACTCAGGGCGGTCGTCTTTGAGGAACGGGACGAGCGGGCCCGTGAGGCGGCGGTGTCGCTGGTAGTCCTCCACCCGGAAGCGCACCGTTACCGCGAGCCGTGGCGTCTGATTCGTGCCGGGGATCACTGCGAGGCCATTCAGGACCGCCTCCTCCGGCCGAAGGAGGAGTTCGCCGCGGGCCGGGAGGAGAGGCGGTGGGCCCTGTTGCGGAGTCCAGGAGATCGGCAGGTGGGCGGTGCCATGCATGGCCCGTTCCCAGCGGGTCTCGGGCACCTGTGTGGCACGAATGGTGCGTGGGAGCTTGGCGCGCGTGGTGCACACCGCCACGCCGATCAGCCAGGCGATGGCTACCAGTGCGATGGCTGTCCGGATCGATTTGCGCACCGGCGTGACCTCCGACGCTACTTCCCGACGTCCTGAACGCAGCGAAAGCCGGTCGTGCCGTCGCCTTGGGTGCTGCTGGGCCGCCGCGCCGCACAGCGGGCGTCCAGCTCGGAACGCACGTAGTCGCCGCCCTTGACGGTCTTCTGGGAGGGGTCGCCGCCGGCGGGCTTTGGGCAGCCCGGGAAGGTGGCCCATGTGTCCTGGGTCCATTCCCGCGCATTCCCGGCCATGTCCATGACGCCAAAGAAGCTACGGTCATCCTTCATCGTCCCGACGACGCAGGGCGCATCAGTGAATCCGATGCGACCGCCGCACTCGGGGCCGTGGCGAGGATGCTCGCGCAGCGTGTCGCCCCGCGCCGCACGCACCCACTCGGCCTCCGTGGGCAAGCGCTTGCCGGCCCACTTCGCGTAGGCCATGGCGTCATCCCAGGTGACGCCGGTCACGGGCAGCCACTTCATCGCCTCGGGCGGCCGGCCGCTCTCCCACAACTGAGGCGGCCGGGCACCCGTCGCCACCACCAACCGGTGGTACTGCTCGTTGGTGACCTCGTACCGGTCGATGCGAAACGCGCCGACGCTGACTTGGTGGAGCGGCGTCTCCTCGACCTCTGTTGGAAACTCGCCCTCGGGGCTCCCCAGGTAGACGGAGCCGGCCGGGATGGCAACCATGGCGTAGACGGGCCGCCGCCGGCCGCGGTCCTCCTCCGCAAGCGCGACGTATCGCTCGGGGAGAGCCGCCTCCATCCACATCATGGGGTCCGGATGCATGGCCTTCTCCAAGGCGATCTCCTGCGGAGACGTCTTCCTCTCGGTGCGCACCTCGTGGAGGAGGTAGGCCCAGACTACCAGGCAACCGCCGACAACTACGGAGTAGGCCAGGGCCGCCCAAGCAAGAGTGCGGCGACTGCGGACGGGATCGACGGGGAAGTCGAGGAGACCGCACCTCTCGGCGACACGGAGCACGACCGGGCCGAGGCGCCGGAGGACGGCGGACGGGTCCTCCCGCAGATCCACAGAGGGGGCTAGGTTCTCGTCATGGCCTTGGCCCGTGTCAGCCATCTGCGGGCCTCCTTGTAGTCGCCCATTTCGCGCGACCGTCTAGCCATGTGCATGTAGCGACCGATCACTACGGCCCTGTCGTCTCGGTGCTCAAGCGCTTCGAGGTACGCCTCCTCAGCCTCCTCGGGCATGTCCCGGTCCAGCAGTTGGTCGGCTTCGGCAGCCAGTTGGGCGAAGCGCTCGTCGCTCCGCAGCTTGCGCAGCGCTCGCTGGATCGCCATGTGCTCGATGAGGTCGGAGGCGGCGATCACCAGCAGCAGGAACAGCACTGTGCCCGGAACGTAGAGCCACCCGCTAAGCTGCGAGCCGCCGTAAAGGGTAACGATCCCGACTGCGGCGGCCAGGACGACGTGGAAGCCTCTGCTGGCCAGCATCTGCCGTGTGCCTCCTTACATCCGGCGGGCTGCGCCGTCTGCCCTTACTCCTCTTGCTCGGCGAGACTGCGGCGCAGCTCTTCGAGCCGGGCCTGGACCTCCGGGAGCTGGCCGTCGATCTCGCGGAGTTGCCTCCGAAGCGAGGCGCCCTCGGCGGCCTCCCGTCCTTGGAGTTCGGCCTCCCAGGTGTCCAGCTGGGCCTCCAGCCGCTCGACGTCTCCCGGCCGCGTGGGATCGGTCAGGCTGCCTCCCAGCGCCCGCAGGTCCGACTCGGACTCCAAGGCTCCTTCTCGCGCCCGCAGATGTCGGAGGCGGAGTTTCGCCTCATCGAGGCGCGCCTGGAGAGCCAGCGCTTCGCTGCGGATATCGACGTCCCGCGCCTCGAGCGCCAGGAGCTTGTCGGCGAGGGCTGCGGCCGAGCCCTGTAGGCTCTTCTCCCGCCTCACGGCCTCCGCCGCAACCTCCTCACGCCCTTGCCTGAGCGCCTGGACGGCGCGCCTGGACCATTCGCCGGCCTGCCGGAGGGTCCGCCCGTGCGCTCGTTCGAGCCGTTTGGTGTCTGCTGCCGTTTGAGCCGCTTTGGCCTTTGTCCTGTGCAGGGCCTCCTCGATCTCACGGACCATCTGCGCCGCGGTCTGCGAGGGCTCCCGCGACCTCCCGAGGATGGTCTTGAGGTTGGCTCTCAGTACCGAGCCCGCTCGTTCGAAGATCTTGCGCACGCCGCTGAACTCCCTTACGACCCCAAAGTCGTTTTCGAGGCACGATCTCCTGCAGCCTGGTGGTAGCGCGAGCTTCGGCTAGTTGTCCGATGCTTCGCCCTGGGGGCGCTCCTGGGCTCCGTGCTCCTTCAGGAGTTGGGTCGTTTCGTAGCTTCCAGCCGCATCCGCGAGGTCCAGAGGTGTGTGGCCCTGCGCGTCCTTGGCCGCCACGTTGGTTCCCCTGTCGAGCAGGAACGACACGGTGTGAACCTGCTCGTGCTTGATAGCCTCGTGCAGCGGAGTGGCGCCTCCCTTGCCGGGGGCATCCACACTGACGCCGCACCCAAGCAGGAGTTCCAGCATACCCTCGTACCCGCCCGCGGCGGCGTCGTGGATCGGTTGGCGGCGATCCTTCGTGGCGGCCCTGACGTCAGCGCCCTGGGACACCAGGAAATGCGCCATTGGGCACTGGCCGCAGCGCGCGGCTTCATGCAGGGGGGTGCGCCCCTCCAGGTCGCGGTCCGTGACAGAGGCTCCCTGGCCAACAAGGAAGCGCGCCATGTCCATCAAACCGAACGCCGCGGCGTCGTGCAGCGGCCCGCGACCATGCGAGTCTCGCGCGGCCAGGCCCGGGCTCTGATGTTGCAGGAGGCGGACAACCTCGAGATGGTCGGCGACCACAGCAAGATGGAGCGCAGTCCGGCCCTCGTTGTCCGGGGCTGAGGCTTTGGCCCCCATGGCCAGGAGGCGCTCCGCCACGTCGGCGTGTCCGCGCGCCGCGGCCTCGTGCAACGGCGTCCACCCCGTCGCGCCGGCATTGCGCGCATTCGCGTCGGCCCCGGCTGCGAGGAGGGTGTCCACCATTCCCAGGTCGCCGTTGCCGGCGGCGGCGTGAAGTGGCGTGTCGCCGTTGGCGTCCTCGGCACGCGCCTCCGCACCGCGGGCCAACAGGAGCTTCGCTAACTCACGGTCCCCGTTCTCCGCGGCAACCTGGAGGGGTGTGGCGTGGCGGAAGCCAACTTCGGCGCCGTTCACGCTGGCTCCGCGCGCCAGCAGGGCCTGGGCCATGTCCTGGTGCGCTTCGAGCACGGCCCACTCAAGCGGCGTGACGCCTCGCCCATCGTGGGCATTGACGTCGGCGCCTGCCGCCAGTAGCAGGTTCGCGACCGTGAGGTCGCCTCTCAGGGCAGCCCATTGTAGAGGGGTGACGCCGTCCTTGGTCTTTGCGTTGACGTCTGCCCCGTGGGCGAGGAGGAAGGCCGTCACCGCCTGGTGCCGTTCGAAGACCGACCAGTGGAGAGGCGTCATGCCGAGGGTGGCGTGCTTGGCGTTAACGTCGGTGCCGCGGCGCACGTAGTGCTTCACATCGGCGAGGTTGCCGGCCTTGGCAGCATGGAAGAGGGTCGGGGTCGCGGGCTCGCGCTCACAGCCCGCGGACCCGGCCAGTAGCGCCACGGCGGCCGCAAGACTCCCAGCCCGCGCGCGTGTCACACCATCCACCTCCACAGCAGGTTCTTCGCTGGGGGCCGACGGTGTCCTTCTTCCAGGCCTCAGCATATCGCGCAAGGGGCCCGCCCTGCCGGGCTCGTTAGCTTGCTGACCGGCCGGTAGGACGTTTGCGCTAGCGAGGGTTCGAGAAGCCCCAGACTCCGGGAGTTCGCCCGCCGTCGGCCCGCTGCCCATACGGAACGCGAGGAGTCCAAGCCGCCCCGCGGTCCGCAACACTGCAGGTGGCAGGGCCCGGTCGTGGGGTGCCGTCCGGATGCTACGGTGACGCGAACTGGGCCTACCTGGACGGGCACGTGAAGTTCAAGCGCCCCGAACAGACAGTTGACCCGGTGTGGGAGTGGATGGTCTACAACCCAGAGGACCCAGACGGTGGGGGCACCGGCGCGCTCTTCCAGCGGCGGAGGCAGCAAGCGCGAGTGGCTCTCGCCGCATGGCGGCTCCGCCATCCTGAACTGTAGGCAAGACGTTCGCCGTACCCCCCTCCGGCGGCAACGATCCGCCTTCACGCCTGCAACGACGCTCAGCCCACCAGATCGAGGAGGTAGATGTGGCCCAGGTTGTCGCCCGCCACAACCGAGCCTGCACCCAACACGTCGAGGCAGACGACATGGGAGTCGGCCGCGAAGCAAGCGACCTCCTCGTCGCCCTTGCGCTCCACGTCCCAGACGCGTATGGTCCTGTCCTCGCTACCCGTGACGACCCGCCCGTCCGGCAACGCAGGGATTGTACCGACACTGGCCGTATGCCCTCTCAGTTCGCCGCGCACGCGACCGTTCTGGGGGTTCCAGACCATGACTACGCCGTCATGGTCACCTGTGACGGCCAGCCGGGAGCCCGGCAGTAGCGCCATGCTGCGCACCTGCGCGCGGTGCTTGCGGAATGTACGTATGCAGCCACCGTGTACGAGGTCCCACACGCGCGCGGTCCCGTCATCGCTCGCGCTGACCGCCCGCGTACCGTCAGGCGTGACGGCCACCCCCCATACCCAACTGGCGTGCCCCCGGAGGATTCGGATGCAGCGCCTGGATCCAGGATGCCACACGCGGACCGTTCCGTCGTCGCTCGCACTCGGGACTCGGCGACCGTCTCGCGTGACGGCGATCTGACGGACCCAGGCTCGGTGCGAGCCGAGGACCCGGCCCCCGCCGCGCCGAGCATCCCAGAGCCTCACAGAATGGTCGGAGCTGCCTGTCACAACGTGCCGGCCGCCCGGCGTCACCGCCACCCCGGTGACAAAGCGGAGGCCTCTCCCGTGGTCGCCGCCGACCTTACCCAGGACCCGTGCCGGACGGACACCTCGCGTTCCGACCGCCCAGACAGGCACGTCCTCCTCCGTACGCCCAATGGCGGTCCACTTGCCGCCGGGAGCGACGGAGATGGCGTTGACGATCGTCCCGGTGCGCATCGGTACGTGCCGCGCAAGGGCCCTGGAACCCACAGAGTCGAATACCACCAGGACGCCGCTGCTTCCAGCTGTGATGAGGTGTGTGTCGCCCGGGAGGACGGCGATCCCATGCGCACTGCTGCCGTGCCATAGCGGAGCGCCGACCGACCGGCCGGTCCGCAGGTCCCACGTCCTGACCGACCGGTCCTCGCTGGCAGTGAGTATCCGCCAGTCGCTGGCCAGGCACACGGCGGAGACCCTGTCTCTGTGCCCGGTGAGCCGGTGAATGCACCGGCCACTGCCGGTCTCCCACACGCGGGCCGTCCAGTCCGCACTGACCGTCACGGCCCGCCGACCATCCGCCGTGAGGGCGACCCCGTTGATGGGCTGACGGTGCCCCTCCAGGATGCGCCCCGGCTCTCCCGTGTCGAGATCCCAGACCTGCGCCGCGCCGTTCGCATGCCCTGTTACCATGACGCGCCCACTGACGGCGATGGCCTGAACGGGACCCTCAGGGCAGGGCGTGGTCGGGAGCACCTCCCTCGGTTGCCTGGCCAGGAAGCCGGCGTATGCCCGTGCAAACCGGGCCCATGGCGCAAGACGATCTCGAACCGGCTGAGGCAGAGCTGCGTTCTTGGCGCAGAGGTTATAGTCCCTGACCAGTCCACGAGCACCGCCCGGCACTTCGCGACACCGAGCCTCGATGAACCCCAAGTCCGTGAGGAGGGCGGCCAGCGCGCCCCACTCCTCCGCCCCGGTCAGTGTCCGCGGGCCGAACTGCAGTGCGTGGTGTCTCGCCGATCCGCCGGCTTCCTGTTGGCTCCACCCTCCCGCGAGCGCACACAGCCGGGCCTTGGCAGTGGCGCGACTGAACCGGAGCTTGTCTGTGTTGAGCACGTACTCCCGGAAGGACCCGTGGAACACCCCGTACCCCAGAGCCATCGTCGATGTTGGGGCGCGCCGGAACACGACATTGCCCCGGCCCAGTGCCTCCCGCAATGACGCTTCGCCCTGGCTCGAACCACACGGGTAGTGGTCGCTCAGCAACACGCGGAGCGTGTCGAGGGTCAAGGGCTCCGGGGCTGAGGCGAGCAGGGCGGTCAGGACCCTCACGTCATCGTCCATGCGCTCGGCGAGTTTCTCGAAGTACCCCTCCAGCCCACGGGGGAGCTTCGTCTCGGTTCCTCGCGCGAAGGCGTCTGGGTCCCTTCGGAGGTCCTCAGCCAGCAACGCCAAGTACAACGGGAGTCCATCGCTCTTGCGGATGACCTCCTCGAGGTACTCGTTTGACCATTCGCCGGTCGCCTGCTGTCTGTCGCGCCCGAACAGCTCTGCCAAGTGGTGCCCCAGCTCCGTTACGAGGAACTCCCGGACGTTGTCGGCGCCAAGCGGCGGGAGTAGGCCCTCGTCCTCGTCGCGCTCGACCCGGAGAGCAGGGCGTCGACTGCCGCGCTCAAACAGCTGGAAGCATCGACCTCGACCGAAGCGCTGCATCAGGTCATCCGAGTCCTGCCCCGCGCACACCCACACGACCCCTGGGTACTGGCACTCGAAAACCGGGTCTACGAAACGGGGCTCAGCCTCTGCGGTTTCGCTCAGGCCATCCACCAGCAGCACGACCTTGCGCTCAGACGCCACCTCCGCCAGCAGACGCCTGAACTGCTCTGTGCGCCACTCAGGGTCTGTCTCGACCTTCACACGGCGACCGCTAGTACTCGCTTGCCGAAGTTCGCGTCATTATCACAGTGCTCCTGGAGCGCCGTACCCGCCCCGATTCGGCGTATCCCATATTGTGCGAGCTTGCGCAAGTGAGTATTAGGCAATCGTCGTCGGTCTTGACGACGGTGGCCTCGCCGCGCACTCCGTGCCGCCTCAACCTCCGCACGGCGAATACCCACCGAGCACATGCAATGAACACGACACCGCCAACTACGACAGACCCGACACCGACGGCCCACTAGGTCCAGCTCATGCCGGCTCTCCTTGGCTGTGTTCCCGCTGCCCGTCCACCGCCTCGCAGCGAGGCTGGCGCCGCGGCGTCACGATGATGGGGAGCCACAGATACTTGTCGATTGCGAGCGGCATGTCGAACCGCACCTTCACACCCCAGGCGAGGGTCACACGCGTCCCCCAGAAGGTGACCGGGCCTGCCTCCGGGATGGTCACCTCCAGTTCGTGCTCAGTGCTCCAGCCCGCCTCCAGGGGCCCCTCATGCAGCGTCTGCGGCGGCACCACGTCCTGAGGGCCCATCCACCCCCGTCCTGGCGAGCCCACCGTGCACTCGATCCGCCTGCATTCGAGTGCCTCGTCGGCTGTCACGTGCAGCATCAAGCGTCGTGAGGCCCCTACGGCCATCACGGGAGCACCATCCCGTGACGCGCCGTCGGCGGCCTCCACCGTGGCGCGCACGCCGCAGTCCTCCAGGACGGACTGCGTGATGCCGGCCAGGGCTCCCCCACGAGCGGCATTCCAGTCCTCGATCACCCCGGCGAGACCCTTGAGCCTCGGCCGCTCCAGGTGAGCCGCTGCCAGCCGCTCGGCCGGGACGCTCTCGTCCTCCAGCAGGCCGCTCGTCAGTTCCGCCTCGACCCACGGCCGGACATCCAGGCCGATGTTCTGCTCGATGTCCGGCAGAGGTCCCTCGATAGGCATCTTCGCCGCAATCACCCACTTGGTGCCCCCGCCTGGGGAGTCGTACGCCGGAACGCTGGTCGCTGGGTACGTGAAGGTAGCCGCGAGCAAGGCTTCCTCGCCCTCGGGGATCGTCCGTCCGGACACGGTCACGCTGAGGGGCTCGAAGAGGGGCTCTTGCGGCCTCGTCCGACCGCCTCCCTCAGTGGTCGATGTCTCGCCATACTCCCAGTGGTGGAGCGTGTACGTGACCTCGCCCACCACTAGCGGCTTCTTCGCGCGCAGCGTGAGGCCCCACGTGAACGTCTGCCCGAGGTGGTATGAGGCGGGAGCATCGATGAAGACCTCGTACGCGGACTCGCCCGCACCGTGGATGAGTGTGTAGACAAGGACGACCACCAGGGCCAGGAGGCCGCCTCCCACCATGAGGATAGGCCCGAGGACGATCCCATGGCGCGCCTCGAGCCAGATCGCGACAGGCAGTGCCAGGAGGCACACGGCCCATGTGATCATCCCGGCGCAACACGCCCGCATAGGTGGCATGCCTGGGCCAAGGGACGACGACAGCGCGAGCGGCGTCCGCGTGCGCGGTTCCTCCGGCACGGACTCCTGCCGCGGCTCCCGAGACTCCAGGCGCGCCTCGTCGAGAGGCCGACCGCAGGCAGTGCAGGTCGTCAGAATCGGCGACGGTCGGTTCTCGGCGCCGCAGTGCGGGCAGGTTACCCGGCCCATTGTGGCGCGCTCCTTGCGTGAGATGCGCCCATCGAGCGGGTCACCCCAGTGTCTCCGGCCCGTGTCTGGCGTAAGCGGCGGCCCGGGTCAGCGCCCGTCTACCACGGCAACCAGACCAGGTCGCCCTCCTCGACCGCCCCCGCTGCCCCCTCCGGGGCCTTGCGCTCCTCCGGACTGTGGTGGAGGTAGTAGATCGGCTGCCCGCCGTCATCCTTGAGGTCCGGGCCCACGCTATAGAGCAGGAAGGAACTCCCTTCCCTGCGGTACGTGAACGGTTGGTCGCTGAAGTAGTCCGGCGGGACGGGCCAGTTGGCCTCCTGCAGGTCGTCCAGCTTCTCGGGGTAGGAGCCCTTCTGGCCCCGGTAGATCTCCAGCCCCAACACGACTCCGATGACCTGGCGCTGGGTGGCAGCAACGGCCGCCCTTCTCCAATACCTGTCCAGCACGACCCCCTGCGCCATCACGCGCGCGATCACGGCGGCGTCCGGGAGCTGCTCGGTCGCGGCACGGGTCTGGTCCAGCGCAGTCAGCGTTGCCTGGTAGCCGTTCCCGCCGATTGCGGCCTCGGCCTGGTCGATGATCCGGAGGAACATCAGAACGTCCTGGTAGAGCTGAGGGTGCAGCGTTGGTTGCGCGTACGCTGCCAGAAGCGCGTCGGCATTCGGGGGCGCCAACGGACCCGCCATCTCGGCGTTTAACACGCCCGGCCGGCCCTGCTTCGCGAGTTCGCGCAGCTGCAGCCCTTCGACTCTGCGAGCCCGCACCACGCCTGCGCACAGCTGCCGGTAATCCACAGCCGTCAGTTCCTGGGCGAGCCGCCGCGCTGCATCCTCCGGCAGGGCTCCTCGCGGTACGACGTACTCGGCGGCGTTCCAGCAGATCGCGTCGAGAGACTCGACCACCAGCAGGCCCAACCATGTCGGCTCATCTGCGAGATGTCGGCTGATCACCAGGCAGCGCCCGAGGTGTTCCAGGGCCTCGGCCTGGCGCCCCTGGGAGCAACCAACGACGGCCGCGGCAGCCTCACACCGCGCTACAGTCCGCATCTGCGGTAGATGCGGGTACAGGCCGCCAACGAGGTTGTCGTACGGAGTGTTGAAGCGGCACTTCGGCAGGCTGGCGGCCTGGGCGATGAGGGCGAAGGCCTGTTGGTCTTGCTCCAGGAGCTGCGCCAAGACCGCCAAGTCCTCCGGTTTGGTCCAGTCCGCTTTGCCATAGCCACCGGCCGCGAGGTCGTGTGGCCTGAGCATCTGCGCTGCCTGCAGGTACAGGGGCGCCGGGTTCTGGCCCTCGGCGGGCCAGGGCGGCGCCAGTTCCTGGCCCGTCAGTGGCTTCCCCGCGGCCCGTAGGCCCTGGATGTACGTGGCGAGTTCCGTCGCGGGGTCCTGTGCCCATCCAGCCCCGGCGATCAGCGCGCCGATGGCTCCCCCGATGACCCCCACGCGAACGACTACGTTTGCACCGGCCCGTCGCCTTGCTGCCGGTTGTCGCTTCACCTGACTGTCCTCCTTGTCCCGATCGTCGTCGTGTTCCCCGGTGCAGTGACAGCACCGGCCAAGCCCAATCACCTGCGCCAAGGCCAATCAACCAACCGCAGAAGGAGCATCCCCGATCCGCCGAAGGCCAGCGCACACGCCCACCACCCCCAGGGTCGCCAGGAAGCCACCGTCTCCGCGAACTCGAACTCGACCGCCTGCCGCGAAGGCGATCAGCCCTGCGAGCAGGCAGCCCCCAGCAATGACCATTGCGGCCATGATCTCGGTATCCATGCCGCCCGTACGTCCTCGATCGGTTCCTCAGCCCGACACGGGCTTCGGCCTGGGGTCTGGCAGCGTCTTCCCGAGCCGCTGCAGAGCTTTGGCCGCTTCCTGGCCCTCCGGTGTCTCCGGCGCGAGCCGGGCCACCCACGTGAACCACGCGGCCGCAGCCACTGTGTCCTCCTCCACCAGCAGCACCCAAGCGATCGCGGACCAGACCTTGACGTGGTTCAGTGTTCGGGCCCGCGCGTCCAGGAGCGCAGTGAGCGCTTCATCGAGTCGGCCCTGCTTCTTCAGCCGTAGCCCTCGCGCGTAGTCCTCAGACCCCGCCCTGTCGCCCAACGGACCGACGCGGACGTTCGCCAGTTGCCCCAGGTCCGGGGGCAGTCGCCGGCCCGCTTCGTGAACGTAGTCGGGGTCCTTGAGGCCCGTCGGCTGGCCGGGCTTCCAGTCTCGGCTGCTGTAGGGGATCAGCACCACATTGCTGACCGCCTTGGCCGCCTCCGTGTCGTATGAGCCGCCCTTCTTGGGTGCCCGAATCAGCGACACCCGGAGCGTGCCGCTGGCAGGCAGCTGGGCCGGACGGTGCGAGAACCGGCCCTCCACGTACTCCAGGAGAAGCCCCGCGAGTTCCAGCTCCCCCGTCGTGCCTGGGGTGTCGACCGTCCGGCGAATCGATCCACCGTCGGGGCACTCGATGCTCAGGAGGATCCCCGAGGCGCGGAAGCCCTTGCGCTTCGTGTACTTCAGCGTCGTGTCGCCCTGCCACTCGAGGAGACCATCCTTGCTCGCCCGCGAGAGGGCGTACGGACTCCCTCCCAAGGAGCAACCGGACACCGAGTAGTACAGCAGAGCGGCCAGCAGCAGTCGTGGCATGCGTGGGGTCATCCCGGTGTCCTCCTGTCCCGGCTGTTGTGTTCCGGCCAGGCTCCCTCTCCTGACGGCCTATCTCGGCATCTGCGACAGCCCCCAGACGACCGCGGCGCCGCCCGCGCCCAGCCCGATGACCGCCCAAATCCAGCACCCGACCTCGTATCGCTCGCTGGGCGTCTCATCGGCAAACTCGAACTCCACGGCGCCTGATGGTGAGCCGGAGGTGGGCGACAGGTAGAGGATCGGGTGCTGGCTACCGATCCGGAGCGCATCCCAGCGCGGCCTACCCTCAACTTGGCGGTCGGCCTTGAACTCGGCCTCGTCGGCTCCCTGCCAGCACACGGTAACGTAGTAGGTGAACCAACGCTCGCCCTTCGACCCCCGAGCCGCCTCCGAGCGCCTGTCTACCACCGTTGCTGTGGCGGACAGCCCGTGGCGCCGCAAGCGGAGCGAGCGGCTCACGGCGGCGATGCCGAGGATGCACGAGACGAGCCCTGAGAGGAAGAAGATCCCTCCCATCAGGATCATCCCTAGCGCAACTTTGAGAGTTTGGGCCCCTGCGGATCGGGCAGGATCGCGCTACGGGGCTGATAGGGGCCTCTGCGGCGATTTGGGTCCTCGTTCGCGCGGAAACGTAGTGTAAAGGACTTTTGGGTTATGGCTTGACGCGCAGGATAGAGTTGTACTATCATCAGTGCCGAGATGTTCTTCCGTCTGGCTCCGCGACGACAGGGCGACGTGACCTACCGGTATCTCCAGTTGGTGGAGTCGTTCCGGGAGGAGGGGAAGAACCGTCAGCGGGTTCTGTTCTCGT
>Ga0194125_10004418_pt1 | contig 21942 bp, 14 predicted proteins | sample TA2KigC250mmetaG_FD_148626 | JGI IMG/M metagenome (GOLD analysis project Ga0194125, IMG submission 148626) | Freshwater microbial communities from Lake Tanganyika, Tanzania - TA2015034 Kigoma Deep Cast 250m | ecosystem: Environmental > Aquatic > Freshwater > Lake | place: Tanzania: Lake...
CTGAGCAGAGCGAAGCAAGAGCCTTTGAGCCGGTTTGACGAACTTTACGAGGCACTGCGGAGTCCAAACGGGACTGTCCGTGATTTGGCCCATCGACTGATCTACTGGAAGCGTGTCGACGCCGAAAAAAATGTCTTTGGTTTATCACTTCGCGAAAAAGATCCGATTACCAGGCTGCATGTTCTGTCGATTCTCGATGGCCTGCGTCGCGTTGATGCCTCCGAGCTTTCGCTGGCGCTGGGCGACTCGCATTCCGCGGTGCGTCGCAGAGGGTTGCAAGCGACCGAGAACTTCGACGGCAATCTGCCCGATCCGCTCATCAACCAGTTTTCGGCATTGAGCCGCGACCCTGATCCGTTCGTGCGGATGCAGTTCGCGTACACGTTAGGACATCCGAAATTCGCATCGCTGGGCAATGAACTCGGCAAGCTGCTGTATCGCGAGCGGGATGACAAATACCTCGTCGCAGCGGCGATGAGTTCGATTCATGCGAAGAACGTGGCCAGCGTCGTGGCGAACGTGTTTGAGTCCGCTGGCAAAGAGCCGTTGCCGCCGCAGCTAGCCGGTATGTTGCTCAACTTAGCGGCGACGCTTGGCGAGGATCAGGCGTTGCTCAGCTTGATCGAGTACGTCTTGAGCGGCGCGGCAACCACGGAAGCTCAGCCGGTGATGCTGGCGACGGTGCTGGAAACGCTGGATCGGCGCGGGACCTCGCTCAGCAAGCTCAGGGGAATTGGCAAGCAGCGACTTGCACAGGCGGAACAGCAACTGACCGAGAGGATCGAGGCGGCACGGAAACAGATTTCTGATTTCCAATTTCAGATTTCTAATGATCCCGCACAAATCGAAAATCACAAATCCCAAATCGAAAACGCCCTGCCTCTTCTTGGTCGCGTTCCCGATCAGCGTGGCAACGATGCTCAGCTCGTCGGCGGTTTACTGGTTCCGCAAAGTCCGGTTCCGGCGCAGTCGGCGGCGGTCGCGACGCTCGCTCGGATCAATCATGCGGAATCGGCCACGGCCATGCTGAGCGGTTGGAGGACTTTTACGCCGACGCTGCGAGCGCAGGTGCTCGACGCGCTGCTCAGTCGAGCAGCGTGGACCGACAAGCTGCTCGACTCGCTCGAAGCCAAGTCGATCGCGCCGAGCGATATCGACGCGGTTCGGCGACAGCGATTGATCGCGCACTCGAATGAAGTGATCCGCACGCGAGCGGTGAACTTGTTGAAAGTCTCGGAGAATGCGGATCGGCAGAAGATCGTGGCCGAGTTCGCGGCGAAATTGAAAGAGGGCAACATTGCCGTTGATCCGACTCGCGGAGCGGACGTCTTCAAGAAGCGCTGCGCGACGTGTCACAAGTTGAAGGAGATCGGCACATCGGTTGGCTCGGACTTGATGTCGCTGACGGACAAATCGACTGCCGCGCTGCTGACGGCGATTCTCGATCCGAACAAGGCGGTCGAATCGAAATTTCTGGCGTACACGGCGGTCAACAAGCAGGGGCAAACTTTCTCTGGCCTGATCGCGGCCGAGACGGGCAACAGCATCACGCTGATGGCCGCCGACGGCAAACAGCAGATGCTGCTGCGAGCAGACCTCGATGAGTTCATCAGCTCTGCGAAATCGTTCATGCCTGAAGGACTGGAGAAGGACATTTCGCCGAGCCAACTGGCGGATGTGATCGCATTCGTGCAATCCAGCGGCCCGACGCCGAAGAAGTTCGACGGCAATCACCCCGAACCCGTCACCGCAGAGGCGAGCGGTACGCTGCGATTGCTCGCCACCAACGCTGAAATCTACGGCAAGACGTTGGTGTTCGAGCCGTTTTTCAAGAACCTCGGCTACTGGCAAAGCGTCGATGACCGAGCCGTCTGGACGATCAACGTCACCAAGCCAGGGAAGCACTCGATCCGGTTGAACTACGCCTGCGACAACTCAACGGCCGGCAACGAGGTCGTGTTCGCAGTGGGTAACCAGTCCGTCAAGGCAAAAGTCGTCGGCACTGGGGCGTGGGAGAATTATCAAACCGCGATCCTCGGTGAACTCAAACTATCAGCGGGCCAACATCGGCTGACGGTGCGCGCGACCGAGTCGTTGAAAGATCACCTGATGGATTTGAAAGAGCTGCGATTGGTGCCGGAGTGACGGGAGAAATAGGATTTCCGCTGTCAGCGTTCGGCCCACGGCCATCGGCTGGGGTTGTTTGGCCGATCCCCGTGAGCCGAAAGCCATTGGCCGATTTCAGTTTTCCGAACGCTCGCTAGACTGTGGTTGACCTGACCACGAACTCAAACGAAAGACGTTGGAATGCGGACGGATTGGAATTCATTGGCGGACCGTGTGCTGGCTGGCGGCGAGATCACTCGTGCGGAAGCCCTCTCGATTTTGACCGCACCGGACGACGACGTCCCCGCGCTGATCGCCGCCGCATTTCGCTTGCGGCTGAAGCACTTTGGGCACAAGGTTCACTTCTACTATTTGAAGAACGCCAAGAGCGGCCTCTGCCCAGAGGACTGCGGATATTGCTCGCAGAACATCGACTCCGAAGCGGACATCGCGCGCTACCCGATGCTCAACGAGCGGAAGCTGATGGAAGGGGCGGCGGCGGCGGCTTCATTGCAAGCGAGAACGTACTGCATCGTGGCGAGCGGACGAGGGCCGTCGAATCGCGAAGTCGATCACGTTGCGAACGTCGTCAAGAAAATCAAAGACGAGCACGGGCTTCACATCTGCTGCTGCCTCGGATTACTCACGCCGGAACAGGCCACGACGCTCAAAGAGGCGGGCGTCGATCGGATCAATCACAATCTCAACACGAGCCGCCGGTACTACGAACAGATTTGCTCGACGCATTCGTTCGATGACCGGCTGGCCACGCTGCGTACCGTGCGCGAGGCGGGCATGGAACTCTGCTGCGGCCTGATCGCCGGCATGGGTGAAGAGCACGCCGACCTGATCGACGTGGCGATGGAACTGCGCGGCATGAAGGTCGAGTCGATTCCGATCAACTTCCTGAACTCGATCGACGGGACGCAGCTTGAGCGAGTTCGCGAACTCAACCCGCGCTACTGCCTGAAGGTGCTCTGCATGTTGCGGTTCGTGATCCCGACCGTCGAACTCCGCATCGCCGGCGGCCGCGAGATCAATCTCCGCTCGTTGCAATCGATGGGCTTGTACGTCGCCAACTCGCTGTTCGTCAGTGACTACCTGACGACGAAAGGCCAGCCGCCAGAACTCGATTTCCAGATGGTCGAAGACCTCGGCTTCGAGATCATCACCGGCGATCACGAATCGCATCAGTTATGGAAGGCGCGGCGGGAAACGGCGGTGGTTGGTGAACCATGTGGTGCGAGTTGCTCGACTTGATCGCGAAGTATTCTGGCGATGAACTTGCCGACGGAATCCGCAGTGACGTCAGACTCTCTAACGTCGCAGCCACCGAAGACGATACGACAAGCCATCGCCGCTGGCTTACGACGTAGCACGCCATTCGGCGCGATCACCGCGTTGGTCTTGATGGCACCAGTTTTTGTTTTTGGATTGATTCGCGAGTTGTCATTGCCACAGTTGCGTGAAAACGTGCTGGCCGCAATCGAACTTTTGAAGTATTTCGGCGGGGGGATTGGTGGGTTGCTGGTGGCTGCGTGTTGGCGAGCCGTTGTTGGTTCCGCGAGCATGACCGTCGCCGCATTGGTCTGATACCGACGAGAATCTCGGATCGACCCGCCGGAATAGCTCCGCTTGCTTGACCTTCTCGAAACCTCACACACTCCGTGGCCTCACTGGCATCGCCAAGGCCGTTGCCGACATTTGATCGTTCTGATCTGTAGAACTGCCTCCGAAAGTCGCCGTGGCTCTTTAGCCCACGGATTGTGTGACGCGACGTTCGGAGTGCGGTGTGTCAGCACTGCACCCCCAAAATTTTGCGACGCTCGCAGAAATCGCGATCAGTCATCGTTTCGACCGACTCCTACTTCGACCTGTGGCTCGGTAAAGTCCTTCAATGACACAAAAACTTTTTTCGGAGTTAGGGCTTTCGCCGGACCTGTTGAAAGCCGTCGAACGGATGGGTTTCGAACAGGCGGCGCCAATTCAGGCCGAGACGATTCCCAAGCTGCTGGCTGGCAGCGATCTGATCGGACAATCACAAACCGGATCGGGAAAGACGGCCGCGTTCGGCGTTCCAGCGGTCGAGTTGGTGGATGCCAAGAGCCGCGCGGTGCAAGCGCTGATCCTCTGCCCGACTCGCGAGTTGGCGTCGCAAGTCGCCGAAGAGATCGCCAAGCTGGCCTACTTCAAGAAGGGAGTGCGCGAGCTTCCCGTCTACGGCGGACAAAGTTATGAGCACCAGTTTCGCGGACTGAAGGCCGGGCCGCAGATCGTCATCGGCACGCCGGGACGAATCATCGATCACATCGGCCAAGGGACGCTCAAGCTGGACAAGGTGCGGATGGTGGTGCTCGACGAGGCCGACCGCATGCTGGACATGGGCTTCCGCGAGGACATCGAAAAGATCCTCGAATCGGTTCCCGCCGAGCGGCAAGTCGTGTTGTTCTCGGCCACACTTTCGCCGCCGATCAAGAAGATCATCGAGCGCTTCACGAACGATCCCGTTCACATCCGCATCGAATCCACGACGATGACGGTGCCGGCGATCGATCAGAGCTACGTCGAAGTCGATTTCCGTTCGCGAACCGAAGTACTCTGCCGACTGATCGACCTGCACGACGTGCAATACGGCTTGATCTTCGGTTTTACAAAGGTTCAAGTCGATGAACTCACCGAAACTCTGATCGCCCGCGGTTACAGCGCCGACAAACTGCACGGCGACATGACACAGGCGACGCGCGAGCGAGTGATGAAACGCTTCCGCGACCGCAAGGTGGAACTGCTCGTGGCGACTGATGTGGCCGCTCGCGGATTGGACGTCGATGATCTCGAAATCGTCTTCAACTACGAACTGCCGCACGATCCGGAAGACTATGTCCATCGCATCGGCCGCACCGGGCGAGCGGGCAAGAGCGGTAAAGCGATCAGCCTGGTGACTGGCCGCGAGTTCGGCCGCTTGCAGCAAGTCTTGCGATTCACAAAAGCAAAGATCGAACGCATCTCTGTGCCGCGTCTGGAAGACCTCGAAGAAAAGCACGCCAACCGGATGGTCGAGTCGCTGCGAACAACAATTCAAGAAGGCAAATTCAAACGGCAAGACAAACTGCTGGAAGAGTTGATCGAGTCTGGCCACGCACCGGGCGAGATCGTCTCGGCGTTGATTCATTTGCTCGCTGGAGAAAGCGGCCGGTCCCCCGAACGCATCCGTGAGGACGATCCGCGACCAGTGCGCGGCACCCCGCGTGACAGCGCTCGGCGCGGGTCTCGCGACCACGCCGATCCCCGTAAGGCGAAACGCATCGACGAGTCTGGCGTCTGGCTGAAATTCAACGTCGGACACAATTATGGTGCGACACCAGGGGACTTCGTCGGCTGCATCGCCAACGAAAGCGGACTGCCCCGCTCGGTCATCGGCCCGATTCAAATTCTGCCCACGATCAGCTTCGTTCAAGTCGCTGGCGAGTACACTGAGACAATTCTGAAAGCGGTGATCGGCACCCGCCTGCGAGGCCGTATCGTCAACGCAATGGTCGCGGTGCCGCCAAGGCTCGACTCTCACTCGGATCGGCCACTTGGCCGAGAGCCGTTCAAACCCAAACGTGACCGAAAGCGGTGACCTGACAAATCACCGTCACGCAATTGACGAGAGTTGCTCCTGATCACCGCTGCGGACGCGTGTTGCGGGTCAATTCGCTCAGCGGTAGCATTGCCTGCGTGTTCGTCGCTCCGCCATCCGGCGGACTTTGTGTTCCGTCCGATGGCGGGACGACAAACCTGGGGAGCTTTTCATGCACGCATCACTTTCTCGTCGTGACTTTTTGAAATCCACATTGGCCGCATCCGCAACGGCGGCGTTGCCGATGCAACTCGCTCTGGCTGGTGAGGCGAAAAAAACGAAGCTGCGGATCGCCGTCAAGTACGGGATGATCAATCACGAGGGCTCGATTGAGGACAAGTTCAACCTTATCAAGAAGCTCGGTCTGCAAGGGGTCGAGGTGGACAGCCCTAGCGGGTTGAACAAAGCCGAGGCCAAAGCCGCCGCCGAGAAAACTGGGATCGTGATTCATGGTGTCATCGACAGCGTCCACTGGCGCGACACGCTGTCGAGTTCTAATGCCGACGTCCGAGCGAAAGGCCTGGCCGCTTTGAACGGGGCGATCGAAGACGCCGCGTTCTTCGGGTGCGACACCGTGCTGCTGGTCCCAGGCGTGGTGAAGGACGACGTCACGTTCGAGCAGTGCTACGAACGCTCGCAAGCCGAAATCAAAAAGGCTCTGCCCCTGGCCGAGAAGCACAAAGTCAAAATCTGCATCGAGACCGTCTGGAACAATTTCATCACCAAGCCGGAGCACCTGATCTCGTTCGTGGACGACCTGAAAAGCCCTTGGGCCGGCGCGTACTTCGATTGCAGCAACATGCTCAAGTACGGCGTCTCCTCCGCCGAGTGGATTCGGAAGCTCGGTAAGCGGCTGGTAAAGTTCGACTTCAAAGGCTACAGCCACAAAAACAGTTGGTGCAAAATCGGCGAGGGTGACGAAGACTGGCCGGAGGTTCTCAAAGCTCTCGGCGAAATCGGCTACGACGGCTGGGCCACCAGCGAAGTCGGCGGCGGCGGCGAGAAAGAACTGGCCGACATTACAGCCCGGATGAAAAAGGTATTGGGGCTGATTTGAGATCGCTCCTCGTAGTCTGATGGATCCCATTCGGGATAGACCGCATCGGTTTTGTGCCGACGAGTCCGCAGCTTTCTTTGTTGACACAACCGTATTTGGACCGTCCAATCTCAATCAACGCATCAGTCGCGGCCGATTCTAGGGATGCGTCCCCTTAATTTTCCTGCCAGACACACTCCAGATGGAGCCTGCCCATGCTGACGATTCTTGGACGTGAGCGCCACCACGATGGGACTCAAGGGACGAGTTTTTGTGACCGGATGTCTCGGCGATCGTTCCTGACGATTGGCGGCTTCGCAATGGGCGGCCTCGCTCTGCCGAGCGTCCTGCGAGCCGAAGCGGCGGCACGATCTGGTTCGAATCACAAGGCGATCATCAATATCTACATGCCCGGCGGGCCGTCGCACATTGATTTGTGGGATCCGAAGCCGGATGCTCCGGCCGAGATTCGTGGTGAGTTCCGGCCGATCGCGACCAACGTGCCGGGGATCGAAATCTGCGAGCTGTTTCCGCGCATGGCGCAGATGATGGACAAGTTCGTGCCGGTCAGGTCGATCTCGGACGCGGACGGATTGCACGACGGCTATCAGTGCATGACCGGCCATCGCAAATCGGATCGCAAGCCGCCCGGAGGTTGGCCGGCCGCTGGCTCGTGGATTTCCAAACTGCAAGGCCCGACCAACGGAGCCGTCCCACCGAACGTCGCGCTCATGTACACGGTCGGCAATCGCACCTGGGGCGAACCGGCCGACGGTGGGTTCCTCGGCGTCTCGCACACTCCGTTTAATTTGCTCGGCAGCAAAGCTCGCAGTTCGCCGGAGGGGATGGTGTTGCAAGGCATCTCGCTGGAGAGACTGCAAGACCGTAATCAGCTGATGAAAGCCTTTGACGGCTTCGTCCGCGCGGCCGACGGCAAAGGAGTGATGGAAAGCGTCGATGTCTACACGCAGCAGGCACTCGGCATCCTAACGACCTCGAAGCTGGCCGAAGCTCTCGACCTCTCGAAAGAAGATCCGAGCGTGTTGGCTCGGTACGGTAAGAGTGACGAGAAATTCCAGCGAGACGGCGCGCCGCGCATGATCGAGAACTTCTGCGTCGCTCGGCGTCTGGTCGAAGCCGGTGCTCGGTACGTCTCGCTGAACTACAGCCGCTGGGATTGGCACGGCGGCGACGGAATGAATTTCCCGATGTCGCGTGAAGAGTTCCCGCTGCTCGATCAAGGCTTGTCCGCACTCGTCACCGATCTGTACGAGCGCGGCTTGAACAACGACGTCTCGGTCGTCGTCTGGGGTGAGTTCGGCAGAACTCCGAAGATCAACAACAACAACTCGCGCGATCACTGGCCGCAGGTCTCGTGCGCCATGCTCGCCGGCGGCGGTATGAAGACCGGCCAGGTCATCGGCCGCACGAACCGCAAAGGGGAGCACGCCGTCGAACGCCCGGTCAAGTTCCAGGAAATCTTTGCCACGCTCTACAAATGCGCGGGCCTCGATGTCGGTCGGATCCGTATCTTTGACGGTGCCGGCGTCCCGCAAAACCTCGTCAATGACGGCATTCTGCCGATGCACGAACTGGTCTGATCGGGGAGTGCGGTGTGTCAGCACCGCATTGGAATCTTTTTTTGTGAAGTCGATTCGATCTCGACAAACAAATTGACCTGCAAAGCGATCCGGAGTGGTGCTGACACACCGCACGCCCAGGGTGCCATCATGCCTCACTCACGTCGCTCCGTTCTGCAAGCCGGACTGACTGGCGCGTTGGGGCTTTCGTTGCCCGCACTGCTGCAACATCGAGTATCCGCGGGATCGACGGCTCGTAAGACGGCGGTGATTTACGTCGAGATGGCTGGTGGGCCGACTCAGCACGAAACTTATGACCCCAAGCCGCTTGCTCCGGCCGAGTATCGCGGGCCGCTGAATGCGATCGATACGGCGATTCCCGGCGTGCAGTTTTCCGAATTCATGACCGAGCAAGCGAAGATCGTCGACAAACTGGCGGTCATTCGGTCGATGCACCACACGAACGGCAGCCACGGGACCAGCAGCCATCTGACGCAGACTGGCTACTACCTGCGAGACAATCAGAATCGCGAAAACGAAATGCCCTGCTTCGGCTCGATCACCACGAAGCTGCGCGGAGCAAATGAATCGGGCGTTCCGGCCTTCGTGTCAATCCCGGCCAGCATGAGATTCGGCCGAGCGTCCTGGCTCGGCAAAGGCTTTAATCCGTTCGAGACCGTGAAGTCGGCGGACGACAAAGAGTTCTCGGTCGCGAACCTCACGTTACTCGGCGGGCTGACGAACGAACGACTCAGCGATCGCCGCGCGTTGCTGACCGGCTTCGGCGAGACTCGACAATTGATCGACCGCGAAGGAGTTGCTGACTCGATCGACCAGTTCACTCGCGAAGCGTTTGATCTTGTCACCGGGGACCGTGCGCGGACGGCGTTCGACATTTCGAAAGAGTCTGCCGAAACGCGAACTCGCTACGGCATGAATTCGCTCGGCCAGAACATGCTGCTGGCTCGGCGACTGGTTGAGCATGGCATCACGGTCGTCACCGTGCGAGCCAGCACGCTCGGCAGTTGGGACGATCACGGCAACATCGCCGACGCGATGAAGAAGAAAGGCCCTGGCTTCGATCAGGCGGTCGCCGCGCTCGTCACGGACCTGCATGATCGCGGTCTCGAGAAAGACGTGCTCGTCGTGTGTATGGGCGAATTCGGTCGTACTCCGCGAGTCAACAAGGGAGCCGGCCGCGATCACTGGGGCCAGGTGATGAGCAGTGTGCTCGCCGGCGGCGGCTTGAAAGTTGGACAAGTCATCGGTTCATCCGACTCGACAGGTTCCGTTCCGAAGGACCGACCGTATCGACCGGAGAACGTGCTGGCGATGGTCTATCGCCATCTCGGCATCGAATCGAATCACACGTTCAACGACAACTCCGGCCGCCCACGCTATGTGCTGGAAGAGCGAGGCTTGATCAAAGAGTTGGTTTGATCGCTTCCAAAACGGTATAACGGCTCTCGGCAATCGGCTGCCTGCTTTCGGCCGAGAGCCGACAGCCGAGAGCCGATTACCGTGATGCCATTATTATCATCCGTGACACCGCGATCGGACAACGATTTGCCGAAGTTCGTGTCGCAACTTCAGGCTGGCCTGCTCCGCTGCGACGCCACTCGAGCGAGTGTGCTGGTCGCGATTTCCGGTGGGGCGGACAGCGTTGCCTTGCTGCGTGGGCTGCTGCAACTTCGGGAACCCTTGAGTCTGACGCTCCGAGCCGCTCACTTGAACCACCAACTGCGTGGACCTGATGCTGATGCCGATGCTGCTTGGGTGTCGGCGTTGTGTCAGCGACATGAGATTCCGTGCGACGTCGGAGTTGCTTCGATTCGTGACCTTGCCGAGCAAACTCGGCGCGGACTTGAAGAGACCGCTCGTGACGCGCGGTATGAGTTTCTGCGAGCGACCGCGACTCAGCATGGATGCGATGTTGTCGCCGTCGCTCACACGGCGGACGATCAGGCCGAAACCGTGCTGCATCACATTCTGCGCGGCACCGGCCTCACCGGTCTGCGCGGTATGGAATGGTCACGGAGCCTTGGCGATTCGACGCGGCTCATTCGGCCGATGCTGTCGATCTGGCGGACGGAGGTCGAGCGGTTTCTGGCGGATCTCGGCCAGGATTTCCGGCAGGACGCGACGAATCAAGACGTCTCGCTGACTCGCAATCGGCTGCGACACGACCTGCTGCCTCGGCTGGAACAGGACTTCAATCCGCGTGTGCGAGAACATCTTTGCCAACTGGCGGAGCAAGCAGCGGATTGCGAAGAGGCGACTCGCATCGCTGCCGACACGTTGCTGGATGCCGCTTTGCTCGATCACTCGGAGTTGGTCATGCGTTTGCGACGCGATGTGCTGACTCAGATTGCACGGCCACTGGCTCGCGAATTCTTTGTTCGCTTGTGGCAGCGAGTGGAATGGAGTCGCCAAGCAATGACCTTCACACACTGGGATCGCTTGGTGGACTTTGCCCAAAGCGATCAACCCGCCGCGATTGACTTGCCCGGACCAATCTCCGTTCGCCGCCGAGCGAACATGCTGGTGCTGCAGCGCGGACTGTAGCCCGACCCCTCGTGGGTCGGTCGATCCGTGTCATTCTGAGAATCACCCAGATCACGAAAGCCCGGGCTCCAGGCTTGGGGTTTACCAGCGAATTTGCTCGAACAGCCGCTGGCATTTCTCGGCTCGCGCAGGATTGAGCTGTCCGACGAACGCGATCCGCCCGCGCAGGTGCGCGGCGAAGTCGCCGTGGCCATCTCGGTTTTGCAAGGCTGGGCCGAGCTTCACGCAATTGTGCAGAATCGCTTTCAGCCGGTCGAACTCGTCGCGCCGGATGTTCGGCTTCGTGTTGACGACGACTCCGGTGACGAGTTGCCGATGTCCCTGTCGCACGACCTTTCGCTTTCGGTGATTCAAGCGAAAGCGTTCGGAGCGGACGATCTGCTCGGTCAGCGGGATAACGCAGCGGAGCGCGTAGCGGAAGTCGTCGTCGCCCGACAACGTGAGGTCGTCGGCGTAGCGCGTGTAGTTGCCGCCGAATTTTTTCAGCAGTCCGGAAAGCCGCACGTCCAGACCGAACGCCGACAAGTTCGCGAGTGCCGGCGAAGTCGGCGCTCCCTGTGGCAAGTGCCGTCGAACATAAAGCGACTTCGTGGCCTCGTCTCCATTTGGCACCGCCAGCGACCACGGCGCGGCGGAGGTCGTCAGCCGAGCCAGCCAAATTGCGGCCTCGCGGCAGTAGCCCATCGAGCGGAAGATCGCGACGACTCGGCTGTAGGTCACGTTCGCGTAGAAGTTCTGCAAGTCGAGCTTGATGACCACCGCCTGCCCAACATGCGGCCGCGCGTTCGAGACGATTGACCTCCCACGCACGAATCCGTGCGCTGCCTGATGCGTTGGGATCTTTTCGAGAATCTCCGTCAGAATCTTCCGCTGTGCGCACTTGAGCGTTTGCTTTGGAGCCTCAATCAATCGCCACTGCGTCGAGACTGGGCGGGTGTTCGGCATGCCGGACTCCACACTCGCTAACCTTTTCTCGACCCACCGGTAAACGTAGTGCGACCGCTGCTCATCGGCAGGTCGCCGATCCGAAGTGCTGCGATGGACGAGCCAGGCCAGTTCGCCGACGCGAACTCCGAGCCATTGGGCTAAGTGTTGCGGCGTGTGAAAGACCGGCAGGTGATACGACGCCAACAACGAATCGTCGCCGTCCTGGCTCAAGTCGAGAAACTGTCGGTGATCTGACGCATACGCGCTAAATTGGTATGGCGGAGCTAGTGACTTGATCGGCTTCGGTCTTTGCATCAGCAGAGCGTTACCGCTCAAACGCCGCCGCTTCGTCAGCTTCACCGGCCGACGCTTTAATCGCCTGGACTGCGTGCCAGTGGGCTGCTGGGAACCTGTACGAGACGTCCCGCCTCTGTCGCCGAGCAACCAACGGAGAAAATCGAGGAGCAGCTTCATCTGTGCTCATGCCAATCGCGTCGTGCGAAATGAAAAGTGGTCGGCGGGTTGCTCAACGGGTCCAGTAGCGTAGCCGGTGGCAAGAACATGACTTCTCGGTGCCGGCTACGGCAACGAAATCAACGCAAGCGAACTACCGCGGGGTATCCCCGGGGCGTTGTTGAGCCGCGGTCAAAGCAGCTCAGCAACAAGGCTTGGGCAACCCACCGACCACGGTCAGAAGTTTAGAAGGAAGAGCGGGGAGTTGTTAGTGGCGAGTTGCTATTTTTGCGTGCTCGCCACTCGTCACTCCTGCAAAATCACTCGCCACTCTTCTTGAAGTCTCCCGCTTCGACGATGACCAGCTTTTTCGGGTCGAGGTATTTGCGGCAGGCTTTGACGACGTCGGCGGGGGTGACTTTCATCACGCGGGTTTCGAGGTCGGCTTGATACTTCAACGAGCGGTCTGCTTCGAGCGACTCCTCGATGATCGCGGCGAGTTGCGCGTCTTCGGTGCGGCCGACTCGCTCCCCTTGCAGGAAGCCTTGTTTGGCGGCGTCGAGTTCCTCCGCGGTTACGCCCTCTTTCAGCATCAGGTCGAGTTCTTCGCGAATGGCCTGTTCGACCTTCGGCATGTTGGCCGGGTTGCAGATGGCGTAGACGTAGAACAGTGTCCGATCGTCGACCGCCGGGACTTGCAGGCCGCTGCCGACCCCATAGCTGAGACCATCTTTCTCACGCACGCGATTGCCAAGTCGCGACGACAGCGACCCGTGGCCAAGGATGAAGTTGCCGAGATTCAGCGCGGCAAAGTCGGGATGATCGTCTTTCAGCGGGAAGACGAGTCCCGCGAAGTACGTTGCGCTTGCCTTATCGGGAGTCGCGAGCGATTGGACGTCCCCTTTCACCTTGATGTCCGACTTCCGCACGATGCGTTCGTACGAGATCTTCGGCTGCCAGCCATCAAAAAGCATTGCGAGTTGCTGCTTCGTCGAGTCTGCGTCGAAGTCGCCGATGACCGTCAGCTCGCCGTTCTTTGCGCCGAGCATCGTCTCGTACAGCTCGCGAATCATCTCGAGTGAGGTGCCTTGCAGCATCTCAACCTCTTCGGGAGCCGACGGGATGTATCGTGGGTCGCTGCCCGCATACGGGTTGAGCTGCTTCGAGACGGCCGTTTGAGCCAGCGCGGTCGGATCCGTCTTTTGCTTTTCGAGCGACGCAAGCTGCGCGTTCTTCAACGTCTCCAGTTCCTTTTCAGCGAGAGCCGGTTCGCGGAGGACTTGTCGCAGGAGGTCGAGTGCGGCTGGCAGGTTCTTCTTTCTCGTCTTAAGCGTGAAGGTTGCGACGCCTGGCTGACGCAGTGAAGCAGACGCGCTGAATTCGGTGAATTCCTTATCGAGTGCGTCGGTCAGTTCTTGTCGCGACAACTTCTTTGTGCCGCGAGCCATGAGCTTCGGCAGCAGTTCGGCGGCTTTGGCCTTGTTGGTGAGCGATTCTTCGCTGCCGAATCGGAGCGTCAGGCGGAGAGTGACCGCTTCACCGCGTGTTTTCTTCGGGAGGAAGGCGGCTTTCAAGCCGGTCGGAAGGGTGACTCGTTTGGTGCGGGATTCGATCTTCAACGGATCGACGTCGAAGGCTTCGCCGGCGGCGACGTCTTCTCGCCCTTTGTAGTCGCCGATCATTTCCGCCAACGCGGGGGTCGGCGGGACGCTAATTCGTTCGGGAGTCTTCACCGGCAGGTACATGCCGACCGTGCGATTGTTCTGCCGCAGGTATGCGGACGCGACTTTCTGTACGTCAGCCTTCGTGACTTGCTCCAGGCGGTCGCGGTAGACGAAGTACATCCGCCAGTCTCCCTGCGAGGCCCATTCGGACAACTGAATCGCCAAGCCCGTGCTGTCAGCGGCTTGCAGTTCGCGCTGCTTGAGCAGGCTTTGTTTCGCCCTCGCGACGTCGTCATCTGCGACTCCGTCGATTGCGACTTTGTCGATCGCATCCAGCATCGCTTCCAGCACGACTTGAGGATCGTTCCCCTTAGCGACCTCGGACATCAACAGCAGCACTCCGGGATCGTGTAGCGCGAACGCGCCGCCGGTCACGTTCGCGGCTTTCTTGGTTTCGACCAGAGCCTTGTAGAGCTTGCCGGAGGGTGCCTGCGTGAGGACTGACTCCAAAACATCGATGGCCGCGAATTCCGGGTGCGGTCCCGACGGAATGTGATACACGCCGCCAACGACAGCGACGTCACCGACTCGCCGCAGAGTGACGATCCGCTCGCCATCTTGAGCCGGCTCTTCGGTGTAGGTGTTTTCGAGTTGCCGTTCCGGTTTCGGCATCGGGCCAAAGTATTTGCTGGTGAGCTTGAGCGCCGTCTCCAATTCAAACTTCCCGGCAACGACGAGCATCGCATTATCGGGCTGATAAAACTTGTGGTAAAAACGCTTCAAGTTGGCGACAGGAACACGCTCAATGTCGGCTCGGTTGCCGATGGTCGATTTTCCGTAGTTGTGCCACTCGAACGCGGCGGACAGCATGCGCTGCATCAGCACGGATTGAGCACGGTTCTCGCCGCTTTCGAATTCGTTGCGAACCACGGTCATCTCGGAGGCGAGGTCTTCCGCTTTGATGAAACTGTTGACCATCCGGTCGGCTTCGAGCTTGATCGCAAATTCGAGATTGTCGTCGCTGGCCGGCAGGGTCTCGAAGTAATTCGTGCGGTCGAGCCAGGTCGTGCCGTTGTACTCGGCCCCACGATCCTTCAGAGCTTTGGGGATGTCGGCGAACGCCGGCGTCCCTTTGAAGACCATGTGCTCCAGCAGGTGAGCCATCCCCGCTTCGCCGTAGCCCTCGTGCCGTGAGCCAACGAAGATCGTCAAGTTCACTGTGACGGTTGGCTTTGACGCATCGGGAAATAGCAGCACTTTGAGACCATTGTCGAGGCGATACTCGGTGATCCCCTCGATCGAGGTGACCTGTTTCAGTTCAGCCGCACTGCCGGAAAGCGTCGCCGCGAACGCGAGCAGCCCCGAAAGCAGCACGACCTGAATTTGCAATCTGCAATTGGCAATTCTGAATTTCCAATCCTTAATCGTCATGATTCGCGTCCTCCCCTGAAGTGCTTCTCTGAGTCGGCGGAACAAAGTCTCGCGTGGATAAGGCGAACTCTAGCAATGCGACAATCGGACGAGAACGTTCGCTACAACCCGACAGACCGCAGAATATTAATCAACTTCTGCTGACGATCGCCCAATCGAGCACTGACGTCGAGCCAGCCGACTCGCGACTTCAATGGCAAAGCCCAGGGAGGCAACGGCCCGGAATCGAGCCGGACGAGCAAGCCGTGATCGTCTTCGCGGACCTCGTCCGGCTGCCGGATCGCTCGTAGTTCGGATTCCGGAAGCATCGCTTGCATCGCTCGCAAGGCCGGGTCGACCGACCCTGCGAGGTCCAAAACATCCACGCGAAACGGCCGGGCCAATAACCGAGCCCGCAGTTCGGCAATGGTCTGTTGCTTCTCGGGATGCACGAAGTCCGGAACAAGCTCAAACAGCGGGTCGAGTACGAACCGCCGATACCAGCAGCCCGAATGGGGCACATGCAACACGGGCGGATCATCGATCACATTGTCGCCAAAAAAGAGCAGATCCAGATCGAGTGTGCGTGGCCCCCATTCGATGCTGCGCTCGCGACCCAATTCATCCTCGACGGCCAAAAGGGAGCTCAACAACTCGCGCGCGGAGAGCGTTGTCTCCAATTGGGCGGCCGCATTGGTGAACTCCGTGCCGGCGGCCGCTCCCACTGGAGCAGTTTGGTAGAGCGAACTCCAGCGCTCAACACGCACACCAGGTGACTGCGACAGTAACTGCAAGGCTTGAACAATTGTCTGCGGCACGTTTCCCAGATTTCCGCCAAGTCCAATCAAACAGGTTGTCATCAACGATCCCATCGTTTGGTAAATCAGTTCGTCGGAGACCCTAGAACTGTGAATGCTGTGGCTGGCAAACTGTCAGCACGAACGCCAGAATGCCCCCCTTGAAAACATGAGTTTGTCCCACAAGTTTCGTTGGTTCTCGAGAGAGATTCTCCAAGTATGGCCAAAGAAGAGGCGATCGAAGTTGAAGGGGTTGTGGTGGAGGCTTTGCCAACACCCAATTTCGCGTCAAGCTGGAGAATGGTCATCTTGTGATGGCTCACGTTGCCGGCAAAATGCGGAAGCACTTTATCCGTATCGTGCCAGGGGACAAAGTGAAGGTGGAAGTCTCGCCGTATGACCTGAATCGCGGCCGAATCATCTTCCGCGAACGCTAGGCCGCCAGCTTGATGACGATCCATGCCGAACGAATCGACCACTGAAGTGTTGTTGTTCACGGATGGAGCGTGCAGCGGCAATCCTGGGCCTGGAGGCTGGGCCTGCATTTTGCGGCATCCGTCCAGCAAGTCTGAGAAAGAACTTTCCGGCGGTGCCGCCAATACCACCAACAACCAAATGGAGTTGATGGGAGTCATCTCTGGTTTGGAGTCGCTGACCCGTCCGACAGTGGTCGAAGTCATCACCGACAGCAAGTACGTCGCCGATGGCTGCACAAGCTGGATGCCGAATTGGAAGAAGAACGGCTGGCGACGTCGCGAAGGGAGCCGCTGGGCAGAAGTCAAGAACCTCGAACTCTGGCAACGACTGGACCTGTTGCTTGCGAAACATCGAGTTCGCTTCAAAGTCGTCAAAGGCCACAGCGGGCACATAGAAAACGAACGCTGCGATGAACTCGCAGTCGAAGCTGCCAGACAATTTGGTGCCACGTAATCGGGCCACTTCGTGACTCGAATTGCGTTACCGAATTGCCGAGTTGTTCCGACTATTTTTTCGCAGCGCCCCCGGCCGAATACCGTGCTCGCTCTTGAAGGATCGTCTTCATTCGCTGCTTGGAAAAAATGCGAACGACCTTGCCTTTGTAGGTCAGACGACCTTGGTCGTCGTGGTCGAGGTGCTCTTTGACTTCTGGCTTCGCTTCGCCGGCGTAAAGGGCGGCGAACGTTTCTGGATCAACGCCACGGCCATCTTCGAGATCTCGTACCGCATTGATTCCCCCCGCCATCACCGAGAAGACATTCAACGATGTGGTTGCCGGGACGTAGAAATTCTCTTGCTCAAGTGTCTCAGCTGCACTTTTGATTGCAGCAAATGCCTCTTTCAGCTTTGCGAGCGACTCTGCGGAAGGACCGCCTTCAGCGGGTGCCTGGGCGCTCAAAGACTTCGGACCGAACGCTCCGGTTGTCCCCAAGACGTATCCAAGGCTCACCAGACCCAACACCGCAACAAATTTCCAAATCGAACGCATGAGAAGTCTCCTTCCGCGCAATGAATCTTGTCGCCTCGCAAAATGGTCGCGCCAAACAACGGCGGAATCGTGTGCCAATCGAGCCGGGTTTTCAACCTGCCCACGAATTTCTGATCGACAGATGGAATCTCTCCCCCACCAGATCACGCCACTTTGCGTGAATCGACATCGGTTTTTTGCGCTAAACGCTGATTGTCAGCCGACAACGACAGCGTGTGGCCGACGTCCCGGCGAAGCTGCTTTTTGCGATGCGTTCGACTGAGAAACACACTGAGGTACATCAGCGCGGCCGAGGAAATCAATGCTGCAAAGCATCCCATCAACGCAATCTGGTCATCCGTGGCATTCTGGAAGAAGTCCATGAGCAATCCGCCTTGTTTTGATTTTGAGAACCGTGGCGAGCGAACTTAATCATCGCATTACGGATTGATTTCGGACGTCGTTCGTCGCGCCCTTCAAAATCGCTCGACAAACCGGCTGATGTTGCCGAATCCAGTGCCACCACTGGCAATCAACGAAACTCTCCCTCCTCTGACGACTGTGCCGGTCAGGCACAAACGCTCAATGCCCGATCTCCAACGTGTCGGCGATCTCTGTTCGCGCAGTTGGCAGCACCGTCGGCCCTCGGCATGGACCCATCATCCCCGCCCCAATTTAGCCGCACGGCACATTCGATTCTTTCGAAGCAGATCGCCTGCGGAAGCCGAGAATGAAAAAAGCCCGACCGGGTTTTCGGTCGGGCTCAATATGATCGCAGCCAAAACGCGCTTGATCTATTTCTTTTCCAGTGCTGCCTGTGCTGCGGCCAAACGCGCGATCGGCACTCGGAACGGTGAACAACTGACGTAGTCGAGTCCGGCCTTGTGACAGAACTTGACGCTGTCAGGATCGCCGCCGTGTTCGCCGCAGATGCCCACCTTGAGGTGTTGGTTGTGCTTGGCTTGGCGTGCGGCTCGGCCTTTGGTGACGCCGATCTCGATCAACTGGCCGACGCCGTTGACGTCGAGGGATTGGAACGGGTCAACCGGGAGCAACTTCTCTTTGAGGTACGTCGGCATGAAGCCCTTGATGTCGTCGCGGCTGAAGCCGAACGTCATCTGGGTCAGGTCGTTCGTGCCGAACGAGAAGAACTCGGCTTCTTCGGCGATCTTGTCGGCGGTCAACGCGGCACGCGGGAGTTCGATCATCGTGCCGATGAGATACTCGACTTTGACTCCGGCTTTCTTCATGCAGTCTTCGGCGACTGCAATCGCGCGCTTCTTGAGAAGCGTCAACTCTTCGACGACGCCGACGAGCGGGATCATGATTTCCGGCAGAACCTTCTTGCCCTTCTTCTGGACTTCGATGGCGGCTTCGATGATCGCGCGGACCTGCATATCGCCAATTTCAGGAAAGACGATCGGCAGGCGACAGCCTCGGAAGCCCATCATGGGGTTCATTTCGTGGAGTTCATCGACTCGCTCGAAAATCTTCTCGACGGTGATGCCGATCTGCTTGGCGACCGCTTCCGCGCCGGCGAGGTTGTCCTTTTGCGGCAGGAATTCGTGGAGCGGCGGATCGAGCAACCGGATTGTAACCGGCAATCCGTCCATCGCTTCGAAGATGCCGACGAAATCTGCTTTCTGGAATGGCTCGACTTTGGCGAGCGCTTTTTGACGGCCTTCGACCGTGGTGGCGAGGATCATCTCACGCACGGCGGCGATGCGGTCGTCGCCGAAGAACATGTGCTCGGTGCGGCACAGGCCGATCCCTTCAGCTCCGAATTCACGAGCCTTCAGTGAGTCGGTTGGGCTGTCGGCGTTTGTCCGAATCTTGAGCTTGCGGTACTTGTCGGCGAGGGTCATCAGCGTGGCGAAATCGCCGGTCATGGTCGGCGGAATCGTCTCGACCTTGCCGATCATCACGTCGCCGGTCGTGCCGTTGATCGTCACGAAGTCACCGGCCTTGAGTGTCTGGCCGGCGATGTTCACGGTCTGCGATTTCTCGTCGATCTTGACCGCTTCGCAACCGACGACGCACGGCTTGCCCCAGCCGCGAGCGACCACGGCCGCGTGGCTCGCCTTGCCGCCGGTGCTGGTGAGAATGCCCTTCGCGTGGTGCATTCCCGCGACGTCTTCCGGGCTGGTTTCTTTGCGGACAAGCATGATCGGGTCGCCGGGGAATTTTTCAGCGTGAGCAACGGCTGCCTCGGCGGACAGAACGATCTTACCGCTGGCCGCTCCCGGACTGGCGGCGATCCCTTGTGCGACCGGCTTGACCTTCGACTTCGGGTCGAGCTGCGGCTGCAACAGGTGATTCAGCGATTCGGGATTCACTCGCCTGAGCGCCGTCTGTTCGTCGATCAGACCTTCCTTCACCATCTCGACCGCGATGCGAACGGCGGCGGTTCCCGTTCGCTTGCCGCTGCGGGTTTGCAGCATGTAAAGCGTCCCTTCCTGGACGGTGAACTCGATGTCCTGCATTTCGCAGAAGTGCTTTTCGAGATTTGCTCGAATCTCGCAGAGCTGTGCGTAAACCTTCGGGTTATGTTTGGCGAGTTCCGCGATGTGCTCCGGCGTGCGGATACCGGCGACGACGTCTTCACCCTGAGCGTTGACGAGGTAATCACCGTAAAACAGGTTTTCGCCGGTGTTCGGATCTCGCGTGAACGCGACACCGGTCCCCGATGAGTTCCCCATGTTGCCAAACACCATCGCCTGCACATTCACCGCCGTGCCACGCAGGCCGGTGATTCGCTCGATGCGGCGGTATTCCTGAGCCTTGTTCCCCATCCACGAGTTGAACACCGCGTTGATGGCGAGCATCAACTGCTTCTTCGGCTCTTGCGGGAAGTCATCACCGACGTGCTTCTTGTAAACCGCCTTGTAACGCTTCACGAGCTCCTTCAAGTCATCGACGGTCAAGTCGGTGTCCAGCTTCACATTCTTCTCGGCTTTGAGTTTCGAGATTTCGTGCTCAAACTCTTCGTGCTCGACTCCCATCGCCGTCGAACCGAACATGTCGATGACACGGCGATAGCTGTCGTAAGCGAACCGCTCGTTGCCTGTCTTCTTGGCCAGTCCATCAACGCTCGCATCGGTCAGGCCCAGATTCAAAATCGTATTCATCATGCCGGGCATCGAGAGCGCCGCGCCGGAACGCACGGAAACCAGCAGCGGGTCGCTCGGATCGCCGAACTTCTTCCCCGCGATGGCTTCGGTTTTGGCGAGAGCCGCGTCGATTTCCGGAATTGCCCCCTCTGGAATTCTCTTTGCGTGCTCGTAGTAGGCCGCACAGACTTCCGTGGTGATGGTGAATCCGGGAGGAACGGGAATCCCAATCAGGCACATCTCGGCGAGGTTGGCCCCCTTGCCGCCGAGTAGAGATTTCATCTTGCCGTCACCATCCGCACTTTTGCCGCCAAAAAAATAAACGTGCTTGTTCGACATCGACCTATTTTCCTTCAATTGCAAACTGCGCGGGCCGCTTGAAACACGGTCTGCCCGATTCACTCAAACACAGCAGGCGGCAGAAGTTGCCAACCCCGGAGCCAGCCCTAGCGCAGCGGACGGAGCAAATTAGCGACCTGACTTTCCCTTCTCAAGCAACCAAAGTCACTGCTTGACAGGCTGAACTTTCCGTGGAACAGTGTTAAACCTGTTGCCGCGAAAGCACTTCGCGACCGACCGGGACTACGGTCCTTCGAGGTCCACGATGGAAGCCAAACTCATCTCCACTGACGGCGAGCGGTCGATCCGCCTGAAAAAGGATGTGACGATCGTGGGCCGTAAGCGTGGCGTCTGTGACATCTTCATTGATCGCAGCAGCATCTCCAAGCTGCACTGCATGATCGTGAAGACGGACGGACTGCTGTTCATTCGAGATCTTGGCAGCACAAACGGGACCAAGGTCAACGGCCAGCGAGTCACTCGCGGAGCATTGCTGCCTGGCGATGAACTCGCCTTCGCGAATGCGAAATACAAAGTGCACCTCGGTCCGGATGATCCCGACATGGTCGAGCAGGATGCGGGGACCGAGGTCATGTCGGCCTTACCCAAGCGCGAGTCCAACGAATGCCGAATGGACGAGGACGACGATGATGACCTTCGGCCTGCCAAGGTGTCGTACAGTGACAGCGGTGACCTTGTCCGACTGGGTAAGGTGTCTCAGAGCGACGTCCGTCTGCTGACCGATTCGGAAGCCAAAGACGAAGGCCTGGATGACGACTTGTAGCCCTCAGGCTTCGCGACGGAGCGACTCTGCGACAGGGCGACTGTGATGCTCAGGGATTGGGAACGCCGGCTTGCCGAAACCATGCTGTCTGATCGGCATCGTCTGCGG
>Ga0194125_10004421_pt1 | contig 21940 bp, 18 predicted proteins | sample TA2KigC250mmetaG_FD_148626 | JGI IMG/M metagenome (GOLD analysis project Ga0194125, IMG submission 148626) | Freshwater microbial communities from Lake Tanganyika, Tanzania - TA2015034 Kigoma Deep Cast 250m | ecosystem: Environmental > Aquatic > Freshwater > Lake | place: Tanzania: Lake...
GACTTCCTCCGCTACGCCCGAACCCCCGAAATCGCCCCTCAGCCCTGCGACCTCAACGCCCTGGTCCAGGAACTCCTCGACTTCATCGCCCCCAAGGCCACCCAGCTCGGCATCCAGGTCCGCACCGACCTCGCCCTCGGCCTCCCTGCCATCCAGGCCGACCCCAAGCTCCTCAAGCAGGCCATCCTCAACCTCCTCGTCAACGCCGAAGAGGCCATGCCCAAGGGGGGCGAACTCATTCTTCGGACCTCGGCCGATGCAGCCGGCGTCCAAATGGACGTCACGGACACAGGCGTCGGCATCCCCGATCACCAGCTCGGCAAGGTCTTCGACCTTTACTTCTCCACCAAGGAAGGCGGCAGCGGACTCGGCCTCTGCACCACCCGCCGCATCCTCGAACGCCACGGCGGCTCCATCGCCGTCGAGAGCGACGTGGGCAAGGGCACCCACTTCACCGTCCGCCTCCCGCTCGCGCCCCCGGCCACGGAGGGCACGCCGTGACTCAGCCCCCGTCCGCCATCCTCCTAGTGGACGACCACGCGGCCCACGCCGAAGCCCTGGCCGCCGGGCTCGAAGCCCTCCCCGTCGCCACCGACATCGCCACGGGCGGCAAGGAGGCCCTCGACAAGCTCGCCGCCAGGCCCTACGACCTGGTCATCACCGACCTCGTGATGAGCGACCTGGACGGCATGGAGGTGCTCCGCGAGGCCAAGGGCCGCAGCCCCGACACCGAGGTCATCGTCGTCACGGGCTACGCCACCGTCGAAAACGCCGTCGCCGCCATGCAGCAGGGCGCCGCAACCTACCTCCGAAAGCCGGTCAACCTCGACGAACTCCGCGCCGTCGTCCGAGGCGTCCTCGAAAAGCAGGCCCTCCGCCGCACAAACGTCGAGCTGCGCCGCGAACTCGACGCCCGCTTTGGCTTCGAGGGCATCGTCGGCAACAGCCCCAGGATGCTCCGCCTCGTCGAAACCCTCCGCCAGATCGCCCCCACCGACGCCACGGTCCTCATCTACGGCGAAAGCGGCACGGGCAAGGAACTCGTCGCCCGCGCCCTCCACACCAACAGCCCGCGCTGCGCCAAGCGCTTCGTCGCCCTCAACTGCGCCGCACTCTCCGAAGGCATCCTCGAGAGCGAGCTCTTCGGCCACGAGAAAGGCTCCTTCACCGGCGCAGCCGCCGCGCGAGTCGGCCGCTTCGAGTATGCCGACGGCGGCACCCTCCTCCTCGACGAGGTGGGCGACATGCCACCCTCCACCCAGGTCAAGCTCCTCCGCGTCCTCGAACAAAGCGAAATCACCCGCGTCGGCTCAAACGCCCCCATCCACGTGGACGTCCGCATCGTCGCCGCCACCCATCGCCGCCTCGAGGCCCTCGTCAAGGAAGGCAAGTTCCGCGAAGACCTCTACTTCCGCCTCCGTGTCGTCACCCTCAACATCCCCCCACTCCGCGAGCGGCGGGACGACATTCCCCTCCTCGCCGACCACTTCCTCCGCGAGATCGCCGCCAGCTACAACAAGCCCATCGCTGACATCGCCCCCGACGCCCGCCGCCGCCTCGCCGCCTACGACTGGCCGGGAAACGTCCGCGAACTCCGCAACGCCATCGAACACATGGCCGTCGTCACCAGCGACCCCGTCCTGGGCGTGGACGACCTGCCCGACTACATCGTGCCCGGCGAGCCCCCCCCTGCCCTTGAGGCCGCCCCCCAGCTTGTGGGCATCTCCCTTGAGCAAGCCGAGCGCGAACTCCTCCGCAACACCCTCGCCTCGGTTGGCGGCAACCGCGTCGAGGCCGCCCGCATCCTCGGCATCGGCGAGCGCACCCTCTACCGCAAGATCAAGGAATACGGCCTCAGCTAGACCGTCAAGATCGCCACCGCCCAGGGAGTCTTCTCTGAAGTGTGGCACGGCTGGCTTGCCCAGCCGTGTCTTCCCCTTGACAGCCACGCCCTCAAGTGCTATCCTGTGCGCGCAGCAATGATCACGGCGGGCACCAGCCGCTAGGCTGGTCCAGCCAGCCGTGCCACGCGTGCGGGGGAAGGGGTGTGGAGATGAGCAACCGTCGGGATGGCAAAGTCACGCTTGCCGAGCTGCTCACGGTCGTCGGCATTCTCCTGCTGCTCGTGTGGCTCGTCTTCCTACCGCTGCGCCGCCACGCCATCGAGGCCCGCCAGGCCCGTTGCCGGCAGAACCTCAACCAGCTTAGCAGGGGCGTGGCCACCTACCTCAACGAGTGCGGCGACGGTCGCTTCCTCATGTATCCCCTCGGGCAGGGCCGCACGGCCGACGACTTCACCGGCGCCGAATGGCTCGCCTCCCTCTACTGGTCCTGGACCCAGGTCATCCCCGACCCCGGCGTGTTCCTGTGCCCGAACGCTGGCGACGGGAACAGCGGGGGCAAGGACATCGGCCGCTACGGGCCGCCCCCCACCTTCGGCTCACGCACGGTCAGCTACGCCGGCCTCCACCACCGCAGCTTCATCGGCCCCGACGGCCTCCCGATCGCCATCCACGAGGACATTCCGCCCATCGAGCCCCTTGCATCCGACGACACGGAGGGCACCCTCAACCACAGCGACTGGGGCTACAGCGGCATGAACGTACTCTTCTACGACGCCCACGCCGAGTTCATCCCCAGCGACAGGCTGGACCCCCGCGCCGCCGTGGGCGCCACGGGGCCGCCCGTGCGCCCCCAGCCGCTCCTGTGGAGGCTGAGGAACTGAATGGCTCGCCACGGCTCGCGGCCGATGTGGGCGGGGCCTCCGCGCCCCGCGCGGGGCAGAGACGCCCCGCCCACAGGGGTGGCCACCAGATGGCGCTGCTGCTTCGTGGGTATCCTGTGCCTCTTCTGCTCCTGTTCTTCCGAGACACCGGACACGCAGGCGTCCTCCGACAAGGCCCAACCCCCTATGGCGCCGCTGCCCGCCGCCCAGCAGGCAAGGCTCCGCGCGATCTTCGACGGCAAGGACCAGGAGGCCGCCAACTCCCTCGGCATGCGCTTCCGCCTCATCTTCCCTGGAACACTCGAGTCGCGCGCAGGCACCGCCGTTATCAAGAGGCCATTCTACCTCGGCGCCTGCGAGGTCACACAGGCCCAGTACGAGAAGGTGACTGGCGAGAACCCGTCGCACTTCCGCGGCGCCAACCTGCCCGCCGACAGCATCAACTGGGATGAGGCCCTGGCGTTCTGCCGCAGGCTCTCCGAGGTCGAGGGCGCCGAGTACCGCCTGCCCACCGAGGCCGAGTGGGACTATGCCTGCCGCGCCGACGCCATCTCCCGCTCGTGTTTGGCCGCGCCCCTCTGCGACCACGCCTGGGTCAGGTCAAACAGCGGCGAGCAGACCCACCCCGCGGGCCTCAAGAAGCCCAACGCCTGGGGCCTCTATGACATGCACGGGAACGTGTGGGAATGGTGCCAGGTGCTCCCTGGGGCCTACGCCCGGTACGCCGCATACAGCAGAGCATTGCCTGGCACCCTGCGGGGCGGCTCCTGGGCCGACGCCGAGGCGGGCCACTGCGGGCTGCTCCATTCCTACGATAGCGTGCCAGGCAATCGGCTGGCGACCCACGGCTTCCGCGTCGTCAGGTCCCTGCCATGACAGGCCGGGCTCCCAGGCCGGCCTCAGACCTCGGGCAGGCCCTCGAAGCCGAAGTAGCGGGCGGCGTTTCTGTAGCAGATGTCGCGCACCAGGCCGCCGACGAGTTCCATGTCGCGCGGGAGCAGGCCCCGCTCGATCTCGCCGCCGAGGAGGTCGCACAACAGGCGGCGGAAATACTCGTGCCGCGTGTAGGAAAGGAACGACCGGCTGTCTGTGAGCATGCCCACGAAGGGGCTGAGCAGGCTCATGTTCGAGATGGCGTTCAGGTGCTCGAGCATGCCGTCGGCCTGGTCGTTGAACCACCAGGCGCTGCCGACCTGGAGCTTGCCGGGCACACTCCCGTCCTGGAAGTTGCCCACCATCGAGGCGAGGACCGCGTTGTGGGTGGGGTTGAGGCTGTAGACGATTGTGCGGGCGAGCCGCCCCTCGTCGTCGAGCCGGCCGAGGAAGCGGGACATCGGGGCCGCCACGGGCCACTCGCCAATCGAGTCGCCCCCCACGTCGGGGCCGAGGGTGCGGAAGAGCCGCCGATTGTTGTTCCGCAGCGCGCAGATGTGGAACTGCTGGGTCCAGTCGCGCTCGAAGTCCATCACGGCGAACTCGTAGAGCATGGCCGACTTGAATTGGAGCGCCTCGTCGGGCGTGGGCGCGTTGCCGCTGCGGGCCTTGATGAAGATGCGGCGAAGCTCCGCCTCCGTGTACGGCTCGGCGAAGAAGGTCTCGATGCCGTGGTCGGAGAGGCGGCAGCCATTGGCGTGGAAGAAGTCGTGGCGCCTGCGGAGCGCGTCGCGGAAGTCGGCTAGGCTGCGAATAGCGAGGCCGCTGGCGGCCTCCAGCTTGGCGACCCAGGGGGGGAAGAGGGCGGGATTGTCCACCGCCATCGCCTTGTCGGGCCGCCAGGCGGGGAGCATCTGGAAAAAGACACCCGCTGTCTTTTCTGCGGAGCACCCGGAGGGCCGTTCCGGGAAAAGACAGCGGGTGTCTTTTTCCGTGGCGGCCACGGCCTGGTGGTGCTCCAGGCTGTCGGTCGGGTCGTCGGTCGTGCAGACGAGGACCACATTCATCTGCCGCATGATGCCGCGAGCCGAGAACTCGGGCTTGGCGAGGAGCGCGTTGCACTCCTCCCAGATGCCTTTCGCGGTGTCGGCGTTGAGCAGGCGGTCGCTGATGCCGAAGGAGCGTTTCAGCTCCATGTGCGACCAGTGGTAGATGGGGTTGCGGAGCAGCTTGGGCATCGCCTCCGCCCAGGCGGCGAACTTCTCCCAGTCGGACGCGTCGCCCGTGATGAGGCGTTCGGCCACGCCGGCGGTGCGGAGCAACCGCCACTTATAGTGGTCGCCACCGAGCCAGATTTCGGTCATGTTGCGGAAGCGATGGTCCTCGGCCACCTGGGCGGGGGGCAGGTGGCAGTGGTAATCAATGATCGGCAGGTCCTCGGCGTGCTCGTGGAACAGCCGCACCGCCGCCTTGCTCTCGAGCATGAAGTTCTCGGTGATGAGTGCGTCGGCCATGGCCCACGCGTCCTTTCCTGTCACCAGATGGTCAGGAGATGCCGCATGACGAGTCCGCCCGCGACGGCGAGCGTCACGCTGGCGAGCGTGCCCAACAGCACGTACTCGGCGAACTGCTTGTCCTTCTGCGACTCGCCGAAGCGGAGCAGGGACTTGGCTGCGACGGCGAAGCCCACCGAAGTAAGGTCCCCCGCGAGGACGAGGGTGACGATCAGTGCCCTCTCGAACCAGCCAATGTACAGGGATGCCTTCGTGCCCTGCTCCGCCATCCCTGCCTTCGCCAGCAGCAGGCCGACGAGCCACCCGCCGCCGAAGACCAGCATCGGATAGCCCACAAGCAGAACCGCTGCGTCAGCCACCGTCTGGACCACATGGACCTCGTTCATAGGCCCAGGGGCCTATATTACAAAATATAGGGCCAGGGGCCTATACTCGAAGCCTCTGTCGCCACAGGTCCGCCAGGCTCGCCTCACCATTGCGCACCGCAGCGTGGCCGGCCCAGGCCAGGGAGCCGCTGATCGAGGCCTGCCTTACACCCTCCGCGCGTGCAATTCGCGCCTCGGTCCAGCCCTGGTCCTTCAGCGCCGCGCGGCGCCAATGGAGTGGCTTCCAGCTCTCGCGAATGGCCCAGAGCAACCGCGAGATCGCGTTCGCAGCCAGGTCGAAGAACCCGTCTCCCGTCACGAACCACAAGCGGGCATCGTCTCGCTTCGCCTCCTCAACTGCCTGTCTGGAACGGACGAACGCCTCGCCGTCCATCTCCTGCGCACGCGCGGCCAGCCCAGTGCTGAGCGTCCCCACGCCAACCCCGACTCGCACTTGAACCGGGAGCAAGCCTTGCGCCAGGTCCTTGAGGATAGCCGGAACCCGCTCGTGGAGCGTGACGACTCCCTGGAACTCGTCGCCGCCACTGATCGTCATGGGCACAACGATGAGTTCCCGATACGCATTGTTCACGCGGGCCAACAGCTTCCGCAACCGGGCCTGAAGCTGCGCCCGGTTTGCCACCTGCCGGGACGACACGATGTCCCCAGTCAGCACGACGTAGCGCTCAGAGGTCCTGTTCCGAATTCGGGCAAGCATCTGCCCAACGCCTCCATAGCGTCGTTGCGCGCATGTCCGGCAGGATGATAGCTGAAAAGAGCCTGCTCAGCAAGCGCCGCTCGGCCCGGCGAAGCCCCAGCGCAGGCGCCGTTTCATGACCGACCCTCCTATGCCCAAGTGTAAGCTGCCCCCAGATCATAGCACGCAGCCACGGGTAACTGCAACAGCCGGGTTCCTGCGCCCTGGACGCACTTGCCTACCTCCATATGGACGCTTACAATAGGCAATGAGTTCCATCCAGGAGAGAGCCAATGACCGACCGCGAGCGGTTTGTGAACTACATCTTGGGGAAGCCGGTTGACCGCGTGCCCTTCTGGCTCTTCTGGGGCGGATGGGGACGCACCTGGCAGCGCTGGGAGCGGGAGGGGAAGCCAGCCGAGATCAAGGACCACCGCAGCTTCATGAGGCCCGATTGCCCGCCCTGCGTCGTGCCCGTGAACTACGGGCCGTGCCCGCAGTTCGAGCGCAAGGTGCTCTCGGAGGACGACAGCTACAAGGTGCACGTGGACCACTGGGGCATCATCCGGCGCGACTATAAGCGCGGCGAGTCCATGTGCGAGTTCGTCAAGTTCCCCGTCGCCACGCGCGACGAGTGGGAGCGCTATAAGGCCGAGCGCCTCTCGCCGCACCACCCGGCCCGCCTCGCGGGCGACTGGCGGGCGAAGTGCGCCGACTGGATGGCCAAGGGCTATCCCATCCAGCTCGGCTCGTTCCCCGACGTGGGCATCTTCGGCTCGGTCCGCTGGCTCCTCGGCGACGAGGAGGGGCTGATGGCCTTCTACACCCAGCCCGACGTGGTGCACGACATCATGCACCACATGGCCGACGTCTACCTCGCCGTCTTCCGAGCCGTGGTGGATGCGGGGGTGCAGGTGGACGTGATTCACATCTGGGAGGACATGTGCGGGCGGCAGGGGCCGCTCATCTCGCCCGCGTTCTGGCGCGAGTTCATGGGGCCGTGCTACCGCCGCATCAAGGCCTTCGCCGACGCGCACGACATCCCGATCATCTCCGTGGACACCGACGGCCAGCCGCTGCTCATCGTCGAGCCGATGATGGAGGCGGGGGTGAACTACCTGTGGCCGTTCGAGGTCGCGGCGGGCTGCGATGTGAACTTCTTCCGCGAGCGCTTCCCCACGCTGGGCATGATGGGCGGGATTGACAAGCGCGCCCTCGCCAAGGACCCCGCGGCGATTGACGCCGAGCTCGACCGCATCTGGCCCGCCGTCGAGAAGGGCCGCTACATCCCCGAGCTCGACCACGGCATTCCCGATGATGTGTCGTGGGCCAACTACCTGCACTATGCCCAAGAGATGAAACGGCGAATTGTGGGATGATGCGTGCCGCGTCCCGCGTGCCGCGTGAGAAGAGAAGACAGGGCCTCCTGGAGGTGTCGTCCAATGCGCGCACTCGCCTACGCTGTTCTTGGGCTTCTTCTTGGCACGCGGGACGCGGCACGCGGGACGGAACCCGCCAACATCCTCGTTCACCCGCAGAAGGCCCTGGGGCCGGTCAATCGCCTGGTCCTCGGCGACAACATGCTCGGCTACGCGAACGGACGGAACGAGTACTGCAATCTGGGATCTGGAATCTGGAATCCCGAGACGCGGGCCTCCGTGCCCGAGATAGTGGCGCTGGCGAAGGGCCGCGGCCTGAGCTGCGCCCGCTGGCCCGGCGGCTGCGAGGCCCACCGCTTCGAGTGGAAGAAAAGCGTCGGCCCCCTCGCGGAGCGTCCGAACCAGAAGTTCGGCCTGCCCGAGTTCATGCGGAATTGCGCTGACATCGGTGCAGTCGCCGTTATCACCCTCGGCGACTTCGTCATCACGCCCGAGGACGCCGCGGACATCGTGGAGTACCTCAACTCGCCCAACGACGGCAAGAACCCCAACGGCGGACACGACTGGGCGGCCCTCCGCGCCGCCGGCGGACATCCCGACCCCTGGGGCGTCGTCTGGTTCGAGTTCGGAAACGAATCCGACCACGGCGACCACAAGGGCGGCAAGTTCACGCCGAAGGAATACGGCGAACGCTTCCTCGGCACCCGCCGCGCAATGCGGGCAGTTGACCCCCGCATCAAGCTCGGCGCAGTCCTGGAGAACACCCAGACCGGCCAGGTTGGCCCCTGGACCCGCGAGGTGCTGAAGATCACGGCGAAGGAGCTGGACTTCGCGATCCACCACTGCTACGTGCCAGGCTACTACGCCAACGACGGCAAGCCGCCGGCCGACGAGCTGTTCGCCATCGCCCTGGCCGCCGACGCGCAGATCGCCGACCTCTATCGCCAGCTCAACGCCCTCGTCCGCGAGCTGACGGGCCGCGACGACGTGCCCCTCGCCATCACCGAGTTCAATGGCCACTTCGTCCAGGAGAAGCCCACGCCCTATCGCCACTGCCTGGGGAACGCCCTCGTCAACGCCGAGGTGCTCCGCATCCTGATGCAGCCCGAGCACCGGATCGCGCTGGCCAATCACTGGCAGTTCGCCAACGAATACTGGGGCTCGGTGAAGGGCTACAAGCCGCCCTACGTGAAGCGCCCAAACTACTACGTCTTCGAGCTGTATCACCAGCACTTCGGCGACGTGCTGGTCGAGGCCGACGTGGCGTGCGCCCGCTACGAATCCAACGGCGGCTTCGGCGTCCTCCCTCGCCGTGGCCAGCCAGGCCCCTTCCAGCTCTTCCCCGACGACCTGCTGCCGAAGCAGGACTGGGAGCTTTCGCCCGCGAAGGGCGCGACGCATCGCGTCGAGGAGGGCATCGTCGCCGTCGAGTTCGATGGCAGCCAGGACGTGAATTACTACCACGCCCAGAAGCGGATGCCAGCCGAGCCGCTGACGGGCTACCGGCTGACGGGCTGGGTGAAGACCGAGGGGCTGACCACTGGCAGCGGCGCCGGCTTTCAACTGGGCGACGGCCGCGGCTGGACCGCCACCCACTCCGCCGCCTGTTCCCCATCGGTGACCGGCACGAGCGACTGGACGAAGCTCGAGCTGGACTACGTGACGCTGGGCGACACGAAGGAGCTCCAGGTCATCTGCCGCCGCATCAGCGGGGCCGGCGTGGTCAAGGGCAGGGCGTGGTATCGCGCAGTCCAGGTGCAGAAGTTCCGCCCCAAGAGCTTCGGCGCCGCCCCCGTCCTCACCGTGAACGCCAGCAAGAGCGGCGACGGCAAAGCGCTTTTGCTAATGATCGTCAACAAGAGCCTTCGGGAGCCTGTGCCCTGCACCATCGAGATCGAGGGGACGCCCATCGGCGCGGCCAAGGCCTGGGCGCTCACCGGCCCCGCCTGCGACGCGACGAACGAACAACAACCGCTCAACGTCACGGTCCGCGAACAGGAGGCCAAACTCGATGGCGGCAAGGCATTGCTGAAGCTGGCGCCGTGCTCGCTCACGGCAGTTGAACTGAAGGGGAAAGGAAATCCGTAATCCGTAATTCGTAATCCGTAACCAGAGAAGACCAGAGAAGAGCCGATTGTGGTCTTATTCTGGTTACGGATTACGGATTACGCATTACGGATTCAACAAGGAGATCACATGCGCGAGAATCGCACGAAGCGCCTGTTGAGGCAAGGCCGAGCCGCCATCGGCGGCTGGGTGGTGTCCGAGGACCCCACGACGACCGAGATCATGGCTGACGCGGGGTTCGACTTCGTGGTGGTGGACACTGAGCACGCGCCACAGACGGCTACCGGCCTTCAGGCGCACATGATGGCGCTCAAGGACACCGAGGCCACGGGCGTGGTCCGCGTGCTGTGGAACGACTTCGTGCGGGTGAAGCAGGCGCTCGACGTGGGGGCCGAGGGCATTGTCTTCCCCTGGGTGAACACCGTCGAACAGGCCCAGGCCGCGGTCGCCTCGACCCGCTATCCGCCGCGGGGCAACCGCGGCTGGGGGCCGCGTCGCGCCATCCGCTTCGCCGCCGACCAGATGGACTACTTCCGCCACGCGGAGGCGAACATCCTGGTCCTGTGCCAAGTCGAGACGCAGGAGGCCCTCGACAACGCCGAGGCCATCGCCGCGGTGGACGGCGTGGACGCCTTGATGGTCGGCCCGGCCGATTTCAGCATCAACCTCGGCGTGCCGCTCGACTGGGAGTGCGACAAGTTCCTGGCGGGCGTCCGCCGCGTGCGGCAGGCGGCCGACGCGGCGGGCAAGGCGTTCGGCGTCATCACGTCCGGCGCCGCCTATGCCAAGCGCTGGCTCGCCGAGGGCGCCCGCGTCATCATCGCCGGCGCCGACGGCGCGTTCCTCAAGATGATGGCCCAGGCCACGCTCGGCGAAATCCGGCAGAGCATTGGCTCAAGAGGGTGAGTGACCCGTCACCTCTGGACTGCCCCCGCATGTCTCGCTCGGTGTCGTAGCGTTCCGTTCCCTTCACCTCCTGGAGCACGAGATGATTCGTCTCGGCGTCCTCGGCCACGGCGGGCGCATCAGCAGCGTCATCAAGCATTGTCTGCGGGCGGTCGAGCCCGACGTGCGGGTCGTCGGCATCGTGGACCCCGATGAGGCCGGCGCCCGCGCCCGCCTCGACGACCGCGACAAGGCCGACGTTGTGTTCTACAAGAACCTCAAGGAAATGGTCCACAAGGCGCGGCTCGACGCCCTGGCCGTCGGCACCCGCTGCAACCTCCACGCCGTCTATGCCGCGCAGGCCGCGGCCTACGACTTGCCGCTCTACCTCGAGAAGCCCATCGCAACATCGTCGAAGCAAGCGACCGCCCTGGAACGCGCCTTCCGCAAGTCCAAGTGCCAGGTGGTCGTGAGCTTCCCGCTCCGCGTCTCGCCCCTGTGCGTCCTTGCCCGCGAACTCATCGAGGAGGGGGCCGTCGGCAGCCCCGACCACGTGCTCGGCGTCAACTACGTGCCCTATGGCACCTGTTACTTCGATGGCTGGTATCGCGACTACTCGATCACCCAGGGCCTCTTCCTCCAGAAGGCCACGCACGACTTCGACTACATGATGTACCTGATGGGCTCGCCCATCGTCCGCGTGATGGCAATGGCCACAACGGGCCTCGTCTTCGGCGGCAGGAAGCGGGCAGGCCTCCGGTGCTCGAAGTGCGACGAGGCCGAGGCCTGCCTCGAAAGCCCCCAGAACCGCAAGCGCAACCTCTCGGGCGGCGTCGGCGGCGACCACCCTTGCGTCTTCGGCCGCGACATCGGCACGCCCGAGACGGGGATGAACGAGGATTCGTCGAGCGCCCTCATCGAGTTCGCCAGTGGCGCCCACGGAGCCTACACCCAGGTCTTCTACACCCGCCGCGACGCCGCCACCCGCGGCGCCACCGTGAGCGGCTACCTGGGCACCGTGAGCTTCGACTGGTACACCAACCAGCTCAAACGTGTCCGCCACCACGCCCCCTTCACCGACGTGACGAAGGCGGGCGAGGGCCAGAGCCACTTCGGCGGCGACTACGAGCTGGCGTTGGACTTCATCAATGTGGTCAAGGGCAAGGGCGCGAGCCGCACCCCCATCTGGGCCGGCCTGCGAAGCGTCTACTCCTGCCTCGCCGCCAAGGAATCCGCCGCCACCGGCCGCTCAGTGGCCGTGCGACAGGTTGCCGGATGACGGGCTTCTGTCCCTTTGGTCCCTTTCGTCCCTTTGGTCCCTTCCTCTTCGGAGCCGCTCCAGTGAAACAGGTTCGGACCGCCATCGTGGGCATGGGGATCGGCAGGCCGAATGGCAAGGCAATTGCCAAGAATCCGCGAGGCCGCGTGGTCGCGCTCTGCGATCTCGTGGAAGACCGGATGAAAGACTTCGCGAAGGAGCTGCCCGAGCCGCCGAAGCTCTACACCGACTACAAGGCGATGTGCCGCGACAAGGAGATTGACGCGGTGATGGTTGGCACGCCCAACCAGTGGCACGTGCCGATCGCCCTGGAGGCCGTGCGGCGCGGCAAGCACGTGCTCATCACGAAGCCGCTGGCCGACGCGCTGGCCCCCGCCCGCCGGCTCGTCGCCGCGCAGGAGAAGGCGGGAGTGGTCGGCATGATGTCGCTCTCGATGCGTTTCAGCGGGTCCACGCTCTACCTGGGGCAGATGGCGCGGCGGGGCGACTTCGGCGAGCTGTACTACGCCCGCGCCCGCAGCATCCGCCGCAGCGGCATCCCTGATTGGAATCTCGGCTTCATCGAGAAGGGCGGCGGGGCGTTCCGCGACATGGGCGTCCACGTGCTCGATTCCGCTTGGTGGATTCTCGGCATGCCGCGGCCCGTGAGCGTCACCGGCGTCGCGGGCGCCAAGTTCGGCCCGAAGGGCCGCGGCTATTGGGACTTCCGCCAGCCGCCAAAGAGCTTCTGGCGCAAGTATGGCTCGGACGACTATGCGGGCGGCTTCATCCGCTTCGAGAGCGGCGCGGGCCTTCAGTGCGAGAGCTTCTGGGCCTCGCACCAGGCGCCCGAGCACCAGATCGAGCTGTTCGGCACCCAGGCCGGCGCCCGCTACAGCCCGCTGACCCTCTACCGCACGGTGGACGGCGCCCCCCACGACATCACCGTGAACCTGCCCAAGGGCGCCGACCCGTGGGACCTGATTGCCGGGCACTTCATTGACTGCATCCTCGACGGCAAGCCCTGCGACGCCCCCCTTCGCCACGGCCTCATCGTCCAGGAGATGATGGAGGCCATGCTCCGCAGCGCCGAAGCCGGGCGCGAGGTGCGGCTCGACAAGTAGCACAAGCCCAGGAGGCCAACAGTGAGACTTGCGGCGAAGTCGCTGTCCCTAGTCGTGTTGACCGCTTGCTCAGCGACGGCCGCCGAGCGGGCGGACCACCCGCCCGCGGCGCGGCTGAAGCATCAGTGTCTTGTGGCGAGCGCGCCCGAGAAGGGGGATGCGGAAGGAAAGCCCTTCAGCCGCCTGATCCAGCGCGGCTATGAGGCCATCTGGTTCACCGTTGTATCGGCGAACGGCGTGCGCTGGGTGGTCTACGACACGGCGCAGCAGAAGATCGTGCCCGTCGGCAGCGAGCCGGAGAAGCCCAAGGCCAGGGCGCCCAAGGAGGAGCCGCCGCTGCCGCCGGGGGTGAAGCCGAGCCACTTCGACCGCTGGGCATCGGGCGACCGCTGGCGCAGCGCGTTCAAGCAGGCGAAGCTGGAGGACGTGCTGGCCGGTGCCAATCTCCAGGAGGGATTCGGGTGTTCGGCCCGCGACGGCGCGTCGGCCAATGACCCCGCCCAGATTCTCCTGCACCGCCCGCCCAGTGCCGAAGGGGTGAAGCTCTGCTCCCTCGAACCCTTCGAGGGGCAGACGCTCCACGCCGTATACTGGCTTCGCCTGATGCCGTCGGGCGACATCGCCGTTCTCGCGGGCAACGCCAAGGTCACGGTGCTCCAGGTCTACGAGAACCCCCTGCTCGACACGATTTGCGCCCAGTGGAACGCCCTGCTCAACGAGGCATTCAAGGGCGAGCCGGTCGTCAAGGCCCGGTGCGTGGGCAGCCTCTACGCCCTTTCCCCCTACGCCGACCGCGCCTTCGATGCCATTCCCGTGGCCTCGGACGGCCGGGCCTACTTCGGCACGATGCCCCACCACGCCAGCGAGAGCGGCCCCGTCTTCGCCTTCGACCCGAAGCAAGACAAGCTCATCCTCCTCGGCGACATCGGGCGGCTCGGCGGTGTCCATCGCCCCGACGCCGTGCCTCAGATGATGCACGGCAACGCCTTCGAGATGAACGGCAAGGTCTATTTCACGGGGCAGGACCCGCACTACGGCGGCTGGGACTTCCCGGTCGCGAAGCGCGAGGACAAGCCGCGCTACCCAGGCTCGCCCATCGTCGAGTACGACCTGAAGACCCAGAAGGCCCGCGCCCTGGGCGTGCCGTTTGCGGGTAACCCGGGCATCTTCCGCATCAGCGGCGACCCGAAGCGCAGCGTCCTCTACCTCCGTCGCGGCTACCACCGCGGCCACGAGTGGCCCCTCGCCTGGTTCGCCATCCAGCTCGACGCTAACGGCAGCTTCGCCGGCGAGCCGAAGAAGCTCCCCCTCGACGATCATCCCCACGACCTCCTCGTCGCGGCCGGCGGCACGCTCTACTGCTCCGTGCCCGAGCCGAAGTCCTACAAGGACTTCCTCGCCCGCCGCCAGCAACGGCAGAAGGCCGACGACATTGTGCCGCAGACCGACCTCTACCGCATCGCGCCTGACCTCTCGAAGGCCGAGCGAATCATGACCCTCGCCGGCGGCTGGGAGATCGCCTTTGCCCCGTGGCAGGACGGCAAGCCCACGGCCATCGGCGTGACCGACCGCGACGTGGTGCGGCTCGACCTGGCCAGGGGCGCCATCGAGAAGCTCGCGGACCGCCCGAAGTGCCTGCGCCCCCAGGAGGCCTCGATCCTGCTGCGCGACGGCAAGCTCTACACCATCCAGCGCCTCTACCCCAAAGGCCCCGCCAGCCGCACCTCCGAGCTCTACTCCTTCGACCTGGCCACCGGCAAGGCATTCCGCCACGGCGTCATCGTGGACGACGCGGGCCGCCGGCCCAAGGACCTGAATCACTTCGCCTTCCTGCCCGACGGGCGCCTCTTGGCCGAGGGCACTGCCTACGGCCTGCCCACCGACCGCCGCTATATGCCCCGCTACCGCGACGGCGAGCCATATCGCCTCGACGGCGTGGGCCTCGTCATCGAAAAGCTCCCGCCCGGGCAGCCGGTTCCAGATTAGGTCGACCGGGAATGGCAGAGGAACTGGTCCATCATCGACCCTGTGTTGACAGGCAGCGTGCTGCGCCCTACAATCTGCCTTGCGAGCCTTACGCGACTGGTTGCGTGCGCGCTCCGATCACCCCGAGGGTCCAGCCGTGGCAGCGCAGCCCAACTTGTTGAAAGCCGGTGACAAGACCCTGGTGGCCAGGGTAATCGGGCTACAGACGTACCGTCCGGGCTACTTTCTCTCCATGGAGTGTGAGAACATCCGCTGCTTTGGCGAGAAGCAGGCCCTCGATCTCTCGGATGGGCGGGGCCGCCCCGCGCGATGGACAGTCCTGCTCGGCGACAATGGTGTTGGCAAGACGACGCTGCTCGAGTGTTTGGCTCTCATGCAGCCTCTCCCCGTGGTGAACCCGGAGACGGGAGCCACAGCCGGCATTCCCCGCTTCGGCGCTCCCGTTCACGGCATCCCGAACGCCACGCGGTACTGGAGGCGTGGGACGACTCGCCTTGTTCTCTCTTGTGAAGCCTATTGCGGGGAACCGCTGTCGCAGTGTACCGGCACTGGCGAGAAGCTACCCCTCTCCACGAACGTGATCTACGGGGGGAAGGAGCCCGCGGTCAATGGCTCAGGGCCATTCCCTTACGACAGGATTGGGGGGCTTGTCTGCTACGGATACGGTGCTGCACGGCGAATGAGGATGGGGGCTCTCACAGGCGAGGAGGAGCAGGACGCCTGCGCGAGCCTTCTCTACGACGATGTGGCGCTCCTGAATGCTGAGGAGTGGTTCGCCAGGAATTACCTCGAAGCGCTCGATGCAAAGGAGAAGAATGACGTCGCGCGCCATCGCCGGGCCCAGGCGCAGCTCGCTCAAGTGCAGGCGATGCTCGAGAGAGTGCTTCCTGGTGCACGCGAATTCAGGTTTGCTGGATCCAAGCAGAATGCCAGCTTGCCGAAGATCGCCGTTGAGGTCGAGACTGACTTCGGCTGGGTCAGTATGCGTGATCTGAGCCTGGGCTATCGAACGATGATCGCGTGGACGGTGGACCTCGCGCGGCGCCTGTTCGACAGGTACCCGGACAGCCCGGACGCGCTCGCCGAGCCGGCCATTGCGCTGGTGGACGAGATCGATCTACACCTGCATCCGAGTTGGCAGCGGACGTTGATGCGGTTCCTGACGGAGCGGTTCAAGAACACGCAGTTCATTGTGACAGCGCACAGCCCGCTCGTGGTCCAGGCGGCGGAAGGGGCCAACATCGCCGTTCTGCGCAGGGACGGGGATCACGTGATCATTGACAACAACCCGACTGCTGTTCGCGGTTGGCGGATTGACCAGGTGCTCACGAGCGATCTCTTCGGACTGGAGAGCGCGCGACCGCCCAGGGAGGCCCAACTGCTGGCCGAGCGCGCGAAGCTGGCCTCCAAGAGCACGCTCACGGAAGCGGAGAAGGCAAGGCTTGAAGAGCTTGAGGGGCAGCTTGCCGACCTGCCGACAGGAGAGACGCGGGAGGACCAGGAGGCGATGGATATTATTCGTCGGGCTGCCGCGGAACTGAAGCAGCGGGGAGCCGGGCATCATGATCCGCATCCGTAGACCCTCCGCAGCCCCCGCCATCCTTGCGGACAAGGGCAAGAAGAAGCAGCGTGCCCTCTGCTCCGCCTACTCACGTGCCCCCAAGGCATACAAGACTGGGGCCAAGACCTTCAGCTTCGACAGCGGCGTCTATGGCCACGGGAGCGTGAAGACGGCTCTCATCGCCATGCAGCACGGGAAGTGCTGCTTCTGCGAGTCGAAGATCACACACATCGCTTACGGGGATGTGGAGCACTTCCGCCCCAAGGCCGGCTACAGGCAACAGCCCGGCGATGGATTGAGCAGACCGGGCTACTACTGGCTGGCCTACGAGTGGTCGAACCTGTTCCTTGCCTGCGAGTTGTGCAATCGCCGCTTCAAGGAGTGCTTGTTCCCCTTACGTGACTCGAGCCAGCGCGCCACCTGCCACAAGCACGATCTCGATCGTGAAGAGCCACTGTTGCTCGACCCTACCCAACGGGACCCGGAGGACCACCTTTCCTTCCGAGGCGAGGTCGCCTACGCCGTCGAAGGAAGCCAGGCGGGCATAGCGACCATCGAGGTCCTTGGCCTCAACCGGGAGCCCCTTGTGGAACGACGGCGCGACAAGTTGGAGCAACTGAGGGTTCTGCACAGTGCAACGCTCGTCACGTCTCCTGCTCTCGCCGCTGAGGCCCGGGCTATCCTCCAGCGCGCTACAGCGGAGGCCGCGGAGTACGCTGCGATGGTTCGCACCGCAAGCGCAGCAGCCTTCTCAATCATCGGTCCATAGGCATGGCACGGGGAGCCATGTCAGGTCCGGCCCCCCTGTTTGAAGAAAGGGTAGAGGAGAAGGCATGGCGGACCGCGATGCGTTCCTGATGCTGCTGCTGAAGAATGAGGCCGACCTGCGGGCCTTCATCGGCTCCCTCATCCGCGACCGGGATGCCCGCGAGGATGTGTTCCAGGAGGTCGCCCTCGCGCTCTGGCAGCAGGCCGAGCGCTACGACCCCTCCCGCCCCTTCGGGGCCTGGGCACGCGGCGTGGCGGCCAACAAGATCCTCCAACGCCGCCACCAGGACAAGCGCTTCCCCATTGCCTTCCCGCCCGAGACCATTCTCGCCGTGCTCGATGCCTTCGACCGCACGGAGGCCGAGGGTCCCAGCCGCCTGGAGGCCCTCCGCCACTGCCTTGCCCAGCTCCCCGAGAAGGCCCGCCAACTCCTCGCCCTTCGCTATGAGCAAGGCCTTGCCGTGAAAGAAGTTGCGGAGCGCACCCGCCACACGCTGGACGCGGCCTACCAGGCCCTGTGCCGCATTCGCCTGGCCCTGGCGGACTGCATTCGCCGCCGCCTGGCCGCCCAGCAGGAGGGCGCCCGATGAGCGACCCGCGCGACCACGCCCTCTTCGCCCGCTACCTCGATGGCCTGGCGACCGAGGCCGAGGGCGCCGAACTGGGCCGCCGCCTGGCCGCCGACCCCGCCTGCGCCCGCGCCTTCGCCGAGGCCAGCCGCCTCGACGCCTCGCTCGGCGCCCACTTCCGCCAGGAGAAGGGGCAGAGCGACGTCCGGGCCGTCCTACAGCGCATCCAGGCCGGCCGCACGCGGCGGCGCATCGCCCTCTTTGCCGCGACTGCCGCGGCGGCCCTCCTCATCGTCCTGACACCCGCTCTCTGGCTCCGGCCGGCCGCGCCGCCCGTCGAAGTGTTGGCGGGCAACGTGGTCGCCGATGGGGCCGAAGTCACCCGCATCGCCTACGGCGTGCGGTTCATCGTGCCCGGCAGCGGGCAGGCGCCGCTCACCCTCGGCGATGGCTCCGGCGCGAGCCTCGATGGCGGCACGGCCGCCGCCATCCACGGGCCAAGCGGCCCCCTGCGGCAGGCCGTCGAGCTGTTCAGTGGCGGCGGAGACTTCCGCGTGCTCAAGGATACCGGGCGGTTCGAAGTGCGAACCCCCGTCGGTCTTGTCACCGTGCTGGGGACGGAGTTCACCGTCAGGCTCCGCCCGCGGAAACCCACTGACGGCAGAGGAGACGAGGCGATGAGGGCGAAGGGCATGCTGTTGGCCGTGGCGGTGCTCACGGGCGCCGTCCAGGTGCAGGTCGGCGAGAGGGCGGTGGTCCTCGGCGTCGGCCAGTCCCAGGTCTTCGCGGGCGATGAGGAGCGCGGGCCGCGCACCAGCCGCATCGGCGGCGAGCTGGCGGCCGTGGGCGCCGACTCCATCACCATCGTCCAGCGCGGCGAGCGCGGAGAGACCACCAAGACCCTGGCCGTGGACGCCCAGACCAAGGTCGTCATCGAGTCCGACCAGACCGAGCAGGTCAAGGGCGAGCGCGGCGAGCCAACGTACCGCGTGAAGCTCGTGGATGGCACGTTGGGCGACCTCAAGGTCGGCCGCCGCGTCACCGTCACCTGCACCGAGGACGGCAAGGCCACGCTCATCGTCCTCCACAGGGCCAAGCCGCGCCGCGAGGGCGGCGAAGGCGAGGGCGAACGCACGCCGCGCGTCGAGAAGCCGCGCCGCGAAGGCGGGGACCGCGAGGGCGAGAAGCCGAGGCGCGAGGGCGGCGAGGGCGACCGCGAGGGCGAGCCGCGCCGCGAGAAGGTCCGCACCGAGGGCGGCGACCGCGAAGGCGAGGCCCGGCCCGACAAGCCGCGCCGCGAAGGCGGCGAGGGCGAGCGCGAGAAGCCGAGGCGCGAGGGCGGCGACAGCGAAGGCGAGGGCAAACCCCGAGTCGAAAAGCCCCGGCGCGAGGGCGGCGACAGCGAAGGCGAGGCACGGCCCGACAAGCCGCGCCGCGAAGGCGGCGAGGGCGAACGGGCGCCGAAGCCCAGAGTCACCCCAGGCATCCTGGTCGGCGTCAAGGCCGATTCCATCGTCGTCAGGGTCGGCGAGCGCGGCGAGCAGACGCTGACGTTTGCCGTGGACGCCGCGACTGAGGTCGCTATCGAGGGCGTGCGGCTCGAAGGGGGCGGCGAAGGCGCCGACCCCATCAAGCGTCCCGCCCTCATCAAGGGCTCGCTCGGCGACCTCAAGGCCGGGCAGCGCGTCAGCGTCCAGGCCACGGCCGACGGCAAGGCGCTGAAAATCTTCATCCATCGCTCCCAGGCGCCCAAGCGCGAGGGCGAGGGCGAGCGCAAGCACTTCCGCCCGCCCGACGGCGGCGAGCGCAAGCCCCCGCGCGAGGGCGGCGACCGCAAGCCCCCACGCGAAGGCGAAGCCAAGCCCCCGCGCGAAGGCGGCGACGCCAAGCCGCCGGTGGTGGACAGAGGCGCCGAGTTCTAGCCCATCGCCGAATCACCCCTGCGTGTTCGCGGAACGAGCGAGCGGGGCCGGCCCTCCGGCCCCGCTCCGTCGTTCCGCGGCCCTCTCCCATCTCACGAGCATGGCCCTGAATCCTGGTGCTTCGGGACGGCTCTGAGGCCCGACCCTCACCCTGCCCCCTCCCTGGAAGGGAGTAGTTGTTCAGCCAGGAGCGGACCTTTCCCCCTCTCCCCCGGGGAGAGGGGTGGGGTGAGGGTGCTTCGCTCCCCCGCGCGTGCCGCGGGAAGCACCCTCACCCCTGCCCTCCCCCCAGGGGGGAGGGAGGGAAGCTCCCTCTCGCTAAACACGTACGGAAGGGAGGGGGGTTGTAGCCAGCTCCTCCGACCCCTCTCCCTTGAGGGAGAGGGTGGGGTGAGGGTGAAAGCCGGGGAACCTGGGCACCGTTGCCGGAACCGGGGGCCATGCCCCCTGCCCTACCCGCGGTTGAAAAGGCTGAGGCTTTCAGGCATGCTAGGGCGGCTTTCGGCAGGCCCTACACCCGCACAAGGAGAGCAGCATGAAGATCGGATTCATCGCTAACAACGACCTCGGCGGAGTCCAGGAGGACGCCCGCTTCGCAGCCGAGCACGGCTTCGAGGGGCTGGAGTTCAACTACTGGGGCGACTTCAAGGACCTGACGTTCGACACGGTGAGCAAGATGCGCGCCATCCTGGTCGAGCACGGCGCCAAGGCGTCGGCCCTCGGCCTCTGGGGCTGGAACCACACGTCGCGCGACGCCGCCGAACGCAAGACGAGTCTGGAGATGCTCGACCGCGCCATCCGCTTCGCCCAGCACCTCGAGGCCAGCATCCTCATCACCGGCGGCGGCCACATCAAGGACGCCTCGCCCGAGGAGAACGCCGCCGAGTTCGCCAAGGTCTTCCCGCCATACGTCGAGAAGGCCCGCGTCGCCGGCCTCAAGATCGCCCTCTACCCCGTCCACGGCAACAGCTTCTTCACCACCATCAGCGACTACGAGCGGGTGTGGAAGCTCGTGCCCGACGTGGGCATCAAGCTCGACCCCGCCAACATCAAGCACCACGGCGACGAGTATCTGCCGATCCTGCGCGACTACGGCCACCGCATCGCCCACATGCACATCAAAGAGCACCTGTACATGGACGGCAAACTCGTCTCCCAGCCTGCGGCGGGGATGGGCGACATCGAGTGGGGCAAGGTCTTCGCCTTCCTCCACGAGCACCACTACGCGGGCTACCTCTCCATCGAGCCGCACGGCTCGATGTGGAGCCGTCCCCCGCTTCGTCGCAAGATGCTGCTGCTCACCCAGCGCTACATCCGCCAGTTCATCGCCTGAGTTGGGCGCCTTCCCGAGCCGCGCCGGAGCAACTTGCGCCCCTGTGTGTGTGCCAATATAGGTGCCCGGAGCGCCCCGGTCTGCCCCCTGGCGCGCAGGCAGACTCTGCCCTCAAGTGTCGTCACATCAATATCTTATGCATCGCGTCCCGAGCGGGCCTCTCCTCTCGGCTGCCATTTTGGCAGGCAACTTGCGCTCCCAAAGGCTCTCCTGAGCTTTGCCCACAACCTCGCCAGTCGCGCTCCTCTGTTCGCTTCGCGGGAACCTAAAGCGGCGACTTCGTCACCGCACTCCATAATCCGCCCCCTTGTGACGCGGGAGGATTATGGAGTGCGGCATCGCAGATGCCGCTTTGCCTCCCCGCGAAGCGGGCCCGTGGCCAAGACTCGTCCGCAGTACGGCCCGACGCGAAATGTGGGCAAAGACCAGAAGGCTCTCCGGGGGCGCAAGTTGCCCCCACGTGAGTTCCAATTTGTGCCTTGTTCCACAAGCCCCCGCCGCCACGCCCTCCCGCAGGGCCCGGGCCGAGCAAAGCGAGGGCTTCCAATCCCTGCGGGAGGGTACACGCTCAGGTCCCGGCCTGCCCTCCCGAAGGTATTGGGTACGTGGTTGGCGAGAGGAGACTCTCCTCCCTCCCCCTTGGGGGGAGGGGAGGGGTGAGGGTGCCTCCCAGGGAGTTCGCGGGAAGTGAAGCACCCTCACCCCACCCCTCTCCCCGAGGGAGAGGGAGCGAGGTTCTTCCCTGACCAAACACGTACGGGATTAGCACTACAAGGCTAGATCGCCGGACGGCATGATGCTAAGGCATTGCTGCAACACGACTTGCCAAGACTGGCCGCCCCTCTGTCATGCCGAGGCTCGGCGAGGCATCTCGCCGGAATCGCCAGAGGCCCCTATCGGGCGAGATTGACCTC
>Ga0194125_10004429_pt1 | contig 21918 bp, 18 predicted proteins | sample TA2KigC250mmetaG_FD_148626 | JGI IMG/M metagenome (GOLD analysis project Ga0194125, IMG submission 148626) | Freshwater microbial communities from Lake Tanganyika, Tanzania - TA2015034 Kigoma Deep Cast 250m | ecosystem: Environmental > Aquatic > Freshwater > Lake | place: Tanzania: Lake...
CGTCGTGGCCAAAGAGGCGGACGGTGCACTTGCACTCCAGTCCTGGCACCCCCATCTCGTCCTCCACGGGTCTCGTTCCCCGCTTCACCATCTCCGGTTCATGGTACCAGTCGATGGTGCGGGCCCGATCCCGGAGGTTGTGACGGAAAAAGGACCTAAGCCAACGGGTGGCTTTGCCGAGGGTTTTGGTCTTGGGTTGGTTGGGTTGCTTGGATTGGGATTTGCATCTCACGTCACCCATCCTGGGTGCCGTCCGGAGACTCCACCATCGCCAGATCTAGGGATGGCCCGTGGATTGACAGAGCAGGCCGACACGGTGCCGAAGCCGCCCGATCAGCGTCCCCGGACCTCGCGAAGCCGCGACAGTCGCGAGGCCGCCTCGCGCAGCGTCGCCTCCTGTCGGGCGAAGTGGAACCGGATGAACCGGTGCTCGGGTTCGCGAAAGAAGCTCGAGCCAGGAACCCCCGCCACGCCGATCTCGCGCACCATCCACTCGGCTGCCTCGGTGTCGGTCGGGAATCCCAGCGAGGAGATGTCGACCATGACGAAGTACGCCCCCTCGGGTTCCTGGAACGGCAGGCCCAGTTCCCGGAGGCAGCCGATGAAGACATCCCGCTTCGCCGTGTAGAGATCCGTGAGGTCCTGGTAGTACTCCATCGGCAGGTCGAGCGCCGTGACGGCCGCCTCCTGCAGCGGGGCTGCGGCACCGACCGTAAGGAAGTCGTGGACCTTCTTTGCCTGGTCGATGATGCGAGGGGCGGCCTGGACATAGCCCAGACGCCAGCCGGTCATCGAATAGGTCTTCGAGAGGGAATTGCAGGTGATGACCCGGTCCTCCGCCCCGGGCAGGGCGTGCATGTAGGTGTGTCGATGCGGTCCGTAGACGATGTGTTCGTACGGTTCGTCCATGATGACGAACGCATCGTGGCGCTCGGCCAGGGTGAGGATCTCCGTCAGCTCCTCCCGTGAGAAGACGCGGCCGGTCGGGTTCGACGGGTTGCAGACCACGATGGCCTTGGGCCGCTGTTCGAAGGCCCGGGCGAGCTCCTGGGGGTCGTAGCGGAACTTGGGTGCGCGGAGCGGCACGTAGATGGGCTCTGCGCCCGACAGGATCGCGTCGGCCGCGTAGTTCTCATAGAAGGGCGAGAAGACGATGACGCGGTCACCCGGATTACAGGCCGTCATCATGGCGACCATCATCGCCTCGGTGCTGCCGCAGGTGACGACGAGGTTCTGTTCGGGATCGACCGGTGCGCCGCTGAAGCGGTGGATCTTGCGGGCGAGGGCCTCCCGGAACCGCGGGGCGCCCCAGGTGATGGCGTACTGGTGGTGGGGTCCCCGAAGCGCCCGTTCGAGGGCCTGGAGGACGGGTTCGGGCGGGCCAAAGTCGGGGAACCCCTGCGAGAGGTTGATCGCATTGTGACGCAGGGCGAGGCGGGTCATTCCGCGAATGACCGATTCGGTGAACGAGTGGAGGCGGGTGGCGGTGGCCGGCATTGGATCCCGCAAGCCTCGCGGGTCGCGTGAGGGACGCTCAAGCCGCAAAGAACTTGTCGGCCAGCATTTCCAATGCGAGTCGGTTCGGATACCACGCCCGGCGTATGTCATCGGTAGCCGAGTATGTCATGGAGCGCCTCGCGGCGCTCGGGATCGACCACGTGTTTGGAGTTCCTGGGGACTACTCGTTCCCCATCGACAATGCGGTGGAGTCGTCGCCTCGCCTGAAGTGGGTCGTCTGCTCCAACGAGCTCAACGCCGCCTATGCGGCCGACGGCTACGCGCGGCGTCGCGGTGCAGCCATCCTTTCCACCACCTACGGGGTCGGGGAGCTCAGTGCACTCAACGGGGTCATGGGTTCCAAGGCGCATCGGCTTCCGGTATTCCATGTCGTGGGAGCCCCGAGCACTCGGATCCAGCGTCGACGCCTCGTCACCCACCACTCGCTGGGGGACGGATCGCCGGATTCTTTCGTCGCGATCTCCGCCAGCGCGGCCGGTGTCTCGGTGCAGTTGACTCCGGACAACGCGGTCCAGGAGATGGATCGTGTCATCCGGGAGGCGTTCCGGCTGAGCCAGCCGGCATATATCCTGATTCCGGAGGACCTGGCCCTCATGCCGGTCCGGGGTCTGCCTTCCGCGCGGACCCGGCCGATGGGGCGCCCGGTTCCTTCCAGTGATCCCCGCGAGCTCCAGGGTGCGGTCGAGTCGATCCTCACGCGCCTCAAGGCCGCCCGGAAGGTCGTGGTCCTGCCCTCCTTCCATCTTGCACGTTATGGGGCCCTCGGGGATCTCCGGGATCTCCTGGGCCGGTCGCGGCTTCCGTTCGCCCTGACCCCGATGGACAAGGGACTGCTCGATGAATCACTCCCGGGCTACCTGGGGTTGTACAACGGCCACCGGTCGGCTCCGGAAACGGTGGCGTCGGTGGTGGAAGGTGCGGATGTCGTGCTCGATCTCGGGGGTGTGATCCCGGAAGACCTGAACATGGGGCTGTGGACGGGCGCGCTGGATCCGTCCCGGGCGATCACGGTCGGACCCGAGCACGTCGATGTCGGGGGTGACCTGTTCACCTCCATCGCGTTGGTCGATGTGGTCCGTGAGCTGGCAACGAGGATTCCAGCGCGTCGTGGAACCGCTGTGGCGGCCTCGAAGAGGGTGCCGCTTCCGGGGGGGCCGTCGGATCCGGTCTCGTCACCCACCCTGTATCCGAGACTCGAGCGGTTCCTCAGGGGAGGCGACATCCTCGTGGCGGAGACGGGAACCTGCATGCTGCACCTGTCGCGTCTGCGTCTTCCCGTCGGGGTCGGCTACGAATCCCAGACGCTCTGGGGGTCGATCGGCTGGGCGACGCCGGCCGCTCTGGGGGTGGCCTTGGCCGAGCCTGGACGCCGGGCGGTGATGGTGACCGGGGACGGGGCCCACCAGTTCACGGCGACCGAGCTGGGGGTGATGGGTCGATACGGAATCAATCCCGTGATCCTCGTCCTCAACAACGGGCTCTATGGTGTGGAGGAGGTCATCAGCGAGCGCGGCCATGTCTACGACGACCTCGCAGGCTGGGACTACCACAGGGTGCCGGAGGCGATGCGGTGTCGTGGCTGGTTCTGTGCCCGGGTGGCGACGGTGGCCGAACTCGAGTCGGCCCTTGAGCTCGCCCGTTCCCACAAGGGTGCCTGCTATCTGGAGGTGATCATCCCGGCCGAGGAGAGCCAGCCGCTGGAGCGATCCCTCATCGACAACCTTTACCGGACCAAGACACCGGCTCCGAACCCGTCCGCGCGGAAGCGGAGGGCCGGCGGATCACGGTGACACCGGCAGGCCGAACAGGCGGTCGTGTTCCTGGATGACATAGCGATCCGTCATCCCGGCGACATGGTCGCACACCGCCCGGTGGAGACCGACCTTGGCGACGTCCCGGGCCGCGGTTCCGCCCATCAGCTTCGGGTTCTCGAGGAATGCCGTGAAGACCTGTCCGAGCATGCGGACCGCCCGGTTGTTGGGGCCGGCGACGACCGGGTTGTAGTAGAGGTTCCGGTAGAGGTATTTCCGGAGGGCGAGATTGGCCTTCCGCCGACCCATGCTGTAGCCGACCAAGGGTTTCTTGAAGGCGCGCACCTCGTCGGCCGAGCGGACCCCGGCGTCCCCGATCCTCTGGAGGGTGGATTCGACGACATCGATGACCTGCTGGTCGATGATCTGTCGGATCGTGTAGTAGCGGCGGCTCTCGGCCGGTGGCGACCCGAACTGCTTTCGAACCGCGGCCGCGGCCTCGGCCCAGACCTCGACCTCCTTAACGAGGCGTTTCTCGTCGAGCAGCCGGTGTTCCAGTCCATCATCGAGATCGTGGCTGTAGTAGGCGATCTCGTCGGCCAGGTTGGCCACCTGGGCCTCGAGCGAGGGTTGGTGGTAGGGGAACTGGGGGCCCTTGGGTGGCAGCGCGAAGCTGTCGTCGTGCTTGGCGAGGCCTTCGCGCACCTCCCAGGTGAGGTTCAGGCCTGGGAATCGTGGGTATTTCCGCTCGAGGACATCGACCACCCGGAGGCTCTGTCGGTTGTGCTCGAACCCCCCGTGACCGCGCATCAGCCGGTCCAGCCGATGCTCGCCGGTGTGTCCGAACGGGGAGTGCCCGAGGTCGTGGGCCAGCGCGATCGTCTCGGTAAGGTCCTCGTTGAGACCGAGCGCTCGGGCGATGTTCCGCGAGATGGCCGCCACCTCCATGGTGTGGGTGAGGCGGGTGCGGAGGTGATCGCCGGTGCCGTTCAGGAAGACCTGGGTCTTGTACTCGAGCCGGCGGAAGGCCCTGGAGTGGATGACGCGGTCCCGGTCGCGCTGGAACTCGGTGCGCCATTCGGGGGGAGCCTCGCGGTGGGCACGACCCCGGGAGTCTCCGCTGAACTGGGCCAGCGGACTCAGGAACCGGCGTTCCCGGGACTCGAGATCGGTGTGGTGGACAGGCGCCATGGTGGAAGCAGACCACGGAAGAAGGGGGATTGCGATCCAGCGGTTCCACCGGAAGACTCATGGTTTCCAATGGACCTCTACAAAAATCCGGTCTTCGACATGGCCTGCCGCCAATTCGATGCCGTCGCCGATCGTCTCCAAATGCCGGATGGGGATCGTCTGCGTCTGAAGTCCCCGAAACGCGCTCTCTGTGTGTCGGTGCCGGTCCGCATGGAGGACGGTTCGACGCGTGTCTTCGCGGGCTATCGGGTCCAGCACCACCTGAGCCTGGGTCCGACCAAGGGCGGCATCCGATACCATCCCTGGGTGGAGCTGGGTGAGGTCGCGGCCCTGGCCATGTGGATGAGTTGGAAATGCGCCCTCACGGGACTGCCCTACGGTGGGGCCAAGGGCGGTGTCGCGGTGGATCCCCGCGCGTTGACCTCCGGGGAGCTAGAACGCCTGACCCGCAGGTACACCCAGGAGTTGATCGGATTCATCGGACCCCAGCTCGACGTTCCGGCACCTGATCTCGGGACCAACGAACAGACCATGGCCTGGATGATGGACACCTACTCCGTACACGCGGGCCATCCTGTGCCCGGAGTGGTCACCGGAAAGCCGGTCGGCATTGGCGGGTCGCTGGGTCGACGCGAGGCGACGGGCCGTGGCGTCGCCTACCTGGCGGGTCGTGCCATGGACACCCTGGGCCTGGCGGCCGAGGGAGCGACGGCGGTGATCCAGGGCTATGGGAATGTCGGCAGCGTGGCGGCCCAGTCGCTGGTCAAGCAGGGCCTCCGGGTGATCGCCGTCGGGGATGCTACTGGGGCCATTAACAATCCGAAGGGGTTGGATCTTCCGCATTTGGAACGATGGGTCGCGGAGCGAAAAACCGTCGTGGGATTCCCGGAATCGGAACCTCTGCCGCCCGAGGAGCTCCTGCTTCTGCCCTGTGACGTTCTCGTGCCCGCGGCGATGGAGCGCCAGATCACGGAGTCGAACGCGACCCGGCTCCGGTGTCGGGTGCTGGCGGAGGGGGCGAATGGTCCCACGACGCCGGAGGCCGACCGGATCCTCAATGAGCGGGGCGACGTCTTTGTGGTCCCCGACATCCTCTGCAATGCGGGTGGGGTGGTGGTCAGCTACTTCGAGTGGGTCCAGGATCTCCAGTCGTTCTTCTGGTCGGAGGGCGAGGTCATGGATCGACTCTTCAGGATCCTCGAGGGGGCGTTTGTGCAGACGCTGGGTCTGGCCAGGCGGGATGGGATTCCCATGCGTCTAGCCGCCACCACGCTGGGCGTGCAGCGGGTGTGGGAGGCCAAGAAACTGCGGGGACTGTTCCCGTGAGCGTCACGGTCCGGATCCCTCGATCCCAAGATGCGGATTGCCCAGTCGAGGGGAGAGCGGGTTCGATCGCCGGGTGATCCCGTCCCGGTTCCGACTCCCGGCACTCCCAGTCTTGGTCCTGATGGCCCTCACGTGGGCTGTCGCCGAGGACAAACCCTCGCCCAAGCCCTCGGGTCCTCAGGCGGACGGGGCGTTCCACAAGGTGGTTCTGGATGCGGACCGTGATACGGATGGCGACGGCACGATCGAGGACACCCTGGTGGACCCGATGGAGATCGCCGTGGCGCCGGACGGCCGGGTCTTCACGATCGAGCGCGCGGGGGTGGTGAAGATCTGGAAACCGGACACGCGTCAGACGGTCGTGGCGGGTCGCCTCGAGGTGTTCAAGGAGCTCGAGGATGGGCTGATCGGCCTCGCCCTCGACCCCCGGTTCCAGGAGACCGGCTGGATCTACCTCACCCATTCCGATCCCCAGACCCGCACCAACGCGTCGGGCAACAAGGAAGGGGACAACTTCGTGTCCCGATTCACGATGCGAGGGGACGCCCTCGACCTGACGTCCCGGAAGGAACTGCTGCGGGTAACGTACCAGCGCGACCAATGCTGCCATTCAGCGGGTTCGTTGGCGTTCGACGCGGATGGGAACCTGTATGCCGCAACCGGTGACAACACGCATCCCGGCGAGTCGGATGGCTATACGCCGGTCGACGAGCGGGACGGTCGGGGACCTTGGAACGCCTTGAAGTCGGCCGCCAACGCCAATGACCTCCGCGGCAAAATCCTCCGGGTCCATCCCGAGCCCGATGGTTCGGTGACGATCCCGAAGGGCAACCTGTTCCCGCCCGGCACACCCAACACCCGTCCGGAGATCTACGTGATGGGGAACCGGAACCCGTGGCGGATCTCGTTGGACCGCAAGACGGGCTACCTCTACTGGGGTGAGGTGGGTCCGGATGCGGGAGGTCCGAACGAGTCCCGGGGACCGGCGGGTTTCGACGAGATCAACCAGGCCCGTGCCGCAGGGAATTTCGGATGGCCGCTGGTGATTGGCGACAACCGGCCGTACCGCCGACATGACTTCCAGACGCGGTCGAATGGACTCGCCTGGGATCCGGCGCATCCGTTGAACGAGTCCCGATACAACAGCGGCCTGCGGGAACTGCCGCCGACCCAACCCGCCTTCATCTGGTATCCCTATGGCGCCTCGGTTCGGTTCCCAGCCGTGGGTACGGGCGGTCGGACGGCCTGCGCGGGCCCCGTCTACCACTTCGATGAAGTCCTGAAGTCGCCGACAAAGCTGCCTAAGGAGTTCGACCACTGCCTTTTCATCTACGAGTGGTCCCGCAACTGGATCCTCGTCGTGCATCTCGACGGCCAGGACCAGATCGCGAGGCGTCCGGATGGAACCCTCCATATGGATCGATTCTGTCCGAACATGACCTTCATGCGCCCCATCGACCTGGTAATCGGGCCGGATGGGTGTCTCTACGTGCTCGAGACCGGGACGGCCTGGGTGGGCAACAAGGACACACAGCTCGTCCGCATCGAACACCGGCCCTGATCCGGTCCGCCTAGCGTTTCCCGGAACTGGCCTTGGACTCCCGGTTGGCCTTCCAGATCTCGAAGACCATGGGGAGGAGGCTGACGAGGATGATGCCGATCACGATCAGCTCGAAGCGCTTCTTCACGAACTCGAACTGCCCCAGATACCAGCCGGCCGGGAGGATGAGCGCGATCCAGAGGGCGGCTCCGACCACGTTGAAGGTCATGAACCGCGAGTAGTTCATGGATCCCATGCCTGCCACGAACGGGGCGAAGGTCCGAATGATGGGAACGAAGCGGGCGAGGATCACGGTCTTGCCGCCGTATTTCTCGAAGAAGGCATGGGTCCGCTCCAGGTACTCGCGCTTGATGATCCGGGGAAAGGCGGCGGACAGGCGGCGACCCGCGAAGCGCCCGACCCAGTAGTTGACCGTGTCGCCCAGGATGGCCGCGACCAGCATCAGGAGGCCGGCCATCCAGACGTTGAGTCCCGACGCGGGATTGGCGGCGACGGCACCCACGGCGAAGAGCAGCGAGTCCCCGGGAAGGAACGGTGTCGCCACCAGACCTGTCTCGCAAAAGATGATCGTGAACAGGATGGCGTAGATCCAGGGGCCCTGGGAGCGGGTCAGCTCATAGAGGTGGTCCTGGAGATGCAGGACAAATTCCAGGACCTGTCGCAAGACTTCCATGGGCCGCGACGGTGCGAGAACTTCACCTTGCCCCGCAAGCGCGTTGTCCGGTTGGGTTGGTCCATGAAGGCGGCCTATCTGCTCGGCACACGCTCCCTTGAGATCCGGGAGGTTCCCGAGGTTCCACTGGGTCATGGCGAGGTCCGTATCCGGATCGAGGCAGCGCTGACCTGTGGGACCGACCTCAAGGTCTGGCGCCGCGGCCACCACGCGAGGATGCTCACGCCGCCCTGCCGGTTCGGTCATGAGCTGGCCGGGGTGATTGTCGGGAAAGGGCCCGGAATTTCCGACTGGCGTACTGGTGACCGGGTGGTGGCGGCGAATTCGGCCCCATGTGGAGGGTGTCGTCCCTGCCAGCGGGGACAACACCAGCTCTGTGAGGATCTCCTCTTCCTCAACGGCGCCTATGCCGAATCGATCGTGGTTCCGGAACGGATCGTGCGGACGAATCTCCATCGGATCCCGGACGGTCTCGACTTCCGCGCCGCCGCGATGGCCGAGCCGTTGGCCTGTGTGCTCCTCGGGGGCGAGGAGCTGGGCGTCGAGCCTGGGGACCGGATCCTGGTCCTCGGGAGCGGCCCGATCGGTCTCCTGGCCGCCGTTGTCCTGCGGTCGCTTGGGGCACGGATCACGGTCGCGGGACGCGGCGCCCACCGACTCGGGGTGGCCCAGTCGCTCGGGGTCGAGGACGTGATCCCCGTGCCCGTCGACGGGGATCTTGGGGTGGTGCTCGCCCATGCGAAGGCCCTGGGTGGATTCGATGCGGTGTTCGAGGCCGTCGGGCAACCACAGGCTTGGGAGGCCGCCGTCCAGGCCGTCCGACCCGGCGGACGTGTGAACTGGTTTGGAGGATGTCCCTCGGGCACTTCGGTGCGCCTCGACACGGCCTGGATCCACTACGGCGCGCTGAGCCTCCGCGCGAGTTTCCACCACACGCCGGCGATGTTCCGAAAGGCCCTTGGGCTCCTCGGGGCGGGTACGATTCCGGTCGACTCCTTCGTCACCGCCGAGGCACCTCTGGCCGATCTGCCTCGGGTTTTCGAGGAGCTTGATCGGGGAGGCGCAGCGCTGAAGACGCTCATCCGATGCGGACGGTGAGGGCCGCGTGAGAGGCGTGGACGGGATCCGGCTGGGACGTCATTCTTTCGGGCGCCATGTCCCCCCGTCCTCTCCTGTGTGTCGCATCCCTCTTCGGGATGGGTCTCTGTGCCTCAACCCTCCTGGCGGCCGACGCTGCTCCTCCCGTGGTCACTCCTGGGGTGCAGGGTGCGCCGCCGTCCGATGCCGTGGTGCTGTTCGACGGAAAGGATCTCTCGGCGTGGAAGAGTGGCGATGGCACAGCGCCGCAATGGACGGTCCGCGATGGCTACTTCGAGGTCGGGAAGGGCAACCTGATGACCCGCGAGGAATTCGGTCCGATCCAGCTCCACATCGAGTGGGCCTCCCCGGCCGAGGTGAAGGGGGAGGGGCAGGGACGGGGCAACAGCGGAGTCTACTTTCAGGGTCGGTATGAGATCCAGGTGCTCGACAGCTACCAGAATCCGACCTACTCGAACGGCCAGGCGAGTTCGTTCTACGGCTTCTCGGCCCCGCTGGTGAACGCCAGCCGCAAGCCCGGGGAATGGCAGACCTACGACATCGTTTTCCATCCGCCCCAGGCGGGAGCCGATGGCAAGGTGACACCGGGTTCCTTCACGGTGTTCCACAACGGGGTTTTGGTGCAGGACCATATCCCGGTCTCCGGCGATGCCACGACAGCGGCGCAGTTCAAGGGGCTCACCCCCAAGGGACCACTGCTGCTGCAGGACCACGGCAACCCGGTCCGCTACCGTAATGTGTGGGTCCGGAAGCTGAAGTGAACCGGCTGCTGCCGATTCAGTAGCCGCCGGTGCCGGTCCAGTTGCCCCAGGCGTTGTCCCAGTTCGCGGAGCTCGCGGTTCGGGCATCCCGGAGGGACTCCGCGTAGGCGGCGTTGTCGGCTGCGGCGTTCTTCTCGATCTCCCGGCGGGTCAGGAAGTCCTGATACTGATCTGGGGTGCCGATGTAGAGCTGCTTCTGGGTCGAGTCCGGGAAGATGTAGTAGTCCTTCCCGCGCCGATTGACCTTGGTGATCGCGTTCTTCGGCAGGGTCTGGACCTGTTGGAGTTCCTCATCGGTGGTGGCGGGCACCACGCGGAATCCGGAGGCGGCCAGGAGGCTTTCGAGATGGGCGACCTTGGAACCGCCCGAGGCGCAGCCCGTCAGGAGGGCGATCGCGACGACGAGGGGAGTGAACAGACGGGAGATGGGGTGTTTCATGGTGCGGGCGCAGGGAAGGGTTCAGGGATACCAGGGGCCGAAGACGACCCAGGGATCGTAGAAGCCCCAGGGTTCCGAGCTCACGATGTTGGCCTCCGCGTTGAGTGCGGCGGCATTGCTGGCCGCCTGGGAGGCGGCGATGGACTCCTGCATCGCCTCGCGGTTCAGGAGCAGGTTCTGGTAGGCGTCATACTGGGCGTCCTGGCCCACGTAGAGCTGCTTCTGGTTGGAGTCGGGATAGACGAAGAAGACCTTACCCTGCCGCTTGATGACCGAGACCTTACCCTTGGGCAGCGTGGCCAGCTGCTTCTGCTGCTCGGGAGTGGTGACCGGGATGACCTTGAATCCCGAGGCCGCCAGCATGCTTTCGGTCTTGCGCGGAGAGGTGGCGCAGCCTGAGAGGATCAGGCAGAGGCCCAGGGCCAGTCCGACGAGGCTGCGGAGGGAGAGGCGTGTGGTGAATGACATCAGGCCGGCAGGCTACCGGTCCGATGGGGCCCGTCCAGTCCGCGATCGGGATTGTCCCCTGAGGCGGGGAGGGGAATGCCGCGTGCCTGCGGCATTCCCTCCTGGAACCTTCAGTTCTTGATCTGGACCTCGCCGGGTTTGGCGGCGTCGGTCGAGACCGGCTTGGCATTCGCTCCGACCGCATAGAGATGGGTCTGACCCATCAGGTAGAGCGTGCCGTTGGCGACGATCGCCGTGCCGTACACGGGCGCGCCGAGGTTGGTCTCGCTGATCACCACGGGCTTGTCCCCGCCCTTGGCCGCCAGCACCACCACGTCGCCGTCCTCGTCGCCCACATAGACCTTGCCGTCGGCCACGAAGGTCGAACCCCACATGTGGGCCTTCATGTCGTAGACCCAGTTCAGCTTGCCGGTCTTGGCGTCCAGGCAGTGCACGAAGCCCGAGAAGTCGGCGATGAAGAGAAGCCCGGTCGCAGGGTCGATGCTGACCGTCGAGATGGAGCGCTTGATGCCCTTGTAGTCCCAGACGAGGCCGGTCTTGGTGATGTCCCCGGTCTTGCCGCTCGGGTCGAGGCAGACGAGACGTCCAACGCCCTCGCCGTGCTCGGGGTCCTGTCCGATCGCGACGTACACCTTGCCGTCGTAGTACACGGGGGTGCTGTTGATCTCGCTGGGGCCCTCTGCGGCGGGGTATTTGATGGGCTTGCCGTCCTTGGCTTTGTACTCCGGCGGCACGCAGTCGGCCCACCAGACCTTCTTGAGATAGTTCAGTTCGGGGTCCTCGACGAGATCGGGCTGGTTGGGGAAGACCTTTGCGGTGGGCTGGCCGCTGCCTTTCTCGGGGGTGGCGGAGAGGGCGTAGACGACACCGTCGCCTCCGCCAAAGAAGACCTGCCACTTGCCGTCGACCTTGCCCGCGGACGGGGAGGTCCACTGGCCGTGGTAGATCCGGTGGCCGATCGACGCATTGTCCTCGCCGAGGAGTTCACCGGTGTTCGGGTCGAGTGCGATGAAGCTCGGGGACTTGGGGGAGGGGATGTTGACGTGGGTCCAGTCCTGGCCGTTGGAGGTGCAGACGAACAGCTTCCCGTCGACGAGGATGACCGAGCAGTTGGAGGCGTTGTGAGGGAACACGCCGAGTTCCTCCATCATGTCGTACCGCCAGAGGATGTCGGCATCCTGGGGTCCGGGTTCGATGGGGGGCTTGCCGGTGTCGAGGGTCACGTACTTGGCCTCGTCCTTGTAGGGGCCGTCGTTGCCATTGGCCATGCCCTCGGTGTCGAGGCACAGCACCTCGCAGCGGCTGGTGACGACCCAGAGCTTGTTGCCGATGACGAGGGGGGCGGCGAGGAGGCCGAGGTTCTCCCAGTCGTTGACCTTGCCGGACTTCAGCTTGGGGACGACGAGCTGCCAGAGGAACTTGCCGGTCTTCTCATCGAGTGCGTACAGGACGCTCCGGTCGCCGACGTGGCGTTTGTCACGAGGGGATTCGTTGTTGCTGCCGACGAACACCTTGCCGCCCGAGACGACGGGGTTGGCGTAGCTCTGCGAGCCGAGCTTGGCGACCCACTTCACGTTCTTGGTGGTGCCGAGGTCGATCTCCTCGGTGCCCTGCTTAACCTTGCCGGGATCGAATCCATCCGGGAGACCCTTCGCCGTGGAGTACATGTTGCGGCCCGGGTCGTTGCCGCCCCATTGGGGCCAGTCCTGGGCGTGGGACAGCGTGGTGGCCACTGCGGTGGCGAGGGCCCAGTTCGACAGCGTGTTCTTCATGGTGTGTGTTCTACTCTTCCTCTCAATCGGTGACGTTCAACGGGAAAGCGGTCCGGGTCAGTTGGCCTGGACCACGATGTTGTCGATCGCGACGCGTTGTTCCTGCGGGGCAAATCCGAACAGGCCGGGCGATCCGTTGCGGTGCGCCGTGCGGTGGGGCACCTCGATGGTCCACTCCGCGGGTTCGGCCTCGTCCTTCTTCCAGGCCTTGCCGCGCACCACGCCCGAGCCGTCGGGGGCGACGTCGACCTTCACCTTGAGGTGGTACCAGGTGTTGGGGGACCACTTGAAGGGCTTGGCGACCTTGATGCGCTCCTGGTTGGAGTTGACCTCGATCTCCTGCGAATTGCCCTTGAGGAGGACGGCGTAGCGCTGGTTGATCAGGCCCACCTCCGACATCTTGCGCTTGTTGCCTTCGGAGAGGACGTCGGCCTCGATGGTGTAGTTGGCCATGTCGGGGAATCCGAAGAAGATCTGTCCGCGTTGGAAGAGTTTGTTGTCGATGGTCTTCACCAGCGCCTGGTTGGTGCCGCCGGTGAGGTCCTTGTTCCGGACCTCGAACCGGAACCGCGCGGAGTTCCAGGGCAGCGGCGGATAGGCGAACAGCGTCTCGGGTTCGACGGTGTTGGTGGTCTTGTTGGTCAGGGCGAAGGTCTCGAAGTTCTGACGCAACGGCATTCCCGGCAGGATGCGGCCCTTGATGAATCCGGCGAGTTCCTTGCCCTCGGCGGAGGCCAGGGTTGCCTTGAACTGTCCAGCGCTGCCGGCAGGGGCGACCTCGGCCACCAGTTTGCCCTCCGGGTTGAAGGCGCCCTTCATCGTCGCCTTCACCAGCGCCGTTGGGGGGATGTAGGGCTCCCACTTCACCGACTTTGGATCGATCGACTCGGCCACGGTGAAGCCGTTGGCGTCGAGGGAACGGATCCGGAACGACTGGGTCTGGCCGGGGCGGAGGAGGACCTCGTAGGGGATGATCTGGAGCTGGGTCGCCGGGCCGGCCTTCGGGAACGGTGTCGTGGAGGATCGGGCGACGCCCGGAGTGTTGCCGCGTTTGCCCCAGGCGTAGAGCTGCTGATCGGTCTGGAGATAGATCTTCCCGTTGTAGCCGATGGGCGAGCCGAAGGCCCGGCCCTTGAGGACCGTGTGGCTCACCACCTCGGCACCATCGGCGCCCGGTTTCAGGACCCAGAGGTCGCCGTTGCCCCCATCCGAATCCTGCCCGGCCTTGGCGGCCTCAGTCCCCTCGGAAGCGATGTACATGGCCACATAGAGATGGCCGTCCGCGTAGAACGGAGTGCTCTGGCGCTGTTCGATCGCGAGCTTCTTCTTCCACAGCACCTTGCCCGTCCTGGCGTCGATCGCCGCGAGATCGCCGGTGCCCGTCACCTCATAGATCCGGTCGCCAACCAGCACCGGAGAGCTGGCGAGCGAGCCGACGCCATTGCGCCAGAGCTCGAGCTGCTGAGCGGTGAACACGGCAGGGGAGAGGGAGTTGGTGGGCTTGACCTCCGCCGGGGGCGGGATGCGGAACGCCGCCATCCGGCCGATCTCCGAGGAGTCGAGGTTCTCCGACTCATGCACTGCGATCAGCGAGTCCTGGAACTTCACAAGGGCGGCATTGATGCCGCCCTTGGCCCCTGCCTTCGCGAAGGCGAAGCGCCAGATGGGCTCACCGGTCCGGGCGTTGATCGCCAGGATCGAGCTGTCGCCGCCTGCCGAATACAGCACCCGCTTGCCGTTCCAGTAGTCGAGGTAGGGGTTCGAGAAGGTATTGTCCTGCGGGCGGTCTCCGGGTGCGCTCGACCAGGCCAGTTCCCCGGTCTTCTTGTCGAACGCATAGAACCGGTCGCCCGCCGCACCGTGGGCGCCCCAGGCGCTGGTGATGCCGCGGATGATCACGAGATCGCCGTCGACTACCGGGGACGCCGTGCGCGAGTTCGGGAAGGTCAGGCGGCCGAATTCCTCCATCATGGAGTGCTTCCAGAGCAGTTTTCCGTCCGGCGTGAAGGCCATCAGAAGCCCCTGGGTGTGCTGGGCATAGATGTTGCCGGTCTCAGGATCGATCGTCGGCGACGAGGTCGAGTAGCGCAGATAGATCGTGTCGGACAGGAAGTCGTTCTCGGCGTGGCGCCACAGCTCCTTGCCGGTGTCGGCGTCGAAGCACGCCACCACCTCCTGAAGATCGGGTCCATCCCCCACGTAGCCATTGATGTAGAGGCGTCCGTTGGCGATGACCGGGGTGCTCTGGCCGGGGAAGGGGGCGGTCCAGAGAGGGGCCGCTCCGCCGTCCTTCGGGTCCTGCGCCGCGAGCTTCGTGGGCAACCCGGTCTCGGTGGAGACCGAGGTCTGGAGCGGACCGCGCCAGTTGAGCCAACCCGTCACCTCAGCGGCAACGGGACCGAGTGCCGCCATCGAGGCGGCCAGGAGAAAGACCAGACGATTCATGGCAGGAAACGAGGTAACCAAGATGACCACGGTGCGAGTCGGAGACGGAACTGGCAACGTGAAATACTACGGGTGCGTACTATTCAAGGCGGGACCATTTTTGGTTCTGGCCGGTTCGGGGGTTGAACCGTGGGCTTGGGTGCGACTTTGATGTCTTCATGCACCCCCTGACCGCGGCGCCGCTGACCGATCCGACAACACTCTACCGCTACCGGGATGCGCTCTATGCGGAGGACCTGTTGATCGTGGGGCTGGTCCACCTGGACCTGTTCACCCACCTGGCGGCGGAGCCCACGGGGACCGACGGCCTCTGTGGCCGCCACGGCCTGAAACTCCGTCCGGCCGGGGTGATGGTCACATTGTTCCGGGCGATGGGTCTGATCGAGGGGACTGTCGACCGGTGGGAGGTCACCCCGATGACGCGGGAGCATCTCGTGCGGGGTTCCGCCTGGTACATCGGGCCCTATTACGCCTCGCTGGCGGAGCGTCCAGTGGCGGCGGATCTGCTTCGGGTCCTCCAGACCGATCGGCCGGCGAACTGGGGAAGCCAGAGCGGTCAGGTGGACTGGCATCGGGCGATGGAGCGTCCAGGCTTCGCCCAGAGCTTCACAGAGGCCATGGACTGTCGGGGTGTGTTCCTGGCGCAGGCCCTCGCGAAGGGGATGCCGTGGAATCGTTTCGGGCGGCTGCTCGACATCGCCGGCGGTTCCGGAATCTACGCCTGTTCGTTCTGCGCCCACGCGCCGCATCTCACGGCGACGGTGCTCGAGAAGTCACCGGTGGATCGCATCGCATCGGAGGCCATCCGGGCACGTGGCTTCCACGATCGGGTCGAGGTCATGGCCGGCGACATGTTCGAGGAGGTCTGGCCCGGGGGCCATGACCTGCATCTGTTCTCCAACGTGCTCCACGACTGGGACGTCCCGGAGGTGCGGAGGCTGCTGCGGCGGTCACACGCCGCGCTGCCGGCAGGCGGGGCGGTGCTGGTCCATGACGCGTTCCTGGATCGGGCCCTCGCAGGTCCTCTCCATGTGGCGGAGTATTCGGTGATGCTCATGCATGCGACCCAGGGGCGCTGTTATGGCATCGGGGAGATGGAGGATCTGCTGGCGGAGGTTGGATTTGGCCGCTTCGAGACGATCCCGGGTGGAGCCGCTCGGGACGGGCTGCTCGGGTGGAAGCTCTAGAGCGGTCCTGGAAAAACAAAAACGGGACAGGAGGTTCTCTCCTGTCCCGTGGTTCTTTGCAGGGGCGTCCGCCGGTCAGGCGGTCTTCTGGGTGTCCTTCTCCTTGACGGCCATGGCGCCCTTGCCGATGCGGCCGCGGAGGTAGGTGAGCTTGGCGCGGCGGACCTTGCCCTGACGCTCCACCTCGATCTTCTCCACGCGGGGGGAGTGGGTCGGGAAGATACGCTCGACACCCTCGCCGTAGCTGATGCGCCGGACGGTGAAGGTCTGGTTCAGGCCGCGACCGCGGACGCCGATGACCACACCGGCGAACACCTGGATACGCTCCTTGTCGCCTTCGACGACCTTGGTGTGGACGCGGACGCTGTCTCCGACGTTGAACTTCGCCGAATCCTTGCGGAATTGCTCGGCCTCGATCTTGTCAAACAATGCACCTTTGTTCATGGCAGACTCCTCGTTTTCAAAAACTGACGTTCAAAATCATTTCACTTTGCCGGGCCGCTCCCATCGGAGCTTCTCCCAAAGGTCCGGTCGTCGTTCGACGGTCCGTCTGACCGCCTGGGCCCGTCGCCACCGCTCGATGGCAGCGTGGTTGCCCGAAAGCAGGATCTCGGGAACCTCCCAGCCCCGGAATTCGGCAGGGCGGGTGTAGTGCGGGTATTCCAGCAGCCCGTGGCTGAAGGATTCATCGAGGGCGCTTGAGTCGTCACCCAAGGCACCGGGCAGAAGCCGGGTCACGGCGTCCACGATCACCATCGCCGGGAGGTTGCCATTCGTCAGGACATAGTCCCCGATGCTCAACACGTCGTCGGCGAGATGGGCCCGCACTCGTTCGTCGTACCCCTCATAGCTGCCGCACACGAGGATCAGCCCGGGAGACTTGGACAGTTCCCGCGCCACGGACTGGGTGAAGGGCCGGCCGCTGGGTGCGGTCAGAATCACCCGGGTTTCCCCCTGGTCGGCCTTAAGGGCCTCGACGGCTTCAAAGATCGGCTCTGGCTTCAGGACCATCCCCGGACCCCCGCCGTAGGGGGTGTCATCGACCGTCCGGTGACGGTCGTGGGTCCAGTCCCGCAAATCATGGATCCTCAGATCGAGGATTCCCCCCTGACGAGCCCGTTTCAGGATGCTCTCATCGAGGGGACCCGCGAACATCGCGGGGAACAGGGTCAGGAGATCGATTCTCATCGGCAGTTCGCGCGGTCCTGTTCGCCCGCGCGGGGCCGTGGCTCACTCGTCGGCCAGCTCGAGGGTGCAGCGGACGCCCCGCTTCTGGGCGCCGACCTGCAGGATCGAGCGGAGGGCCTGGATCGTGGTGCCCCGTCGCCCGATGATCTTGCCCACCTCGCCTGGGGCGAGATGCAGCCGGTAGCACATCGCCCCGTTCCGGTCTTCCGAGTCCACCCGGACCTCGTCCGGATGGTTCACGAGGCGCTTGGCCACGAACTCGATGAAGTCCTGCATGGGGCTAGGTGCCGGTGATTCAGGCGGCAACCGGAGCGTTGCGCTTGGCCTTGCGGACCATGCTGGCAACGGTGTCGCTGGGCTGAGCGCCGACCGAGATCCAATGGTCGATGCGGTCCATGTTCAGGGACACGTTGTCACCCTTCTTCTGGGGTTGATAGGTGCCGATCTCCTCGATGAACTTGCCATCGCGAGGACTGCGGCCGTCGGCCACCACAACCCGGTAGACCGGGCTGTTCTTGGCACCGACGCGCTTCAAACGAATTTTGACTGACATAGATGTGTGCTCGTCCGGCGATGGGGAACCCAGCCGCCGCCCCTGAAGGGAAACGCAAAATTGACGAGCGGTGAGGGTGAGTGCAAGCCCTCATTTCAGGATGGGACGAAGGAGAGGGCGGGATCCAGCGGTCCAACCCACTCCCGACACCCCCTTCCTCGCCATCGATTCCCGGGCATTCGAGGGTTCCAAGCTTGTGGCCGGATGGCTAGCGTCCTGGGAGTCACCCATGCCCCGGATCCCGCACATCTGGACCCTGATGCTGGGATTGGTTTCGACGCTGGCCTGTGCCGATGCCGAGACGATCTCCCACGACGCCGCATCCCGGCCGGGTGCCGCCGCGGCGCAGACCCACTGGGCCTTCCAACCGGTCCGACGTCCTCCTCTGCCTGCGGTCCAAGACACCGCCTGGGTCCGGAACCCCATCGATGCGTTCGTCCTGTCCCGGCTCGAGACGCGCGGATGGACCCCTTCGCCAGCAGCCTCCGCTCCGGCGCTGTTGCGAAGGGTCCACCTGGACCTCGCTGGTTTGCCGCCGACACCTGGGGAACAGGAACGGTTCGCTCAGGACCCGTCTCCCGTCCGCCTCGACCGCGTCGTGGACGACCTCCTGTCGCGTCCCTCCTATGGCGAACGCTGGGCCCGACACTGGCTTGACCTCGTCCGCTATGCCGACAGCAACGGCTATGAACGCGACGCCGAGAAACCGTTCGTCTGGCGGTATCGCGACTATGTCATCGGGGCATTGAACTCCGACCGCCCCTACGACCGGTTCCTCCAGGAACAGTTGGCGGGTGACGAGCTCCCGCAGGTTCGTGCCGAGACCCTGGTGGCGACGACGTTCGCTCGGCTGGGGCACTGGGATGACGAGCCCGCGGATCCGGCAGCGGACCGGTTTGATCAGCTCGACGACATTGTCAGCACGACCAGCCAAGCCCTCCTGGGGCTGACCCTCGGCTGCGCGCGGTGCCATGACCACAAGTTCGAGCCGCTGACCTCGGCGGACTATTACCGCATGGTGGCGGTCTTCGCCCCGCTGCAGCGTCCGCAGAACGGCCGTACAGAACTCACACTGCCGCTGGGTTCCCAAGCCGAGCGGGAAGCCGTGGCCCAACGGGACCGCGAGATTGCGGCCCTCCAGCGTCGGACCAACGAGCTCTCATCGGAGACGATCACCGCCCGCGTCGCGGCGCTGCGGCTCGGGGTGCCGGACCTGCCTGCGGGCTATATCCTTCACGAGAACGGTGGGAACGTGCCCCCGACCCATGTTCTGGTCCGAGGCAATCCCGGTCGGCCAGGCGAGGCGGTCACGGCCGGCGTCCCGTCGGTGCTTCCTGGGACGGGCTGGACGGTTCCGAGAGCCGAGGGTTCCACGTCCGGCCGCCGCCGTGCCCTCGTGGACTGGATGGTGTCCTCCGACAACCCGCTGACCGCGCGCGTGATTGTGAACCGGGTCTGGCAGCAGCACTTCGGGGCGGGACTGGTCCGCACCGCGAGCGACTTCGGCGTGATGGGGGAGCCCCCGACCCATCCGGAGCTGTTGGACTGGCTGGCGCACTGGTTCGTGCACGACGCCGGATGGTCCCTCAAGGCGTTGCATCGCCTCATCCTGGCCAGCAACACCTGGCGCATGGGGCGGGCCCATCAGCCGGTGCCTGCTGCAGAAGATCCCGAGAACCGGCTGCTGTGGCATCAGCCGTATCGACGCCTCGAGGTCGAGGCGCTGCGCGATTCCGTGCTGGCCGTCAGTGGGGAGCTCAACCGTCAGGCGGGTGGACGCGGTGTGTTTCTGCCGATCCCGAAGGCCGCTATGGAGGCGAACACCGACAAGGAATCGATCTGGTCCGCGTCTTCACCGGACCAGGCGGCACGACGAACCGTCTATGCGTTCGTGAAGCGTGGCCTGGTGGTCCCGATGTTCGAGGTGCTGGACCTCTGCGACACGGTCTCGAGCTCACCCCGACGCCAGGTGACCACCGTCGCTCCGCAGGCGCTCACGCTCTTCAACGGCGAGTTCATCAATCAACAGGCGGCCTGCCTGGCCGACCGGGTCCTGCGGGAGGTCGGCACGGATCCCGCCTGCCAGGTGGACCATCTGTCCCGCCTCGCCTTGGGCCGCCCGCCCACGGTGTCCGAGCGGGACGCCTACCTGGGGTTTCTCAGCGCCGCCGAGCCGCAGGTGCCGCGCGACTGGCTGGTGCAGGTGGCCCGCGTCATCCTCAATCTGAACGAGTTCGCCTACCCGGAATGACCTCTGCAAGGAGTCCCCACCGATGATCCCTCCACTGCACCCTTCATCTGGGTTCACCTGCCGCCGGGACTTCCTCGCCCGTGCGGGGGGTGGGTTCGGCCTGCTCGCATTGGCGGAGCTCATGACGCGGACGGGCGCGTTGCCCCGGGTCGAGGCCTCGACCCCGTCGCCGCTGGCTCCCAAGGCGCCGCACTTCCGGGCAAAGGCCAAGCGGGCGGTCTTCCTGTTCATGAATGGCGGGCCGAGTCAGGTGGATACCTTCGATCCGAAACCGGCGCTCACCCGGTACCACGGTCAGCCCTATACCGGCGATGCCAAGGTCGGCTCGAACGGCCGTCCGATCGGCAAGCTCATGCAGTCCCCGTTCGAGTTCCGGCGGCACGGCCGGAGCGGACTCGAGATCAGCGGCCTGTTCCCGCACACCGCCCGGTTTGCTGACGATCTCTGCGTGATCCGGTCGATGCATGCCGACACCGCGGCCCATGCCTCGGGATGTCTCCAGATGAACTCGGGGAGCATCTTCATCGGCAAGCCCTGTCTCGGGGCGTGGCTCAGTTACGGGCTCGGGACCGACAATGAGGAGCTGCCCTCATTCGTGGTAATGACCGATCCACGGGGAGGCCCGATCGGCAGCGCGTCGAACTGGAGCGCGGGCTACATGCCCGCCGCCTACCAGGGGACCTTGTTCCGCAGCGTTGGCAGCCCACTCCTCGATCTCGCCACGCCGGATGGGGTTTCGGCGGCGACCCAGAGAGCGAGCCTCGACCTGCTGCGACGCCTCAACGAGGAACATCTCGAGTCCCGTCCCGGCGAATCCGAACTGGCCGCGCGGATCGCCTCCTACGAGACCGCCTACCGCATGCAGGCGAGCGCCGCCGAGGTGGTCGACGTCGGCCGTGAAAGCGCCGCAACCCGGGAGCGGTATGGCCTGGACAATCCGGTCACCGCTGACTTCGGCCGCAAATGCCTCATCACCCGCCGGCTCCTCGAGCGGGGTGTCAGATTCGTCCAGCTCTACTCGGGCGGAGGGCACATCGAGGACACCTGGGATGGGCACAACGACTGCATCGGCAACCATCGCCTCCATGCCGCGGAGACGGACCGGCCAATCGCGGCACTGATGGCGGACCTCAAGCGGACGGGCCTCTGGGACGAGACCGTGCTGATCTGGGGCGGGGAGTTTGGTCGGACCCCGACCAGCGAAGGGGTGGATAAGCCGGGCCGGGACCACGACTGGCATGGCTTTTCGATGTGGCTGGCGGGTGCGGGGGTTCGTGGGGGACAGGCGATTGGTGCCACCGATGAACTGGGGTTCCGGGCGGTGGAGGATCGCTGCCATGTGTCGGACCTGCATGCCACGATCCTCCACCTGATGGGCCTGGACCACACCCGGCTGAAGTTCTTCCATGGGGGTCTCGACCAGCGCCTGACGGGGGTGATCGAACGACGTGTGATCCCTCAGGTGCTGGTGTGAACCTCTGGTTGGCCGTTGGAGACTGGCCACGCCCTCCCCTGGGTTTACGTCCCTCTTGGGTCATCCAGACCGATGATCCTCGACCCCTGAGGAGCGGGGACAGAGAAGGGACAGGTCAAAACGTCGGACGACGCGCCTGAGGATGCGGAGGTCGTTGCTGTCAGGGGCATGGTCGAGGACGATCAGCCGCACCTGTCGTTGCCGAATCAGACGGGCAAAGTCCTGGCCGTAGACGTGACGCCTGGGGGTGGACGTCCGGACA
>Ga0194125_10004436_pt1 | contig 21894 bp, 20 predicted proteins | sample TA2KigC250mmetaG_FD_148626 | JGI IMG/M metagenome (GOLD analysis project Ga0194125, IMG submission 148626) | Freshwater microbial communities from Lake Tanganyika, Tanzania - TA2015034 Kigoma Deep Cast 250m | ecosystem: Environmental > Aquatic > Freshwater > Lake | place: Tanzania: Lake...
CGTTCATCGCCGCAAAGGAGGCGGGCAGAACCCTTCTCTCTATCATCGAGGAGGGGAAGAACGCACAGCTGGCAAGGAACGCCGGCATGATCCTTGTGCCTGAGGCATCCTACGACTCCCTCCTCGAGAGCTGCGCCATTGTCCCAAGGATATACGACGGCTGGAAGTCGGCTGGGACGGTCTTCGGCAAGTATCTTTATGTGAACGAGATCCATGAGGACACCGAGAGCGTGGAGACCGCCCTGAAGGAGGTGATCGGCGGGAATCCGGACGTCGCGTTCTCGAAGGAGAAACTCGTCTGCATCTCGCCGAGGCTGGGAGTAAAGCAGACCGAGGCTGTGTCCGCCTTCTTGGAGGGGTTGCTTCAAAGCCTTAATTTGACCGTGACGGCTAAAGAGGTCTCTAAGGGGATCATAATCATTACCTTCAAGCAGGAGGGGGAGTAGCTTGCCAGACAAGGTCGAGAAGAAGCTTGTCGTGGTCAGGTCGGACGTCCTGGAGAGGATATCGGAGATGGCGAAGAAGGAGAACAAGACCCTCTTCGCGGCCATCAATGAGATCCTGCTGGACGCGCTGAAGGCCAACGAGGCAAGGGCGAACGTAGGCGACCTCACGACCTTCTATAAACTCATGAAGATCGAGATGGACTCGGGCGCCGTAATGGTTCCAGCCGAGATCCTCCTGAAGCTCATAAAGAGGTGCGAGTACAACGATGAACTCAAAAAAGAGTGGTTCATGGCCGGCGAGTGGTACGGGAAGTACCTCACAGCGAAGTTCGAGAGGCCCTTGGAGGTACTGCCGTCGCTCCTCTCGACCTGTTTATGGCAACTCTCAGAGGTCAAGGTGGAGGTGAGGGAGGGGGGCACGACGAACGTTAATATTATAGCGCCCAACACCGATCAGCATCTCCTGGAGCTGACCGGAAAGTATCTGGAGGGGCTGATGAATGCCCTGGGTTACAGGGCTGTCAAGAGCGACATTGTGAGGGGGGTCGCCATCCTCGAGTTCTTGAAGAAGCTTTGATTTTGGGACGATCGCTCAGAGAACCCACGCTATAGCAATACCATCCACAGGTATGTCCAAATAAAGCAGCTCAACATGGTTATGAAGAGATAACCCATTGTGCCTCTTACATAAGCGGTAGCAGAAAGCCCATGATTTTAATCATGGGGGTGCCAAAATTAGTTCTGAGCTAGATCTTAGCAACTTCTTGAACCGAGGCTATTTCAACACCAGAGATATTTTTTATCCCGTCCCTCTCTTCAAGAATCTCCTCATCGCCTGTTATGAAAGCGTCAATCTCCTCTTTCATTAGGGTCGCATAGGCTATATGCAACAGGTCGAGTGCCCTGAGGCCGAGCTTCTCGGCCATACGCATCGCGACAAGGTATTCGAGGGGCAACAGCAGATCATCTTTGCTTACGCCTTGCAGGATAGTTAGACGCGGCTTGGAGACAACATTTAGCCTGCAATCATCAAGCGTAAACTACCACCATTTAAAAATGATGGCTTTCCATAGGAGTTGATCTAGGATGTTCAACATCACACGAACCAACCCCCTCATCGGAACGCAAGAGTCCGTTTACAGGGACTTGTCTGCTGGTGACTACTCCCACCCCTAAAGGGGGCGGGCTTCTATGGCTTCCTTCATACCAAGAGACTGTAGCCCCAGTCTCAATATATTTATTGAGGCGTTTAGATCCCTATCAATGGAAAGACCGCATTGGCAGGTATGGGTGCGATCCGACAGCTCCTTTTCCACTATCATACCGCACCTCGAACATATCTGGCTCGTGTTCACTGGGTTCACCAATACCACCTTAGAGCCAGCATCTTCCGCTTTGCTCTTGGTAGCATTGACGAACATAGACCACGATGCATCCGCTATCGACTTCGCCAACCTGTGGTTTTGCTCCATCTCCTTCACATTCAGGTCCTCAAAGGCAATGATGCCGAAGCGGTTGACCAGCTTACGGCTCTCCTGATGGATGAAGTTCAGGCGCTTGTTCGAGATGCGCTCATGAATCCGCCGGATGACTTTCAGGTGCTTGTACCATTTAATTGAGCCTTCTTTTTCTTTTGACAGACGCCTCTGGGATCTGGCTAGTGCCTTCTCCTCGTTCCTGAAGAACCGTGGGTTCTCGATCTTCTCACCGTTTGAAAGTGTGGCGAAGGACTCCAAGCCGACATCAACACCCACGACCGAGCCGTCCTTGAAGGTTGCAGGTTTGTTCTGTACCTCGGTTGTGAATGAAACGAACATTTTGCCTGTCGATGTCCTGCGGAGCGCGAGGCATTTTATTCTGCCTTCCAAAGGGCGGTGGAGCTTGACTCTGAGATCGCCTATTTTTGCAAGCGTTAAACGATCACCTTTGAGTTTGAAGCCAAATTGTGTGTACGTGAGGGAGTCGTAGCGGTTGCGCCCCTTGAAGCGTGGGTATCCAACCTTCTCTTCGCCTGCCTTAACTCTGCGAAAGAATGCCTTAAATGCCAGATCCACACGAACCTGAGCATCCTGCAAAACCTGACTGTACACGTGATTAAGTTCTGGGTGTTCCTTCTTCCACTGCGTCAGGAGCTTGTTTGTCTGAAATAATGAAATGTTCTTCTTTTCCTTTTCCCAAGTATTTTTCCTTGCCGCCAGCGTTTCGTTGAATACCCAGCGCAGGGACTCTAAGGTAGCATTGATGCGGGTCTGCTGTGCTTTGGTCGGGTAGAGCCTGTAGCGGAACACTTTAAGCATAACGAGTATTATAAGGATGGATGCTTAAATTCATTTGCCCGCATTCATCCCACCCCTAAAGGGTGCGGGCTTTCTGCGTGTATGTGTGTAAGAAGTTTGCTAATTCAACAGCTTTAAGGCTGAACTCTTGCAAAATTTTCTTCTTTGAAGCAGTGGCATCTGTTTGTAATAGTATCGCGCGTTGCATACTTCCAACCACGTGTGCCGTTTCAAGAACTTAACCTTTGCGGAGGAGGGTGCGATTCCTCCATATTTTTTAAAGGCTGGTCTCCTCTCACCGTTTGTATGAATTTCACGACGGTGCTTACATTAAAATTTCCAGACAGGCCTATATGAGGCTTATTTCTGGACACGACAGCATGAGGCTCGAAGAAGGTTACCGGAGAGATTAGGAACTGGTAGTCCTTGGCAAAGAACGCCTCTGACATGGCACATAGTTGATCGTCGGGCTTGTACCGGGCAACGATCTCATTAGTGTCAACATAAAAGCTGTTAATTTCCTCTCCCCTCTCTGACGAGCTCGACCGCGCTTTTCTTATGGGTAAATTTAATGGGGGCTACTCCGCTTTTCCTCAAGCGCCTTAAATCATTAAGTAGGTCTACTTGACCCTCTAATTTAGCCAGACTCCACACCCTCAACAACGGCTTCCAATGAGTCGTTCAGTCTCACACTTAGAGGGATGTCAAGCTTTACCGGCAGGATCTGTGACATCCTCCCCAGCCTGAAGTCTGGGGCCTCCAGCTTCTCCTGCTGGTTGCCCCTCCCTACCCTCTGACATATAGTGGAGGTATATAAAATAACTACATGTCGTCTCTCACCCCCATCCTGAAGAGCGAGGATCTTCCGCTGATGTAGTTAAGTCGGGCATGCGTGTACAAGCCATCACAAAAAGTAGTTGGAGGCTTTGGAGATAGGTTCAGACTGGTTCTCCTGTTAACTCTTCATCGAGTTGACTTGGGCATCGACCCCGGGGGATTACCTCCATCTTTATTGGAGGAGGATTTTCCATCATTGCTTCAACTACCCCGCCTTTCGCCTTATCGTTTAAAGGCAGAGAACAGGCGAGCCTTCCCCTCCCAAGCAATTAGATAGGGTATTTGAATCCGGCGAGGACTACGGAACACAGGTTCATAAATCCTGTAACGGAACCACAAACTTCGTCTTCTTGTGATCGACGACCTCGATCTCCATGCCGTAGACGTTCTTTATGTTTGCCGCTGTCACGACCTCTTCCGGTCTGCCGAGGGCTGTGACCACCCCGTGACCCATAAGTGCCACGGAGTCTGAGAAGAGGAGGGCATGGTTCGGGTCGTGGAGGCTCATGACCACCCCCAGCCCCTTGTCCTTGGCAACCCTCCTCACCATCCTCAGTATCATCAGCTGGTTCTTGAAGTCAAGATGGGCGGTGGGCTCGTCGAGGAGGAGGACCTTCGGCTCCTGCGCGATGGCCCTGGCCACGAGGACGAGCTGCCTCTCCCCGCCGCTTATCTGCGTGTAGGGGCGGTCCCTCAGGCGGTCCATCCCCACCAGCGCGAGCGCCTCCTCGGACTTGGCGTAGTCCCTCCCGGAGGGCTGTTGAAATATGCCGAGGCAGGAGACCCTTCCCATGAGCACGATATCCATGACGGTATAGGGGAAGGGGGGGCTGTGCACCTGAGGAACGTAGCCCACCAATCGGGCCAGCTCGTTCCTCTCCATTCTGAAGGCATCCCTGCCGTCTATGTGGACGCTCCCCCTCTCCGGTCTGAGCAGTGCGTTGATGCACTTCAGCAGTGTCGTCTTTCCGCAGCCGTTCGGACCAAGGAGGACGAGGACCTCCCCCCTGTCGACGCTTAGGGATATGTCTTTTAGCCTGAACTCGAGCCCGTAGGAGAAGGATAGACCGTCAACCCGGACTACTTCCAAGTCCCACCACCCCTTCTCTTGAGCAGGTACAGGAAGAAGGGAGCCCCGATAACCGTAGTGAGGACGCCCACCGGCAGCTCAAAGGTCGTCACGGACCGGGCGAGGTCGTCCGCGAGGATGAGGAAGACGGCCCCCACGCTCGCCGAGAGCGGTATCACGACCCTGTTGTCGGGTGTGCCGATCAGCATCCTGATTATGTGGGGGACGACGAGTCCGACCCAGCCGATTATCCCAGCAACGGAGACGAAGGAGGATGCCATGAGCGTGGTAGCAAATAGGACGATGAGCCTGTCCCTCTCGATATTGACCCCGAGGGACTTTGCCTCCTCGTCGCCCATGGAGAGGACGTTGAGGCGCCACCTCATGAAGAATATAATAAGAAAGGCGACCCCTATCGCGGGGAGGGTCTGCGCCACCTCGCGCCAGCCGGCTATGGCGAGGCTTCCCATAAGCCAGTAGACCACGCCTGCCAGCCTCTCGGCCTCCGTAAAGAACTTTATCATGGAGAGGGCGGCGGAGAAGAGGGCCGTCACGATTATGCCTGCCAGGACAAGGGAGACGACCGGCGTCTCGCCCCTCTCCCGCGCCACGAAGTAGGTTACGAGGAAGGCGAGGAAGCCGAAGGAGAAGGCCAAGACCTGGGTGACCCCGGGGATGCTGGGGAGGAATGCGATGGCGATGGCAGCGCCCAGGCCGGCGCCCGCCGAGACCCCCAGTATGTACGAGTCCACGAGGGGGTTCCTGAAGACCCCCTGGAGGGAGGCGCCGGAGACGGAGAGGGCAACCCCTCCTATGAGGGCAAGGATGATCCTCGGGAGGCGGATCTCGAAGAGGACCGTCTCGTAGACCTGTGGCCAAGGCGACTGGGCAAAGGGGGAGGCGATCTTAGCCATTATGACCTGCAGGGTGATCTCAGGCGGCAGGGGGTAGGCGCCGATGAAGAGGGACCCTAGGAGGGCAGGTATAGGGAGCAGGAGTAGGAGTGCAGATTTCCACTTTACACCAGAGCCCAACGTCGAACCCCTCGGTCCTGCAAAGGGTTAGGAACCACTTAAGGCGCCGGTGTTGTAGAACTGGGTGAAGAGCATCTGCGCAGCCCCCGAGACGTCCAGGTTCGCGTAGTATTCCGGCTGGATCATCTTGGCGAGCTGCATCTCGCCCAGTATCATCCTCGGGCCCCAGTCGAGGTATGCCCCAGCCACCTTGGAGCCTATCAGGATGGTGTAGACCTTCCCCTCCTTCACCGCCTTGAGCTGGTTCCAGCTACTGTTGCTGACAGTGTCGAGCTGCGAGGCCAGGCTGGCGTTGTCGTAGCCCAGAACTATGATTACGTCGGGGTTCCATGCGAGGACCTTCTCCATGCTGACCTTGGGCCAGGACTGGTCAGGGAAGTCCCTGAGGGCGACGTTTATGCCACCGAGGTCCTCGGCCAGGGTGCCGTAGGTGCTGTTGGCGTAGGTGTAGATGAGCCGTTCCTGCCAGACATCAAGCTTGCAGATCAGGACCTTGGGCCTTTCAGATGCAGGTATCCATGCGGCGGTAGAGAGGAGAAATGAGTGCCTGCTATCCATGAAGCCTGCGAGGTCGCCGGCGCTCTTTTCAGCGTTCAGCACCTTGCCCAAGGTCCTGATCGCAGTCGTCTGGTCGGAGAAGTTCCTGGATACGAGGGCAACCACCGGGATGCCGAGACCCTCAAGGGCGGATATTATCTCGCCGGTCTTGCCGTAGCCGTAGTCCATTATGACCACGTCGGGGCTCAGGGCGATGACCGTCTCAATGTTGATGCCCTTGAAGAGGTCGCCCACCACGGTGAGGTTCCTGACCTTTGAGGGGATGTAATGGGAGGAGGTCGAGTATTTGTCTATGCCAACGATCTTGTCAGCCGCACCAAGGGTACAGAGGATCTCGGTCCAGTAGGAGTTCAGAACCACGATCCGGTCGACGGAGGATGGGATCTGAACGGTTCTACCCGCCATGTCCACAAGGGTCGTTGGGTTCAACGCAACGCTCTGGGTGGATCTGATCGCCAGAAAGGAGGCACCAATAGTGGATAGGACTAGGACGGCGAGGATCAATACCGCACGAAACTTTGTGAGACCTTTATCGTCCAGCATATTGGAGCCTCCAAGCCATGAGGTTAGTTTGGCTTACATTTTATTAAGATTTGTGTTTCATATGAAACAGATTTCAAAATCATGGCATGAACTGGGCGCCCCTAAAAGGGCAGGGCACGGACTTTTCTTTTCATTGGGGTAAAATGCGCATGGGAGCTAATGCCCTGCCTTCAGTCCGCTCAGGACGATGCGCCCTCCGAGGTCGAGGAGGTTATCGGTATCGCCCCTCCTCGAGGACTCCGCGTAAACCCTGACCACGTTCTCTGTGCCAGACCTCCTGAAGAGCAGCCAGGAGCCGTCGCTCAGCATGACCTTAAGCCCGTCCATCCTGTTAATGCCCGAGACCCTCTTTCTGAGGATTGTGTCTCCGATCTTTGCCTCGATCTCCCTGAGCGAGGCATCAGGTAGCCTGTCAACCCTGAGGTCTAACCGGGCAGACTCGAACCGCCCGTACCTGCCGTAGATCCTCTCCATGATAGAGTGGAGCGACTCCCCGGAGAGGACAACGCTCTCTATTACCAGGAGGGCCGAGGCGATGCCGTCCTTCTCAGGGATGTGGGTGACGAGGCTTATGCCGCCGCTCTCCTCTCCCCCAACCACCACCCTCCTCTCCCTGAGGAGGGCACCGATGTACTTGAAGCCCACCGGCACCTCGATGACCCTTCTGCCGTGGGAGGTGGCGACTGCATCAAGAAGGTGGGAGGTGGCCACGGTCCTGGCAGCATCACCGGCGAGCGACCTCCTCGCGTTCATGTGCAGATATATCAGGGGCAGTAGCTGATTCGCCATGAGAAAGGTTCCCTTCTCGGTGACGGCGGCCAGTCTGTCCCCGTCGCCGTCAAGCGCCAAGCCAAGGGCGGAGCCACCTCCAAGAACCTCGCTCCTGAGCGCGTTCAGGTTGGACGGGACTGGATCCGGAATGGAACCGCCAAAGAGGGGATCGATATTGCCCCTCACCACGCGAACCTCTGCGTTCAGCCGGCTCAGGATCCTGTCGATTACGCCCGAGGATGCCCCGTGCATCGGGTCTACCGTCACCTTGATCTTCAGTTCGTTCACGGACAGCAGCCGCTGGATGTGGCTTAAATAGTCCTCGACGGGATCGAGGACCGAGATCAAACCCTTCCTCTCAAGCTTGCCGTATCCCTCGCAATGGGGCACCTCCGCGGGGATCATCCGCTCTATGGACTCGGTGATGTCCGTGGTCGCTGGACCCCCGTAGTGGGGGATGAACTTTATCCCGTTGTAGGCGGGCGGATTATGGGAGGCGGTTATCATTATTGAACCTTGAAGGGAGAGTTTAACTGCGGTAAAGGCGGCTACGGGCGTGGGCACCGGTCGGGAAGGGATCAGAGACTCTATGCCGTTGGTGGCAAGGACCTCCGCGCATGCCCCTGCAAAGTTCTTAGAGCCGCCCCTCCCATCGTACCCCAGGAATATGCCCCTCCCAGGAGGTTTGGAGGATATCAGATAGTCGGTTATGGCCTTGGCAACCCTCCTCACAGTGTCCGCTGAGAAGTCTGCGTCGACCCTTGAGCGCCAGCCGTCGGTCCCAAAACGTATTCGCGAACTCATTCGGAGTCCCCGTGAACGATCCTTACCACCCTTAATTATTATCGTGAGCTATTTAACAAAAGGTGCTGGGTGCGTCTCAACGCACAATTATGGTCGTGCAGGGCAGGCTTATCGCTAGGGAGACGGCTACGCTCCCCATCAGTATTCCACGCTCGCCGGCATAGCCCCTCGAACCGAGGATCACGAGATCGTAACGCCCGTCGATCACCTCCCTGGCTATCTCGTTGGCAGTTGAGCTCCTGTTGCCCTCCGCCGTTTTGAGGAGTTTTCTGGCGGTAAGACCAAAGGAGCGGCACCTCGACTCGCCCATCTCGAGGGCGGACTCGCCGGCCTTCTGCATCTCTTCTAGGGCGGCCTGGGAGATGCCCATGGCTGGCGGGACCACGACGTGGAGGAGGGTGAGCTTGGATCCGTCCCTCATGGAGAACTCAATGGCCAGGTCCACTGCCCTCAGCGAAACGGGTGACCCGTCTATCGGCACCAGTATGTTCTTGAAAATAGAGGATCACCTCCCAAGACCTAGGGATTCATTGGTCAATCTCATGGACTCTTCTGGGCTCTCTGTGAGTTTTGTCATGGCTCTTATGGCGTCGATGTCCTCCGGAACCACTATTGATTCCTGGTGGACGGCCTGGGTGAGGTATATCTCCCGACCGAAGGACCTTATCGACTCCTTCCAGATGATGAGTTCGGGGAGGTCGTACCTTATCCTTCCCAAGTCCCTCGCATACTCGATTATCCCAGAGGTGGAGGATATGCCGTCTGCGGAGGCGACCAGTCTGATCCTCGGATAGGATGAGAACGCTCCGATGATGTCCTGTTCGGTCGCGTCCTTTTGCAGCTCCACGTTCAGGATGTGGACGTGCATCAGTGTCTCTGGGACAGCAAGCGCTGTTGTCGTGATGTCGATGTGGGGCAGGACCTTCTGGACATCCGGACCGTGGTGCGAGGGGATGGTCACAGGGTCTGGGACTATGCTGTTGATGGGTCCCTTTGAGTCCTCGGCCGGGTCTGCCCCGCGCCTGACAAGAACCACCCGAGCCTTTTTGATCCCGAAGGCCTTGTCGAGGGCGTAGAGGGAGCGGCATAGCCCGGTGGTGTTGCACGATACAACCCTCACGAAGTCCCTGCCTATGGCGCCCTTGTAGTTGCAGACCGCGTTGAAGGAGAAGCCTGCAACCTCGTGTTTCTCCCCGCCCTGGAAGATGGCCTTTAACCTGTGCCTCTCGTAGAGGGGTTTGTAAGTCGCACCCACTTTGCCGGGGGTGCAGTCAACCACTATATCGGCTTGGTTGAGAAGATCTTCAAGCGACCCCGCAATCCTCATCCCGGCAGCATCGAAGAGCTTGATGTTCTCTGCCAATGAGGCGTAGACCTTTATCCCCATTCCTGAGGCCAGCTTGGCCTCGTAGTTCGGCTTTGTCTTCGTCACCCCAACTAATTCCATATCCTTCTGCTTGAGGACGGCGTCAGCCACCCTCTTTCCTATCGTTCCATACCCGTTTATTGCGACCTTTACCGTCATCCATACCACCTACAATTCTCACCTATCTGCCTTAAACTTCTGCGCGGAGGTAATTAAGACTTCCAATGCCGGGAGCTTCTCCCCGGAGAGGAAGGTGATGAACGCACCGCCGCCGGTGCTGAAGTAGCCTATCTTGTTGGCTATGCCCAGCCTCCCCGAGATCGCCCTGAGGTGGCCACCGCCCAGAAGGGACTTTGCGTTCGTTTTTACGAGGGTTCGCAATAGCTCCTCGGAGCCCTTTGTGAACCTCGGGTCCTCTATATAGCCGGCAGGACCCCTCATTATAATTATCTTTGCGCGGCTCATCGTCTCGCTGTAGAGCTTTATGGTCTCCTCGCCTATGTCGTATATGGGGGCGTCATCATCGACATTATCGACACCACTCTCAAGCCTAGCCTCAGACTTCAGGACGGCCACGTCCACGGGCACCATTATCCTGTCACTGTACCTCTTCAGGAGCGCCTCTGCCCGGGGCAGCATTGCGTTAAGCCCCTTCCCCTCCACTATCTTCACCGTGGCTTTGCCCAAGTGCTTGCCGCCCGCTATCAGAAAGAGGTGCGATACGAGCCCTGTGAGCATGACCTTGTCTGCGATCCCCTTCGGGAGAAGGGTCTCCATCAGCTGGACGGAGTCAGTGACCTTCCCTCCGCCTAGGACAAAGACGCAGGGCTTGGAGGTCGCGCTGTAGACGCTACTGAGGAACTCGACCTCGTTCTGGAGGAGCCGCCCGCCACAGGAGGGCATGACGATGGGGAACCCGGTCAGGGACGGGTGGGACCTGTGGGCCGTGGCGAAGGCGTCGTTCACGTAGACCGAGAAGAGGGGAGCCAGATATTTTATGAGAAACGTCTTCGCCTGTGCCTCGGGGACCTTCTCGATGTTCTCCTCAGAGTAGAACCTTACGTTCTCCAGAAGCACAACATCGCCCGGCCGCGCGGAGGATATGGAGGATCTGGCAGAAGGACCGAAGATGTCCTCAACGTACTTTACGTCGGTCTTCAAGTACTTGGAGAGGAGCTGGGAGTGGGCCGCTAGAGTTGTGAAGTCGCTGTCACCTGGCCTGCCCTGGTGCGCCAGGACGGTAACCGAGGCGCCCATCTCCAGTAGCTCTTTGATGGTTTCAGCGTGGCTCTTTATCCGAGTGTCGTCGATTATCCGACCGGTCTTCGGGTCAATGGGGGAGTTGATGTCCACCCTGAGCAGAACCTTCCTTCCCCCGAGATTAAAGTTGTCCATGGTATAAAAAGGAGGTTTACTTGTCATTTGAGAGTGCCTCTGCGTGAATCTAGGTCAGGGGCATTTAAAAATCTTGAGATTGGGCATCTATTCCATTCGTTTGAGGCGATCGGCGTTCTCAGATCAGGTTCTCGAGTTCGGAGGGATCGTTGAGATAGGAGAAGCAGGAAGGACAGTATATGAAGTCTGTGTATAGATCCTTCGAGACGGTGAACCTCTCCTTGGAGAATCTGGGCTCAGGCAATCGGCAGTACTTGGGGTTTGGCATGATCCTGCCTCCCTTCAGCAGGTAATAGGCCGCGCCGCCCTTGATTATGTAGCCCTCGTAGAGAGAGGAAAATGTGCTGGAGACCAAGTTTGCCATGACCAGCGGCTCCTCGCCGGAGTTCACGGTGACGTGCCCGTGGTTTGGCGGGATCAGCACGGCATCGCCGGCTGCGGCCTCGAGGACGATAAAGTCGGTGATGATGCCGCCGTAGGCCCTCTGGAGCAGGTAGGTGGCCTGCCCGTGGAGGACCTGATAGATCTCCGGGTAGGTCAGGTCCTCTGTGGCATTCGGGTGGTAATGCCCTAGGGTCTTGTTGAGCTCCTCGCCGAGAAGCAGGGGCGCCATAACGGTGATGTCGAAACGGATCCTCCTCCTCCGGAATATCTCTGCGTGCTTCTCTTGAATCGCATTGCGGAACATCCGGTAGAGGACCGTCTCGCCAGGGAGCACCACGGCTTTGGGATTGCAGAGGACCTCATACATCGCACTGAGAGTCCTCGAGCCGGGCTCCAGGGCCCTTCCATTCAGAGAGACCATCAGGTCGTCTGTGACCTCGAGTTCGCCGAAGGGGTAACGTATGTGGAGCAAGTGGGAGCACCACTTACTAGAGGCGCTGAAGTTGATAAAAAGATTATTCAACGGTCTTGAGCGTGAGCCTTACATGAAGACGAAGAACGGGAAGTGACATCCTCCCCAGCCTGAAGTTCGGGGCCCCCGCTTTTCCTGCCGGTTGCCCCCTCACGGCCTCTGCTCGGGGAGCGTTTTGCGGAAGGCTTTCCATCGAGGTTCCTGCTTCCACGACCAGACTCGGTCCCCCTCCTCCTTCGGAGGAAGGGTTACGGAGGTCTTGGTCTCCACAGGCTTCTTGTATCAGCGGTTAGGGGTTGCCCCTCCCTACCCTCTGACATATAGTGGGGATATATAACTACCCAACTTTTCGGCCTTCATCCCTGCCTGAAGTCTAGGGACTTCCGCCGAAATAGTTAAATTCGACGTTGCTTGGCGTTTGGAAGTTACTTCAGGACTCGTCCTCCTCTTGGATTCTGGACTTAGCTTCCGGAAGTCCCTCTCAAAGCTCTTTGTCGAGAAAAGCCTGTATCGCATTGGACTTCATGAGCTCCTCGATAAACTCTCCATAGTCTCTCGTCCTTCCAGCTTTAAGGTCATCCTCCCCTCTGCGGATGGCTTCCATCAGATTACGGTCAGACATTATGTCCATCGTCTCTATCAGCTCCTCAAGAAGGTCCTTTGTCCTGAGCAGTGGCTCCATTTGTTCAGTGCCCAGAACCAGAGGGCCCATACAAACCACTCGTGTGTTGCATTATTCTTACATTCGTTCCATCTGTTTGACTTTTTTCCGACCCATCTTGTTGCCTCCAAATCTGCCACGGGGATTGAAAGCCTACCTCAAACCTAGGCGAGGAGGGTAACCTCAAGCCTTATATTTTGGTAAGACCTGTCTTACAGTGATTGAAATGATCGAGTTGTCAAAGCTGAGCTCAAAGGGACAAGTTGTCATCCCAAAGACGTTGAGGAAGAAGTTAGATCTGAAGGAAGGCGACAAGCTGATTCTATTCGGCAGTGGAGATCTTCTGGTCCTGAAAAAAGTGGAGAGTGAAAAGAGCGTTCTTGGTATCCTCTCTCAGCCGGTGAGGGAGAAGGTACAGAAGCGCGGTATCAAAGACAGCGACGTTCAGGAAGCGGTCTCATGGGCGAGGAAGAGGACTTGAGGAAGATCCGGGTGGTTTTTGACGCAAACGTTCTGATCTCGGCTTGGTTCTGGGCTGGCAACGAATCGAGGCTTGTTGAGATGGCTGAAGCAGGCATTATTGAGGGGTACGTCTCGCCGCAGATCCTAGAGGAGTTCAAGGCTGTCCTCGAATATCCAAAGTTTTGTCTAAAACGTGAAGAGGTTGAAACCGCTTGCAGCTACTATTCGATCGTTTTGAGGATCGTTGAGCCCAAACATGCAGTAAATGTCTTGGCTGAAGACGCACGAGACAACAAGGTGCCGGAGTGTGCAATTGAAGCCAAGGCCGACTATATCGTTTCAGGAGATCAACACCTACTGAGACTTAGAGAATTCAAAAGGATCAAGATTGTTAAAGCAAAAAAGCTACTTCAAGGGTAAATAAAGAAAGGCAAGTAGAGTTACTTCTTAACCGACTTCCAGGTCCTTCTGATAAGGTCAACGAACCGCTTTGTTGCCTCTTCAGGGTTTGCGGACTTGGTTATGGCGCCGCCGACTATCAGATCCATGGCACCTGCCTTTACCATCTGGGGGACGACCTCAAGCTTTATTCCTCCGGCCACGGCCACGGGTATCTTCACAGACCTCACCATCTTCTCCACGAGGGCAGTCTTCTGATCGACCTCCCTCTCCCTGGTCTGGGCGCTTATTCCTACGTGCATGCAGACTATGTCCACGCCGAGCCTCTCGACCTCGATCGCTCTGGCGAGGGGATCCTTCAGGTTCATGAGATCGACCATCACCTTCACGCCGTACTTCCTGGCCGCGCCCACGGCATCCTTTATGGTGTAGTCGTCGGTGGCACCCATCACGGTGACTATGTCCGCACCGTTCTCCACGGCCAGCTCTGTCTCCAGCCAGCCTGTGTCGAAGGTCTTCAGATCAGCGATAATTGTTGCGTTGGGGCAGAGCCTGCGGAGATCCTTAACCGCCCTGAGCCCCTCGGACTTTATCAGGGGCGTGCCGGCCTCTATGATGTCCGCACCGCCGCGGTAGGATCCCTCGGCTATCGGGATGGCGTCCTTAAGGTACCTCTCGTCGATTGCCACCTGAAGTTTTGGTCCTTCGTATAATGGTTTCAGACCCAACTGAGACACCTTCTTGTCGGCGGGGATACCGTTGTAATCCCAACCTCTCACTGCGTAGTAGTCGTTTAATAACCTATCCATGTCCACGGTCTGACCCTTTGCCGGTCCCTCCGGCATGGGCACCTCGAGGAAGCGCTTGGGCAGGTAGTCGTCCTTCCTGCTGAACCCCTCGCGTGCGTTGAAGATGCGCTCCAAATTGTAGATCCTCTCCCCGATCCTGTAGAACTCCTCCCTGTCCACGTAGAAGCCGGTGGCGGTGGTGAGGAGGCGGGCGTAGGAGTCCGGCTCAAAGGCGAGGGTGGAGAAGAGGGCGAGGGTGGTGTACTTGCAGAGAACCAGAGAGTCGAGAACGGCGAAGACGTCCTGCATGACCTTGGTGAGGGCGGCCTTGTTGTCGTAGGAGTTGGGGTTCAGGTAGCGCGGCACGCTCAGGACCTCGGGGGCGATCATGAATGCCCTGAGGTGGCACCCGCCCCTGTTGGACGTGGCGTAGGAGAGGGCCATCCCCTTCACCCCCCTCGGGTCGTAAGCGGGGAGCTCCAGCCCCTTCACGTGCATTGCCAGGTCGTTTGCCTTCAGCCTCGAGGCGGCGCGCCTCGTCCCCTCCGCAAGAAGGTCGCCGATCCCCTCCCTGTAGGCGGTCATCTTTATCAGCCTGAGGAGGGCGTCCGTGCTCCCGAATTTGGCGTCGAGGCCCATCTCCTCCGGCTTTACCTTCCTCTTATCCTCGCACGCCATCAGGAAGCCTATCGCCTGGCCCATGGATATGGTGTCCACGCCGTACCTGTTGCAGAGGTCGTTTGCTATGGTTATCGCGGTGAGATCGTTTATGCCACAGTTCGGTCCCAGAGACCAGACGGTCTCATACTCCGGACCCTCTGTGTCTAGGACCTCCCCCGATGGCAGCTTGACCTGAGTGACGCGCCCGCACATGATCGGGCAGGCGAAGCATCCCTTCTTACCGCGGAGGATGGTCTTTGTCATGTACTCCCCGCTGACCTTCTCCGCGTCCTCGAAGAAGCCCGTGGAGTAGCTCCTTACCGGGAATACCCCAGCCTTGTTTATGATGTGAACGAGGACGGCGGTCCCGTACCTTCCCAGGCCGTCCCCGGTAATGGGATGTCCCTTCAGCACGCTTATGGAGTGCTTGACCTCCTTCATGAAGGCGTGCGGGTTGGCAAGAGGGATCTCAGCCCTCCCCCTCACGACTATAGCCTTCAGCCTCTTCGATCCCATCACGGCACCGACCCCTCCCCTGGCGGCGGTCCTGTGCTTCTCGTTCATTATGGCGGCGATCTTGACGAGGCGCTCCCCTGCGGGACCTATGCATGCGACCCTCGCCATCGAGTCCCCGACCATCTTCTTGAGGCGGTCCTCAGTCTCGAAGACGTCGAGGCCCCAGAGAGAGGTTGCATTGTGGAGTTCGGCCTTGCCGTGAAGGATGGAGAGGTAGACAGGGGTCTCGCTCCTGCCCTCGAAGATGATTCCGTCGTACCCCGCCCTCTTCAGCTCCGGACCGAAGTAGCCGCCGCTGTTTGCGTCCAGTATTGTTCCGGTGGCCGGCGACTTCGTGGAGACGGAGAACCTCCCCGAGGTGGGCGCCGCGGTGCCCGTCAGCGGACCGGTCATAAATATCAGTTTATTCTGAGGACCAAGAGGGTCAATACCGGCGGGGAGCTCGTCGTAGAGGATCTTCGCACCGTATCCCCTGCCCCCTATGAAGGCGGCCGCCGTCTCCCAGTTCAGCTCCTCGGTCGAGAGCTCTTTTGTTGAGAGATTGACGCGAAGTATCTTATTCAGGTAACCGCCCAAATCCATCCACCTTGGACACTATTCGTAGAACTCGAATTATACTTATATCTTTCCAGTGGGTTAGAATTTCTTCATGAAGGTCAAGGCGGAGTTCTTCGCGACCCTTAGGGAGAAGGTCGGTACGGCGAGCACAGAGGTCTCCTTCAGCGGCAATACGGTCATGGATCTCATAGCAGCCCTCGACGAGATGTTTGGGGGGATCCTGAAGGAGCTGATGGTTGAGGGCGGGGAGCTGAGAGAACTCGTCAAGATCCTGGTGAACGGGAAGGACGTCAGGGGGATCAAAGGACTTTATACCGAACTGAAGGAGGGGGACGGCGTCTCGTTCTTCCCGCCAGTTGCGGGCGGATGACTCTTGTGTTTGCCCCACAGGTGGTTCACAGATAAAACCATAACGGACAATTTTAAGGATAGGGAAGAAGTTGACCACGAAGAAGGAGATTATAGGTAATTACGACACCACTGCAAGGATCTACGATATGCAGTACCGGGAGGAGCAGTTGCTGAAGATAAGCTTCACATTGAAGAGGGTTATGCCTAGAGCGGGCGATACGGTAATAGATGCGGGATGTGGCACGGGAATGCTCTTTGAGCATCTTGATCATTGCGGACTGCTCGTTGGGGTAGATCCGTCGATTAATATGCTGAGGGAGGCAAGGAAGAGGACGAGGGAGGGGGGCAACACGGAGTTGGTCTTGGGAGATGTTGAGGCTTTACCATTCCGTGGCGGTTCCTGTGATGTGGTATTCTGCATAAGCGTGCTTCAGCTCATGGACGACCCGCGCAGGGGGTTGGAGGAGATACTCAGGATTCTTAAAAGTAGGGGTTCGTTCGCGGCGACACTTATCAGGAAGGCGAGGTTCGCGCAGGATCTCGACAGGTTTGTGAGGGGAGCATTTGTGGAGCTTTACGACTCAGAAAGCATGAAGGACGTGTTTCTAATAGGCCAAAGGATCGATTGATCCAACATTAGCGGAGATGGAATGTAGCATCTATTTGATTCTAACTTATCGTTGTATTTAAATAACCGACATATATGGCGAGGAAGCCGTATTCAGGCGATAAAGAGCGTAAAGCAGAACCACCAACCGTCTGCTGAAATTCTCTACTTATTGGAGCAGTTCAGGTTGATGGTCAACGACTGCATACGGATAGGTTTGGAAGCGAATGTTACATCGTTGAAGTCCCTATCGTCGAAAGCATACCATAATCTTGCAGATTATGATGCGCCGTCCTACTACAAGCTCTGTGCCATATCAAGAGCCTGTGGGGTACTTGCATCGAGAAAGAAGTCGCTGAAGAGAGGGATATACACTAGAAGCCCCTACGCCGTGAAACCACAGCTTGTGTCCTGCTATGGCTTCAAGCTTATTGATAACGCCCTAAGAGTGCCATTGGGTCATCATAGGTTCTTCAGAATACCGTTAAACAAGTACACTCAGGAGATCCTGTGTGATCCAGCCTTGAGAGTGCGTTCCTTCACGCTCACGGCTTCCCAAATGAGCATCTGCATCTCAAAAGAGGTGCAACAGATTGAATGCACCAAGACTGCTGGCGTTGACAGGAACCTTCGAAATATTACTTATGGCAATGAAGAGCACATCGAACAATATGACCTCTCGAAAGCTATCAATATAACCAAGAGGACGAGGAAGATCGTGGCGGCGTTCAGGAGGAACGATGTGCGCATCAGGAAGAAGATTGCTTCAAAATATGGACGGCGAAGGAAGAACAGAATCAGTCGTTTATTACACTGCGCGACCAAGACCATTGTTGAAACAGCGATTGAAAATAGGGAAGCGATCGTTATCGAAGATATTAAAGGAATACGCAAGTTGTATCAGAAGGGCAACGGTCAGGGTCGCAGATATAGGAGTATGATGAATTCTTGGTCATTCGGAGAAGTTCAGAGACAGATAGAGTACAAAGCAAATTGGTCAGGCATCCCAATTATTCGCCTAACAAAAGGCGAGACGATGGGCACCTCAACCATCTGTCCAATATGTGGGGAGAGACTTCTGAATGGACGGAACAGGATGTTGTGGTGTATTTCATGTGGTATGAAAGCGGATCGAGATGTGGTTGCGGTGATCAACCAGTCTCGAAGGGGACGGGTGAGGTTCGCACGTTCCCTGCCCACTGATAAAGGGGCGAAAGGCGGGGCAGTTGAAGCTGTGATGGGGAACCCGACGACTACGGTAATCCTCGGAGTCGATGCCCTGAAGTTGAGTCATCAGAAGACTTGACAGAACCCGACAAGTTTTTATAATAAGTCCTCTCGTCATAAGAAATGGTGCAATGATATGCCAAGCGAACCGATTAGACTGCTCAACAAGTCGCTACACAGCCAGATACTCGTGAAGCTGAAGGACGGGCATGAATACGTAGGCAACCTAGCGAAGTACGACCTCACAATGAATCTGATTCTGACCGATGCTATCGAGGCCGTCGACGACGGTAACCCGGTTGCCAAATACGGCAAGATATTGGTCAGGGGCAACAACATCCTTTACATAAAGACCGTATGATGCCTCTTCAGTGGGAGTTCAGCGCCATTAATGGAACTTTTCAGCAGATACGTTGGGTTCGGATAGATTATTCGTGCTGACATCCTCCCACCTTTAAAAGGCGCGGGGTTCCCGATTCGTAGGCGCTCTTCATGGTGCCTCATCCTATCGGGTTACGGGCTGTACCAGAGCAGCCCCTGACGCAGAGATATGCCCTGCGCGCCGTTGCATTATGTTGTATGCTCCATTGTAGTCAGCGTTGTATTCGTGTCCGCAACTATTGCATTTGAAGAGGCCTCCGACCCGAAGGCCCCTCTCGCCACAGTTGTGGCAGGTCTGAGAGGTGTATGCTTCAGAAATCTTCAGGACCGGTACGCCGAACCATTCAGCCTTGTACTTGATGAATTGATAAAGCCTGTAGAATGGAAAGCTATTGAGCTTTCTGTTGAAGGTTCTGCCGCTTCTGTTTGTTCTTATTCCTTTCAGGTCTCCTATCACTATGGCTGAATTGTTCCTGTATGCCTCATTGACTATCCTCCTGCTTACTGTGTGGAGGATTGAGTCGGTTGCACGCCTCTCGCGGTTGGATATCTTCTTGATTGCTCCGTACGCCCCTTTCCTCTGCAACTCCTTTCTTAGCTTGTAGAAGTGTGAACGGACTTTCCTCAACTCTTTGCCGTAGAATTTCGGCCTGATATCATTTGAATTGATCGTAGTTGCTATGTTTCTTATCCCCATGTCTACGGCGAGTATTGACTGCGGTCTTCTTTCTTCGATTTCCTTCTCTACAGTGACATACACATACCAGTCCGAGCCGCGCCTGATGAGCTTGGCCTCCCTTGTCCTCGCTCCTTCTGGAATCGGTGAGGAGGTGGCTATGGGAACATTGATTCCTCCCCTCTTGCCTGCTACGGGAATCCTCATCCAGTATGGAGTCAGCTTCGTTTCTTCCCTATGCAAATCATAAACATCGTTCCTGAGGATTATCGGGTACTCCTTGTCTGGATCAAGTCTACCACAGTTCTGCCTCCTCAATCTGTTGAGGAATCTATCGGCCTGTTGCTTTGTTGCGGAGCAGAGCTCTGCTGACTTATGCCCACGGAGGTAGCGTTGAAAACTCAGATACTCCTGTTCGAGGAGGAGCCTTTTTCCCTCTCTCAATTCAAGAATCTTTGCCTTTACTGTCTTCTTTGCTATCACAGGCGGCCTGTCCTCAATTGTATGAAGGATATTTAAGCGCATTTGTCCCACCTCTGAGGAGCGTGGGATTTCTGCGCTTTCGTGGTAATAATTTTATTAGAAAATAATATTAAATAGTGATTATTGCTAATTGCGACGTACATCAAAGGGGATAATGTTATGGACCGCAGAAACATCATTGTTGAACGCTTACAGCAACAGCCTGTTGAGACTCACAGCGTAGAGTTTGTGGCGAGGAAGGTTACCCTCTACTGAGGGTCTCTTTTAGCCTCTCCTTCTTGTACTCCTCTAAGAGGTCCCTTACCTTTCGGGTCTTAACCTCCGAGAAGTCTTTGAGTTCCTTTTTAGCTTCCTCTAGCGCCTGCTCTAAGGTAGCCTTTTCAACTGTCTGGACATCTCCATAGTTCTCTGAGCTGACCGAGGACAGCAGGACTACGGGTATGCCTATTTCTAAGAGTTGGGTTCTCTCATCCGGCGATATTTCTTCGACCACAAAGGCAGAGATGTCGGAGATCCTCAGAGCCTTTAACAGTTCATCAGATACCTTCCCTATTCGCTCCACTAATGCGATTTTTCTTTCGTGGAGGTTCACCAGATTGCGGAGAACTTCCGCGACGGTTCTGTAGCGTTTGAACAGGAGAGACCCGCCCGATGCGAGCGCCCCCATCTCAGAGCGCAGCTGAACGTTTTCGGACTTCGTACATTCCAATTGGCCTCTTAGCTGGCCGATCTCGTTCAGAAGGGACCTGATCCTCCGCTCAAGCTCGTAGACCTCCCCACTTGGGGGTCTCTTGGGGCGTTCGCCAAGTCTGATAAGACGGGCGGACGTCTCCAGATCCTCAATCCTCTCCTCCAGCGCCTTGATCTGCAGGAGTAGCTTGTCCCTCTCAGCCTGCATATCCTCAAATTTTGTTTCCAGCACCTTGATCTGCTCGCGTTCCGAGCCCGCCCTCCTTTTTGGAACAACCTCTTCGATGACGGGGGTTCTCGAAAGGGCTATGGCATCCTTTATGCTCATCCCCCTCAGGACGTTGGCCTTTACCTCCTCGATCTGGACAGGGCGTTCCTCTGCTTGTGCGTGGGAAACGGCCTGCTCGAGTTTGTTCCGGTAGAAGGAGTAGGCCTTTGCTGCCGCTGCTAGGGCGTCCCTCTGGTGCGAGTCTTTGACTTTTATCCTCTGATTGCGGACAATCCTCTCTACGAGATCCGCCTTCTCGGATGTTTTGAGGGACTGCTCGGGTGAGAAGAGGATGGCGCTGTGGGAGGCGGAGAGTTTGACCAGTAATGACGGTGGAGGGTTAACGTCCGTTGCGAAGACAAGCGCGCGACCGAGCGTGGCCAGAAGACGTGTTATCTGCCCCCTGGTAATTCCGCGCCCACTGGACACGTGAAGGATCCTCCCACTGAGATCGATCACGGCGAGACCGCATACCATCCCGGGGTCTACGCCGGCTATCAGGTACCGCTTCGGTGGTGCCGCATTGGTTGAACCAAGAGGCACAAACTCAAAGGACTTCGTGAATGTGGGGGTGACCCTCACGTTTATGCTCGAGGTGCGGATCGGCCTCACTATGCCAAAGAGGAGGTTTCTTGGGGCATAGACGATGAAGGACGACCCCTCGATGCCGTGTGAGCCCTTCCTGAGGGCAAGGTCGTAGTCTACACCTCTTGAGTTGAGGGCAGACTCTATCGTCCTTGTCAGGTTCAGCACGGACCCTTGAATGCTCCGCCGGTACCTGCCCTCGCTCATCCCTCCGGAGCCGAATTTCCTCCGCCGGGAGATCGTGATGCGCGTCTCTGGGTCATAGATCTTGACGAGAAATCCGTGGCCCGCGACAGCCGCCCTGGCGCAGACCTCTGCAGTCCTCGAGGGGGAGAGCTTCTCGCCCCTTGTCATGCCCAACTGTTTGCTGATGACCGAGAGCTGCTTGAAGCCCTCCGAGGGGGAGCCTGTGACCTGGATCAGGTCCATACTGTAGAGGGGGGCGACGAACCTTCGGATCTCGCTCTCCGATCCTATCTCGTATATGTTATCAACCGCTATGGCGTCGACCCTGCAGGAGCGGGCCATCTCCGAGACCCCCTCCATCGATAGGACGTCCTTTCTTATGAGGATCCCAGATTCGTTGATAACCACAGCGGAAAAACCGTTATAGGAGGGGAGTTTGTC
>Ga0194125_10004438_pt1 | contig 21887 bp, 20 predicted proteins | sample TA2KigC250mmetaG_FD_148626 | JGI IMG/M metagenome (GOLD analysis project Ga0194125, IMG submission 148626) | Freshwater microbial communities from Lake Tanganyika, Tanzania - TA2015034 Kigoma Deep Cast 250m | ecosystem: Environmental > Aquatic > Freshwater > Lake | place: Tanzania: Lake...
CGTAAAGGCTTTGTTTGAAGTCCCACGGAAGGGTCTCATACCGCCACCGGCGCCTTGATCCCCGGATGCGGGTCGTAACCGGTCAGGGTGAAATCCTCAAACTTGAACGCGAACAGGTCGGTCACCTCCGGGTTGAGGCGCATCGTCGGCAGGGCCTTGCAGTCCCGCGATAGCTGCAGATTGACCTGCTCCAGGTGATTCAGATAGATGTGCGCATCGCCCAGCGTGTGCACAAACTCGCCCGGCTTCAGGCCCGTCACCTGGGCCATCATCAGGGTCAGTAACGCATAGCTGGCAATGTTGAAGGGCACGCCCAGAAAGATGTCGGCGCTACGCTGATAGAGCTGGCAGGACAATTTGCCGTCCGCCACATAAAACTGAAAAAAGGCGTGGCAGGGCGGCAGCTTCATCTGGCTGATCTGGCCCACATTCCAGGCCGAGACAATGATGCGGCGCGAGTCTGGATTGGTCTTGAGGGTGTGCAACACCTCGGCGATCTGGTCGATGTGGCGGCCATCCGGGGCCGGCCAGTTGCGCCACTGGTAGCCATAAATCGGCCCCAGATTACCCTCGGCATCGGCCCACTCGTCCCAGATCGAGACGCCCTGTTCCTTGAGGTAAGCAATATTGGTGCTGCCCTGCAAGAACCACAGCAACTCGTGGATGATGGATTTCAGATGCACCTTCTTGGTGGTCAGCAGCGGAAAGCTGTCCGCCAGGTCAAAACGCATCTGGTAGCCAAACACCGACAGCGTGCCGGTGCCGGTGCGGTCTTCCTTCTTCGCGCCGTGGGCAAGGACATGTTTGAGTAGGTCGTGGTATTGGCGCATGAAAAATCTCCTCGAATGGCCGCGATTCTATAGCCTGATCCAGCCCCCGTCACGGCAGGCCTCCAACGGTCGAAAACGCGACTTGTAGGCCATCTTTGGGCTCTCGGCAATCCAGAAACCCAGGTAAAGCCAGGGCAAGCCCTGTTCTCGCGCCCAGGCAATCTGCTCGAGCACAGCCAGGGTCCCCAGGCTGCGCTGCGGGTGATCGGGGCTGTAAAAGGTGTACACCGCTGAAAGCCCGTCCGCAACGAGGTCGATCAGGGCCACGGCGACCACCTCCCCCGCCAGCCGCCATTCCAGCAATCGGGAACGCACCGGCGTCGCCACGATGAAGGCTCGGTAGGCATCGCGGTCATCCAGATCCATGTCGGAGCCCCCGTGGCGCGCCGACTGGTAGCGGCGATAAAGAGCATAGTGCTCGGCGACGAAACGGGGCTCGAGCACCCGCATCTCCAGATCAGCATTGCGCTGCCGGCAACGGCGCTGGCTGCGGTCGGGTTGAAACGCGGCGACCGGCAGCCGCACGGGAACACAGGCCCGACACGCCTCGCAACGCGGACGATAGACATGATCGCCGCTCCGCCGGAAGCCGTGGCAAATGAGCACATCGTAGGCCGGCCCGAGCGGAACCGGCCCCGGAACCAGAACTTGCGAGCGGGCCTGCTGTCCCGGCAGGTAACTGCAGGGATAGGGCGAAGTGAGATAGAAGGCCACCGGCGGCGCTTCAACGGAGGACATCACGCATCGCCTCGGCCTCCCAATTCCAGTTCATCGCCGGTTGCATGACCGCCCGTTCCACCTCGCGCAGAAAATCAGGACGGGCGATGGGATACGCCCCAAGCGAGGCCAGATGCGGGGTCTGCATCTGACAATCAATCAGCCTGCAGCCCTGCTGCGCAAGCCCGACGCATAACAGGGCCAGTGCCATTTTCGAGGCATCGGTGTGGCGACTGAACATGGACTCGCCATAAAACATGGCGCCGATGGCGACCCCGTACAGGCCACCCGCCAGTTGTCCGTCGATCCACACCTCGGCCGAATGGGCATGGCCCGCCGCATGCAGGCGCTGATAGGCGGCCTGCATCTCGGGCACGATCCAGGTCCCCGGCTGCGTCGCCCGCGGGGCGGCGCACGCACGCAGCACCTCGACAAAGGCCGTATCAAGACGAAAATCGAATCCACCCCGCGCCAGCCGCTGCCGCAATGAGCGGTGCCGCCTGAAGCCCGCCGTCGGCAAGACCATACGCGGATCCGGCGACCACCACAAAATGGGTTGGCCGGCTGAAAACCACGGGAATATCCCCTGCCGGTAGGCCGCCAGCAGGCGTTCGACCGACAGGTCCGCACCAGCCGCCAACAGGCCGTCCGGGTCTTTGCGCGCCTGTTCGACGGGCGGGAACGGGGTGTCGGGATCAAGCCATGGGAGCATGGGGCAGAGTTTATATCGGCCCGCTCAGGATGCCGGTGAATCGCACCTTGAATTTGCACTTGCGCTCCCTGTTAGAATCGCGCCGTTCACAAAGGAGACGCATGCCAGAATCCGCTGCCGGCCAGCCCTGTTATCACTGTGGGGAGGCCATCCCCGAAGGATCCGATTACCCCATCCGCAGCGGAGAGGCGACTCAGTCCGCCTGCTGTCGCGGCTGTCAGGCCGTCGCCCAGACCATTATCGACTCGGGCAACGCCGACTATTACCGGCTGCGCACCGATCTGCCCAAAACGCCGGAGGCCGCGCTGGACGCGCTCAAGGCCCTCGCCCTCTACGACCTGCCCGAGGTTCAGGAGGGTTTCGTCAAGAATGATGGCGCCATCAAGGACGCCAGCCTGATCCTCGAGGGCATCGTCTGTGCGGCCTGTGTCTGGCTCAACGAACGCCACCTGCGCCAGTTGCCCGGCGTCGTCTCGGCCGACATCAATTTCTCCACCCGCCGTGCCCGGGTGCGCTGGGACAACACGCGCATCAAGCTGTCGCAGATCCTCGAATCGATTCGCGACATTGGCTACCACGCCTACCCGTTTGACACGGGCCGCCAGGAAGAACTGTTCCGCAAGGAGCGGAATGCCGCCATCCGCCGCCTAGCCATCGCCGGGCTGGGGATGATGCAGGTGATGATGTACGCCTTGCCGACCTATATCGCCGGCGACGACGGCAGCATGCCGCGCGACATCGAGGCCCTGATGCGCTTTGCCAGCCTGCTGCTGACCCTGCCCGTGGTTTTCTATTCGGCTTGGCCCTTCTTCCAGGGGGCCTGGCGTGATCTCCGCCTCTACCGGGCCGGCATGGATGTGCCGGTCGCGCTGGGGATTGGGGCGGCCTTTGCGGCCAGCGTCTATGGCAGTTTCACCGGCTCCCAGGATGTCTATTACGACTCGGTGGTGATGTTTGTGTTCTTCCTTCTCACTGGCCGCTTCCTGGAGATGAACGCGCGCAAACGCTCGGCCGAGGCCGCCGAGACCCTGGTCAAGTTGATCCCGGCGGCCGCGGTGCGTCTGCCCGATTACCCGGCCGCACGCACCGAGGAGGCCATCGGCGCGGTGCGTCTGTCACCCGGCGATTTTGTCCTCGTGGCAACCGGCGCGACCTTCCCGTCCGATGCGCGCGTGGTCGAAGGCCATTCCAGCGTCGATGAATCGCTCCTGACCGGCGAATCGCGGCCCATCCCCAAACACCCCGGCAGCGAGGTCATCGGGGGCAGCCACAATCTCGGCAGTCCGCTGATCTGCCGTGTCGAACGCACCGGCCAGGACACGGTGGTATCGAGCATCGTCCGGCTACTCGATCGCGCCCTGGCCGAAAAACCGCAACTGGCGCAGACCGCCGACCGCATCGCCAGCCATTTCGTCCTCGCCCTCCTCGTCGTTGCCGCCGGCATCGCCACTTACTGGGCCGTGGTCGATCCGACGCGCGCCTTCTGGATCACCGTCTCGGTCCTGGTCGTCTCCTGCCCGTGCGCGCTCGGTCTGGCGACCCCGGTCAGCCTCACGGCGGCCCTGGGCCGTCTGACCCGCATCGGCCTGTTGTCAACACGCGGTCACGCCCTTGAGGTCCTGGCCCAGGCCACCGACTTTGTGTTCGACAAGACCGGCACCCTCACCGATGGCCTGTTCCGCCTGCGCGAGGTCCGCATCCTGCGCGGTGACAAGGACCAGGCCCTGCAACTGGCCGCTGCCCTTGAACAGGGGGCCACGCATCCGATCGCCGCCGCCCTGCGCGAGGCCGCCCTGGAGGGCCGGGATTCAGACGCATTACCCCATGTGCAACATCTGGCCTATCACCCCGGCCTCGGGGTTGAGGGCGAGATTGATGGCCAGCGCTATCGCCTGGGCGCACCGGAATTCGCGGCACCTGGCGAGACCTTTAGCCTCCCCGAGGGGCTGACCCTGATCGCCCTCGCCGATGCTCAGGGCGTACTCGCCTGGTTCAGCCTTGGCGATGGCTTGCGGCCACACTGTGCCGAACTGGTCGCGCAACTCAAGGGCCTCGGCGTTCGGCTGCACCTGTACTCCGGCGACCGGCCCGAGAATGTGGCCGCTCTGGCGCGTCAACTCGGCATCGCCGATGCGCGCGGCGGCATGCACCCTCAGGACAAGCTCAAGGCCGTGCGCGACCTGCAAGCCGCCGGTGCGGTCGTCGCCATGACCGGCGATGGGGTCAACGATGCGCCGGTGCTGGCCCAGGCGCAGGTCTCGATTGCCGTCGATCAGGGCGCCGAGGCCGCTCAGGCCGCCGCCGACATGATCCTGTTGTCATCAGAACTGTTGCGACTGGCCGATGGCGTGCGCATTGCCCGCAAAACCCGGCGCATCATTCGGCAGAACCTGGCCTGGTCCGTGCTCTATAACGCCCTTGCCCTGCCGGCGGCCGCCATGGGTCTTGTCACCCCCTGGATGGCGGGGATTGGGATGTCGGCCTCCTCCCTGCTGGTGGTGCTCAACGCCTTGCGTCTGGCCAATCACCCGACGCATCAGCACCCGACGCCTCAGCCCCCCACACCGGCCCAGATGCAGCCCCGCCACGAAAGCGCATGACAATTATCAATTTGCTTGTAGAATGAAGACATGAGTATCCTTTATCTTCTGATCCCGATCAGCCTCGCCATTGTTGCGATCATCGCGGCAATCTTTTTGTGGGCGGTCAGGACAGGGCAGTTTGAGGACATGGAAGGCCCGGCACACCGCATCTTGATGGATGATGACGATCCTCCGCAAAAACCATGAATGCACAATCGAAAAAACTGACGGTCGTTTCTGATGTGGACTGTAATGCCGTCGCCTGCCGCAATTGTGGCATCTGTCGCCTGGGTGCCCCATTGGACTCGACCGAGGCTGACTCCCGCCTCCTTGAGCGCATCGCCAAGAACCGTCGTCAGATCAAGCGGGGGGATTTGCTCTACCGCATCGGCGAACCCCTGAAGGCCATCTACGCCATTCGTTATGGCACCATCAAGACCTACCTCTCAACGGCCGATGGCCGCAGCCAGATTACCGGCTTTCACATCGCCGGGGATCCTCTGGGTCTGGCCGACCTCCACGATGGCGTCTGCAGCACCGAGGCACGGGCATTGGAGAACACCAGCCTGTGCGAGATCCCCATTGATCACCTGCAGCTACTCACCGAGGAGATTCCCTCGCTGCGCGTGCAGTTAACCCAACTCCTGAGCCAGGAAGTTCAGCGACTGCAAGGTCTTAGCCTGCTGCTCGGCAAGAAAACGGCCGAGGAACGACTGGCCACCTTCCTGATCACCCTTTCCCAACGCTTTGCCCGACGCGGCTACTCCAGCCGGGAATTCAACCTCAGCATGTCGCGCAACGAAATCGGCACCTATCTCGGCATCGTTGAAGAGACCGTCTGTCGAACGCTGGCTCGTTTTCAGGACGATGGCCTGATCGAAAATCAGCGTCGCCTCATCAGCATCCTGGATGCCGATCGGCTCGCCCAGCTCGCCCAGGTCTAAGGCAACCCGGGTGACATCGCGGCCCCTAATAAAACAGGATACGCAGATATTAAATGAACAAACCCTGATCTGGATCAGGGTTTTCATGCCGCAAAGTTGGCTAGAATGGCTGCGCGTCAAAATGTCGCACAAATGCGCAGGTGTTTGTGTGTTTACATGGGATATTCACGATGTGTCCGCACCCCGCGGCACCCTTCATGAATAAGTGGTTTTATTGACTTTATAAAGGAGTACGCGATGGAAGCGACCACCTATAACTATAAGGTCGTCCGACAGTTCACCGTCATGACGGTCGTTTGGGGCATCGTAGGGATGCTCGTAGGCGTCCTGATTGCAGCGCAACTGATCTGGCCGACATTTACCGAAGCCCTCGGGCCTTTGGCACCCTACCTTTCCTATGGGCGTCTGCGTCCGTTGCACACCAATGCGGTGATCTTCGCTTTCGGTGGTTGTGGCCTCTTCGCGGCCTCTCTTTATGTCGTTCAGCGTACCTGTCAGACCCGCCTGCTATCCGATGGTCTGGCCGCCTTTGTGTTCTGGGGCTGGCAACTGGTCATCGTTCTGGCCGCCGTTTCACTGCCGCTGGGTCTCACCTCCGGCAAGGAATACGCCGAACTGGAGTGGCCGATTGACCTCCTGATCACGGTGATCTGGGTCGCCTATGCGGTGCTCTACCTCGGCACCATCATGATCCGCAAGACCCAGCACATCTATGTGGCCAACTGGTTCTTTGGCGCCTATATCATCACCATCGCCCTGCTGCACCTGGTCAACTCGGCCGAACTGCCGTGGATCCTGGGCGGCGACACCACCCTGATGGGCATGTTCAGGTCCTACTCCGCCTACGCCGGCGTGCAAGACGCCATGGTGCAGTGGTGGTACGGCCATAACGCTGTGGGCTTCTTCCTGACCACCGCCTTCCTCGGCATGATGTACTACTTCGTGCCCAAGCAAGCCGGTCGCCCGATCTACTCCTACCGCCTGTCCATCGTCCACTTCTGGGCGCTGAACTTCATTTATATGTGGGCCGGCCCGCACCACCTGCTCTACACCGCGCTGCCGGATTGGGCGCAATCCTTGGGCATGGTGTTCTCGCTGATGCTGCTGGCACCGTCCTGGGGCGGCATGATGAACGGCATCATGACCCTGTCGGGCGTCTGGCACAAACTGCGTACCGATCCGATCCTGAAGTTCCTGATCGTGGCCCTGTCCTTCTACGGCATGTCCACCTTCGAGGGCCCGATGATGTCGGTGAAGACCGTCAACGCCCTGTCGCACTACACCGAATGGAACATCGCGCATGTGCACTCGGGTGCCTTGGGTTGGGTGGCCATGATCACCATCGGTTCGATGTACTACCTGATCCCGCGCCTGTTCGGCCGTGAAGAGATGTACAGCACCCGCCTGATCAATGTGCACTTCTGGTGGTCCACCATCGGCGTCGTGCTCTACATCGCTGCCATGTGGATTGCCGGTGTGGCCCAGGGCCTGATGTGGCGCGCCACTAACGACGATGGCACGCTGACCTACAGCTTTGCTCAATCCGTCAGCGCCATGTATCCGTTCTACTATGTCCGCCTGATCGGTGGCACCATGTTCTTCGCTGGCATGCTGCTGATGGCCTACAACATGTGGAAAACCATCGCTGCTGGCAAGGCCGTTAACGATGCCCGCATTCCTGAAGCGGTTCACGCTTAACCGAACAAAGGAGACTCGAATATGTTCTCTCACAAACTTCTAGAAAAGAACATCGGCCTGCTGATGATCCTGACCTTTGTCGCCGTTTCCATCGGCGGCATGGTTCAGATCATTCCCTTGTTCTTCCAGAAATCGACCATGGTGGCGGCTGAAGGTCTCAAGCCCTACACCGCCCTGCAACTGGAAGGCCGCGACATCTATATTCGCGAAGGCTGCTACAACTGCCACTCGCAGATGATCCGTCCGTTCCGGGCTGAAACCGAGCGCTATGGCCACTTCTCGATGGCCAACGAGTTCGTCTATGACCGGCCCTTCCAGTGGGGTTCCAAGCGGACCGGCCCGGACCTGCACCGCGTTGGCGGCCGTTATTCGGACGAATGGCATTTCGTGCACCTGATGAACCCGCGCGATGTTGTGCCGGAGTCCAATATGCCAGCCTATCCGTGGCTGGATACGGCCAAGGTTGACGCGACTTCCATCCAGGCCAAGATGCGCACCTTGAAGCTGGTCGGCCATCCGTATTCAGACGATGAGATTGCCAATGCCCCCAAGGAACTGGAAGGCAAAACCGAGATGCAGGCGATGATTGCCTACCTGCAAGTTCTGGGCACCTCTGCACCGAAGGCCAAATAACCATGGATGCCGGTATCGTCGGTTCGATCATCACCATCCTGTTCTTTCTGGTGTTTGTCGCCATCATCTGGTGGGCCTACAGCACGCGGAACAAGGACAAATTCGAAGCGGCGGGTCGCCTGCCCTTTGAGGAAGATCCGACTGACGATAACCGTCACGCCTGACAAGGAGAATCAAAATGATCGAATACGCTGTTCCCGACTTCGTCAGCGATTTCTGGCATTACTACATCGCTGGCCTGGCCATTCTGGGCATCCTCTTTTCTCTCTGGATCCTCAAGAGCCAGACCACGGCCAAACTCGCTCAGGGCGAAAAGGCAGAGCTTCTGCACCACGCCTGGGATGGTGACCTGCAAGAACTCAACAACCCGCTCCCGCGCTGGTGGATGTGGCTGTTCTATGGCCTGATCGCCTTCGGCGCTCTTTACCTGGTCCTCTATCCGGGCCTGGGCAAGTTCAATGGCGTTTGGAACTGGTCCTCCGGTGGCGCCTGGAAGGCTGAGAAGGATGCGGTGGATGCCGAGTTCAACAAGGTCTTTGAGCCCTTCAAGGGCAAGGATCTGGCAACGATCGCGGCCGATCCGACCGCCAATGCCATGGGCAAGCGCCTCTACCTGACCTACTGCTCTCAGTGTCATGGTTCGGACGCCACGGGTGCCGCCGGCAAGTTCCCCGACCTGACCGACAAGCACTGGCTGTTTGGCGGCTCGCCGGAGGCGATCAAGGCCAGCATCAGCGGTGGCCGTCAGGCCGAAATGCCGGGTGGCTTGGCCGGTGACGAGCAAGGCGCCAAGGAAGTCGCTCACTATGTCCTCGCCCTGGGCGGCAAGCCCCATGATGCGGCCATGGCCGCCGCAGGCAAGGGCAAGTACGCGGCCTGCGCCGGTTGTCACGGTGACGATGGCAAGGGCATGCCGGATGCCAGCTTCCCCAACATCGTTGACGATGCCTGGCTTTACGGTAGCTCGGTGGCCGCCATTACCGAGACCATCGTCAAGGGTCGCGTCGGTGGCATGCCCGCTCAGCAAGCCGCTCTGGGGGATGACAAGATCACCCTCCTGACGGCCTATCTGATGAGCCTCAGCAAGAAATAAGGCAATCTCCTGCGGTGCTGGGCCAAGCCCCGGCACCGTTGGTAAGGGGTGAGAAGAAAACCCTTTACCAACGGGCACGCAGACCCGGAGAGTGTGGATAATCAGCGCTACAACCGTTTTGCCAAAGGAAGCGAAATTGAACCAGCACACTCCACCCACCCAAGGTGAAGAGTCCGAAGAAATCTCCCTCTACGAGACCCGCAGGAGGATTTATTACCGTGCGGTACAGGGCCTCTACAACAATTGGCGTGTCGCCTTGGTGTGGATCACGCAAATTCTCTATTTCGGCCTGCCCTGGCTGGCCTGGGAAGGTCGCCAGTCCATCCTGTTTGATCTCGGTGCCCGCAAGTTCTATCTCTTTGACTGGGTGTTCTGGCCGCAAGATTTCATCTGGCTTGCTGCACTCCTGATCATCTCGGCCCTGGGCCTGTTCCTGTTCACAGCCATTGCCGGCCGCCTATGGTGCGGTTATGCCTGCCCGCAAACCGTTTACACCGAGATCCTCGTCTGGATTGAACGGCTCTTTGAAGGCGATCACAAACGGCAACAAAAACTGACGGACCAACCCTGGAATGGCGAAAAAATCCTGCGCCGGGGCGGCAAACAACTCGCCTGGATCCTGTTCTCGTTCTGGAACGGCTTCACCCTGGTAGCTTACTTCACACCGGCCACTGTCCTCTGGCAAGAACTCATCACCCTGAGTTTTGGCCCCTGGGAGACCTTCTGGATCCTCTTCTATGCCCTCGCGACCTGGGGGTTTGCCGGGATCATGCGCGATCAGGTCTGCAAATACATGTGTCCGTATTCTCGCTTCCAGAGCGCGATGTTCGACATGGACACGCTCATCATCACCTATGACGGCAAACGCGGCGAGCCGCGCAATGCCCGCCGGAAAGGCGAGGCGCAGGCACAGGGTGATTGCGTCGACTGCGGCATCTGCGTCGCCGTCTGCCCAACCGGGATCGATATCCGCAACGGTTTGCAGTATATGTGCATCGGCTGTGCCGCCTGTATTGACGCCTGTGACCAGGTCATGGACAAGGTCGGCTCCCCGCGGGGCCTGATCCGCTATTCGACCCAGAACGCCATCGAAGGAATCTATCCGGACAGCGAGATCAAGCGCCATATCTTCCGGCCACGCATCCTCTTCTACATCGCCGTTTTCACGGCCATTCTCATCGCCGTGGGCTACACCATGGCCATGCGCGTCCCCTTGCTGGTCGATGTCCTGCGCGATCGCAACAGCCTCTCGCGCGAGGCCCCGAGCGGTGAGATCGAAAACCTCTATCGCCTGCAAATCATCAACATGGATGCCAAGGCCCACCGCTTTGAGGTTCGCGCCAAGGGCATACCGAATCTGAAGGTCACCCGGGGTCAGTTAACCGACATCCCCGCTCTGGGCACCGAAACGGTTGTCGTGACGCTGGAGGCCCCGCGTCTGTCGATCTCGCGCCCGTCAACCCCAATTCAGTTTGAGGTTGTCGCCCAAGATGCCCCTGGTCTGCTCAGGGAAACCAAGTCGAGCTTTATCAAGTGAGGACTCTATGAGTGAGAAAAGATCCCCCTGGAAAGAACCCATGGTCTGGCTGCTGATCGGGTTACCTGCGACGGCGGTGGTTGCCAGCCTGGTGACCGCATGGATTGCGAGCAATGGCGCCGACACGCTCGTGAATGAGCCTCACCACAAGGTTGGACTCGGTATGCAGGCCGGCAAAGCGCCGGAACCGGCCAACAAATAAGCCCTCTCAAATAAGCCTCTTTAAGGCCCTCTTTAAAGCATCTTTAACCCACGCCTGTCATCAGGCGATTACTCAAAGGAGAAAGAAGTATGGATGTCTTGATGAAACTGCTCTTCGCTACGGACATTGGTCTGCTGTCGCTCTTCACCATCGTGTTTCTTATTAGCATGGGCCTCTTTATCTGGTGGCGCATCAACAAGAATATCCAGGAAGAAGAAAGGGGCTGACCGGTCGCACCGGGCTCAAAGCAGGCCCGGCGTCATCGCCGCCAGAAGCGTGGCGGTTTTGAGGCGAGCCTTTGCGCCGGTGGGATGCGGGTGCGAGGTGTTAAGCCGTAGCCACAGCAGTCCGCCCTTGCGCACGGACATCTGACCGGGCTGACCGGTCAGGAGGTGGGAGGCCAAGGCGCCCAGGGTCGGCTGGTGGCCCACAATGAGCACCTGCCCTGCGCCCTGGGGAGGCATGCCCTCGATGGCGCCTTCAAGTAATCCCTCCGGCGTCGCCCCGGGGGCGAAGGTGTTCACCGTGACAAAGGGCCACCCCAGGGCTCGGGCGGTCTGTTGCGTGCGGAGCGCCGGACTCACCAGGATTCGTAGCGTCGCCGGCGCCGTGGCGGGCAGGTATTTCTTGATCCATTGCGCCATTTGCATCGCCTGACGCTGGCCTTTGTCGGTCAAGGCGCGCTTAAGGTCATCCAACCCGTCTTCGGCCTCCGCGTGTCGCCACAGGATCAGGTCCATACACCCCCCAAACACCCCCTTAAAGCGGCAAGAACGCGAAACCGGCCACATTCTGCACCGTGCGAGAAATGACCCGGTTGCTGCTGTCTTCAATCACCAAGGCCAACAGGTCCTGAGCGGCGATCAGTTTTCCGAATTCGCGTTCAAAGCTCAGATTCTGAATCTCGCCATCCATGCTGTTGGTCAGCAGAACCGGCGTCAGGCCATCCAAGGCACGCGCGTTGGAGAGCTTCCAGAGCGCTGTTTCGATATTACGCGCGCTGTTGTAGAGCTTCTGGGCATCGAGTTGATCGGTGATGAAAAACGCCTGCTTGTGATCATAGGCGGTCATGACCATGGCCAGCATGGCTGACATATACGCATGGACACGGTCACCGGCGAAATCCTCGCGAAAGGCCATCCGGAAATCGCGTTCCCAGTCGGATCGGCGCAGGGGTGAAGTGGCCCACACGGTCAGGTTTGCGAACAACTGTTCGGTCGCCGCCTCCACCGAGGGCAGGCCCGCCTTGCGGAACTCCGCCGGGTTACGGCGATACAGTTTCTCGGTCAACACCCGCAGATGGCGCAAGACCTCGCGCTGATGGATCTCGGTCACCTGATCCACATCGGACTTGGCCAGGTTCTCAATCGCAAAACTCCGCTGGCTCTGGCGACCATCCTTGCGCTGAATGGGGCCATTCGCGCAACCTGCAAGCAATCCAGCCAGCAAGACAAACACCCACACCCGATGCCGTGAATCAAGCACTGCGTTCTCCTCAAGTCCATCCTGGCCACTTTGTGCCTGACGAACTCATTGTAACGACATTAAAGACGAAAATAATATCCCTGCGTCCCTGCCGACACCCCCATGGACACGCCGGACGCCAACCAGGATGCGTTATTTTTATGTTATATTTCATGGTGTTACAAATATTCGCCGGCATCGAAAAAGTTTATTTGCAAATAAGAACAATGGATTAGGACAGCCTAATACTGCGTGCTATCCTCGCCGCCCATTGAGTCAGTTAGTCCGATCTTTGTAAGACCCATGCAGCGACAAATGCTGCATCCCACCCAACTAAAAGGAACCTCGATGTCCAAGCTCGTGAAACCCCATGGCGGCGGCGAACTTAAGCCCCTCTTGCTCGAAGGCGCTGCACGCGAAGCCGAACTGGCGCGCGCCGCCTCGCTTCCCAAGGTCAAGATGTCGTCGCGCGAAACCGGCGACCTGATCATGCTCGGCATCGGTGGCTTCACCCCCCTGGATGGCTTCATGACCCGTGCCGACTGGCAGGGCATTTGTGACGGCTACAAAATGGCCAACGGTCTGTTCTGGCCGATCCCGGTCACCCTGTCGACCAACGACTCGAGCATCAAGGCCGGCGACGAGATCGCCCTGATCGACGCTGAATCCGATGCCATCATGGGCACCATGAAGGTCACCGAGCAGTACACCATCGACAAGGCCCACGAGTGCATGCAGGTGTACAAGACCACCGACCTCGCCCACCCCGGCGTCAAGATGGTCATGGACCAGGCCCAGTACAACCTGGCTGGCACGGTCAAGGTTCTGTCCACCGGCACCTTCAAGGAAGAGTACGGCGATCAGTTCATGACCCCGGCCGAGACCCGCGCTGCCTTCGAAAAGGCCGGCTGGTCCAAGGTTGCGGCGTTCCAGACGCGTAACCCGATGCACCGTTCGCACGAATACCTGGCCAAGATCGCCATCGAGACCATGGACGGCGTCCTGATCCACTCTCTGCTGGGCGCCCTGAAGCCGGGCGACATCCCCGCCGATGTGCGCAGCGAGGCGATCTCGACCCTGGTTGAAAACTACTTCGCACCGAACACCGTGATCCAGGCCGGCTACCCGCTGGACATGCGTTACGCCGGTCCGCGCGAGGCCCTGTTGCACGCCCTGTTCCGCCAGAACTATGGCTGCTCGCACCTGATCGTCGGTCGCGACCACGCCGGCGTGGGTGATTACTACGGCCCCTTCGATGCCCAGAAGATCTTCGACGAAATCCCCAAGGGTTCGCTGGAGACCACCAACATGAACATCGACTGGACCTTCTGGTGCAAGAAGTGCGGCGGCATGGCCTCGCAGCGCACCTGCCCGCACACCAAGGACGATCGCATCCTGCTGTCCGGCACCAAGGTTCGCGCCATGTTGTCGGAAGGACAAGATCTGCCGGTCGAGTTCAGCCGTCCGGAAGTCGCCAAGGTTCTGCAGAAGTACTACGCCGGCCTGACCGCCGAGCAGAATGTAAAGATTGAACTCAAGGGCCATTCCGCCGCTTGATTTTAATGTGGGGCAAGGAGGTTCGTTCGATCCCCCTTGCCCCTGTGGTATTTAGGATTTGAGAGCGCCGGAAGCGGACTCGCGATACGCCCGGCCAAGGTGATTCTCAGGCTCTAGATGGACCGTGCTGGACATTCTTCCTGCACGGATTGTTAGCTAACAAGGAGTAAAGTTAATGCCTACTTTTGTTCGTACCGACAAGTGCGATGGCTGCAAAGGTCAAGACAAGACCGCTTGCATGTACATTTGCCCGCACAACCTGATGAAGCTGGACAAGGACGGTTCTGAAACCGGCCACGCCATGCGTGCTTTCAACCAAGAGCCGGAGCAGTGCTGGGAGTGCTATTCCTGCGTCAAGATCTGCCCGCAACAGGCTATCGAAGCTCGCCACTACGCCGACATCGTCCCGCTGGGCGGTTCCGTGCAGCCGCTGCGTGGTTCCGATTCCATCATGTGGACCATCAAGTTCCGCAACGGCACCCTGAAGCGCTTCAAGTTCCCGATCCGCACCACCCCGGAAGGCTCCATTGATCCGTACGGTGGCAAGCCGAACGCTGACATGGCCAACATCTCGAAGACCGGTTTCTTCAACCAGATGAATGGCTACCGCGCTGGCAACCCTGCCGAACTGATTCGCAAGTAATTAACCAGAAAGGAAACGATAATGGCTGGTACTTTTGACAATCCCGAGATCGTCCAGGAAGAAGTTGATATCCTGATGATCGGTGGCGGCATGGCCAACTGCGGCGCCGCTTATGAAGTCATGCGTTGGGCTGACGCCGCCAAGGCCTCTGCTGGCGTAGACCTGAAAATCAAACTGGTTGACAAGGCCGCTCTGGACCGTTCCGGTGCCGTGGCTCAAGGTCTGTCTGCCATCAACACCTACATCGGTGACAAGCAGGATCCGGCTGACTATGCGCGCATGGTCTCCAACGACCTGATGGGCATCACCCGTGACGACCTGGCCTATGACCTGGGCCGTCATGTGGACGAGTCCGTGCACCTGTTCGAAGAGTGGGGCCTGCCGATTTGGAAGACCGACCCGGAAACCGGTGAGCGTCACGACGGCGCCCAGGGCATGACCTCCCTGAAGGACGGCGGCCAGCCCGTGCGTTCCGGTAAGTGGCAGATCATGATCAACGGCGAATCCTACAAGTGGATCGTCGCTGAAGCCGCCAAGAAGGCCATCGGCCTGGATCGCATCCAGGAGCGCGTGTTCATCGTGCACCTGATCAACGACAAGAACGACAAGAGCCGCATCGCTGGCGCTGCCGGTTTCTCCGTCCGCGAAAACAAGATCTACATCTACAAGGCCAAGGCCATCCTGCTGGCTGCCGGTGGCTGCGTGAACCTGTTCCGTCCCCGCTCCGTGGGTGAAGGTACCGGCCGCGCCTGGTACCCGGTGTGGAACGCAGGTTCCACCTACTCCATGGCCGCTGAAGCTGGCGCTGAGCTGACCATGATGGAAAACCGTTTCGTTCCGGCCCGCTTCAAGGACGGTTACGGCCCGGTCGGTGCCTGGTTCCTGCTGTTCAAGGCCCAAGCCACCAACGCCTTCGGCGAAGTCTACATGCAGAAGAACAAGGATCTGCTGAACGACTACCCCCCCTACGGTCAAGCGGCTGTGCCGGCATCCTGCCTGCGTAACCACCTGATGCTGAAGGAAATGCAAGAAGGCCGTGGTCCGATTTGGATGGACACCGTGACCGCTCTGGCCAAGATGCGTGAGACCCTGTCCCCGCGCGAAGTGAAGCACCTCGAAGCCGAAGCCTGGGAAGACTTCCTGGACATGTGTATCGGCCAGTGCGGTATCTGGGTTGGCGAGAACATCGAGCCGGAGAAGAAGAACTCCGAACTGATGCCGACCGAGCCGTACCTGCTGGGTTCGCACTCCGGTTGCTGCGGCATCTGGACCTCCGGTCCGGATGATGTCGGTGCTCCGACCACCGAGGCTCTGCCGGGCGTTCCGGCCCACCTGCCGTCTGGCTGGAACTGGGGCTACCGTGGCATGACCACCGTGAACGGTCTGTTCACCGCCGGTGACGGCGTGGGCGCTTCCGGTCACAAGTTCTCCTCCGGTTCGCACGCAGAAGGCCGTATGGCTGCCAAGTCGATGGTGAAGTACTGCCTCGACAACAAGGACTTCAAGCCGGAGTTCTCCGAGTCTGCTGAAGAGATCGCTGAACTGATCTGGAAGCCGGTCCGCAACTACCTCGAGTTCAAGGATTACACGACTGCTATCGATGTGAACCCGAACTACATCACCCCGAAGATGCTGCAGTTCCGTCTGCAGAAGATCATGGACGAGTATGTTGCCGGCGTCGCCACCTACTACAAGACCAACACCGTCATGCTGGGTATCGCTGAAGAGAAGTTGGGCATGCTGAAGGAAGACGCTCAGAAGATGCGCGCCAAGGACCTGCACGAGTTGCTGCGTGCCTGGGAAAACTATCACCGCATCCTGACGGCCGAAGCTCACATGAAGCACATCGAGTTCCGCCAAGAATCCCGTTACCCGGGCTTCTACTACCGCATGGACAAGAACTTTGTCGATGAAGAGAACTGGCACTGCTTCGTGAACTCCATCTATGACAAGGCTACCAAGACCTGGACCTGCTTCAAGCGCGCCCATGTTGATCTGGTGGACAAGTCCAAGCTGTTCAAGCCGGCCGCTCACTAAGTAGCCACTTGCTAAAGACCGGGCGCTCACAAGGCGCCCGGTTTTTTCTTGAGGGTGTCGCTTGTTGACCTTCTAGCCTCCTGATCTTGTGGCGGCTTTTCTGCCAACCAAGGTCCACAAGCCACACGCTCGGTTATAATTACCCTACTTATTTACTCAGGAATTGATCATGCTCGACCAATACGATCAACAATTCAAAGGCATCGGCAAGGATTCGCCCTTTCAGGATTCGCCCGTGGTGCCCAGCATGCTGGAGGGCGACAAGACCATCCAGTTCCGCTGTCACCGCGATGTGAAATGCTGGAACGCCTGCTGCTCCAACATCGACATCACCCTCACCCCCTATGATGTGCTGCGTCTGAAAAACCGTCTCGGCATCTCCTCGGGTGAATTCCTCAAGCAATACACCTTCCCCTACGAGATGGACAAGGACGGCATGCCCGGCGTCAAGTTCAACCCGATCGAAGGGGGCTCTGCCTGCCAATTCATGGTTCCGGAAGGCTGCAGCGTCTATGAAGACCGCCCCAATGCCTGCCGCTATTACCCCATCGCCCTGCTCTCGCTGCGCAACTCGGACGAATATGTCGATCGCACCGCCTACGCGCTGGTGCAGGAGAAGCATTGCCTGGGCCATCAGGAAAACCGCTTCCTGACCATCGACGACTACCGTTCCGAACAAGGGGTCGCGGATTACGACGAGAAATCGCGCGGCTGGCGGCAGCTGGTCCTGAAGCGCAAGTCTGCCGGCCCCGGCATCGGTCGCCCACCAGCCGCATCGAACCAGCTCTTTTTCATGGCCTGTTACGACCTCGATCGTTTCCGCGCCTTCGTCATCAGCGAATCGTTCAACAACACCTACGACATCCCGGTCGAGCAGATGGCCGAACTGGTTGCCGATGACGAAAAACTGCTCGAGTTTGCCTTCACCTTCCTGCGCCATGTCCTGTTCAACGAAAAATCCTTGGTTGAGAAAGACGGCGCCTACGAGGCCCGCATGGAACGGCTCAAGACCAAGGCCGAGGCGATTCGTCAGGAATATCTCAGCAACCGCGACAAGATCGAGGACGAAAAATACTGCGCCCCGCCCGGCCAACCGGGCGACTGCGGCTGTGGGGGTAATGACTAGCGGCAATGAGTGATCTCCTGATCCACAGCGAACCGTATTACGAAGCCGTCGGCGACGAGATCGCCGTCTTACCGACCTTCCCGGACTGGGCCGTAACCCCTGCAGCACTTACGACAACAGGCTGGAGGCGCGCTCGTCTCACCATGGCTCGACTGGGCGCAACAGCTTGCCCATCCTGATGCCAGCGTCAAAACCAGCCTGACGGTTATCGCGAACTAACCACATGATCTCGATCCGCAAAGGCGCTTGGTATAGCAACGGCAGTTACGGCCAGAACTGGGGGGTGCGCTGGGTTGAGGCCCTCCTGGACGATCCGGATCTTGGCCCGGCGGTACGCTTCAGGGGCATGGCCGGGCGTTGCCGACGCAAGACTGGTCTATGCAGCCTGGAGGCCTTTCAGGAATGGGCGCGCTATGAAGTGGTGTTGAACGAGAACTCATGGCAGCGGGTCACGGACAACGCCGAAGCGTAAAAAAAACCGGCGCCAGCGCCGGTTTCTGAGGGGTTCCGCTAACGCCCTATTTCGGGGCCAGCTTACGCACTTCCACTTCAATACGACGGTTCGGCGCGTTACAACCGATCTTGTCCGCCGCCGCGGCCTTCGGGTCACACTTCACCAGCGGCTGGGTATCGCCCAGGCCACTCGTCGCAATCAGCTCGGGCTTGATACCCTGCGCCGTCAGGTAACTCTTCACCGCCTTGGCACGCTTCTGGGACAGGGCCTGGTTGCCCTTGGCCGGGCCGGTCGGGTCAGCGTGACCCATCACCACCACCTGACCCACATCAGAGGCCGCCTTGATCTGCGCAACGACGGCATCAAGGGCCTGTTTGCCCGCGGGCGTCAGCGCCTTTACATCACTCTTTCCGGGCTGAAACAGCATGTCGGTCGACAAGACCTTGTTGCCATCCCCAGCGGTGGATGGGGCCACTGGGGCTACAACCGGAGCCACTGGGGCCGGAGCGGAAACCTTGGCTACTGGTGCTGCGGCCGGGGCTACTGGTGCTGCGGCCGGGGCTACTGGTGCTGCGGCCGGGGCTACTGGTGCTGCGACCGGGGCTACTGGTGCTGCGACCGGGGCCACTGGTGCTGCGGCCGGAGCCGCTGGTGCTGCGGCCGGAGCCGCTGTGGCTGTGGCCGGAGCGACTGGGGCGGCAACCATGGCCGCTGGGGCCGCAACCGGAGCCACTGGAGCGGCCGGTGCTACTGGTGCTGCGGTCGGGGCTGCAACCTTGGCGGCTGGTGCTGCGGCCGGGGCCGCTGTAGCCGTTAGCGCTTTAACCGGAGCCGCTGTGGCTGTGGCCGGAGCGACTGGGGCGGCAACCATGGCCGCTGGAGCGGCGACCGGGGCTGCTGGAGCTACAACCGGAGCGGCTGGAGCGGCAGCCGGGGCCGCTGGGGCTACAACCATGGCCGTTGGAGCGGCGGCCGGGGCCGCAACACCGGCAAGCGGAGCCGCCACCGGATAGGAATTCGGATTCATTGCCACACCGGCCATTCCCGCATAAACGGCTGGATTGGCCAGATTGCCCGCCACATTCCACGCCCGCGGATCCGCCGGGAGCATGACCCACTTCATGGCTTGGGCCGGGTTGATCATCTGAGCGGCCGTCTGGGCCACACGAGGATCCATCGGCAACATCACCCAACGCATCATCTTGCCCGGATCCGCAAACTGCGTCGCCATCTGAGCATAGAAACGCGGGTCAACCGCAGCGTTCATCCAGCGCACAGGGATAGCGGGATCAACAAAGCTGGCCATGTTACGAACGGCCGCCGGGCTAACGGCGCTGTTGATCATGTGCAGCGACAGGGCGGGATTCATCATGCCCTGCACCAGCACCGGATAGAGCCCAGGCTCGGTAACCGCGTTGGACCAGGCCATGAAGGCACGCGGGTCCTTGAAGGCGATGCCGTTCTGGCTGAAATCTGTCATGCGCTGCAGCCAGGCCTCTGGGGTTTGCGGGAGGTGCGGTTGGGCGCTTGTTGATACCTCGGCAGCCACCGACACCGAAGTGGCACAGGCCATCCACAGGGCGACGGAAATTGTTTTGATTTGCATGGTGTTCCTCAGTATCTGGAAAAGAAACGAACCGGGGCATTCTACTCGACACTTCAAGTCAATGCATCGACACTGCTAATCCGGTTTTGCCAAACAGAAAAAGGCCGGGCAAGCCCGGCCTTTTTTACTTACAGCTTTATCTGCCGATTGCAGGCGATCAGGCCAGCAGCGGCACAATCATCAGTGCGACGATGTTGATGATCTTGATCAGCGGGTTAACGGCCGGGCCGGCGGTGTCCTTGTAGGGGTCACCGACGGTGTCGCCGGTCACTGCCGCCTTGTGCGCGTCAGAGCCCTTGCCGCCGTGGTTGCCTTCTTCAATGTACTTCTTGGCGTTATCCCAGGCACCACCGCCGGTGGTCATGGAGATGGCCACGAAGATACCGGTGATGATGGTACCGATGAGCACGCCGCCCAGGGCTTGAGCGCCCATGGTGAGGCCAACGATCAGCGGCACAACAACGGGCAGCAGGGAGGGGATCATCATTTCCTTGATCGCGGCCTTGGTCAGCATGTCCACGCAGGTGCCGTATTCGGGCTTGGCGGTGCCGGCCATGATGCCGGGGATCTCGCGGAACTGACGACGCACTTCCACCACGATGGAGCCGGCAGCGCGGCCGACGGCCTCCATGCCCATGGCGCCGAACAGGTAGGGCACCATGCCGCCGATGAACAGGCCGATGATGACTTCGTGGTTCGACAGGTCAAAGGTCAGGCTCTGGCCACCTGCGGTCAGGGCATGGGTGTAGTCAGCGAACAGAACCAGCGCAGCCAGACCGGCGGAACCGATGGCATAGCCCTTGGTCACGGCCTTGGTGGTGTTACCCACGGCATCGAGCGGATCGGTAATGTTGCGGATCTCTTCCGGCAACTCGGCCATCTCGGCAATGCCGCCGGCGTTGTCGGTAACCGGGCCGTAGGCGTCCAGCGCGACGATGATGCCGGCCATCGACAACATGGCCGTTGCGGCGATGGCGATGCCATACAGGCCGCCCAGGGCATAGGCGCCATAAATGGCGGCACACACGGCAATGACGGGCAGCGCGGTGGACTTCATCGACACACCCAGACCTGCGATCACATTGGTGCCGTGACCGGTGGTCGAGGCTTGGGCAATGTGACGAACCGGAGCGTATTCCGTTGCGGTGTAATACTCGGTGATCCACACCATCGCGGCGGTCAGAACCAGACCAATCATCGAGGCCAGGAACAGGCTCATGCTCGACACGGTGGTGCCGTCCGTCATGTTCAGACCGGCCGGGAACATCCAGTTGGTCACAAACCAGAAGGCCGGGATCGCCAGCACGCCAGACACGGCCAGACCGCGGTAGAGGGCGTTCATGATCTTGCCGCCTTCACGCGCCTTGACGAAGTAGGTACCAATGATCGAGGCAATGATGGACACCGCACCCAGGACCAGCGGATACGCCACGGCTGCCGGCGAATCAACGATCATCAGGCCGCCCAGCACCATGGTGGCGATAATGGTCACGGCGTAGGTCTCGAACAGGTCGGCGGCCATACCAGCGCAGTCGCCCACATTGTCGCCCACATTGTCGGCGATCACGGCGGGGTTGCGGGGGTCATCCTCGGGGATGCCGGCTTCAACCTTGCCCACCAGGTCAGCGCCGACATCGGCGCCCTTGGTGAAGATGCCGCCGCCCAGACGGGCGAAGATGGAGATCAGCGAGCTACCAAAGGCCAGGCCCACCAGCGCATGCGTGGCGTCCTTGGACTCCATGCCCGTGCTGATCAGGAAGGTGTAGTAACCAGCCACGCCCAACAGGCCCAGGCCGACCACCAGCATACCGGTGATGGCACCGCCCTTGAAGGCGACATTGAGGGCGGCATTCAGACCTTGGGTGGCCGCCTGCGCGGTACGCACATTGGCGCGCACCGACACATTCATGCCGATGTAACCGGTGACACCCGAAAGCACGGCACCGAGAGCGAAACCGATGGCCGTCTGCCAGCCCAGGGCCAGGAAGATGGCGACCAGCAAGACCGCGCCAACGATGCCGATGGTGGTGTATTGACGATTCAGGTAGGCCT